>Ga0310810_10000095_pt1 | contig 91612 bp, 107 predicted proteins | sample NCmetagenome_FD_207641 | JGI IMG/M metagenome (GOLD analysis project Ga0310810, IMG submission 207641) | Soil microbial communities from experimental microcosm in Duke University, North Carolina, United States - NC | ecosystem: Engineered > Artificial ecosystem > Soil microcosm > Unclassified ... | reverse complement strand
GTCTCGTCGAGCTTCAGCGACCTGAACTCACTGTGCCGCGAATCGGAAGCTGTCCGATCGGCGGTGTCAAGTTCCGCCGAGACGCCATTGAAGGTCTCGACGTACTTCTTGTAGAGTTCAGTGTGAGCGTCCTTGGTCTTCTGCGACACTAGTTCGCTGACCTGCTTGTAGGGCTTCGGCTCGGCCACGAAGGCCTCGTCGAGCTTGGCAATGGCCGGGCGACCCTTGCGGATGCTGGCCTTGACGATGGAATCCACGTCAATGCCCGCCAACGGGTTCTTCTTGTCAGTCGAGCTCATATTCAGCCTCCAGCGTCTCCTTGTCGACGAGGAAATCTTCGCCTTCCGGCGTCCTCAAGATGATGTCACGGGGTCCGACGGACGACACAGTGTAGCGGATGCCGCTGTTCCTGTGCATCACCTTCAACTCCGGCGCCAGGATGGGCTTTTCGCCGTCCTTGTTCACCTTGGAGCTAAAAGCAAGGTCCACCGTCTCCTGGAGCGCTGAGACCTTTTTGCCCCACTCCTCTCGCATGATGCGAATGACGTCTTCCTGTTGCAGTTCCCTCATCGCGACCTGGCGATAAGTATGGCCTCCCCGACGCTTAGCACCTCAATCCCGACCGATCGTAGGAGGTCGAGTCCTGATGGATCGCGGTACGGGATGTCGTAGACCACCCTCGCGATCTCGGCGTTGATGATCAGCTTGGCACAGTCCCGGCACGGGCTGTGGGTCACGTACATGTGCTTCTTCTTGCCAAAGTTGAAGTCGCACTTGACCAGTGCGTTGATCTCGGCGTGGATGAACCCGCTCTTGCCGGGTTCTGTGGACTCGTGCAGGTGCGGCCCTCCCTTGTAGTTGCCGTTGTAGCCCACCGACAGCATCTGCGTGTTGTCAGCGCTGACGATGATGGCACCCACCTTGAGGCGAGGATCGTACGACCGTTCGGCCATCGTCTTGGCGACCTGCATCCAAGTTTCAGGCCACGTCGGACGTTCAGGAACGATTCCCATCGGCTCAGTCTTTGCAACGCTCATGCAGCCCTCTTCAGCATCAGTTCGTGGAGTCGCGATACGAATTTGACCCGGGCCACCTCAGGTGTCCAGGGCTTGATGTGGAACTCAAGCGGTTCGGCCTCTGTGGCCCACCCGCGGCCCTCAGTCATTGTCAGGTCCCGGGCTTCAGTAGCCAATACCTTCTTGTCCGCCAACTTTACTGAGGGCGGCTCGTCGTGGCTCAGGCCGAACTTGTCACAGATGACGTCCATCAGACCCTTCTCGGCGACTCGGTAGAAGTCGAACTCCGGACACTTCTTCAGGGGCGATGGTACGTCGATCAAGTACGCCTCGCTGGCGTCGTGCAGCAGACCCCACAAGGCATCTTGTGGATCGCAGACGAGAGACACCAAGACGCAGTGCTGCGCCACCGAGTAGAAGCTGGTGGCGTGGCCCGCAAACCGTGACAGGTTCGACAGCGCGTGGATGATGTCGTTGATGTCGATTTCCTCAAGACGAGGATCGAGCGGGTAGAAGCGCTTGCCCGTGTAGGTGCAGATCCACCCTCCCTTGCGTTCTTCAGTGTTCACCATGCAGTTCGCAGAATCGTACCGTCTCCCGCCGGGCAAGTTCATTTCCCAGCGCGGATCCAGTGAAGCCTTCTGCGAGCAGTTGATCTCCGGTCGTGATCGGTGAGTAGTTGAGGAACGTGTTCAGCATCCGCGACTCAGGCAGCCCGCGCTCGCGAGCGTACTCGATCAGATCTTCTGACATCAGGTGTGACGTTCCGTATGAGCGCCACAGCCGGTACGCATTGAAAGGGGTGATGTCGCGGAATCGCAGCAGGAACGTCACCTGGGCGACTTCAGCGGCGCTGTACTTCAGCTGGTTGAGTCGCTTGGCAACGTGTTCCGGTGCATTGAGGTCCAGCAGTATCGCCAAGGCGACAGCGACATTGCACGTCTCGACGCTGGAGCTGGACACCAGGGTATCGGGCACGGGCGTCACTGCGAGGCCCGGCAGCACCCTCGGCCACATCTTCAACTGGTCCAACAGCGTGATCAGCCGGCGGGGCTTCTTGGCGGATTGGATCGCCTTCACCATCTCATCGCGGACTCGCTCGAACGACACGCCGTCGAGGTTGTTGTCCTTTTCGATCGACTCCAACGTCCTCGACTCGAGGGTGAAGCCCAACTTGGACGCAAAGCGAATCGCTCGCAGCACCCGCAACCGGTCCTCACGGAACCTGTCCTCGGGTAGGCCCACCGTTCTGATGATGTGGTCGTTGAGGTCGTCGAAACCGCCAACCAGGTCAACGATCTCGGCCTTGTTGATGTCGTAGAACAGCGCGTTGATCGTCAGGTCCCGGCGCTTGACGTCTTCCTCGATGGTGGTGAAGACGACGGAATCGGGTCGTCGGCCTTCGCCGATGTCCTGGCGAAAGGTCGCGATCTCGTACTCGTAGTCGCCTCCATCCAGGCGGGCGCGAACGACTCCGAAGGCCTTGCCGACTTCCAACACTCGCCAGGCAAGGATGGGCCGCAGCAGCTCGATGACTTCGTCAGGCGTGGCGTCCGTCGCCACGTCGAAGTCCTTGGGCGTTTTGCCCAGCACCGCATCGCGTACTGCGCCGCCGACGACGTAGAGTTGCTTGCCTGTCTGGTGGAAGACGTGAGCGAGGCCACACAGGTCCTCAGGCAAGACCATCTGAAATGGGATACGCATCACGGGTACCCGAATTCTTCCTCTTCGTAGTGTTCGACCTTGTACCACACCGTCCACTCGGGCTTCTTGCCCTTGACGGGAGGCAGGGTTTCGGCCTCGAGGTTCGAGTTGTACGCATCACGTCCAGTGTCGAGCCCGACGATGAAAGCACTCGCTTCGTCCTCGGAGTCAAATGCTAGACGTTCGTATCCTTCGCGCTTGTATTGCGCAATGAGCGACCGACGCTCCGCACCGGGGTTTTGCTTCTTGCGTGCCATGTCGCCAACCTACGGCAGGCGGAGTGTGATCTTCAATCGATCACGCGGCCAACAAGTCTCAGCGCAGTGCCGCTGGTGAGCGGGGTCATTGCCCGAGCAGTGCCCAATGCAAGTGATGCCCAACAGGATTCGCTCCAGAAGGTTGGGACCGCGAGCATCAATCGCTATGGATGCGGGGTCGATTGTCGATGGCGAGGTGGTGTTGGAAGCAGCGAGGCTCATAGAGTTCAGCACCGCCAACTTGAATCTCTTCACCGTCCACCTGCTTCTTGTGGGTGTAGAACGCATCACGGCCACAGACGGTGCAGACAGCGCTGCACTTCTCGACGTGTGTCGCCCAAGGCAGCATCTTCTCCACCTCGTGGAACGGCTTGCCCGTGGCTGAGATGTCCAACGTCGACACGACGACGCTGATGCCCAATTTGTAGATCCAGACGAGCACCTCAGTGATACCCGGGATCATGAACGCTTCATCGACGGCAATGACGTCAGGCGCCCCGTCGTCGCCCGACAGCGCCTGCAGGATGTCAGCGCCCTTCTTGACGGTGATGGCAGCAGCCTTCCAACCGCTGTGCGACACCACACTGTCGGCACCGTAGCGGTCGTCGATGTCAGGTTTGAAGACGACCACCTTCTTGTGCTGGTACTTGTACCGTTCGAGCGCCGACAGTAGGCGCGTCGTTTTTGATGAGAACATCGGTCCCACAAAGACCGTGAACGTCGGGTTGTTCATCGTTTGCGCTTCCCCTGTTGTACAGTACTCACCGATTCGAGCTTGAGCACCGTAAACGGGGGACGAACGCCCGCACTATGGGCGACAGCCGCCTCGAGTGCGGTGCGAATGCGCAGCTCTGGATCTTTCCACGATTGCGAAGCGTACATCGCTCCCAACGCAATGTTGGCGCCGCAGCCGACGGCGGCGTAGCCCTCACCAGGCTTGCCGACCTGGAAGTCGCCCTCAATCACGTAGAGGTGTCCGCGGTAGCCCAAGAGGAAAGTGCCGCCCTCCTCCTGTTCATTCTCCTTCTTGATGAAGCCTTTCTCTCGGTAGCACAACCTGATGGCGTCGACGAAGTCAGTCACCAGGTACGCCATGTCTTCCTTCTTGTTCGACTGCTCGGGCACCGTGAAGGCGTACCGCAGCAGCTGTCCCATCCGGAACGACGACGTGAAGCCCATCAGGACTTCATCATTGAAGAAGACCTTCTCATCGCTGCGGGTACAGATGTCGTACTCCGCAACACCGGCGCTGTCGCCACCGATGTAGACTATTCCCTCGTGTTCAAGTCCGACGATGCAGGTCATGTTACCTCCGAGCTTTGACCTCGATGACATCGAACGGTGGCGCGACGCCCGCGTTGTTCTCTGCCGACACCTTCAACGCTTCGAGCAAGCGAGCTCGCGGTTTTCCTTTCGTCGACCGCAGCGAGCCCAAAGCGGGTTCAGCGCCACTGCCCACTGAGGCGAAGGGAACGCTGGCCTCGACGAGCTGGAAGTTGCCTTGGACTTCGAACAAGCGTCCCTGGAAGCCGATCAGCAACGCGCCGTGGAAGTAGTGCTGACCGTTGTGTTCCTCGGTGCACTCAAGCTTTTTCAGTCCGTCCCGGACCGCCGGGATCACCGACGTCACCAGGTACGCCTTCGTGTCCTCGCCCGAGTAAGGCGGCATCTCGATGGCGTGTTGAATGGCGTCCATCACCTTGGGTAGTCCACAGACGCCGAAGCCGATGCCGCTCTTCTCGAAGACCTTCGGCTCCTTGATCAGCGTGCGATTGAGGCCGCCGTCAGTTGCCGCTCGGTCGCCGCCGAGCCACACCGAGTTTCCTTGTGCCAGACCAACGATGCATGTCATGAACGTTACTCCTTGCTGTAGGGGGAAGTGGGATAGAGCTCACGGTACTGCGACTTGGGAATCGACAGCTCACCCGTCTTGCCGAAGTGATCGACCAGGTAGAAGTGACGCTCATAGACGTGGAGGCTGCCTGCCGACCAGTACAGGTTGCCCACAGGTTGCTCCAGGTCACGCGCCAACCGCGTCAGCACTGTCTGTTGCCAAGCCCGGTCGTTCTTGTAGCCGAGGATGGCGTCGTTGCTCCGCATCTGGACGCAGGCATGGACAGCGCCATCGCGGACGAGGTATTGCACTGCGTTGGTGCACATGAAGTCACTGCGGCCGCCCCTATTGTAGTCCTCCCACATCGACGGACGGGTGTAGATGACCACTGCCCTCCGGCTCTCCGGATTTTTCTTGAGCTCGGCCAGCACCTTCGAGTACTGGTTCCCGTTCTCCGGGCTGTAGGTCGTCCAACCGTAGTTGCTATTGACCTCGCCCGTCGTCTTGTCAGCGACTGCCTTCCACACGGTGGGAGCGCCACCGGGAATGTCGTTGACGTTCAGCGACTGTGAGTCGTACCACTGCTCTTCGCGGTGAATGTAGTCCCAGTCCACCTTACCGAAGAGCGCGTCATCCGACGCAATGAGATTGGCACCGACGATCTCGATCGTCCGACTACCCACCAAGGACGTCATCGACGCCTCGCGGTTGACGCTGGTGAACTTGCCCTCGCGGAGCAACCGTGCGAACTCGAGCCTGATGTCCTGTGTGGTGTTGTTTCTCATTCTGTCATCTCCAACAGTTCTCGTACTTCCTCAGGCAGCTCTTTTACAGCGTCAATCAGCTTTTGAGCTGCGCGCTCGTGTTCGGACAGCGGCGCTCGCCCGCCATTGTGCTCGGGTCGTATGGAATTCCGCTCATAGCGAGACGCTGCGGCGGCGATCTTCAACAGCTTGCTGCGCAACATCTTCAGATCCGTAGTCCGAGCGACGTGAACTCGGGCGTGTTCTCGACCCACTCGATGGTCCGCTCCAGGCCGTCCCAGAACTTGACCAACGGCTTGTACCCGAGAACCTTCTTCGCCTTGTTGACGTTGGCCTGCGTGTGCATCACATCTCCCGGTCGCCATGGTGCATCCACCTTCGTTGCTCCCGGGTACCGCTTCATCAAGTACTCGAGGATTTCATTGTTGGTCGTCCTGTCGCCGCACGCCACGTTGAAGCACTCGGCCTTCAGAGGTTCCGGGTGCCGGGCCGCACGGATGCAGGCATCGACGACATTGTCGACGTAGCACATGTCGCGGCTCTGGGTGCCGTCGCCGTCGGACCGCATGGGCTTTCCCTTCTTGATCGCCGACAGCCACGCCGACACCGCGGTGGCGTAGGGTGAATCACCGAGCTGGTTGGGTCCGAAGACGTTGAAGAATCGCATGCAGGCCGAGTCGAGGCCGTACAACTCATAGAACATCTTCAGGTAGTCCTCGCCCTGGGCCTTCTGGAGGGCGTAAGGCGAGCGAGGATTGCGCTCGAAGGTCTCCGGGGTGGGCAGCTTGTCAGCGCCACCATAGACCGACGAGGACGAGGCGAACACGATGCGGCCGACGTTGCCTCGGGCTGAATCCAGCATCCTGACGGTGCGACAGACGTTGACGAGGTGGGTGTCGAACGGCTTCTCGACAGAGTAGCTGACCCGTGGCAGTGCCGCCAGGTGGTAGATCACCTCGTAGTTGCCGTCGTGGATTCGCTGCAGCGACGCCGGACTGGCGAAGTCTTCAACTCGACAGTTCTGTCCCTTGGGGACGAACTGCAGGTGTCCGTTGGACAAGTCGTCCACAACGTCGACTCGATCTCCTTCGGCAAGGAGACGACCGACCAAATTCGATCCGATGAAACCGGCTCCGCCGGTGACAAGAACTCGCATGGAGCGATTGTACGCCCCACGTTGTCAAGAGTTCAGCGGCCTTCCTCAACACCGACCCAGACACGCATCTTGCCCGGACCCACGTTCTCGAAGTCCACATAAATGTTCTTGCGAATGCCTGAATCGACGTCATGGACCTTCGCCGTGACGCCTGCGTCTTCACCGCCGACGTTGTGCTCCTTGACGTCAATGCAGCCCAGCTCCGTCAGAATCTTGGCGACCTGCTCGGACGCAAAGGCCATCATCCCATTGACGTCCTTGACCTTCGGATCAGAAATGTCCAGCGCCGGATTCGAGCTGGCATTGCCGGAGACCTTGCCCATTCGGGTCTTGGTCGTCTTGGACTCGCTCTTCATGATCGCCGCGAGCTTCGACATGATGTCCTGCGCGTTGATGTCGCCTGACACCCGCTTCAGCGGACCCTTGTCGGCGCGCTTCATCTTGGCACCGCTCAAGATCTTCTCGACCCGGCCCGCCAAGTCACCAGCGTCGAAGCGTCCGCCGGCCTTTCGACCCGGAGCGTAGTTCCATGCATTCGTGTACTCGCCGACAGCGTCAACGATCGCATCGTGAGCGTAGTAGATGAAGGTGTCCCACAGTTCAGCGGGGTCCTTGATGTCGCGCAGCTCGTACGAGTAGTTGTTCCAGCCGCTGCCCAACGCGGAGGCTACGCCACCACCCTCGTAGCCAACGTCGAGGATTTCATCAACGAAGTCCTCAGGAGCGCCAGCCTGTTTGGCCGCGGCGCCGATCGCCTTGCGGAACTCCTCAAACGTCTTCGGAGCTGACTTTCCTGCCCCTTCTGCTTCGTCGAGGGCTTGTTCGATCTCTTCCTTGATCAGTTTCCGAAGGTCCGACAGTTTCATGCGCGTCTCCCTGACCAGTAATTATTCCGTCTGGCGGTGGGAACTTGTAGGAGAGCCCGCACCGAGTGCAGTGGTACCCCTTGAACTGCCAACCGTAGTACTGGCGACCGCCCGGGCCGATTGGGACGAAGCGCGAGTCCACTCCTGGACGTAGACCGTGGACATACTCACCCTCGACCTTGCCGCGGCAGACGACGCACGTCCCAGTCTTTGACTTGGGAGGCTCGTTGCGTTTGCGCTCCTCGTCCTCGCGAGCCTTCTTGGCTCGCTCCAAGGCTTCATTGCGCCACTTCTCCTTCTCTTCAGGAGTCATCTTCTTCAACGCTTCTGCAAGACCCTCCAGCGGCGACTTCTTTTCCTTTTCGGGCCAGAAACGCTTCTTAGCCTCGGGGTTGCACTGAGGACAGTCCTTGTCACCGCAGTAACAGCTCACGTTTCATCGTAACTCACAGAACGCAAGTGTACTCACGTAAAAAAGCCCCCGGAGCTTTCGCCCCGGGGGCACCCGGTCACAGAGGAGGTTCTGCTACCGTTCGCGGTTGTAGGTGCCTCCGATGAACCGACGATGAACGCCTTCGAGCATTGCACCGACCTGGAGGCTGTTGGTGTGATTGAACTCGCCGAAGCGGCTCTGGGAACCGAATTGCTTGCCGCTGCGATACGTGCCAAGCACGTTCTCGATGCGGTCTTGCCCTTCGGCCATGATGGCCGCAGTGACCTTCGTCACCAACTCGACGCCCGCTTGAGGGAACTCCTCCTGCAAGTACGAACGGATGGTGTTCTCGTCCCACTTCTTCAGATTCTGGCTCATGGTGAACCTCCTTATGAGGCGCACCTTACCATGACTAGTTCACTTTGGAAACCAAAAAGTGTCAGAGCAGGCCCATGCGCCTCATTGCCTCCGGAGTCGTCTCCTCGTATGAACACCGGCGCTTGACCGTGTCACGGAGGAGTTGCAACCACCGAGCGGCGCCACGAGCATCCCCGCTCCTCAACACCTCCAGTTGGAAGCTAGCTTTATCGACGATGTCCGAAAAGTCGGGCTTGGCCAAGAAGGGATAGCCTTGTGCCAACCGAGCATACTCGTAGTTGTCGATCCACAGAGGCAAACACCCGAGGTCGATGCACTCCCTCGCCACGGTACCGCCGTAGCTGTCCTGGTCGTAGAGGCCGACGGCGATGGCGCTGTTGCGGGCCACGTACTTGAACTCGTCACGGTTGAAGGCATCGGGCACTAGGCTGACGTAGCCGTTGGGCCCACACTCAGCCTCCAGCTCATGGTTGAAGAACTTCTGACTTGGATTGCCCGCCAGGACGACGAAGTCATCCCTTCGCTTCCGCAGCTGCGGCAGGATGTCAAACATGAACTTGCCGCAGTTGGTATAGTCGCTCGACCTGCCACGGCCGCCGATGCGGTTGGGAACGAAGATGACTCGCTTCCCCTGCTCTCGCCACTGCTGGAAGACGTTTGGGTCGAACCGCAGGTTCGACATGTCGACCGGTACGTTGATCTCCTCGGAGGAGTAGCCGTCGTCCCAAGGCGACGACTTGGCCCGAGTGTAATCGACGACCGACTGAGAGAAGAAGTCCTTCATCTCCTGGAAGAAGACCTCCATCGCTGACTCACACTGCCAGAAGTTGACGTCGGCCCTGATCGCCGCCTCACACTGGCCCAACCACAGCGACGCCTCCTTCGGGAACTTGGGACACGTTGGATTGTCGATGAAGTGGGAGTGGACGACGAACTTGGGTGTGTAGCCGGCGACGACGAAGAACATTGCCCGGAAGTTGCGAAGGTGCATCGGGTCGTTGATGTAGACGATGTCCCACCTGGGCGCCTGATTGATCTTCTGCATGCCCAGGTTGAGGCCGACGGCCAACCCGGTCCAGTCGAAGTCGTACCGGGTCACCAAGGCGTTGGGAATGATGCGGTGGCCGATGTAGTGGAGGCGATTCTCGCCGTCAGCGCCGTACTTTTCCCACAAGTCGGGATTGACATCGACCGGGTGGGTGATGCACTGTTCATGGCCTTCGTCCATGTCAGGGCCCATCACTGTGATGTCGAGGTCGGGACACAGCTTCAACATGACGCGGACCCGACCCATCACCATCTGCCAACCCGAGTCGCACTCCAGGATGAACTTGCCTTTGGTGTCGTAGTTGGACAGCTGCGTCTGGATCAACATCCTCTTCATGTCGTCTTCCCCTTTGCGAATTCCTGGATCTGTGTGAGCGACAACAAGTTGAGTCGCCACTCGCCTTTCTTGTACCACAAGTGCTCCCTCAATACGGAGCCGTCGCTGACACTCCACAACGTGTAGCAACACTCGTATATCGTCAGAGCGACGACACCGTCGGTGTAGATGAGCGCATGGAGCTCGGTGCTGCTGTCGTGGTGCTCGTCCTTGAACTTGTTGGGATCGCTGCCCACGTATTGTGCGACGACTGGAAACTTGTAATCCGGGTGGTCGCCATGTTCACATTCGATCATCAGGCCATCACGAGTGATGCAGCGAATGGGCAATCCGTTGGGACAGTGGACCTTGCCACCTTCTCGCTTGGTGAGATCGATGTGACACTCCCAACTGCAGAAGTTGAGGTACGGTTCGACCTCCTTGCCACATCCCAAGCACGCCTTCATGGCTTCACGAAGTTGATGATGTCCCGCACCTCCCGGTCCAGGTTCTCATCATCGACATTGAGCCGCAGCAGGCGACACTTGGTCCAACTGGCGAAGTCCTCATACGCGGCGTGGAGCTTGTCCAGCAGCTCCTGACCGACCGTGGGGTCGAGGTCATCGGTGATGCCGGCGTAGGATGACCGGTGACAGAAGACGATGATGGCGCCCAAAGCAGCGTACGCCTCGTCGACGTGTCGCAGCATCACCTCGTCGGTCTCGCGGCCGAACACCTTGGAGTAGGCGTATTCACACGGAAAGCCTCGGTCAAAGATGACGCTGTGGCCCGTCTGGCGGAGGATGTCGAGGACACGTGGGTCGGCGAACCGCAGTTGGTTGAGAAACTGGTCGTTCCTCGACACCCTGGACGACAGAAAGGACGTGTGCTCCGAGGTCGCCTTGAAGTACGGAATCTCCAGGCGACGCGACGTCTCCTTCGAGATCTCGGTCTTGCCACACATGTCAGGACCGACGAAGAACACCAGTCGTTGCTTACTCATCACTCACCTCCGGAATGCGTCGCTTCAATTTCCACGAACCCGTCGAACAGCCGTAGTCGTCACGCTTGGCCTGTGCCAGGTTGAACTCATACGGCTCGAACTCAGTCGTCGTGTCCTTCCAACCCCAGACGTTGACTCGAGCCTTCCCCGAGTCGGTGACGACCTGAAGCTGCAGGTAGACCTTGCCGTTACGAGTCTTCTTGACGATCGCCTCCTGGACGCAGAACCAGACGTTGGCCTCCTCGCCCAGTTCCAACGCATCGATGGGCTTGACTCCCTTCTGCTTGCACCAGGCGATGCGGCGGCCGTACATCTTGTTGACATCGACGCTACCAAAGTACTCCACCTGAAACTCGGCCTCTTCCTGTACCGTCCACGCTGGAGTTTCAGCGTGAGTCTTCCGTGCCAGTTCATAGAAGTTCTTGCGACCGATGTGTGGGTCTTTCTTCGACGTCTTCTTGATGAGGTCCTGGTACTCGATCAGGACGTGGTGCATGTGGTGGTAGTTGGCGAACAGCTTGTCCGGGCCGATGAGGTCCATCGACTGAAAGGCGCCGATGCGGATGAGCGCCTCCAATGCCTTCTTGTTGAACTTGCTGTGCTTCCAAGTTCCGTCCTCGTTCCACAACATCTCTTCGATGGTGTTGTACGGACGGTTGGCCAGGATTTCATCGACGGCTGACTCGCCCACGCCCTTGCACGACAGGAAGCTGGGCATGAACCGCTTGCCAGGCAACACTGACCACGCCTTGCTGGCATGATTGATGTCGATGTCCACGAACTTGTAACCCAGGTCCCGCGCTTCACCGAACGCCTTGGCTCGCTTCTCCGGGGTGCCCGACATCGCCTCCAGGTAGGCTGACATCCACTGCTCTTCATAGTACGTCATCAACCAAGAGCACCAGAAGCTGTCGATGGCATAGGCCACAGCGTGCGACTTGTTGAAGCCGTAACCAGCGAAGTAGAGGATCTTGTCGTAGAGATTGTTGGCGACGGACTCAGTGTAGCCGTTCTTGACGCAGCCTTTGACGAAGCCGTCGCGAGTTTCCTGTGCCGCCTTCTTGGCCGCTTCACCGCCGGAGATGCTGCGCTTCATGATGGCGCGGCGCACCTCGTCGCACTGCTCCTTGGGGAAGCCGGCGCACTTCTCAGCCAACTCCATGACCTGTTCCTGAAAGATGATGCAGGTGTTGGTCTTCTTGAGGATGGCGTTGATGCGTAGGTCGCCCCAATCCAGCTCCTTGCCTTCACGGGCTTCCAAGTAGAGCTTGTCGACGTTGGCCGCTAGTGGACCAGGCCGGTAGATTGACGTCAGGGTCGCGATGTCGATGACGCTCTGCGGCTTGGCCTTGATGAAGAGACGCTGAGCACCCTGCGACGTCAGCTGGAAGATGCCGGCCCACTTTCCTTCCGCGTAGACCTCGTACGGCTTCGGATCGTCGAAGTCAATGACCGACGGATGCATGTGTGCCTCGTACCACGCCTTGACGTCCTTGAAGGTCGGGGAGGGATTGCCTTCCTTGATGAGGATCAGTTCGATGGTACGCTCAATGAGGCGTAGGGTTTCAAGGCCGAGCAGGTCGTACTTGATGAACTCGCCGATCTTCTCTAGGTGCTTGAAGTTGACGCCTTCGACCCACGGCGACTGTGGCTCTCTGACGTCACCCTTTCCCTTCGACGTGACCAACGGCATCTTGTTGGGCAGGTCGTCGGCGATGAGCACGCCACCAGCGTGGCGGCCCAACGAGCGGTTCTGCTTGAATAGAGTCTGAATAGATTCTGCGACCTGCGGGTACTTGTCGATGAACGCCTTGAAGCTTTTTGAGTGCACGATGGCATCTTCGTACTTCAAGACGAATAGATTCTTGTCATCACCGTGCTTGGTGGTCGCCTTGCGGACTTCCTCTTCCACGGTGCGAGTCGCCGCGTTGGTTTCCTCGAAGGAGACGCCGTAGAACTTGCCGATGTCCTTGACCAGCGTCTTCAGCTTGAAGGTGTTGTAGTTGCTGATGGGAACGACGTTGTCCCAACCAAAGAAGGCGCGGAGCTGCTCCAGCACCTTGTCGCGGTCGGCCAGGTCGGTGTCAATGTCCGGCGCTCCCTTGCGGTAGACGCTGAGGAAGCGGGCAAACGGCAAATCCCACTTCAGCGGGTCCAAGTCGGTGATGTACAGGACGTAGGCAACGAGTGAGCCACCACCGGAGCCGCGGGCCGGTCCGACGAGGCACACCTCGCGGGCGAGCTCCATGATCTTCTGGTAGGAGATGAAGTAGTCAGAGTTCTTCATCGTCTTGATGACGCCAAGCTCTTCGAGGAGGCGGGCGCGGTACTCCTCCTTGTCCTGCAGGCCTCGCTTGGCCAAACCTTCCTTGCACAGCTTGACGAGGTAGTTGAACGACTTCTCACCCGGCGGGATCAACCGCTCGTTAGGAAACTTGGGTGTCCGGTCGGGAGGCACCTCACCGATGACCATGTGGGCGATGTCGTGGGTCCGTTCGATGGCATCGGCGACGAGGTCGTCATCGTACCAATCAGCACCCACCTTCGCCCGCTGGTACTCATCCCACACCTGCTGGGCGTTCTTCGGATACAGCTCACACTTCAGCTCTTCCCTCGACTTGGGCAGTGCATCGGCGGTGATTGTCTTGTAGTTCATCCACCCCAGCTTCTTGTAGAGCTCACGCTCACGCCAGAAGTCGGGCTTGGCATAGTGGGCATCACACGTCACCACCAGCTGCTTCTGCAGGCCGTTGCGGCGGACGAACTCGATGATGGCGCGGTTGACGAGGTTCTGCGCCTCCAACTTGTTGAACTGCAGCTCTAGGAAGTAGTTGCCCTCGCCCAGCGCTCCCACCATCAGGTCGTAGGCGTTGCCCACTGCGGTGACGCACTTCTCCAGCAGCACCTTGTCGTCAAGGAGCTTGTGCGACATCTCCTCGAACTTGATCTTCTGCAGCTCCCGGAAGACGTTGAACGCTGGCATTCCAGCGATGCAGGCTGAGACGGCGATGACGTCACCGCCTTTGGCCGCCTCCTTCAACATGCTGGTGTCGATTCTGGGGAACTTGTAGAATCCCTTGAGGTAGCCTTGGCTGACGGCCCCAAAGATTTTCTGGAGGCCCTTCTGGTTCTTCGGCAGCAGGACCAAGTGGTGGCGCCGGTTGACCGGGTTGAAGTGCTTGGTGCTCTTGCTCTCTTCCTCATTCTCGATGGTGAGAGCGTTGGACATCTCGATGTCCTCAGTCTCATCGTTCTCGTCGGTGACGGCGATGATCTTGGTCTGCAGCTTCTCCTGTTGCTTGCGGAGCTTCTCGGCCGCCTTCTTGTCGACTGCGGCCTGGTCGGCATCGAGCTTGTCGCGCTGCCACTGGTCCAGGTCGGGGTGGAAGTACGCCTCAACGCCTGGAATGTACTTGAACTTCTTGTCCTTGTTGCTCTTGGCCCAATCCTCGACCCACAGCTGAGCGTGGGCATATGAGTTCATGTTCCCATGTTCAGTGATCGCGTGAGCGTCGATGCCGTTCTCTAGGCACCAACGGAAGTGCTCGTCCGGATATCCCAATCCGTCAAAGGGTGAAAAACCTGTGTGATTGTGGAGGCCGACAAAGCGGGCCGGGACGCGCGGCATGCCGCATCTTACCCCGCGCGGCCTCGAAGCTACAACCGCTTAAACGCGAAAGGCCCATTGCTGGGCCAATTCGCTGCGATGTTGAGGATCAGGCGTCCTTCTCAGCCTCGGCGATGCCCGGCACCAGGAGCGCCAGAGCAGTCACGCCAAAACCGACCAGGTCGACCTCGGTCTTGATGAGTCCCGCCTTCTCCGCGAGGAGAGGCAAGGACGCCACGACGACCGGGAGGGCGACGGCGACGACCCTGGGCAACTTGTCCCAGAGCGGCTTCGCGACTGAGAGCAGCCGGGTCGCCGCGAGGAGACCAGCTGAAAGGTATGCACCGACTTCGAGAACGGATAGGCTCATGACAGTAACTATTCCTTTCGGCCGACAGAAAGCAAGTCCTCGACCAACAGCTCATCAATGAGCGCGGCGAAGCTTTCTGCCGTCCAATGTTGCGTGTGACCCGTTGCGGGGTCATGGATGCTGAGGCGGCCATCGCTGCCCAAGGCAACGGTGGCGCGCTGGCCCGACTTGAACTTGCTGTCGGGCGGACCGACATAGACCTTGCTCTTGTATCGAGTGTGAACTGGTGCGCTTCCCTTGCGACCGTAGACCTTGTAGGTGTTGGGATCGCGCGGAGCCGATGGCTCCTTGGGCTTCTCCGGACCCGGCGCGGGCTCTGCCTTCGCCTTCGGAGGAGGCGGAGGGGGTGCAGCATTGCGCGGTGCGGGACCGCCGCCCGGCGGGGCGTTGGTCTCGCGGTAGCCCTTGTCGAGCTTCGAGTTGATCATCCGCGACAACCACTTCCACATCTCCGAGCTGCTGCCGAAGCCTTGGACCTGCGTCTGGCCCGGCGACCCGATGCGACCGAAGCCCACCCTGACGCTGTAGTTGCCGTCGAAGTTGGGTTCAACCCACCAGAACTTGCGAGAGCCACGACCGCCCGGCGACGAGCCGTAGTAGGTGAAATAGCGCTTCGTCGAACGCGGCGGGGGCGGTGATTGCGGACGAGGCGGCGGAGGCTGAGGACGCGGACGAGGCGGAGGTGAGTAGGGATCGGGTCGCCGCGGCGGCGGGGGCCCACCGTAGCCAAATCCGCCCCCTGCATCACCCAGGGTCTTGTCGCCCATTAGGTCGTACTTGCGGCGCTTGTCAGGGTCGGACAGGAGTCCGTAGGCCACATTGAGCTTGACCATGTCAGCTCCTGTGTCCTTGCCAGCATTGCGGTCAGGATGCAGCGCGATCGCCTTTTCACGGTACGCCTTCTTGATCTGCTCGGCGCTAGCATCCGGGCTCACACCCAAGATCTCGTACGCCTTTCGAAGGGCTTCACTGATGAGCTGGCGGAGCTCACTGATCCTGAACCGCATGTCAGTAACTAGGCGGCACCGGAAGGAACATGGTACCACACGTGTGCGGGTCGAACAGGACTATCTCGTGTGCAGGATCTGTGGTATCCTGATGGTCATGAGCGATTTCAACCACTCCACCCAAACCCTCATCAACCTCATCACCAACTTTCTCACCAACCTGGGCCACACCAACATCCAATCCACCGAACGGTGGGAGGGCGACGGCGTCTACCACGTTTGGTCTGACCAATCCACGAAGGAGGTGTGCAACGAACGGGTCTACAAGGACAAGTGGGCTGACATTCGCTACGGTTGGACTCTCGATGTGTCCGGCAACGACAACTCCTGCTTCGACGCCGGAATCAGTTTCTCCTACTCACCCAAAAATCACAACGAAGAAGAGTACATCGTCATCGAATCGTGGGACCACCTCAAACAGGTGATCGCAACGCACTGATTCTCACCACGCTTTGCTTCCTTACTTCTTCTTCACCATCTTCTCGAAGTAACTGATGGTGTGACTCAATCCCTCCTCGAGCTGCACCTTCGGCTCCCAACCCAACAGGTCCGTCGCCAAGCTGATGTCAGGCCGGCGCTGAAGCGGATCATCGATGGGCAGCGGCATCGCCTTGAAGCGAACGGCGCCGAGCAGGTCCTGCACTTTCTCCGCCAGTTCGCGGATGGTGAACTCGACGGGGTTGCCCATGTTGACGGGAGTGTGGGGATTGCGGCTGTACTCGCCCAGGTTGGTGATGCCTCGTACCAAGTCGCTGACGTAGCAGAAGCTGCGCGTCTGTTGGCCGTTGCCGTAGATGGTGATGGGCTGACCACGCAGTGCCTGGCAGATGAAGTTGCTGACGACGCGACCGTCATCGGGGTCCATGTTGGGCCCGTAGGTGTTGAAGATGCGGACCATCCGCGCATCAACGTCGTACTTGTTCAGGTAGTCGTAGCACAAGGCCTCGGCGGCACGCTTGCCTTCGTCGTAGCATGCCCGCGGTCCGTATGAGTTGACGCAACCTCGGTACTTCTCGGCCTGTGGGCTGTGTTCCGGATCGCCGTACACTTCGCTGGTCGATGCATGGACCAACACTGCTCCCGTCCGTCGGGCCACTTCCAGCATGTTGCGGGTGCCGACGACGCAGGTCAACATCGTCTCGACCGGCATCGCTTGGTACCGCGGCGGTGAGGCTGGACAGGCGAAGTTGTAGATGAGGTCCCCTTCCCAGTCGCTGAGCTCCTGCAGCATGTTGGGACCGGCGATGTCCGACGGCATGTAGCTGAAGTTCTCGAAGCTGAGCAACTCTCTGAAGTGAGGTGATGGGTTGCTGATGGTTCCCAACGCGGAACAGAAGTTGTCAATGCAGAGGACCTTGTCGCCTCGCTCCAGGTGGTGCATTGATAGGTGACTGCCCAAGAATCCTGCGCCCCCGGTGACGATGACACGCTTCATTCGACAACCCTACTATCCGATGGTGACGTGTGACACTTTCGGTGTCTCTTCTTCTTCAGCCACGGCGAACCCGCGGCGGTAGATGCCCAGCAGGTCCCGCGCCAGCTCCTCAACGTTGACGCCAGCCGAGGAATCGAACCAGAAGTCCAACGCCTGCTGAATGATGTTGCTGGCGACCTCAACGATCGCGGCTTCATCGTCCGCCAGCTGCAGCGCGCTCTCGGCAAAGCGGCTCAGGATTGATAGGGCTTCGTCCTCGTATTCGAGGGGATTCCCTTCCTTCAGGTTCATCGGGTTTCGCCGCATCAGGGCTTCAGCAAACTCCTGAAGCAACTGGTGCTTGGGTGTGCGGTTCATGGCGCAGATCGTAGGCCAATTCAGGCCCACCTGTACAAGATACTTACTCGCATGACGAAGCGCCGTACCGATGAAGCGACTTTGAAAATCTACTCAATGCTCCTCGAGCGCTTCGGAGAGCCCATTGGTAAGCAGCCGTCCACGGCTGGCATCCCTGATGAAGGCCCCGACGGCAAGGCATTGTGGAACGATGAGCCCAAGAAGGACCGTGAGTGGAGCGACCCCGACGTCGTCAAAGAAGGCGACGGCTGCTGCGCTCAGTGCGGCATGATGCCGACACAGATGGATCAAGGCTGCTCTCAACACGAAGGTGATGTCCCCATCGAGGAGAAGGCACCTCCCGGTTACGAGAAGGTCGTCAAGGGCCTCAAAAAGGACAAGAGCGTCGACAACCCCTGGGCTGTCGCCTGGTCCATGAAGAACAAGGGCATCAAGCCCAAGAAGTGATCACTCAGGCTCCCACACTTGCGTGTGGTCTGAATCCTTCTTCTTGACAGACAACTTGCCGCCGTCCGGCGTTGCGACCGCAGGCTCACCCGGCTTGAACTGTGTGTCAGCCGGCGCCAAGTAGGCCTTGCCCTTCACTCGCGTGTGAGCGGGCGCTCCCTTCAGCTTGCCGTAGACCTTGTAGGTCTCCTTCGGCGGTGCCTTGGGCTTCTGCTTGGCGGCGCGCTCGGCGCCTTTCATCATTGCGTCATGGACGTAGTCAGCGACGCGTTCCTGGACTTCAGTCTTCGTCAATCGCTTGTCGAAGCCGTACGGGTCCCACATGGCGCGGACCCACTTCTCCCACTCGGGATACTCGTAGAAGAAACCACCGGCAGCATCCCAGGCGGCGTCCTCAGGCTGCACGTCCGGCATCTCTTGGGTGAAGTTCGTCCAGTTCCTGGCAAAGCTCTTGATGGCAGCCGACAGCCTGTTCTCAGCACCTTGACGAGTCAAGCGCGGCTGCTTGGGACCCGCCGGTGCCTTCGGCGCCGCGGGCGGCTTATCCAACGTGACAGCGCCGCGCTTCTTCAACACCTGCAGCGCCTTGTCGCCGATCGATTTGTCACCGCGGAGGACCGCAAGCCGGTCTTCACGAGGCATGTCGGTCATGATGAGACCGATGTTGACTTGATCGCGGTTGCCGACCCACGTCCTCGTCTTCCTGTCGCCAGGCGTCGCTCCGTGAGAAACAGAGCGGATCCTGACCTCGGGCGGAATCGCCGCCAGCTCAGGATCACGAGGATCAGCTTCGGCAAGAACGGTTCGTAGTTGGCCCAGCGTCAGCTTCACTGTCCACCGCACTTCTGCTTGAGGAAGTAGACGTGACCTTCGTGACGGTCCTCAATGCCCGCCAACAGGTTGTCGAGGCCGCGCGTCATCAGGCCCGCCTCCTTCAGCGAACACGACATGTTGGCCGCGATCTTCAGGAAGTTGATCTCTGCCGTCATTGACCGCCTCGCCAACTCACCAGCTCTCGGAATGGTCAGCGATGAACCGTACTGCTCTGTCAATCGAGCCAATTGCTTCACCTGCAGCGGCAGGCCCACCGTTTCCTCGGAACCGAGGCCGACGGCCTTTTCAGCGATTGCGTCGATGTCCTCGATCGTTTGGTTGTACAGCTTCTCGAACATCAGGTGGTCGCCAAAGAAGGCATCACCCTTGCAGGTCCAGTGGTGAGTCTGGTGGACGTGAGCGAGGAAGCGCAGGTGGACCAACAGCAATGACAACTGACCGTAGGGAACTGACCCCCACTCAGATAGCATGTTGTCAGAGGCGATGTCCACGTTGTGGTCCATCACCAGCTGCACCTCCATCGATTCGATCAGGCGCCGCTTGCCCATTTTCACCTCAGAATGGTTGAAAAGCTGACCTTGCCGACCTCGTCCGGGTGGCACGACCACTCAAGCTTCAACGGTTCGCCGCGCAGCATCTGCCGGTCGTTCCAGTACTTGCAGTAGAGGTCCAGTGCACGCTCATCGATGGCACGGAAGCCTCGAGCGTGGGGCAGTCTGCCCACCATCGGTACCTGCTCCAGGCGATTGTTCTCTTCGCCGAGGCGGTGCTTTTTGATCGCTGCCGGCAGCGTCGATTCACGGACAGTGAAAATCTTGTTGGCGCGGTCGATGTACTCGGACGATGTGGCGTTCGACGCCAGCAGGTCGCTGACTTCATCGACTGTTTCATCGAGCACCGGAAGCGTCTGCTCGACGAGCAGTTCCTTTTCCTCTTCGGCCTTGAGCCAGGACAACGTCTCCCGCAGAGCATCACGCTCCATGGCACGGTCCTCACGCTCCTTGATCGCTTCCTTGATGGCCTTCAGCAGCTTCGCCTCATCGATTTCGACGAGCGACGTCTGGCGGGCTGACATCACGTACTGCTTCACCGCCAGCTCTTCCCATGCATACTCGATGTTGCCACCGTAGTCCTGCATGAAGCATGCGGCCTTGTCCTTGTACCACTGTTCGCTCAGCTCGGGGCCATCGGCCTGCTTGACAGCGTCGCCCAGGCGCTCTGCGTCCTCGACGGGATCGTGGCCCAGCGGCTGTTCCTCAGGCTTCTTGATGCCTGCCTCAGCGAGGCGGCGCTTGCGGAACACCGTCCGTAGCTGGTCATCCTGCGGGAAACGACGCATCATCTCCCGGACTTGCGGCAGCGGCAACCTGGCGGCGACGACTGCCCTGACTGCCGCGCTGTGGTCGTTGCGCAATTGGGCAACGAACTTCTCGGGCAACACCCGGGCCGCAAATTTGCGAACCTCGGGATTCTTGTGGTTGAGGAAGGGAACGACGGTCGACGGTTTGAAGTCGATCCGGTTTCCACGTCCTGTCCTGTCAAGGACGGCGATTCTCTCGTTGGCTGCCTCGGCGACCTGTTCGACGACCCTACCTTCGGTCACGACGGACGGCCCAAGCACTCTGGCAACTTCGGTCCTGAGGACTTCAGTTGCCTTCTCTTCGTCGATCGCCCTCTTGACGACCTTCTGCAGCTCCTGTAGCCTCAGACGCATGTGAAGAAGACTCCTGTTCCGTAAGTATCATACTCAGGCGGAACGCGAGCGCTTCTTCTTGGAGTGAGACAGGCCCATAGCCTTCATCCAGTGCCCGATGCTGTCTTTGATGTCATCGGGCACGTAGACGCTCTTCTTTTTGAGCGCAGGATCATCAGCGAGCTCCTCCTCGTACATCTCCTCGGGGTTTGAACCGCCCCAAACGTTGTCTTCGGACACCTCACGAATGAGGCGGCGGAGCTCGCCGATAGTGATCCTCACGACTGGTAACTAGTCACCGCGGGATGAACATGTCCCAGTGCTCGTGCCACGCAGCTGACTTCATCACGTCCCAGAAGTGCAGCGCGCTGGGATCGGCCGGAGCCTTGCGCAGCGGCATGCCTGCCTCATCGGGCGTGTAGTTGGCCTTCCGCTTGTTGCACGGCTTGCACGCCGTGACGCAGTTGCGGTAGCTGGTGACACCGCCCCTGGACGAAGGCATGACGTGGTCGATGGTGACCGTCTCGTAGCCGAGCTTGACGCCGCAGTACTGACACGACCATGCGTCCCGGTTGAACAGGATCCGCTTCTTGAAGCGCATGGGCGTCCGCTTGCGGTTGATCCGCTTCACGAGGCGCAACGTGGCCGGAACATGGATCTTGCCGTTGGCATAGGTGAATGCCTCGTCCCAGACTGAATCCCTGCCGTCCATGTGGACGACCTCTGCACGGCCCTTCAGCAGCAGGCCGATGGCCCTGAAGTCGCTGATGAAGTTCAGTGGTTCCCAAGTTGCGTTGAGTAGCAATGCCCGTTTCATGGTTCTACCCGTGTCTCTAGCACCCTATATCTAGGACGCTAAGGTTTGCAATCCTACATCACTTTGGACTGAAAGAACTTCCGCACCCGCACCGCGTGGCCTCGTTGGGATTGACGAACTCGAAGCCTTGGTGCATCAGCGTCTTCTTCCAATTCAATTGACTGCCGGTCAGGTACAGGACGCTCTTCTTGTCGACACGAAAGTTAACGCCATCGACCTGCCACTCAATGTCGTGCGGTCGAGGCCCTTCGTAGGCGAACTCAATGACGTAGGCGAACCCTGAACACGCACCGCCGCGGATGCCGAGCCTCACCGCCTGAGGGATGAAGGCGTTCTTCTCCAACTGGGTCTTGAAGGCCAGAATGGCCTCAGGAGAAATCTCGATCGGGGCGGCCATGGCCAACCCTACCCGGTGAGCCCGAATTGTTTCAGTGGGTCTCCTGACCCTTGCACATGGCCGCGGCATCACACTTGTACTTGTCGCACAAGGCCGACAGGTCGTGGCCGGTCAGGTGGTCGACGGCGTCATTGTGGAGCTCGCTCATCACCGACTGGGTATCCTTGATGTGATCCAGGCCCAGGGCGTGGCCGAACTCGTGGGCAGCGACGATGGTCTGGGCTCGCGGTGTCGTCAGCCGGTCCTCGACGAGCCACGCCGTCATCGGCACCTTCTGGTTGGGGTGTGGGTCCATCAACCCGAGCAGGCGCTTCGGCTTGTGTTCCTCGTCCCACTTGGCGACCCACTCCTCCTTTGAGGTGACCCGTTGGAACGACACCAGGCGGACCTGAGTGCCTCCCTCCTCGTTGTAGACAGGCGGGATGCCAATGATGGGCCTGTCGATGAGGTGCCAGGTGATGAGGCCGCTCGTCGACCTCTCCCACATCAGCATGCCATCGAGGATGTGCTCACGTTCATCCTTGGTGAAGGATGGGTCGATGTAGACGTGAACGTCAACGCCGATTCGACCTGTGTTGGGCAGCCGAGGCGCGGGGCAATTCGGAGTGCTGGCGCATCCCGTCAGCGATAGTGAGATGAACAACCAGGCAAGGAGCCGACGAAACTGCCGCAACTGGGCCTCCTAAGATTAGGTAGGCGGTCGACACCATTGTTGTTCACAAGGGTCAAATTCCGGCACGTTTCCGCAAGACATACAGCGGTCCCTGATAGGCATCAATCGGATAGACCGACGTCATCAGCAGCAACTGGTCATTGGTGAGTTGAGGCAGGAATCGCTTCATTCGAGCGATGATCTTGTCGTGCGTCAATGGCATCCCGCCCCATTCAGGCTGGTAGGGCTTCTCCTTGAAGCGCTCGATGAGGTCAATGGCCACATCGCCGATCTCGGACGCCGTCTTGGGAGACAACCTATCGTAGCCGTGGCGGTTGCACCACTTCGCCACCCGATTGATGACCCAAGGTGACGTCCAGTTGACGACGTGCAACATCCTCTCTGCCTCCAACGCCGACCACCCGTCGGGGTACAGCAACACCTTGTCATTGAAGGCGCACATGGCGTTGAAGATGTCGAAGCTGCGGAGCTGGTCCTCAATAGGACCGCGGTAGCGTTCGATGACCTGCAGCCGGGTCCGATTGTTGACGCTGACTTCGGTGGCCGCCCCCGTCACCGACCCTTCCAGCTTGCAGCTGCTCCGGAGGCCCGTCGCCTGCAGCGCTCGCCAGAAGTTGTCGAGCTGGCGCTGGTGGTCGAAGAACAGGTCGATGTCGCCCTTGCGGTACTTCACCATTGCGTCTTTGGTGTCGCATGGGATGTCGCACTGAAGGTGCCTCGTGACATCGTCGGCCACGTCATCACCGTCCAACGCATCGAACATGCTGTCGCCATTCATCAAGTGGTGCTTGGTGATGATGCGAGCGAAGCCACCGGCGACCCAGCCACCTTGGCTGAACGCCAGCTTCAACACATCGTGCGTCGCCTGGTCGAAGATCTTGATGCTTCGAAGTCGAGTCGTCGGATCGACATTGACGAACGGTCGGCGAAGGAAGGTGATGTCCACACCATCACAGTACGACGTTCGACCGACCTTTTACACGTGCCACTTGACGTCGTCGCCCGTCAAGCGGGCCTTCATCACTTCGATTGCCTGCGGGTTGCTGTCAATCAGGATGAATTTGCGCCCGTGCTTTCGAGCTGCTTCACCCGTGGTGCCTGACCCGGCGAAGAAGTCGATGACGAGGCCACCGGGCGGTGAGCTGGCGAGGACGGCGCGCTCCACCAGCTTGACGGGCTTCTGGTTCGGGTAACCGGTGCGTTCCTTAGCCGAGGTGCCGACGATCGACATCCACCACACGTCAGTGGGAACTTTGCCTTCTTCGGCCCGTGCCTCATCCTTCTGCAGGCCGGGTGCCATGTAAGGAATGCGATCGATGTCGTCCCAGTTGAAGACGTAGTTGCTGGGTTCGCGGCTGTAGACGAGGATGTTGTCGTGCTTCTTGGGCCAGCAGCGTTTGCCGCGACCGCCGAAGTCGTAGGCCCAGATGACCTCGTTGAGGAAGTTGGCACGGCCGAAGACGTCGTCGCACATCACCTTGGCGTAGTGGACCCACCGGTAGTCGAGGTGTAGGTACAGCGTGCCCGTCTCCTTCAGGAGGCGCTTAGCCTCGCTCAGGTGAGGTTTCAGGAACGCCAGGTAGTCGTCATGGCGATCGCTGTACGACATTGTCGACACCGTCTCGTCGCCCTTCTTGCGGGCCATTACCTGCTCGGCTTCAGTGCCGAACGGCGGATCGATGTAGATGAGGTCGACGGCTCCGTCAGGTAGTTGACGCAGCACGTCGAGAGCTTGTGCCCTGAAGACGTGGTTCACCCACCGATACTACATCACCGCGACGGATCGCAATGTGGATAGCAACGACAGCCGGGTGGATGTCCTGGCGCTTCCCACCCGCCGCGTTTGGGTTGATCAAGCGTCGCCAGGAGCGATTCAACTTCCTCGAGCTCAGCCTCGAGCTTTCTGAGGGATTTGATCTGTTCCTGAAGCTCTTTCTTTCGCTTCAACAGGAACTCGCGTTGAGCGCTCATGCCGCTGTCGTGATGCCCGCGGACCGCGACTTGACCTCGACCTCGATGCCGAGCTGCTGGAGGCGGTGTTGCAGCTGATCCAGCGCATTCTCCGACTGCTCGACCTCTTTGTTCGCTGCCATCAGGCGGCGGACCATCTTCGACGTCTTCTCCGGCGACCACTTGCGAGCCGACTTCCGGCGCATCAGCTCCTCACAGCGCTCCTTGCGGAACGTGGCAAACTTATAGAGTCGTGCGAAGTGCTCCATCAGGAACTTCAGACGCTCCGGGCTCTCCTTCTCTTCCTGCTCACCGTGCTCGTGATTGTGCTCTTGCATGGCTTGACCCTACTCCCCTTCTGCACCAGATTTCAACCTAGCGACCATGTCATTGAAGTACGTCTCGTCATTTTCGATGACGATGAATTTGCGACCTAGCTTGCGAGCTGCAAATGCCGTCGTCCCCGCGCCGGCAAATGGGTCGATGACCCACTCATCTGGATTGGTGTGAACTTCGATTGGAATCTCGACGACTCGCTGCTTCTTCTGCGTGGGGTGCAGCTTGCCTTGCATGATCTCAGTGATGTCGGTCCACACGTTGGTCCGGCGGTAGAACTCACTCTTCGCCGGGTACTTGGCGTTGTAGCCGGCGTAGCCTCGCTTGGTGTCGAGCAGCGGGATGTTGAAAGTGAGTGGCTTCTTGGCGTCGCCATTGACGAAGTAGGCACACTCCTCCCGAGTCCACAGGTAGTTGTTCTTGACGCCGTAGGCCCGCTTCTTCGACCAGGTGATGAGGTTGGCAAGCTCAAACTTGCCCTCCTGCTCGACCTCAGACAGGTAGCGCAGAAAAGGCCTGAACCCCGGCTTGCCAACCCCACCCCAGACATAGAACGCGCCGCCGGGCAGCAGCAGGTGTTCGGTCCACCCACGAGTCCAGCGGATCATCCAATCAGAAAACAGCTCATCGCTGTCATTGACCTTGTCCCACTTCTCATCGACGATGTTACCGTACGGTGGGTCTGCAATGATCAGTGGAACCCTAAAGTCATCACCGAACCTAAGCAATCGTTGCACTTCAAGCATCGTGTCGGCCGACGTCGAGTCGGCAAGGACAGCGATGCCATCATCGAAGTGGACGATCTTCTCTTCCATCACACGACGTCGATGAGTGCCGCCAGCGCAGGCTGCCCGTATTCGGCGCCGCCGACGTGAACGTGGAGGTTGGGCAGCGGTTTGCCGTCGTACTTGCCGTGGGTGTGACCCGCCAGGACGGTGAAGTTGACGTTGGGGTATGCCTTGGCAGCCTGCAGCAACATGTCACCCATCATCTTGGATGTGAACCACGGTTGAGCGTCGCTGTCGCCCACGCGGCCGTTGTAGATGTGAGACTCGGCGAACGGCGGATAGTGGGTCAAGATGATCAGGTTGCGGTGATAGCGAGTCGCGGCCTTGATGCTGTTCTGCACGTGGGTGACGCCCTCAGTCGCCAGCTTCCGTGCGTGGGCGATCAGGCCGTTGCGGTCACGCAGGTCGCGGTTCATCATCATGAATTGACTGCCGCCGGAGTGCGGCACGAAGTCCCTGATGGCGACCCAGTCATTCATCATGAACTTTGAGCGATTCCCGTCGCCGTTCAACGCATCGTACCAGCCGTCGTGGCCCAATACCGCAGTTGACGGCGTCAGCGGAACGTAGTTCGAGGTGGGCAGGTACTTCAGGAAGGGTGAGATGTTGCCCAGGTCCTTCATCTGCTTGCGGACGTCGTCGATTCCACCACCATAGTAGTCGTGGTTGCCGAGGACGAAATAGATGGGACGCTGGATGACCCGTTCGAGGGCCGACAAGTGAAAGACGATCTCCTTCGCGCTCGAGATGTCGCCCGTGATCGCAACAGCCTGCGGCTCAGCAGCGACCAAGCTCTGTGCGAACTTGATCAGTCGCTCCTCATTTCCATACAGGTGGTCGAGATGGATGTCAGTGCACCATGCGATCTTGCTCATGCAGAACAAGGTACCGCATAACGCAGATCCTGTTCACTTGAATCCGCAGACCTTGCGCAGCTTGGCCCTCAGATCGTCCAAGGTGGTGACCTGCCAGGTGTCCATGTACGACTGCTGCCACTTCGCGCGGATCTCGTCGGTCCAATGTTCCTGGTCCTTGAAGTCGAAGTAGCCGTTGAGCTCCTCGGCCGTCCTGAACAGCAGGTAGCCGTAGTCGGGCCGCGCCAGGATGATCTTCTCGTGCTGAGGCACCAACTTCGTCATCGACAAGTACGCTGCGCGGTAGTGTTCTGCATCGTGGATGCGGCACTTGTCGACGTAGTGCGGCGTCGGCTCACCGTCGTTGCCTTCTTCGACCCACTTGGCCATGACGAGGTCGGGGTACGCCAACTTGCAGTAGACGACGACCTGGCCGAACTTGTTCTTGTGCTGGTCGACGAAGATCGTCGACACCCGTGGATTCCTGCCGTTACAAGGTGGGTTGGGGTGTTGCAGCGCCGCCGCGATGAACATCGCAATGGTGCCCGCTGGGTCGAACCACTCGTCTCGGTACATCATTGGAACATCCTTTCGAAAGCACCTGGCAGCAGCCGGTTGGGAATGATGGGTCGCTCGTGCCAGTGTTGTTCCTGGTCGAGGATCGCGTTGGTGAACGACTGGCGAACGTACTTGAAGCGGTCGACGACGCGCATGCCGTCCTCTACTTTGATGTAGAGGCCTTCCATGTCGTCCGAGTGGTCGGTGTGTGCCCACGCCTCGGTTGCCACGACGCCTGCGGCCTCGGCGGCATTGTTGAGGTTGGTGATGCGTTCATTGGTGATGAAGTGCGACCGCGTGATCATCTTGGCCAGCGCTCCGTGCGAGGCGACGGCGCCTTCGTGGAGGACCAACACCGATGACACCGGGCACTGGGCCAACAGCAGCCTCCGCGCCGGCGTCGTCAGGAAGTCTCCCGTCGCCGTGTCCAGCACGTCGAACTCCATGAAGTAGTGAGGCAGCGCGTCGTAGTAGAACGTGTGTTTGGCGTACATCCATTCGCCGTACATGATGTACCGCGACCCGAGGGCACAGAAAAACGCTTCTTGGTGACAGGCTGCCCACTGTTTGAGCAGGTTGAAGTGTTTTTCTCGTGGCCCTCCTCGCAGGTAGTGTCCCCTGGACTGCAGGAGCAGCTCCCCTTCCTCCGAAAAGGAGATGCCGCAGTTGGCACCGTCGATCTTTTCCTCGACGACGAGGTGCTTGCCCGCGAGCTCCTGCCACTCGGCGGCCTCGAGGTCGTGGTCGCCGTGCTGAAACCTGCTACCCCTGATGTGCCTTGTCCTCGGGTACTTGTGCATCGCGCACCTCGCTTTCCCACACGACGACAGCGCGGCCCTCGTCAGTGAGCCACGCTCCGTAGAGCCTGTTGCCTCTCCGTTCTACTACACGGCGAAGCAAGAATGCACCGCGTTCACGTCCATGGCGAATGTCGCCGATGGTAGGATCGTTGATGAAACGAAAGGTACCGCCGTTGGGTCCCGGCGTGTGGTAGACGAGGCAGCGCCTACACCACGACATCTACGCTATCTCAGCGAGGATGTCCTTTGCGGCCTGGACCGGGTCATTGGCGTCTCGGATCGGCCGACCGATGACGAGCAGGTTGGCGCCGTCCTTCATCGCCTGTGCCGGAGTGCCGACTCGCTTCTGATCATTGAGCGCCGAACCCGCAGGTCGGATGCCGGGCACCAACAGGAAAGGCTGCTCCTCGTCGGTGAAGTTCATTCGCAGGAATTCGACCTCCTGCGGCGAGCACACCAGGCCTCGCAACCCGCACCGGGCGACGGCAAAGCGCGCCAGGTTGTGAACGCGGCTGCGGACGTCGTCGAACGCTCCGTCCTGGAAACGAAGGTCCTTGAAGTCATCTCGGGTCATCGACGTCAGCACCGTGACGCCCAACAGCGTGATGTCATAGGGCTCAGCGGCCTGCACCGCCTTCTCCAACGTTTCTCGCTGTTGGATGTGGAGGGTCATGTACTTGGCGCCCAGGTCGCCACCTGCTCGGACCGCGCCGGCGACTGTCTCCGGGATGTCGTGCAGCTTCAGGTCGAGGACGATGGGACGTTGGGTGGCAGGCAGCTTGCCCGACCGGATGAAGAGTTCGAGGCCCACCTTGAAGGCGCCGACGTGTTCCTCGAGCATGTCGACGTGGTACTGGGCCGCCGTGGCGCCCATGCCGTCAAGGGCAAAGCAGATCGGGTTGTTCATGCGAGTAGCTCCTTCAACGTGAACAGCGCCGTGAACGGGCACTCCTGTTGGATGGGTCCGGCGCCGCCTTGCTCTCGGTCGAGGACGGCAATGACGCCGGCGACGGTGAGACCCGCTGACCGCAGCGCAGCAATGGCCTTCAATGTTGATCCGCCTGAGGTGATGACGTCCTCGAGCAGCACCACGCGGTCGCCTGGGTGAAACGCACCCTCGACCAATTTGCCAGTGCCGTGGTCCTTTGCTTCAGGCCGGACGTACAGCGCGTCCAGGCCCGACATCAGCGATACGCCCGTCGCCAGGGGACAACCGCCCAGAGCGACGCCAGCGACGAGGTTGGCATTGATCTTCATGCCCGCCAAGCGTTCGTACAGCGCCTCGGCCACCGCGTGGAGTCCGTCGGACGACAGTGCCGTCAGGCGAACGTCGATGTACGTCATCGACTCGGCACCCGACTTTAGGATGAAAGGCTTGCCGGGCGGTGCATGGAGGACTGACTTTTGGCGAAGGAAATCGAGCGCTGACTTCATTTCAACTCCGTGTGTACACTGACTTTGATGGTAGCTTCGCCCAATTTGGGCACGTGGTAGAAGAAGAACTGCTTCTTGTCCTGGGCTGCCTCGGCGACCCACGTCTCGAGCTCCTCCAAGGAGTAGAAGGCGAAATATGTGATCTCTGGAACCGAACATGAAGAGTCGCTATCGTGGCGATCGTACGCCGGTGTCCATTCGGTGCGGGTGCCGAACAGCACCGCCGCGTAGTGGCTGCCTTTGGGCATGTCCTTGGGCTCGCGCACCATGTACTTCGACCAGGTGTGGTAGTTGTACTGGCGAATTCCCATCTTCGTCTCTCTCATGGTCAACCTCGATCGGTACGGGCCTGTTATCCCCGCGTGCTTGTCGTTTGCGGTCGTCCACGGCTTGCACCACCGCCGCCTTGAAGGGTTACGACTGTTTTACCGCTTCGTTCGGAAGCACCCTTCTGGTGTACTCACCCTTTCGTCAGGTGTCATGCATGCCACCTTGCACTCACCGATCAAGTCTCGTCGTGCCGGTGGTCAGCCAAGCACGCTTGTTCCGATTCCTCGCCGCAGTGTGGACACGTCACCGTGACCTTGCACTTCTTGTGGTGTCCTTCGTAGAACCAGGTGCCGACCAACCAGGCGAAGATCAGGATGTCAGCGGTGAGAGTCAGCTTTTCGATCACGTGCCCTTCTCCAGGAGCGCAAAGACCTCGTCCCAGCCTTTGACGCGGATGATGCCGGTGCCCGCCAGATCGGCCTCGCGGTTGTAGGGAGCGTCCCACAACAGCGTCAGCGCTTCCGGGTACTCCTTGTGCCACTTGAGGCAGTTCTCATCAGCGTCGTCGATCAGGACGTCACCCTTGACGTACTGCTTGCCTTCAGTGTGGACGATGCGCGGCTTCGGGATGCCGAAGTGCTGCTCGAGCCAGACGGTCCGCTCATAGGCCCAGAACGGCGTCGTCATGGGCGAGGTGACGACGACGACTTCGCCGTACTCCTCGAGCTTCTTCACCGCCTCCTGTGAACCCGGGTACATCGGGAAACTGATGCACCAACCCGACTTGGCCGCCGTCTCTTTCATCAGCGGCTTCAGGTGACCCTTGCCCACGATGGTGAACAAGTCCCAGTGAGTCACTTCATCGTGAGTGTGTCGATCGCCCGTGTGCTCCTCGATGAGGTTGAAGCACGCAGTGCAGAAGTCGGCGATGACGCCGTCACAGTCAAGCAAAATTCTTCGTCGTTTCACAGTGATTCGCACCCTTTCTGGTCGTTTTCGTCGAACACGTGTTCAGCCAACGCATAGGGTGGTCCCTTCAGCCATGAAGGATCAACTTCTGGCGTCTTGCGTTCCCAGGCACGTTCCTGGATGTCTTCATCCAAGTTCCGCGCCCAGTCATTGGTGCGACACACCGTCAAGCAGATCGCGGTGATGATGCGTGTGCCCTTGTCAGTGCACATCCAGACCTTGCTGCCACACCTGAACTTCTGTCCGACTTGGAATTCTGAGTAGATCATGAACCCCTCAGAAATTGAAGTTCCTTGACGTCGCGGTGAGCAAGGAAAAGTTGCGGTACGATCAGCACCAACAGCATCACGCCCAGGGGACTGCCCACCGAGAACAGTCGGTACGCCCCGAACGCACATGAGACGACGGCCAGACCGCGAAGGCCCAGCATCAGCTTGAGTTTCAGCTTGTAGGAGCGCATGATTTTCTGCTGAAGTTGTACCACTCAAAACGGCGTATGTGCATACCTACCGCGGGAGGAAAATCATGGCGTCTTCAGAAACGAAAATTGATGGTGTAGTGATCGTGCAGATGTCGACGACGGGGTCAAGCTACTTGACACCTGCGTTGTTCTATGGTGGTCTGTCAGGATCGCTTCAGCGACTCACTGACGGTAAGACGTACCTCGTCGCTGGACCTGGCATCACGATTACGTCTCAATCTAACGGGCAAGTGCTTATCACTGCAACTGGTCAAGTTGCTACGGGTAGCATCACGCCTGATCGACAAATCTTCACTGGTTCAGGCACATGGACGAAACCCAATGGTGCGTCTATTGTAGAAGTCTTCCTTGTCGGAGGAGGTGCGGGTGGCGGAGGCGGATACCAAGCTTCTGGTTATGGTTTGCCCGGCGGACCTGGTGGCGGTGCCGGTGGAAAAACGCGTGGATTTTTCCTTGCGTCTGATTTGCCTGCAACTGCAAGTGTTGTCGTCGGCACAGGAGGCTCGGGAGGAGCGGGCGCTACACCTGGAGTAACTGGATCAGCTGGCGGTGATTCGACTTTCGATGCACTGTTGATTGCGTTCGGGGCTTCAGCTACAGTTACTTACGACGCACTATTGCCTGGCGATAAAAGTTTTGGAGGTTATGGAGACACAAGAGGTGGCAATGGTGGTGATGTTCTCGATTCAACCGGTGCGCTGCCCGCAACAACGAACACCGCGGTCTTTTTTGGTGAAACGCCTGGGGGCGGTGGAGCTGGCGGTTACAAGGTGTCAGTCTCTGTCGTTGGCCCCGCTGGAGACGGCGGATCGCCCAGTGTATCTCGTACAGGTTGTGGCGCAGCTGGCGGAGTGGGTAACAACGGTTCGAATGGATCAAACGTTACAACAAATCAACCACAGGTTGGCGGTGGCGGAGGAGGCGGAGGTTCCGGTGCCGGTTCGGGAGGTACGGCAGGCAATGGGGGTAACGGAGGTCTTTATGGAGGTGGCGGAGGAGGCGGCGGAGCAGGCGCTACTGCGGGTTCAGGTGGTAACGGCGCCAATGGTATCGTGGTTGTCGTCTCTTACTGAGTAGTGTAGAATCCGTCTTATGACGGATGATCCCAGAATTTTCGTAGGAACGCTGCACAGCGGCGAAGGTGACTTTGCAAAATGCTGTGCAGCGATCAATACGCAGACGAATGTGATTGTGACACATCATATCGTCTCTGGGCTCAACGAAAAGGATGCTCACAACACACTTTGGGCGAAATGGCGCGAAGAACAATCTAGTCACGACCTTTTCGTCAAGATCGATGCTGACACTGTCCTCTCGCAACCTTGGATCCTATCAGAGATTTTTCAGACGATTCGAGCAAAGGACGCGACTGGGCTTCAAGCACCCCTTCATGACTACATGACCGACAAGTTGATCATCGGTCTCAATGCTTTCACTCCACGCGTAGTTTTCTTGGGAACAACTGACAAGCTCTACTGCGACCGCAACGTTGAGCTTGGAAATACGAACGTCATCCGAGGCGCAGATTTGCCTCCCACGTTGAAGTTCGTTGGATTTCATTGTCACCACGCCAGTAATCTTCAGGGATTTCGCTATGGCGTGCACCGTGCAATGAAAACTCAAGATGCTGAGATTCAGCATCTCATCTGGGCCTGGCGAAAGCACGGTGATCGAGTTCGAGGCTTGGGAGTGATCGGATCACTATTGGCACCTCGGTTGTCACGTCTAGGACACGTTGACTACACTGATCAAGGCTTGATCAGCGCTTACGAAGACGCTGAGAAACGTTATGATGAATACGTTTCTGCAATCAACTCAAAACGTTTCAACGTCTTCGATTAGAACGCACCCGGGGCCACCTGAAAACAGGTGAGTCCGATCGATCGCCAGAAGTCGACGACTTGGTTGCGATCGTCGAGCACGAAGCGAACGTTGTACTTGCCGCGGACGTACTTGTCGAACAGCTCCTGCTTGATGACAGCGTCCTTGCGCATGTCCATCTTGTCGGGATCGGGTGCCGTCTCCCCGCGCATGTGGAGCTCGTAGGGGATGGGCACGTCCTTCGGCCTGTCGTCGTTCTCCTTCGAGAAGGCCCAGTTGGCCGGGACTCGACAGTACATCTCGATGAAGCGCTCCGTCTCGGGCCGGTACTTCTGGTCGCGGCCCGACATGAACATGATCTTGGCGCCGCGGGCGTGCATCGCCAGGACGCAGTGGATGACCGGCCAGTTGGGCAGGTCCTTGAGGTCGCAGTCAGTCGCGTCGTAAGGCGTCCGGTCGTTGATGATGGCCAAGGTACCGTCGAGGTCGCACATGATGGCCTCGGGCAGCGACTCGTCCTGGATGATGGTGGCGAACGAGTCGGGGCGCGGCTCGTAGTACGCTTCCTTGTCGCTCAGCTTCCGGCCCTTGTCGATGCCGGCGCCGCGCGCCATGTCCATGATGACCTTCTCGCCGACGTGGGCAAAGCCGGTCCGCTTTGAGTCTCGCTCGATGGCCGTCTTGATGTCGACGTTGACACCGCGCTCGATGACCTTGACGTCGCCGTAGGCAGCCGCGGCCGCGTGCAGCTTCTTGACCGTCATCGGCACCAGGTGAGTGTCGTCGAGGATGACGTCATAGCCGGCGTCGAAGGCCTGTCGCATCAGCGCTTCCTTCATGCCACGAACCAGCTCTTCACGGTCGTTGTCTCGGGCGTGCGGGTTGTTGCCTGGCCCGACGACCATGCCGCGCAGGTCGTCACGGTTGATGCGAATCCAGCGCTTGGGCTCTCGCTTGACGAGCGCGGCGGCCTCCGTCGACTTGCCACTGCCCGGGAGTCCCTTGAAAATCATCAGCGTTCGCATCATTCACCTCTCCTCAGCTTGTCGATTTTGGCTTGTGCGGCGGCCAGTTGTTTCTGCGCTTGCTCAAGCTCCCACTTCGCTTGCGCTTTCTTGCGATTCTCGACCTCGAGCTCCTTCTTGCGCTTGGCGTCTCGGACTCGGTCGGTCTCGTCGATGACCCGCTCCTCGACGGCCTTGAACTCGATCAGCTCAGGCACCGGCAGCTTCTGCGGGTTGTTGTTGGCGAAGTAGGTGATGCGAGCGCGGGCTTGCGACACCTTGGCGTATAGCTTGGCATCGATGAGGTCGGGCACCCACGACTTCTTGCCGTAGCCGTCGCGGCCTTTGGCCCGGAAGTACTCACCCTTGCTGTTGCGAATCGCGTACAGCAGCAGTGCGGCCTTGAGCGGCGCTCCATGGGAGCAACCACAGAAGTCGTTGTTGTCGTAGCTCATGCGTTCATGGCACATGAAGCGACCACGACTTGACTCCTTGCGGTGTTCCCACATCGGATGTCCGCACTTGGGACACGGCGTCTGGTCCATGCGCACAACCTACTCCCCGGCAGCGCCGGTGTTCAGAGGCGTTTGAACGTCTTAAAGACCCGGTCCCACTCGAACGAGATGATGCCGAAATTGCGCTTCATGTCGTGGTGATGAAGGAAGTGGTGCTCCCGCAACTTCGTCCAGAAGGGCAAAAATCGCAGCCACGTATTCTTGACGTGAAAGCTGTCGTGGACCGCGTCATTGAACAGCCCGTACGCCAGCATCACCGGGCCGAAGATGGCGAGGCACCACATCGGCAGCCCGAGCAGCCACAGCAGCCCACCGAACACCGCCAGCAAAATCACGAAGGGAGGGGTGAAGAGGAATGGCCCAGAATTGAACCACTTGGCTCGCAGGTACTTGTCGGTCACCAGTCGCTTCGGCGGATAGTGCTGGAGGTGGTGCTCCATGTGCCCCTTGTTGATGAAACTGAGGCGCCTGGAATGGAGTCCTCTGTGGATCCAGTACCCGCAGAAGCTGCTGATGAGAAGCGAGACCAGGAAGGTGCCGATGATCAGGAGCATGTCGAACAGTACACTCACCCGTACAGGCCGAGAAACTCGTCGGTCATTTCGATGATGAGGCGGTCGAGCTTCTCGCGGTCGGGCGTCCGCGGCAGCGGCGATGACTCATAGAGCTCTTCACACTCGGCCTCGAGGTTCTCTGCCTCTTGGATGAGCTCATCGTAGGGCATGCCGCCGAAGCGGACGGCCAGGAGTTCTTCGCGGTCAGGTCGTTTGACGACGACCTTGCCCGTCAGCATGATTTCACGGCACATCCGCATCAAGCGCAGCAAGTGCATGCCGTGCTTGGTGTCGTAGCCGAATTTTGCCTCGAGCTCGGCGCGCTTGGCATTGCGCGTCTTCACCCAGTTCTGGTACTGGTCCCAGTGCAACTTCGCTGCCTGGTACTGCTTCTCACGAGTGAACAGCGTCAACACGTCCTTGGGCAACTCGATCTCGATGCCGTCCTTGACCGCGGCCTCGAACGCGCCCAGCTCAGACTGCGACACCTTGGTCGTCTCCGACAGGCCGAAGTCCTTGCGGTTGGGCGGCGCCTTGGGCGGGTCGAGCAACCACGCCTTGTGAGTCTTGATGCGTTTCAGCTGCGCGTGGGCGTAGCCGGCGAAGGTGAACTTCGCCTTCTTCGACAGGAATTCGTCCTTGTGAGCGCGCAGCGTCTCGCCCCACCTGTTGATGTGAAGTACGTCCTCGTCGGCAACGTGCAGCACCTCGATGATGTTCGGGTTGCAGTCGGCGGCCAGGCGCGCAAACTTCTTCAACGAGTAGACGACGAGGTCGACCTCGGTACCCTTGAGCGACTGAAGCGACGGCAGGTCGCCGCCGTAGACATTGTTCATGCGCTCGTATTGTTCGAACACGTGCATGAAGCCCAAGTGGTACTCACGTGGCTCGATGCAGACACCTTTGATGTCGATGTCGGACGTCGGCGTGTTGAGACCGTAAGCATGGGAACCGTGGCGGACCATGAGGATGGTTCGCGGCTCAACGTTGAAGTTCATGCGGTGACACTACACCGCGGGACGCCGGGTCTACACGCTGCCGGACACGTTGGCGTCCACGACGGTCACCGTCACCACGACAGGCTGCACGGGAGCAACCGCGTCAAAGACAACGTGTAGCAGGCCGTCCTGCAGCACTGCATCGATTGTCGACACGTCGTACCGCTTGTCATCGATCTTGACGCGCTCTTCAAAAGGTACGCCACCTCGCTTGCCGAGGACGCGCAGCACGTTGTCGTGCATCTCCAGCGCCAAGTCGGCCGAGGTACAACCCGGGATGTCGATTTCCAGCGACAGCACGCCGTCGACGTCGTTCTGGACGACGTTGAGCGGGACCTTCATCTTTGAGACCTTGTTGGGTCGCACCATGGGCGGAGGCTGGAACTTCTTGCGGGGCGGCGGCATCACTTCACCTTGACGTTGACCTTGCGCGGGAGCCGGTCGACAAATTTCATGACGATCAACGTCAACACGCCAGCTTCCAGCGTCGCCTCACAGGTCGTGGGGTCGAAGGCCGGACCGACGTAGTACGTCTGGTTGTTGGTTGCCTTGGTGTCGAATCGGACGGCACTGACTCGGACCCAACCATCGTCGATTTCAACCTTCAGGTCCTGTACCTTGACACCAGGCACGTCGAGCGCCAGCGTGATGCGGTCGACGACCGAAGTGTCGACTCGCCAAGGTGACACCGACAGGTAGCCGGATGTCGTGATGGTGACGCCGCCTAGTGGATAGGGCTGCGCGTCGATGGGCGGGTTCCACGGCACGTTGGGCACCACGGGTGTGATGTCCCAAGGACGCTGTGGCGGCCAATCACCGATCCAGACGTTGTTGCCTGCCGGCACATCGCCGACGTATACGTGTTTTGTCGGATCGTCAACCAACGTCAGTTTGCCGCTGCCAAATTGGCTGCTATTGACGCTCACCATCATCGCAGAATCAGTCATGGGGTTACCTAGTGGTCAGTACCCATTCTTGATCCGGTCGAAATTGACCTCGCCCTTGCCCATGTAGGCCTCGAACAGTTCATCGAGCGACACGCCGGAGGCAATCGCCAGCTCGAAGTACAGGTGCAACGCGTCAACCAACTCTTCCTTGTATGCCTCGCGATCGACTTCAGGCAGTTCAGTCGCGCGGTGGGACTTGCTGTTCTTGAGGTGTTGACCTGCTTCGAACAGCTCCTCCATGAGGTGGTTCCTGATGTCCTTCAGGAACTGTTGTCCCTTCTTCGACGTGATGTCGGTTGGGAACTGCGGAAAGTTGCGGCGTTCCTGGAGGAGCCTCATGAAAGACTCCTGCTGGTCCCACATCTGCTTCAAGCGGTCACTGGGCTTCGGCAGGTCACTCATGTCGTCAGGCTCTCCAGGAAACATCCAACAGAAGATCAGGATGATGCTTAGGGCGATGAACTCAGTTGTTCCCATCGCCGATAAGTAGCTTCGGCTTTTGAGCAGCTTGCAGCTCCTCCGCTCGTGCCAAGAGCTTGTCGTGCATCTCCTTGACCTGGTGCTCGTACTCCGGCGATAGCGTCAAAACGTGCGGATCCGATGAATCCGGGACGACCCGGACCTGGCGCAGGAGGTCGGCGCAATCGACGCCCTCCAACATTGCCTCTTGAATGATCTGCACGACTCGGTGCCAGACGGTGTCTGCGATTTTCAATTGTGACATGGTTCTCCTCAGTAGCGGTCGCTCTGAATGCCGAGCCGCTGCAGTTCGTGCTCTCCCAAACGGTACACCGCTGCCGTGATGATGTGATCAGCGACGAATCGGTAGTAGATCGTCTGGTCCTTGTGCTTCTTGATCGCCTGCTCCAGGCTCTGCGCCGGAGACTGCGTCGAAAACTTCGAGATCTGCTCGGCGTCTTCAGCGAGGGCCTTGTCGACCCGCTTCAGCTCAACCAGCTGCTTCTCGTAGTTCGAGACCTTGTCGTTGTGGTACTTCAAGCGGCCCAGGAGCAGCTCCTTGAGCTCGGTTCCCTTGACGTCAACGTGCAGACCTTCAATCAAATGTTCGCTCATGGCCTCGACTCTACACTAGCGAGAGATCATGTACAGCGTCCCGGATGTCCTTTCCGTCGATGGCGTCTCCGAGGCAGATCCACGGATCACGCTTCCGGCGGGCGAACATCTCCAGGCGCTGCGCCTCGGGAAACATCAGATCGAGGCGATCCTGCAGCCCTTCAGGTTTTCGAGAGTGGCCGAGGTTCGGCGCCATGATGACGGAGCGCTGCGAGTGGTCCTCCAGCCACGGATAGACTGTCTTTCCCGCAGTGCCGATCAGCACCAGTTCGTGAGACTGGCGAAACAGGCGGCCCATGCCGAATGCCAACGCATCGTTCGGATCTGTGTAGACCACGAGCTGCTTTTTGACCTGCTTGGGCTTCTTCGTCTTGACCCAAACGAACGTCTGCTTCAACTTGAAACCCCAGGCGTCCATCACCTTCAGCCCGTCGGGCAGCAGCGTCGACGGAACCCACAGTGCGAGGACGCAGCCGGCAGGATCGACGAGGTCGGGCACCCTGATGTCGCAGATCTCAGACAACGACATCGTCGAGTACTGTGAGATGGCTGACCGCCGCGTCGGGGACTTCATCTTCTTGAGGCCGTCTTCGAACGACCACGGCGGGTCAGAGACGATGACTTGGAATTTCACAGGACACCTGACCGTTCCATCGCGTCGAGGACGCGCTCATGGACCTCACTGCGAGTGCCCTTGTTGTCGATGAGCTCGTGGTTCCACGGGTGAGCCAGTGCCCAATCGTAGTAACCGCGGCGTACTGCCTTTTGCAGGTCGGTGTCGCGCTCATAGACGTCCTCGGTCTGATCGGTCAACCGGGGACCGTGCAGCACGATCGTCAGGTTCGGGTCCTTCAGCAAGAAGAGGAGGACGCGATTGAAAATTCTGTTGACGCCAGTGGCGTCGCCATAGACGATCGCTGACAGGCTCCAACGGTCGAAGACGACGTAGTCGTGGGTCAACCACAACCACACCAGGACCGTCGCCTGAAAGAAGAACTTGTTGAAGAACTGGACGAGCTGAAACAGGTTGGGCAGCGTCTTGGCGTAGCCACGCTTCAACATCCAGTAGATGAGGCGATACGTGCTGCCGTCGTTGAACGGCACCTCCACCAACGCCACCTTGTGACCTTCACTGCGAAGACGCTCGGTCAACAACCGAGTCTGTGTCTGCTTTCCTACCCGATCAGGGCCTTCAACGGCAACCAAGTTTGCGAACATGGTGCCATAGTACCCTCCGCGCAGTTCTCAGTTCACGGAACGTAGGCTACGGCGAAACCGTCGGCAATCATCTTGGCGTTGACGTCGACGGTCTCACCAGTCGCTACGCTGACGTAGTAGAGCTTGGCGACCCAGCGGCCGTACTTGTCCTTGCCCAACGAGTCGAGGCGAATGATTCCCATCTGAGCGTCGCCGAGCAGCGCCTCCAGGTGTGCCTTCGACGCCTTGCCTGCCGCCAACGTCTCGTTCTTCATTTCAGGAGCGTTGATGTCGGCGAGCCGGAAACGAACGAGGACGCTGACCATGAATCCGAGGTCGACCGACAGGTCAACGGTGTCACCGTCGACGACGTGGGTGACTTTTGAGGCGTACTGATACATGGCAGTACCTATTCAATCCCTCGCCAGCATCGCCTCGCGGAAGTTGTCCTCATGGGGCAGCTCTTTTCGTAGCTGAATCCATCCCTTGAAGTTGCCACAGAAGTTCTTCTGGGGCGTCATGTTGTCTCCGACGAATTCGCCGTGAGTGCCGTACTTGTACTCGCACTCGCTGCGGTTCATGGGACGTGCCACGTGTTCAAACGGGCTCATGTGACCTGAATACTGCAGCTTCGCCGCTAGGTCCAGGTCGGCCGACGGATCTCGACGACCGTCGTGGGTCAGGTACGACACCCGAGCGCAGCGACCGACGCTGATGCGGCACAGGTCGGCCATCGAGTAGCCTTCGCTCAGCAGCTGCGGCGCGTCGGGGAGCAGCGGCAGGTGCCACATGTCCTCGTCGAGCTCCTGGGGGACGCTCTGGTCGTAGACGGCCTGCATCCACTCGGCGGCGACCCGAATTTCGGGTTGAGCGTCGGGGTGACACCGCAGCGCGAAGAAGTTTTCCCACTCGGTCGCGGTGACGATGACAGTGTGCCAACAGAACGGTTCGATCAGGCGGTTGGCCAATTGCTTGTGGACGCCGCGGGCCGCCAACTGCCTGGCGCGATAGACGGCGTCCTTGCACGCCAACATCCATTCCTGTCGGGCCATGTCAGCGTCCTCTTCACTGAGGTTCTCACTGGCCTGCATGCCCTTTTGATTCTTGCCAAACACCTCCGGAACGAAGGGATCAGCTTCGACGGCGGCGATGCGCTTCTCGACGGGAATCGCCCGACTGGAGGCGCTGTTGCGACTGAAGACGCGGTGCGTGTTGAATTCCGCCAATACGATCCGAGGGAACGTCACCTCGATCGTCGTCAGCCGCGTACCTTGCTCCACGCGATTGGGCCACCTGTGCAGCGCAACGCTGTCCGCAAGAACTCTCGCTCCGTATGCCATTGGTTACCTCATCCCTCCGTCACGGGTTTTTCGTAGGCCCTTCTGTGGGCCGCTTCTGCCTTGTCGAGCAGGGCTCGCAGGCGGTCAAACTCTTCCGGCTTCACCATCGTGGTATCGTAGAACCCGTAGGCGACTTTGCGGCCGAACACGTACTTCAGTGCGTGCCAGGCGCGCTTGTACCACGGCTCCCACGCTCGAAGTTGGACCTCAAGCCAGAGGTCACCGTCCTTTTCGTCTAGGATGAAACGAAAGGTGTGACCGAAGTCACTACACTGACAATCAAAGTACGACGTCTCCATGTCGGAGAACAGTACTGTACGTCAGGTCAGTCGTTCATCAGCTCGATGAACTCGCCGATCAGCTGCTCAAACGCCTCGCGGTGCGTCCACACCTGCGAGCGGTCGCCGTCGGTTACCTTCGCCGATTTGCCGTCGGGATCGATTGCCACGCTCGCCTTGTCATTGGGCTTGAACTTGCTGATGCCCGTGGGAGCGTAGACCTTGCCTTTGATCCGCGTGTGGATGGGCGATGATCCGGTCACTGCCTTGCCCGTGCCGGTGCCGTTGTAGACCTTGTAAGTTGTTTTCGGACCTTTGGGCTTTTCAGCTTGTTTCGCAGGCGGTTGCGCCGCTTTTCCCGCGGGCGCGACGGGCGCGGGCTTTGCTGCGGCGGGTTTCGGTGCAGGGGCCGGAGCGGCCGCCGGCTTGGGAGTCGACGGCCGAGTGAAGTAGTCACGCGCTCCGGTTGAAAATCCGCCTGAACCATAGCTGCCGCCGAAGCCGTAGTAGCCTACGCCACTGCGGCGACCTGAGGAACCAGGCGACTCAATGGGCCTGCCGTTCGGGCTCTTCTTGGGCGGTGGCTTCTTGCCGGAGTCGTCCTCGTAAAACGAGCCGGGGTTGGCCCAGTTGGAGCTCATGAAGTCATCAGCCGCCTGCTGCGAGGGGAAAGGACCGTACGTCGTCGAGTCCTCATACTGTCCCTCGGGGCCGTAGTAATCGCGCTCCTCACCGTCCTCGTCGTACTCCGACTCGGGTTCCGGGTGGTCGGCCATGTCGAGGTACCACTTGCCGTCGGATGCCTTCCAAAATCCAGCGTAACGAGGCTGGCTCTCAAGCAGCAACGTCATCTTCTGCATCACACCCTCCTGATGAACTGGTACAGCTTATCTTCCAGAAGATCGTAGGTCTCGTCCTCCAACTCTTCGAGGACCAGGTTGGCCGCCGCGATGGCTTCCTTCTGACCTTCTCCTGTCTGGGACTTGTTCATCATGATGAACGTCTTGACGTGTTGACGGATCTCCTCTACGTACTTCGACGTCGCCTGTCGAAGTGCCCACTCGGGGACGCCGCGCATGAATTCTTCGCGGATCACCCGTCGGAGATCGCCGACGCGCATCTTCATCAGACGATCCTGTCGATGCCCTCTTCGAGCCACTTCTCGATGACCGACATCAGCTCGGCCTTCATCTCCTGGCCAGCCGCTTCACACGCCTTGCGAGCGCCTTCACGACCTTCAGGGGCAAAGCCGGCATCGTACATCTCCATCAGCCCTTCGACGAACTCGCCGACCACCGGGTCCAGCGCCTGGCTGAACAGCTCCTTGTGGGTGGCCTCGAAGTTGTGAGGCATCATGGGCTCTTCCTCGCCCATGTCGTAGCGGTTCTCAACGTCGTAGGCGCCGAACTTCTCGGTCATCTGGAACGGCTCGGGCTCACCGGGCTGCCTGCCCTGGATCGCCTCTCGGAGCAACGACCGCAGCTGCAGCTTGTTCAGCTTGACAGGCTTCTGATCGACCTTGCGAGTGATTCGTTCAGCCAGGCGGCGACCCTCCAGGGCACCTTGTACCTCTTCCTGAACGATGGAATTGATCTCCTTAGCCATGCGTGGAGTGAGCTTCATCGACGACACCTCTGGGCGATAAGTATCACCCGCACTTGCCGTTGCCGCAGCTCATACACGTGACGCAGCCCTGTTGATAGGCCAACTGGGTGCTACCACAGCTCGGACACGTCTTTTCGATAGTGACTTTGGTGCCATCCGCGATGTAGTTCTTCGCAAAAGTCCTGGCAATGACGCTGGAGAAGGAGAAGAAGTCGCTGTGCTTGTCCTTCCGCAGCTGCTCGACCAAGTACTGAATTGGGGCGCCGTGGCGCAGCGCCAACGAGATGGTCCGGGTCAGGGCACCGTGGTTCGGGTTGTCGAACATCTGGGCGATGTCCCTGAACATCAGCTCATCATCGTCTCCGATGGGGATGCGCAGGTTGTAGGTCGCCACGCCGTCCTTGTTCTTGCCGTTCTTGATGAGGGTGCCCTTCTTCGACTTCTTGGGGACCTCGACGTGTGCCGACAAGCCCGCAAAGATCTCGTAGGGACGGTCGTTGAGCAGCCCGACCAGGACGAGGTAGTTCTCGCCGCCCACCGTCGCGCGGTGGATGTCGCATTCCAACTCCTTGGGTCGCTTGGGGGCGTGGGTCTCAACAATTTCCAGCGGCTGACCTTGTGCGTCCGTTTCCTTGACGATGACAGCGTCACGGGAGCCAATGCGATAGATGGTGACGCCCTTGCAACCCGTTTCCCAACCGTGGAGGCACAGCTTCTCGACCGTCTCTTCGGACACGTCCTTGGGCAGGTTGGTCGTGTTGCTGATGCTGTGACAGATCCACTTCTGCGCCGCAGCTTGGATGTCAATCTTCTTGAGCCAATCGATTTCTTCGACGGTCGAACCGTGGTACGGCGACTTCTCGACGTCTGACTCACCCGTCACTTCCATCCATTTGCTGACGCCGTGGTGAAAGACGTCGTAGTACTGCCACGAGTCGCCCTTCTTGTCGACTTCATCAACGCGGGCCTGCTTGTCGCTGGGATTGATCTTCCGCTTGCGGCGTGCCTTGACGAAGAGGACGGGTTCGCAGCCCGACGTGGTCTGGGTCTCGATTGACGTTGAGCCCGCCGGCGCTGTCGTCGTGTTGGCGATGTTGCGACGGCCGTACTGCAGGTACTCCTGCTGCAGCTCCGGGTCAACTGCCATGATCTGCTTGATGAAGACGTGATTCTTCTCCACGTCATGTGAGAAGATGGGAAACGGCCCGCGTTCCTTCGCCATCGTCACGCTGGAGCGATACGAATTCACCGCCAGCGCCTTGTAGATTTCCTCAGTCAACGCGATGCTGTCGTCAGAGCCATATGCCAGGCCGAGGTAGGCGAAAGTGTCGCCCAGCGCCGTCAGGCCCAAGCCTGTGCGGCGGCCGTTGACAGCGGCATTGCGAATCTTCTTCCACAGTTCCTTCTCAAGGCGCTTGATGTCGGCGGGCTCTGGGTCTGCCTCAATCTTCGCCAAGATGCGATCCACCGCCTCCAGCTCGAGGTCGATGAGGTCATCCATCATGCGCTGTGACTTCTGGACGACGGTGCCGAACGCCGCATAGTCGAAGCGCGCCTTCGATGTGAACGGGTTCTTAACGAACTTCGCAAGGTTGATGAGCAACAGGCGGCAGCTGTCGTATGGCGACAGCGTGATCTCACCGCATGGATTGGTCGACACGGTGCCGTAACCGAACGCAGCGTAGGCGTCGGCTGGCGAGCGTTCCTGGATCGCATCCCAGAACAACATGCCCGGTTCTGAGCAGTCACGCATCGCCTTAACGATGTTGAGCCACACTTCCCGCGCATCAACTTCCTGTTCGATGATGTGCGGCACGTTCGGGTCGACCGGAAAGCGCTGCTGGTACTTGTCGCCGCGCTTGACGGCGTCCATGAACTCGTTGGTCATCCGAACGGAGACGTTGGCGCCAGTGACGAGATTTCGATCGCGCTTGATGTTAACGAACGTCAGCACTTCAGGGTGGTGAACAGAGATCGTCAACATCAAGGCACCGCGGCGGCCGCCCTGGGCCACTTCACGGCACGTATTACTGTAGCGCTCCATGAAAACGCCAAGACCGTCCGTGGTGCGCGCGGCGTTGGCTGCGGGCAATCCCTTCGGCCGAATGGTCGACAGGTCAAAGCCCACGCCACCACGACGCTTCATGATTTGGACCTCTTCCTGGTCCGTCTTCATGATGCCGCCGTACGAGTCATAGGGAGACTCGATGACGAAGCAATTGGACAGAGACTGGATCTGGAACGGGTTGCCGATCGCAGACATGGGACTGCCTTGCGGCACCACGCGCCAATCCGCCAACAGATCGAAGATCTCGTCTTCGGTCATCGGGTTCGGGTACTTCGATTCGGCACGAGCAAACTCACGAGCCAGACGGCGGTGCATGTCCGTGGGCGTCTTCTCGTAGATGTTGCCCTTCAGGTCTTGAAGGGCGTACTTGCCGGCGAACACGTCGGCGGCCAGCTCGTCCCCGCTGAAGTATTGAACCGATGCATCCCTTACTTCATCGTAGGCGTACGTCTTCATCTAGATCGCTCTCTCCTGAACTTCCAGCAGCAAAATTCGCAGGGAGCCGCTGGGCCATGCGCGGCTCAGTTGTGTGCAGGTCATAACTATTCGCTCGAACCCTTGGGTTCGTCGGACCCGTCGCTGGGGGTTCCGCTGCCGAGAGAGGGATCGCGCTGTAGCTCATTCCACTTCTGCTTGAGCGCTTTCTTCATCACCTTCTCGTCGTCCTTGGCGGTGTCCTCCGGGCTGGCGGCGCGCCCGGCGATGGCGAACTTGCTGCGGGCTGTGTCAATGTGGACCGGATAGACGATGCCGTCGCGCCCGGCGCGGTTCTTGGCAATGAACAGCCTCCCCTGACCGTCCGATTTTTCGTGGGCCTTTCTGGAGATGCTGAGCACCACGTCCGCGACCATCGCCTTGCCGTAGGCCTCGCTCATGTTGCCCAGGTCGACGACTTCCTGGTTGGCGCCCTCTTTGTTGGACTGCGACGCCGTCCAGATGGGCAGCATCTTCTCACCGGCAAAACCACGCAGCTCCTCGTAGATCAACTTCAGCTCGTGCCGAAGCGAGTCGTACTGTCGCGTTGAACGCATGATGTCAGCGTAGTCGATGATGATGACGCCGGGTCGGAAGCCCTTCAGGTCGAGTCGCTCGATGTGGCTACGCAGCGTGTAGATCGTCGCCGTGTTAGTCGGGAACTCCTTGATCATGAGCCGACCCAACTTCATGTCCTTGTATTGGGAGATGACGGAGTCCTTCTTGTCGATGACGTCGTTGGAGTCCACATCACACAGGTTGGAGTCGTACCGACGACCCACTGCGGCCTCCGACAGCTCGAAGGTGTAGTGCAACACGTCGATGCCAGCGCGGAGGGCGTTGCAACCCAGGAAGGTCAACATGTGGCTCTTGCCCACGCCGGTGGGCGCCACGATGACGCCGATCTCTCCGGCGCCGAGGCCACCGTTGAGGATGTCCTTGCGGTCGAGCTCGTCGAGGCCAGTGGGCACACAGTTGCGCTGGAGGCGGGTGAACCGGGCGTCAAAGTCGGCGAAGAAATCGTGGCCCAGCTGCGGCGTGGTGCCGACGCAGACCGCCTTCTTGATACCTTCAACGATCTGCTCATACTTCTCGGCAGCGATGTCGTCGACGGCATTCTCCAGCGCCTGCTTCAACGCCTGCTTGCGGCAGAAGTCGAGTGCCTTCTCTTTGACGTAGGCCAGGTCGCCCGGATCGGGATTGGACCGCATCCGTTGGAGGTAGTCGATGATCTGGTCACGCAGGATGATGTCCGTACCTGCCCTCAGCTCATCACGGATGATGGTGACCAAAAGCTGCAGCGTGGGAAAGACCTTGTATTTCTTGGCGTGACCAAAGTAGCGGTCCGCCAAGAACTGCAGGTACCTGAGCTCAAAGTACTGGACGTCAAAGACCTCCAACATCTGCTCGGCCCACGGCCGGTCGGAGAGCAAGGCTTGCATGATCTTCTCTTGGAAGCTCTTGCCATAGGTGCCAAAAGACGCCTTGGCGCCCGGTGCTGCGGTTCGCTCGTCACTCATCATTTCTCCTGTCAGAAGCTGAGGCCTTCAATGCAGTGGAAGGCGTAGAAGAAGTTCTCAACGTCAAAATCGTTGACGCCCTCTTTGATCATCTGTTTGACCATGCCGATTCTGTCCACGTGGGGCGAAAACGCCTGAACTGCGTGGTCAATCTTCGCAGCCTGTTGCGCGGAAAGCATGGATCCGTCAAGGTACACCAAACGCCAGTTGCGTTTCACCTCTTCTTCGTGCTCGAGGACCCGCCGATAGATGACGCTCTCATCGGCATGGGTGTGGCAGTAGTCGAACACATCCTGCAGCACGACATCACCTTCTGGTTGGCCGAGGAACGGGAACAACTTGGCGACTGTCTTGAAGCCGAGGCCCTTGACGCCAGGCACGTTGTCAGAATTGTCGCCACACAGCGCTTTGGCGAGGGCGAAGTTCTTCGACTGAACTCGGAACTCTTCCATCACCTCTACCGGCGTGACGTACGTCTTCTTGTGCAGGCTGTACAGCTTGGTGTCTTCGTCGAGCAGCTGGTACAAATCCTTGTCCGATGACACGATGATTTTGGGTGAGCCTCTCATCGGACCGCGGCATAGGTAGGCGATGACGTCGTCACCTTCACAGTCAGACGCATACAGCTGACAGACTGGAGCACACTTGATCATCGCCAGCAGGGCAATCTGTTGGTGCCTGCGGTTCTCCTCGGTGTCTGGGATGTCGTCCTCGTAGAAGCGGTTCAATTTCTCGGGCCTGCGGTTCAGCTTGTACTCGCTGAACAAGGCCCGCCGTCTCGATGAACCACCGCCTTCCCAGGCCACATAGACAGCGCTGGGGGAGCACTCCGACACGATCCGTCGCAGGGTCTTCAGGAAGCCGATGGCCCCGCCCATCTGGTACCCGTGAGATGACATCGTGGGGTATGCAGAATAGGAGCGAACGAAGAGGTTCATCGCGTCAACGATGAGGACTGGACGCGGTGGTGACATGGTGTTAAGGGTACTTCTGATCTGTAGCACAGTACATGAGAGCCTACTTAGCTGAATGAGCAGCGTGCTGCGCGAGTACATCTCCATGTTGGTGGGAGAGATCCGGTCGACCAAGAAAGGCAGTGCCTTCGGCGACAAGTTCAACATGAAGAAGTTCGAATCGCTCGACAACCCGAACATGCTCCTGGCGTACGCGGACTCCTTCCTCCAGAAGCTGGGCCAAGGGTCCTCCCGCGCCGCCTACGTCTTCTCGTCGCGGTACGTGCTGAAGATCGCGATCAATAACAAGGGAATCGCGCAGAACGAGACTGAAGTCCAAGTTGCCACTAACCCGGAGACCAAGGCGATCATCGCCAGGGTGCACAAGGCCGATCCTGACAACAAATGGGTCATCTCTGACGCCGTTCGAGAGCTGAAGAACGAGAAAGAATTCGCTGACGCAACTGGGCTCGATTGGACGACCTTCATCAAAGAGGTCAAAGCCTTGTTCAAAGGTGAACCCGTCGAAGATCCGTCTGAGATGGCTCAAGCGATGGCGGCAACGATGAAGGCCAACGACCTCATGTTCGGCGACATCAAAGAAATCACCCACTGGGGCAAGTCTGCCGATGGGCGTGTCGTCCTGTTGGACTACGGCTTCACCGGTGAGGTCTTTGAGAAGCACTACTCGCAGGACCGGGCTCGCAAGACAGCACCGCCCGACGCCGCGACTGTCAAGCCAGGCGCAACCAACGCTGCAAATGCAAAAACGGCCAACATCGGACCCAAGAAGGACTCGGGTGACATGTCGACCGTTCCTGATCGCGCCAAGAAAACTGCGTAGGCTAGACAAGCCTGACGTTGCCGTACATCGTCTTGTCGACGCCGTCCATGACGTCATAGTTGCAGACGAGTCTCACCGTATCATCGCTCATGATCTGATGACGGTGTAGCCTGAACAGTTCAAAGTTGGCAACGGGCTCAGATACGTTCTTTGCCCTCAGGTCGTCCTCAGAAAATTCAGTGGATGGCGACCATAGTGCCGACAATTCGAACAGTTCGATCACTTTGGGTGAGGCGTAGACGTCACAGGACAGTAGCTTCGCCCTACCGTACTTGCCGAAGGTGCCGTTGGTCAGCCCCTGCTTGCACTCGTTGACGGCATCGACCAACTTTTCGACGTTCGATGACACCTTCCACTCAACGGTGAAGTCCATGTCACGCCCTGCCCGTCGACCCGAATCCACCGGCGCCCCGGTCAGTGATGCTCAGCTCTTCAACGTCTTCGAAGACGGCTTGAACAACTGGTGCGATGACGATCTGGGCGATGCGCTCACCCTTTCGGATCTTGTAGTCGCTGGTTGATGTGTTGAACAGCAACACGCCCAGTTCGCCGCGGTAGTCGGAGTCCAACGTGCCTGGAGCGTTGAGGACGGTGATGCCGTGTGACAGCGCCAGGCCCGATCGAGGTCGGATCTGACACTCGTAGCCCGGCGGCACTTCAAGGTACAGGCCCGTGCTGACCAGACAGCGCCCACCCGTGCGAATGGTGACGTCTTCGGCCGAGCAGACATCGGCGCCAGCCGCCCCCACCGTCTTGTAGGCGGGGGTCGGCAGCTCCTTGTCCTTCTTTTTGACCTTGACCTTGACGTCAGTCATCGGCCAAGCCCTCGTCATCTTCATCATCGTCGGGCGACTCACCTTCGCTAGCGGGTTCGCCGCCAGTGTCAGTGGTGTACGCCGCATCGATGGCCTTGTCGACGAAAACCTTGTACTGCGGGTCCTTCATGATGCTGTCGAAGTCGCTCTTGTAGAACTTCTTCTCGGCGTAGACTTCGCCCGTCGTCACGTCACTGACGATGAGCTCCTTCCACGACGACGTGCCAGCGATCTTGACCTCGACCTGCGTCTTGTTGCCCTTCGCGTCGACGTGGTCCATGATGACCTTGTTCTTATCGCAGAAGGAACGAACCTCATCGAAGATGAACTCGTGTTCGACGATTCCTCGGCCGAAGATGATGTCGAACTCGCACTTCCTGAAAGGCGGACCGACCTTGTTCTTCTTGATCGACACCGTCACGTGGATGCCGATGATGTTGCCCTTGTTGTCCTTGACCGGCGAACCAGAGCCCAAGCGGACTCGAACGCTGGCATGGAATGGGATCGCCTTGCCGCCCGGCGTGGTGAGCGGGTCACCGTGCATGACTCCGATCTTTTCGCGGAGCTGGTTGAGGCAGACGAGGGTGACGTTGTTCTGACCGACGACGCCGGTCACTTTGCGCATGCCCTTGCTGATGACGCGGGCCTGCAGACCGACAGTGTTCTCGTCGTAGTCGCCCTCCAGCTCCTGCTTCGGAGAGGATGCCGCGACGGAGTCCCAGATCACGAGGATCGGGATGTCCTTACTGGCGACCTGCTTCGCCTTGAGGATGGTCGATTCGACGATCTTGAAGACCTCTTCGGTACAGTGGGTGTCACAGTAGACGAAGCGCTTCTTGACGTCGATGCCCATCGTTCGCAGCTTGTCGACAGGAGTCGCGTTCTCGGTGTCGATGTAGACGACCAGGCCACCCATCGCCTGGACGACGGCTGCGGCATGGTACGCCAAGTGCGACTTGCCCGATGAGGGCAATCCCGAAATTTCGATGATTCGCCCCTCCGGATAGCCACCTCCCATGGCGTTGCGGATGGCGTAGTTGAGTTGGATGCTACCGCTGTCGACCCACCGCTTGACGATAGTGGGTGCTTCGGATTCGCTCAGGTTGTACGCCACCCTCATACCGAACTCTTTGTTGAGATCCTTGATGAGGGTCACCGTCAGGTCATCGACCTCGGCGGCCCCCTTCTTGGATTTCTCAACTGAGTCGGCAGGGGCGACTTTGGTTGTCGCCTTTGCCATGTGTTACCCTCAGTCGTCCTGCATCAGTTCGTCGAACGCAGCGTCGAGGTCCTTCTTGGTGTCACCCTTCGGTGCCTCTTCGTCCATGTCGACATCCGCAGCCTTCTTCGCCTTGCGGCCGTTCGCCTTCGCAGGCGCAGCCTCGGCCGTCGGAGCAGACGGCTTGGTTTCCGCCTTCACCTCGTTGACGAGCTTGTCGAGCTCATCGGTGCCCTTGTCGGCGCCGCGAGCCGTGCCATCCGACGCCTCAGCCACAGCGTCACCGCCGTTGAGCCAGTTGTTGAGGATGGTCTCGATCTCCTGCTCCGTCTTCAGACGGTACATGTCGTCGATGTTGGGCACGCCGTCGAGCCACTTCTTCGCGGCCTCGCCGTCGTTGGACAGCTTGCTCGGCCGACGGGCGGCCTCAGCCTCGGTGTCCATGAACTGCTTGCCAGCCTGCTGCTTGATGCTGACGTTGATGTCGAAGCCCTCGGACGGATCGAGGATGTCACCCACCTCCTCGTTGAGGAAGTAGCCGAGCAACTTCTGGTAGATCTGCTTGCCGAAGCTCCAGACCTGGACGCCCTTCGCCTCTTCACCGCGAACGATGACGGGCATGTAGGCACGCATTTTCGGCTGCAGCTTCTTGGCGAGGAGCCGGTCATCCGGCTTGCCCGAGCTGTACAGCTTGTTGATGAGGTTCTTGATCGGGTCCGGCTTGCCGAACTGGTGCGGCGCCAGGATGCCCGGGCCGTTGCCGATGTAGTAGAACCAACGCTCGATGAACGGTTGGCCTTCGGGAGCGTTCTTCCACGGAAGACCACGGACCTTGTACTCACCCACGCCCGGCTTCCACAGCTGGACGTTCGAGTTGCGGCGGTTGCCACTGAGTTCCTGAACACGGCGACGGATCGCCTCGAGATCTACTGCCATTTTGCTTTCCTCTTTCCTTTTTCCTTACCTTGCAGGACGCGTCATTGAACTGCACCTGCGCAGTTCTAGCAACGTACTGCGAAGCCTATGCAAAGTTCACGGTGGCGTGAACGTACAATTCCCTACCAACTGCGCAGAACATGCGGTGGTTTGAGTTACTTCCGCTTCCGACGCGACGCGTTCTTTTTGCGTCCAAGCTTGTCGAGATCCATGCCGAGCGGGGCACTGTAGCCCATGATCGCTCCGACACCGGAGAACTCTTGTACGTTCTCAGCCTCATCCTCTGAACCTTCTTCCGAATCCGTGGGCGACATCAGCTGCTGCGGCACCCTTGCCAGGTGCGCCTCATCCAACGTCAATCGAATATACCGCATGAGCAGCGTTTTGCTCATGGATCTAAGTATCCTCGACTAGGGCAAAATTCCCTTCTCTTGCTTCGTCGAGATGAGATCTGCCATGTGCACGACGTCGGCTAGCATCGGCTCCTTGAGCTTGTATGAGCCGTTGTCGTCGGAGTACTGACCGTCATTCAGGCGAATCGCCAGGAGCTCCTCACGCTTCAACTGGAGACCGAAGTGCTGGCACAGGAAGATGCCGCGGTCGGGCACCGTCATGTACTGGATGTCCTTGTTGTAGGTGTAGAGCTCACCGAGCTTGTCGGCCCGCCATCCGTCGGTCTGGGGGATGTAGTAGTCCTTCTCGTGGTCGCCCACCTTGCCCAGGTCGTGGAACAGGCAGCCGATGATCAGCGAGTCTTTGGGGATTTCCCAGCCGAACGCCTTCGCCAACCTCATCGCATTGCCGAGGACCCGGAGCGAATGGTCGACCAGGCCGCCCGGAAAGCAGTTGTGGTAGTCGCGCTTGCCCGAAGCCGGACAGATCGCGAGGCGCTCACCCAGAGAATCGACCATCCGAAGCGCCGCTTCCGAACGATCTCCCAGCCGCTCACACAGTGAACGGAACTTGTTCCAGTTCTGCTCGATTTCCTCGGGCGTCAGCTCTTGAGACATGTAGAACCCTACCTCTCACCCTTCTGTTGTACACGGTGGGACGCGTTCTGTTCTGAGCGGAAAGGCCTGAACGTACCCCTTGACTTTGACCGACTTGACATTGTCGATGTACTGCAGGTGTTCCTTCGGCACGTCGAGGAATAGGCCGTCGTGGAGCACGAACAGAGGCCTGACGCTGGGCGCCTCCGTCTTCATCTGTTCCACCAGCGTGGAGAATCCCATCAGTGCCACGTCAACGCCGGATGACTGCGCATAGTAGTTGATGAAGACGTGATCCAACGGTTCATCGACGGTGATCTGACGACCGTAGCGGTTGGTGAAGCGGCCCGACTTGATGAACTCGTCCTTGATGCGCTTCAGCAATTTCTCAGTCTGGAAGTGCTGCTTGACGCGCCGCATGAAGCTGTTGAGCTCCTTTTCTTTGATGCCCAACAACCGGCCCAACGTGTACTTGCTGCTGCCGTACAGCTCGCAAAGGACGGCACCCTTGACGGCCTTCCGATCGTAGCCCAACTCCTTGGCGATCATGCCGTACAGGTCGGGTTCATCGCACCGGCGGCCGGCCTCGTACAACAACACCCTCGCTTCCAGCGCGGCGAAGTCAATGATGACGATTTCACCTCCCTGGGACGACGGCTGGATGATGCCGCGGTACTCCTTCTTGAGGGTCAGGATCATGGGCCCGGATGTGACCGTCAGGCGTCCCGTGAGCGCCCCAAACCGGTCATACTGCACCGTGTCAGTGAACCCTCCTGGGCCCGGCCTGAAGCTCTGGACCGAGGCCACGTTACCCACCCTGGCGTCCATCAGGCCCTGCCAGGTCGGGACATCGATCCGTGCCGGGAGCAGGGACCGAAGGATGCCGTTTCCGGGCACCCAGGTGCCCCTGTAGTAATTCGTCGGCAGGCTATCCATGGCCACAGCCACTTGGGACACGAGGGCCCTCACGAAGTCACGGTGCGTCTTCCCAGGCATGGCAAAGCGCCAGGGGACCGGACCCTGGTAGTTCGATCCCGACAACAGCGGTTCCATCGCCGTCACGAACCGCTGGGGAGGTCGCAGGTCGACGGTCACGTTGCCCAGGCGCAGTAGGGTGTCGAGGCACCAGTCCGAGTCTCGCTTGATCTGACCCGACAGGTGCCACGTGTTGGCGGGAACTGCCGACTTCCACGTGAAGTCCTCGCCTTTGCAGACGAGGTGCTGTTCGGTGCCCAGCAGGTCAGCGTCAATGCAAAAGCGTACCACGCTCCGATCATACGCCGATCAGCGCGGCGTCTACACTACTTCGGCTTCTTGGGAATGTCAGACGAGATCGACTTCAGGTAGTCGAGGATGTTCGGCGCGCCTTCGAAGACGCCGTACGCATCGGAGTAACCGAGCGTCCACTGGGTCTCGTACTTGCCTGCGGCAAAAGTGTGGGTCAGGCCGGTGACGATGTAGAGGTTGTCGACCGACGTGCCGGTGTTGAAGTCGATGAAGTACTGCTGGGCCATCGTCGCCAAAGGACAACCCAACGTCGTCATCGTCAGCGCCGCCGGGATGACGCGCAGCGGGATGCCGCCTTCACCTGAGCCGTTGGGCGCCGCGGTGTTCTTGACAGTGTTGCTGCGCAGCATGTTGACGGTGCTCAACAGGGGATCTGCCTTCGATGTCAGGTTGGCTGAGATGACAGTGGTACCATTGGCGCCGTAGGTGATCGTCGGCATCAAACGCGACACTGCGTCCTTGACCTGGCGCGCTGTCGTGAACGACGCCATCCTGACGTTGCCCGTCTTGGGATCAGTGTCGGCCTCGATGTTCATCGCTGCGAAGAACTGCTGCAGCTCCGTCATGTCGCTCTTGACGAACTGCTTGGCGTACTCCGTCGATGGAACCTGCAGGAAGCCACCGCCGCCCGTCGACCGCAGCAGTTGAGTCGCTGCAACTGACGGCGACACCTGCTTGTCGTAAATGTGGATGCGCATGATGCGTTGGAGCTTGCCGGCTTTCAACTCATCATCGACGACGAGGGTCGCATCCTTGGCTGAGTATGCCAAGGCGTGCAGGATGTCTGAGTCGCCCGCCTCCTTAGGACGCTGGTGCGACGTCTCGATGTACATCTCGATGACGGGCTTCTTGAAGGCACCGTACTTCTTGGACTGCGCCGCGAGAGCGTTCTCCAGCTCCTTCTCGCCGTCCTTCTTGACCTGAGCATCCTTGTTCTTGGGATCGTACGGCTGGTAGACGCTGCGCAGGCCGTAGCCGATGGCGCGGTTGTCGAGGACCTGAGCGTTGATGACCAGGCCCAAGAACTCCTCGAGGGTGATGCGCTCACCGCCGCGCTTGACGATGTGGTCTCGGTACTGGTCGAGGAACGTCGACATGTCGATCGGAAATTCAGCGATGCTGTGACTGCTGACTGGACCGCACTGGCTGTTGAGCGCGTAGAAGAAGACCTGCAGCTCATCGACGATGCCAGCGTGGGCCACGCAATCGGTCGCAAAGACGCTGAACAACTTGCCGAACGACACCGCCTTGGGCTTGAAGGCCTTGACAGTGGTGAGAGGAGCCTGGTTGTACTTCTTGATCTCGTTGGCGAGGTCAGTCGCCAGGTCCTTGCCGTTCTGAGCGCCGGCATTCTTCTCTTCCGACGGCAGGAACGGGTCAGGACCCGTCAACATCTCATCGAACTTCTTCTTGACGGTCGCCGTCGCCTGATTCTCAATCCGATCCTTGAGGCTGAACTTCGTCTTGCTCTGGTCGGATGCGTAGAGCTTGTCCAGCGAGTCAAACAGCTTCTTCACCTCATCAGGATCGGGCTGTCCCTTCTTGGAGAATGCTGACCTCAACGAAGCAACGGCTGCATGGACGTCAGACGGCTTCATGTCGGGGAACTCACCGACCTGTGCAGCGTCGAGCACTTGGTACGCGCGAATCTCCTTGTTGATGCCTTCGGGCGGGTCCAACTTCAGCTTCTTGCGATAGAGCGAAATGTCTTCCGCCAACTTCTTGATGTCTTCGACGGTCTTCGCTGCATCGCCAAAAGTGTCAGTGATTTTCATCGTCCTCATCTCTGACACGCCTTTGGTGTAGAGCTCGAGGTTGATGGTGACCTGTCCCACCTGATCAAAGCTGAAGCTTGAGTTGATGACGCCGTACGCTTCCCGCATCAACATGTTGTTGTTGATGAAGTCGGTGTACGTCAGCATGCCGGGATCGGTGTTCGTCCGGGGCGCGCGCCAGCCATACGTCAACCAGACCGTCACATTGGAGTACGACTTGGGGCGAATGAGGTCACTGATTTCAGCGAGGCGCGACCGATCGTGCAGCTTGATCACCAAGTGCGCCTTCTTGTAGGTGTACATGCCGACGGCCGGAGTCACCGTCACCGTTGCGCTCTCAAGAGACGCAAAAGGCCGGAACGGATCGAGGACGTCAGTGTACCGACCGATGAAGGTGTCCGATGAACCTGGCGAGACGTTGGGCGTGGGATTGACCAGCGTCTGCGGTGACGTGAACATCTCCATGCCGAAGAAGTCGTATTCCTTGTCGTCCTTCTTGTTGGACTGGCCTTCCAACATCGCCTTGTTGGCGCCTTCCAACGATTCCTTCTTCTCGGCTCCGAGCAGGAACTTCAACTGGCTCGTCGTCTGGAGGTAATCGCTTGAGTCCTTGGCGACCTGAAATTCGACTTCCAGGTACGGCGACATCTGAGCGATGACGATCGACGGCATCGCGTTGAGGAAGGTCTCAATTCGCTTCGTGTGCCGCTTAGACGGGTGGAAGAACGGAGACCGGCTCAACATGTACATCACGTCGAACTTGTCCGGTAGCTTCAGGTCTTTGCCGACCATCTCCTGAAAATCGGAGACGTCCTTTGGCTTACCGTCCTTGCCGATCGCCTTCTTGATCGTCGGATCGGCGAAGCTCAGGAAGCCTTGGGTGCTGTAGAAGTCAAAGAACAGGTTGAGTTCCTTGGAAGTGACGGCGCTGCCTTTCGTCTGGACCTCTTCCAGCGCAGACTTCAACTCCGCCGTGGTCAGTACGCCACGACCATCGTTCTCCAAGATCTTGGCTAGCAGCGCAAACTGATCGTTGTACGAGTCTGCGGAGCCACCCAGGTTGAGCTTCTTCTTGCCTGCCAAGTCGGCAGGCGATAGCATCTCGAAGATTGACTCAAGTGTCTTGAACTCACCTGCCATGCATCACCCTACGAGCGCAGCGATCTGTGATAGTTGTGGCACCTTCAGCACCGTGCCGGGAGGAACTTGCAGCCCCCAACCGATGTCACTGCATGCCGCCAACACCCACCAATAGCGGCCGTCGCCGTAGAGATTGCCTGCGATAGTGTCCAGGCGTTCTGCGCCACGAACGATGACCTCACGCGTGTTGATTGTACCGTTCTTGATGGCAGCGCGGATCGCTTCAATGGCACGGGCTGTGCCGTACTGGGCGCCGAGGTTCAAGATGGGGGCTCGTGAGTACCTGCTGAATGCCATGTGTCACCTCACTTCGGTTCCGAACGTGGAGCAAGTAGGCCCACTGGGTAAACAGGAGCCCGATTAGTGCCAAAGTGATCCAAGCCGGGAGCGATGTCGTGGATCGGCGAGAAGGCGAGCGTGACCTTGCACATCTTGGGAACAATGCGGTCCTTAAACTGCGTTTCCCACGTCACCTTGTCGTACCAATCGAAGCTCATCGTGTCGATGAAGCCAGCAAGGCCCTTGCCGCCAGCATCCTTGAAGGATTTGGCGACAACGTTCTTGGCGGGATCCATGAAGTCAGTCAACGGCTGCACGAAGGCGTCATTCTCAGCGATGCCGACGATCTTGTCGACGACCTCATCACGAGTTTTCACCGTCGGCTGCAGGTTCTTCTTCGGGAAAACGTACTGGCAACCGATGACCTTCAACAACTTCTTGTCGTCGCTGCCATACTCCGCCTTGATGCTGTCCAGCTTGTCCGCAAGGATCGACATGATCTCGGGATCGGTTGACAGCTGCACTTCACCGAGCACATTTCGGTCGTCAATCTCCTTGACAATCTTGATCTCAAAGAAGTCAGGCACGCCCGTCGGAGTGAACGACTTGGAGCCTTCAGCACCGCTGCTGCTACCTCCCAACGGATTGGGAATCGCAATCGCGGACTTCTCGTCCTGCGCAACATACGTCACGCCTTGCTGAGCGATGAACAGCTTGCCTGCTTCCTTCTTGGCATCATCAAGTGCAATGGGCAGCGTTGCGGTCAACACGTCCTGGTCAAACTTGTCAAAGTTCGAGAACTTCTGGCCACCGACAGTGAAGTTGGTGTTGCCCAAACCGAAGAGGCGTGCCAAGTTGAACCGCGAGTAGTTCGACCTGAAGAGGTCGCCAAGGCGAAGACGGATCAGGGGCGATGCACCGATCAATTGGCTGAAAGGTTGAGTGAAGACGAACTGCTTGCTTTCGTCCGTCAACTGCTTGCCCGACGTAAACTGCGGATAGACCAGCGTGACCAACTTGTTGATCTTGACGTACATGTCGTCAAGGTCTTCGGACGACGTGGCGATGATGTAGAAGCTGACGCCGATGCGACGCGAAGTGCTCTTGTAGATCTTGACCGGTTCGACGCGGCCGTACGCATCGATCGATTCATAGTTGGCGGTGTAGTCGTCGTTCAGCGACGTCAAGAAGGCGTGAAAGGCGACAATTTCATTGGTACGAATGTCGTGGAAGTAGAACGGCACGTATTCCGCCTCCAGCGACTTCTCAAACAGCGCCGAAGTGTCCGGATCAATGCGGGGCACTGCATCCTGCTTCGTCACCTGTGAATAGAGGCGATTGTCGAGGTTCTGAGTGCCGGCCCAAGGATCGTACGAACCGATCTTCTTACCCAACCGCGACACTGCAGCAATCTGCGCAGGCACCAGCAGCTGCGCCGGGGCGCGGTTTGACGCCCACGCTAGCTTCAGTGAGTTAGGGCGCCGGTTGCGACCGATGACAGAATCGACGCTCGACGTGTCAGTCTGTGAGATTTTGGTGCTGCCCAGCGCATCCGGGTCGGTCCAGTTTTCAGGAATCGACAGGATCGAATCACCCAATTGGGCGAAGACGTTGCACGCTGAGATGATCTTCGAGGCCCGCAGCACCTCAATCAGGCCCATGATCTGCTTGATGATGTTGAGCGGGTTACCGCCAATCTTCTTGATCTGATCGACGATCGTCAAGCTGGAACGGATGATGGCGCGGGCGACGATGGCGTTGAATCCCGCGTCCGGGCCCAACGCGTCGGTGACAGCTCCTGCCAACTGTCCCAGAACACCGCCAGAATCATCAATGCCGAAGAAGGCGTTGGCTCCCTTTTTCAGGCAGTCGCCGAACGGATTGTTGGTCTTGTGAATGCCCAGCAGCGAGCCAATGTCAAGCGAGAGGAGCGCGGTCGCTGCTCCGAGCAGGCCTCCTCCCGACTCCTTGGGCTTGGCGTAGTACTGGCCCAAAGCGTAACGACCCTGTGCATCGTGCGTTGCCGCTTTCGACGACGGAGTGATGAGTCCCAGGATGAGGCTGAACAGGTCGATGACGAGCAGCAGGCCTGCAATCAAGGCGGCCGACAGCGCGGCCATGCCCAAAGCGGCGATGCCTGAGTACTGGTCCTCAGTGTTGTTGAGCGCGCCCCACGACAGACTGCCTGGGCTGATAATGTTAGCGTCAGGCGGTTCATCTGTCGTCAGTGCATCGAGGACGTCCTTGGCGTTGAGGACGATCTCATCAACGCGGCTGACTGCCAACTGCGCTACGCCCGGCAACAGCGACTTGGCGGCGAGACCGCCTGAGTTCGGGTTAGCACCATCATCAGTCGCGCCTAGCTCAATGCCGGCGCGCATCGTCAGGATTGGACCGACAGACGCCAGTTGACCTTGAGTGATCGCCTTCGCTTTGGGATCGTACTGGCCTTTCGTTCGCTGGTCGGTGACCTTGACGCCGAAGGAGTTCGAGTCCAACGTCGCCGCATCAGTGAAACGATTCTTGCTGAGGACCGCTGAACGGTACGACTTGATAGGCTCCGCATCTCCGCCCTTGAGCAGCTCATGGCCGTCACGCAATTGTGCGGAGGCCTTTCCCTTTTTGATCTTGGGCTGGATGACTGGAAAGTCAACGGAGTACGGATCCGGGGGCGTGGGTGCAAAGGCCGCAGTGTTGGTGACCGTCTTCGGCAGCGGCGACGGGTTACCCTTGTCGCCCGACAACTTGATCTCATTGAAACCTGAGTCGATGGCGTATGCATTGGGCACGCCAAGGGTGTTGTTCTCCAGGTCGGGAGGTGTCTGACCCTTCGTCAGATTACTGAGGTAGTCAGCCAGCGTCGTCTTGGTCGGCTTTGACAGGTCCTTGACGCTGTGATCGACCTTGATGTCACCCGGTGATGAATCCCCCTGTGCACCGCCTTGGCCATCCGGCACGCCAACATCGTACGTGTAGACCTTGCCAGCGAGGTTGAATCCGCCGGTGCCAGTCTTGATGCTGCCGCTGTGGATGGGTTCGGTCATGGGTTACTCGTGCGAACCCGAGGTTTCAGGCACGCTATCGCTAAGTACTTCACGGCCTTCGACCAGGGACCGAGCCAAGCGCTCGCGCAGCACCGGATCCTTTTGAGCCTGTTGGGCCAGCGGCAGCAACACATCGGCGAAGCTGGTCACGAAGTCCTCGGTGAAGGCGATGATGGCTTTCCGTTCCTTCTCGTCCTTGGCTTTTTCCAGTGCCCTGCGGTACATCGGATCGGCACGAAGCCGTTTTAGCACATCCTCACGTGACTTCATGGTGAACTATATCAACCGGTGCTGGGCGCGCCCGCCAACGGGAACTTGACGACGCCATCCGGCGACTGCGGCAGCTGCTGTTCCTTCTTCTCGTCGGTCAGGAAGTTGAGGCGGTCACGAACGATCGATGAGGCACGCAGGACCATTGCCTTCTCGACCTGGCCCACGTCCATCGTCACCTGCATGTTGATGGTGATGTTGACGCCGCGGTTCTGGATTGAATAGCTGGCCTTGCCGCCCAAGCCCGCGGCCTTTGCCACGTTGCCCAACTTGGCCGCCACGTTCAACTTGTTGACATTGCCGTCAGCCAAGGCAGCATCCAAATCATTGGCCGACTTGACCATTTTGGTGACCGCATCGAGGGCCGAGGTGATGGCTCCTGACTTGATCGAGTCTGCTGTCTTGGCAATGCTGTCGCCGTACGCCTTGATGTTGTCTGCCGCTGACTTCGTCTGTGCAAGGACGGCGCCCGTCAGGTTGTTGTTGATCGTCACCAACGGGCTGTCCTTGGCTGTCAGCTTCGTCGTGATGTCAGCGATTCGCTTCAAGACAGCCTGGACAGCGAGGGCTTCGTTGTCTCCGAAGGTCGCGTTGATGCCTGAGGCGAGCTTCATGCTGCCTCCCAGCTGCGAGATCGCAGTGAACATCGCCTTCAGCGTATCGGCCGTCTTGGTCAGCGCAGGACCTACCTTGTCGACGCCCAGGGCCTGCAGACCCTTCATGTTCTCAATGAGTTCAGTCAGCACCGGGCGTGAGGTGCCATAGCCCTTTTCATTGGCAATCTTCCACAGGAAGACGCCGATGGTGGCGACAGCCTTGAACATAGGCTCGGGGTTGATGTCGCCGCCGCCACCGCTCGCCTTCGACGCATCGGAGATCGATGCCGCTAGCTTCGGCAGCTCAGTGATGAAGGCGAACAACTTGGACGCCACTTCAAGATGCGCCTTGAAGTCCTTGTCGAGAGGTACCTTGCTGACGACGTCCTGCAGCGACTTCATCAGCGGACCGATGCCCGAGCCGACCTGGTCGAGCGCAGACTTCAATGACGGCACTGACTGAGTGACACGAACGATGGCGCCCTCACTGACGTTGCCGACGCTGACGGGCGCAGCCTTGGTCGCATTGCCGATAGCGTTCGTCAGGTCGACGACAATCTTGAAGATGTCGCCTAGGACCTTGATCTTTTCCAATGAATCCTTGCTGAGGTTGGATGCAATCGAGGTGACTGAAGTGATGACGCTCGACGTCAGGACGGGCAAGATCTCTTTGAGTTGATCACCCATCGTCTGCAGCACCGTCGTCATTGCGCCGGTGTTGACCTTCTCAACCTTGGTCTTCATCAAACCCCAGGCCGCCGACTGTTCGACCGACGTAGTGAAGGCCTTGACGGTGTTCGGGTCAGGCGTGATGGTCTTCATCACCTGTGCCGTTGATGCCAACAGGTTGGCGACGACCTCCGCGGACTTCGGATCAGGAATCGGGATCGCCGTCAGCTTCATGATGATGCCGAGGATGCCGTCCTGACCCTTGCCGTCCTTGGAGCCGGTCAACATCTCCATCGCACCTTCGCGCATCAGCTTGGCGTAGTAGCCTACGTCAGTCGCGAGGTCGGTGAATGGCTTGCCACCGCCCAACTGGACGAGGAAGCTGCTGCCTGCTTCGAAGAATGCGTCAGGCGGTGCGGCCGCCTTCATGAACTCACTGACGCCAGTCAGAATCTCACTGAAGATCTTGGCGCCCTCGGCCATGCCGGGACCGCCGATGCTGAGGTCGCTGATCGCCTTCATCACCGTCTCGATGATGCCGATGATGCCGTTGCCCGAACCCTTGGCTCCCACCATCTCGCGGATCAACTTGGTCGCTGCGGCCACCTTCTCGGGGAAGCTGACGGCGTTGCCGGTGATGATCTCAGAGAACGATGGCGTCATCAGGTCGATGACCTTGACCAAGGTGTCGGCGAAGGCCTGGATTGCTCTCATGATGCCGAGGAAGGCATCGATCTTGCGTTGGAACGTGGCGTCAATCTTGAGAGCGCTGAGCTCCTTGACGATGCCCATGGCAATGCCTGCCATCTCACCGACGGCGACGCCGATGACGCCGAGGCCGACTGCGGCCGCAGCTAGAGCGATGGCCTGGGGACCAGACGCCAAGGCGCCGATGACCATCGACGCAAAGATGAGCGGAACCATCGCCAGGAAGACCAGCGACATCTTCAACATGATGCTGCCCGCGGCTTCGAGCTGGGCCGGGTTGGCGACCTGCTTCAGCAGGTAGGCGATGCCGGCCGCGACGACGCCGACGATGGCGACAGCGACGCTAATGACGAGGCCGCCCTTCAGGACGTCTCCCATCGACCCTGCCTTCGACGCCAACTTCATGCCCAGCATCAACGGGATGCCGGCGAGGACCATGGCACCCAAGATGAGCAGCGGTGCGACGACGTCCTTGACGCTCTTGATGCCACCCGCGTCCAAGATCTTGGCCATCAACACGACGGCACCCGCCATCATGACGCCGCCGACGGCGAGCGCCGCGGCCAAGGCCACCAACTTGAGGCCCAACTTGACAGCGTCACGGGCGCCCCACTTGTCACCAGCACCGCCCTTGTCGATCGCAGCGCCTGCAGCCTTGTTGACAGCACCGACTTGGTCGATGCCCTTCGAACCGGCGCCCTTGTCAGAAACTTTCTTTGACGCGTCAGTGACCTTCGAGATGGCGCCGCCTGCCTCCTCGATGACCTTCTTGCCGCCGCCGCCGGTGAAGAAGCCGACGGCTCCCTTGGCCAGCGATGATGCCAGCGCACCGAGGATCGCCCGGGTGAGAGCGGGTCCGAACAACACTGCCGCGATGTAGGGGATCGCAGGCTTGATGAAGCCCAGGAACTCGTCCGACGTCAGGAAGTCCATCAACTTCTTGCCCAGGACCTTGAGCAATTCCCAGACAGCGGGTGCAAGCACCTTCCATGCGTGCTTCAACGCATCGACCAACGGCATCAAGATCTGACCCAAGAAGCCCAAGCCTTCGGCGCCAGCGCCGCCGGTGTCAAGCTTCTTCTTGCCTGTCAACAGGTCGGTGACGAAGGTGATGCCCTCGGTCATCTTATCGGCGATCCACTTGATGCCTTCCGACACGACGCGGCTGACCGTCTTCATGATGGTCTTGAAACCCTCGAGCATCTTCTTGCCCGAGGTGGATTCTGAATTGAAGAAGTCGAAGAACTTGTCCTTCAACTTGTCCATCAGGTCTCCGAAGGACGCCTTGCCGTGAGGATCGGATAGGTCCTTCATCCAGTTCTTGAGGACGTCAGTGACGCCGCCAGCCAGGCGCTTGAACTTCTCCGGTTTGAAGAAGTCAGCGATGCCCTGGAGGAAGTCCTTGACGCCGGGAAACATCTCGACGAAGGCACGGCCCAGACGGACGCCCTCGAAGTAGACCTGCTGCAGACCACGCTTGATGTTCCAGATGATCTCGCGGAACTCCTTGGTCGACTGCACGCCGCCGAGGAAGCCCTTGAAGAACATGTCGAAGAAGCCACCGGTCTGACCGCCACCCGACTTGACGAGGCGCTCGATGCTGTCTGCCAGCTTCGACATTGCCTCGGTCTGAGTCATCGTCTTCTTCTCGGCCTCGCCGCCCTTCTTCTTGATCTCATCCAGCGACAGCGCCTGGTTCTTGGCCGAGAAGGCCATACGTGCCGTCGCCTCATCGAGGCCCGTCGTCTGCGCCAACAGCTTCAACTCCTGGCGCGACATAGTGTCAGCCGACTTACCCGCGGCCAGGAACGACTTACGCAGCATGTCGACCTGTGAGGCCGGGTCCTGCTGCTCCATCAACTTGAAGGCATCGACCTGGACGCCGAAGGACTGCGACAACTTGGCAACGTTTTCAGCGGCAGTGTCGAACGTCTCGAAGGCGTCCAAGGTGCCCGTGATCTTGTCGAGCTCAACGCCCAACTTGCGAGCGTAGGTCGCCGCCTCGGCGATCGACTTGGTCGTCGCTCCACCGAAGTGCTTGACGTCGGCCATCGCCTTGGCCATGTCCTTGCTGATGACCTTGGAATCGACGCCGAAGGCCTTGCCCAATTCTAGGGCGTACTTGGCAGTGTCCTTGAGGACGTCAGAAATCTTCTCGCCCTGGGCGATGGCGCGCTGGCCGAATGCGGCCATCTGCTCGTCAGAGATGCCGAGGCCCTTCTGGTAGGCGAGGATGGCGCCGCCGTTGTTCTGGAATTCCTTCGTCAGGCGCTGGAACGTGGCGCCCATGCCGACGGCGAGCTTGGTGAACGCTTCGATGCGCTCAGCCAGGTTGCCGAAGACGCGGAAGGCGCTGAGGCCGGTATCGCTGAAGCCCTTCAACGTCTTCGACATTTCGATGACGGTGTGAGGCGTGGGACCGGACAGAGCACCGAACTCCTTGCGCAGGTTCTCGATGGCCTGTGCCAGTTCGTTCATGCCGCCGCCTGCATTGGCTGCGAGGTCGACCAACGCATTGAACATCTTGAACGGAATCGCAATGATTGACGCAGCGATGTTGACGAGGCCGTCAGTGAAGGTGCTGAAGAAGCCGCCCACGCCCTTGGTCAAGGCGGTGACGTTGCGGATGCCTTGAACGAAACCCGACAGAGCCGCAGTACCGACGGCGACGCTGGTTGGGAACTTCTTCTCAAACCACTGTGCCAGGCCCTTCAGCTTGCCGGTGAATCCCGTCGCCGTCTCGCGGGCCATCTTCATGCCCGCGTTCAACGCATCGAGTTGTTCTCCGCCGCCGATCGACTTGGCGACCTGAGCCGTCTCTGTCAATTTGCCCGTCAGTGACGTCGCTGAAGTTCCTGCCGCCTCAGCCTTCTTGGCCATGTCCTCCAACGTCTGCTTGGACACGGTGCTGACGTCCTTCATCTTGGACGACAGGTCCTTCAACGCAGTGTTGAGATTGGAGATGTGTTGGACAGCCTCGGTCGAATCGACCTGTTGGACAGCAGCCGCCAGCTTCTCGACGGACGTCAATTGCGTCTCGTACGATTTTTCGACGCGCGACATGTTCCGCGCCATCGATTCAATGACGGCGTTGAGCTTTGTCGCGATCTCTAGCTGTTCTTTGTCAACTGCCACAGGCAATCACCTCACAGCGGCCAGGGCACGCCTAGGATTCGTTCGAACTCGCGTGCCGAGGCGTGCTTGAGGCCCAGCTTGTTCATCACCGACTCGACGGTGGCACCGGAGCGGTTTAGCTCCTCCTGGAAGCGGCGAGATGCCATCATTGCGTTGGCAACGGCCTGTACTTCATCGGGGGTGCCCCGAATTTTCATGCTGGTCGCCTTGCCCACGAGCCAGGCGCCCACCGCGGTGAAGAAGATCTTCCCCAGCAAGTTGAGCTTCAGCTCATTGAGTTGCTTTGGTTCGCTCACGGTCGTCTCCTTCTGTAGGTAGGTCAGTCCCAATCACCTAGGACCGCTGATCAGGTGAAACGACGAAGACGTGCCGGAACTTGCGCTCGGGCGCGACCTTGGGCCGATCGAACGTCAGGCGTATTGGCGTGCAGCCCCTTGGACTGCGTCGAGCCATCATCGCTGGTCTTCCTCAGCTCTTGGACGATGCGCTCGACGAACCAACGCTTGTACGGAATGGGCAGGTGCAGCGTCTCGTGCCAGAGAAACCCGCCGTAGTACATCAGCAGGAAGGCTGGCTCCAGGATGAGCTGGACCTTATCTTCCGGCTGCAGGCCAAAGAAACGAGACGCCGATCGGCATGCTCACCTCCTCGGAATGACCACAAGACGGACACGTGGTGTCCTGCCGCATGCGAATGCCAGGTTCATTTTCCCTGATGTAGTTCCGGAGGGCGAGTGAGTCACGTGCCGGCATCATCCTGACGAACCCGGCGATCTTGCCACGGTCCTCAATGCCGTCGATCGAAACGATGCTGTACAGCAGGTTGGTTGTCACCTGCTGCTCGGACTGGAGGCCCAGCTTCTTCTGCTTCTCGGCCGTCGTCACGATCTCTTCCTCGTCACGACCGGTCAGGAACTTGAACCTCACCGCCTTCTTGGTGTAGGGCAGCTTGAACTCGAAGAGGTTGAGACCTTCCTCGACCGGCGCGATCTCCAGGCGCCGGATGGGCAGTGCACCCAGGTTGAACTGCTGCGGTGCCTTGGTGTTGCACTCCGCGCACTCGATCTCGGCATCATACTCCGGACCGTAGCCGGTGATGCGGATGGCGACCATCAGAGCGTTGCGGTCGCCGACCAGGAGGTCGACTGGATTGATGGCCTTGTCGACCATGCACGACTTGATCAGCTCAGTGACGACGGTTCCCTTCTTCAGGAGGGCCTTGCTGGTGAGGATGTCTTCCTCACGAGCCGTCATCGGCCTGATCTCAACCAGCTCCTTCTTGTGGAGCGGGCTGTGCGGCGGGTAGACGACGCCGGCTGATGGCAACGGCACGATCTCGACCGGAATGTCCAGCCCGAACTCTGCCTTCACTTTCTCGACGGCGGTCGTGGTTGGGATGCGGGGGTCGACGCCCGGGGGCGGTCCTGCAGGAGCGGTAAAGATGGCGTTACGCTGTTCGCGTTCTTCAGACATGTGTTCTCCAGTTGTCGGTAACAGTACTCAAGCCACTCCGCTTGGTAAATGTCCACAACCAGAAAACGTGAGCCGTTTAGTTCAACAGGCTGATGCTCGTGCGGTTCCAGGCCTTCTCGATGAAGTCCTGGGAGATGTAGTCCCACCTTCGGTCGATGCCTGCCTCGTAGTCCCGCATCGTGTAGCCCGCTACCGACAGCAGCGAATTCCATTCACGATCGTACTCATCGTAGGACAGGTGCTCTGTAAACAGCATCAAGTCGAGGACGTTTTGCAGCCGCAGCAGCTGTTCAAAGTCCATCCTCGTCTGCAGTCCGAGGTTCATGGGCTAACCGTACATCGCCAGGAACCGAGTGTTTACCACCGGGCCTTCGAGGGGTGAGCGCGCTCCGTCAATTCCCAGATGTTTGCTCGCTCGTCGAGCTTGAGCCGCTTCAGGTCTTCCACCGTCAGCAGTCGCACCTGACCTGCCTCTTCGAGCTCCTGCATCATCGCCAGCGTCTGTGCGAGGCTGTACCCAATCTCCAACGCAATAAATCCCATGTACGTAGGGCGGTCCACTCTATTGAGGTACCTCATGATTTTTTCTAGGGCGGCCGGGGAGGCCTTCTTGCGGCTAGAATCGCTCACTTCAACCTCCACATGCGAGAAACCCCTGACACCGTGCTACCGATGACAGGGGTTGTCAGGCCCAGACCTGGTGGCGTCGCTCGTGACAGGAGACGAAACGCCAGCAGCTGGATTCAGTCGTACCCGCCCATCGGGCCCATGGGTCGCTGACGACGTTGTGGTTTCATGGGACGAGCGCCGTGTGCAGCCAACCAATCGGCGAGCTGACGGGCGGTGATCCCAAAGTGAGCCAGGTCGCTGGCGCCGACACCGGCGTCCATGTTTCCCAGCATGCCGTCATAATCGACCATCCGTACAGCATTCTTCAACGGTTGGAATCTAATGTACTTTACGTCATCAGGTCCGACAGTTGAGGTGAATGCCATGGTCAGCAGCTTGTAGACGACGGCGTCGTCGACAGGTGCTTCCGTCGCTGCCGTCTTGCTGACCACCTTCTGCAGCTTGCGTCCCAGGACTTCGGCACGGCGCTTGGTCTCGCCAGGGGTGCCGTAACCTTGAAAGACGACATCGACGCCACCAGCCGACGGTACGAACTTGACCATCGACTTCAGTTTCATGGCCCGGAGTGCCTCGTCCCACTTGGACTGGTCTCCCGGTTGGATGGTGGCGATGACCGCGGTCGGCTTTGCCGCCTCGGTGACTCGTGTCAGTTCCTCACGGATGACCTGGCGCAGTTGGCCCAGATTGAGCTTCATCGACCCCTCCGCATGCACCGTACGGTGACGCCTTCGGCCTCGCCCGTCATGATGTAGACCTCGCCGCCGCCCAAGTCCACGGCACTGCGGCCCACGACTCGCATCAGCGACTTGGCAAGTTGCTCCGGCGTCTCGGCCTGCGGAGGCGGAGGACCGTCGGGATCGCTGCCCCATGAGTCTTCCGGAATCGCAAAACCCAGAGCTGCGCGGCCGCCGCCTTTGCGACGGGCCTGGTCCATCTCTTCGCCTGCCTCTCTGATGAGGCCGCGAAGCTGTTTGAGGGTCAGCTTCACTGGCGCCTCCTGATCAGAACTGGAGGACTGCGTTGTCGAAGCGGAGCGTCAGGCTGATTTCAGCCGGGGTGCCGTCTTCGTAGGTGAGCTCACCGAAGTTCGCTTCCGTGATGAAAGCGCCCTTGATGTCCCACAGCTCGACGACGGTACCAACCGGGTCGAGGACCTTCAGCTGGATGTCGCGCTTGTAGAAGTCAGCGTAGCCTGCGCGGCCCGACACCGACTCGAAGTGGAGGCGAACCCACTCCATGACCTGCTGCGCGCCCGAAGGAGCGATGGGGTCGTGGAGGGTGACCGCGATCGTGTTGAACTTGGTCAAGCCTGCCAGGTAACGGCGCGCGTTGATGAACGGCACCTCGACCTCTTCGGTCGTCACTGTCGGACGAGCCGTGGTCTTGCAAATGTAGGCATCGATGCCTTCGATCATGAGCACCCAACGGTTCTTGCGCTTGGGCTCGAACTTGTTCGGGAGCATCGACGTTACGTCAAGTGTCTCAGCCATTGTTGTCTCCTGTCACCGGATAGCTGTAAGTATTCGAGCGCGTAGCCCTTACCCCTTTTTCGCCAGCGCCTTCACTTGACCCGCGTACTTGCGGAACTCGGCCACCTTGTTGAAAAAGTCGCTGTACAGGCCGGCGATGATCGCCCGAGCCGGACCTTCAGGTGCCAACTCGTGTGCCTGTTCCAATTTCTTGGTCGTTTCGTAGAGGTCCTTGATGACCTCGTCGAGGGCCGAGCCCACGTCACCGGCCAGCTCGCGGATCAGAGCCTCCTCTAGGTGGCCCCGCCGCCTCAGGAGCGCTCTTTCGAACTCCTCATCAATGAGCTCCTGCAGCTGCTCCTTGGTGATTTCCATGTCACCCTGGTTCCATCAGGTTCTTGATGACTTCCATCGCGGTCGTCAACAGAGCATCCTTCAACTCAGGATCAGACAAGGCCTTGTCAACGGCCTGGGACGCGAAGTGCTCGACGTCCTCGTACCGGCCCGGCCGCATCATCGATTCATCCTCGCCCAGGCCCATGACCATTTCATAGGCGTTGCTGGCAAGGGTTGAGTCGACTCGTTCGATCAACTGAGTGACCAGCGCGGCGGCGACTGCATCAACAGTGCCACCCATCGAATCGCCCGCCGTCTCCGGCATGGCCTCGTTGATGTCACTCTCTTCAAGCTTGCGTTTGACCGCTTCGCGAATGATGCGTCGCAGTGCTTCTTTGGTAATCCTCATGCACCTCTCCCAAGCCGCATCATGCACTTGCGTGCGGCGATGTTGGCAACGACGGAACGATAGCCACCGTTGAGAAGGTACTCACGGACTTCGTCCTCGGTGATGTCCGGATAGTCCTGAGCAAGGACCAGGGCATCATTCAGCGCCGAGTCGACTTCCTCGAGCTCGTATTCGTTGTCGTCATCATTCACCACGGGAGACTCGTCAAGAGCCTCCCCGATGACCTGCCGGAGTTGTTTGAGGGTCAGCTTCATCGCCTTACCTCAGCTCAGGCCTGGTTGATGTTGTTGGCAACCACGAAGTCGAGCGAGACGAACTCGATGGTCTTCGTCGGCTGGACGAAGATCTTGCCGCGGATAGTGTTGTTCTCGATGTCTGCCTGCGTCGTCGTCGAGGAGTCGATGATGACACGGAAGCGCTCGAGACCGGCCAGCGCCTGGATCCTCTGGAGGCGCGGGGTGACCGCAGCCGAGAACTTGGCGAGGGTGACATCGCGGTTCGGCTCGAAGATGATGGTCTGTGCGATCTCGCGGACCTGGCGACGGATGTCGATCAGGAGGCGGCGGACGTTGACGCGGTCCAGGGCGCTTGCGGCGGCCTGCAGCGTCTTCTGACCCCACACCACCACGCCGCCCTTCGGGTTGGTGCCCGAGGAAGCGTTGCCCGGGAAGGCAACCAGCGGGTTGATGCTGACGTCATACAGCGAGTCCATGTTGGCCTTGGACAGCTTGACGCGGGCCTCAAGGGTCGTCTGCAGCGCGCCGCGGGTGAAGCCTGCGGGAGCGAACCAGGGGTGACCCAAGCGGTCGTTCAAAGCCAAGGCACCGAGGACGACGACTGACGGGGGCACAACGACGTTGGTCAGCGTGTTCGGGTCGGTCATCACCACGTCGGGGAAGTAGGCTGCAGCGAAGCTGGAGTCCAGCGTGCGGCCCGCCAACTGAGCGACGGTGTTCTGAACCGACGGCAGCTGGCTGTCGGCGACGACGTTCTCACCTGAGGTGTCGATCTGCTCGATGTCCATCAGGAACAGTGCGTCGAAGCGCTCTTCCACCGAGGCGACAGCCGAGTTGGAAACGATCGGGTGACGCAGGCCCGGGATGGCCAGCAGCTGGATGTCAACGTTGGTCGTGTTCTTCATGATGTCCAGCGCCTTGGCGTAAGCCTTGACGCTCGGACCCTGGTCACGACCGCGGTTGGTGTCGTTCATGTCCGCAACAACTGCGTTGTTGTTGATCTCGGACTCGTCCTTGTCGAACAGGTTGACACCGTCGAAGCCGCCCTGCATCAGGAACGTGTACTTCAGGAAGCGGCGGTTCGACTGGATGAAGTCGTCAGCCTTGACGCGGCGGGTCTTGGCAGTGTCGTCCGCGGTGATGTTGCCGTCGCGGACGTAGGCGGCCGAGTCCCACTTGGTCGCGTCGGCGAGGCCGACGGAGCTGGTGACAACCTTGATGTTCTCAAGAGTGAAGAGGTTCTTGCAGAACTTGTCTGCATCGATCTCGCCATTCTCAGCAGTCGCCGGCGTGCCCTCATTGTCACCCGCCACGAACAGTTGCTGTGCTTCAGCAAAGTCCGGGAGGTACTTGGCAAAGGCGAAGATCGACTTGTTCTGCAACAGGCTGGCGTTCTGCGTCGCCACGCTGGTGATGTGCTCGCACTGGACGCCCCAGTACAGCAACGGGTTGACCGTCAGCTTCTGGCCGGTGCCTGCAGTGATGTCCTTGCGCATCGGCAGCGGCGCCTCGATGACACGCTTGAGGACGTCTGCAACCGCCAGCTGAGTGCTGGCCGGCGACGTCATCGGCATCGAGCCTGAGGTCATCAGGTGGGCGACGCCGCGGACGCCGAAGGGCAGTGCCGTTGCATCGACCGTCTGGTTGTCCACGTCGCCGGACACCTCGACACGGACCAAGTTGGACTGTGCCGGGTAGTTGCCTTCGACGATGATCTTCTGACCGGAGTCAGCAGCGTCAAAGTTGTAATAGACGTGAGCGTCACCGATGATCTTGGCGATGTAGCGGTCCGAGCTCGGATCCAGGGACAGGCCACGGAACTGCTCGAGCGGCTTCAGGTTGCCGTCGTTGTCGTTGATGTCGCGGAGCACCAAGTCGAAGGTGCCGTACTTGTTGGCCGGGTCGCTGGAGGGTGCGATGTTCTCGATCGACACCTTGTAGAGGGCCGACACCCCGGCGCCGGCATCCAGAGCGTGGAGCCGGAACAGGTTGGTGGCCTCACCACCGAACTTCTGCGAGATGATCCAAGGCGACTTGGCGTGAGAGAAGCGATCCGTGAAGGCTTCGTAGTTCGGGACCGTGTCGCTGCCCGTGTTGCGAGCCAGCGAGCTGGTCGTCAGGAAGGCTGCCGTCTCGGCTCCCGACCTGACTGCCGTCGCGGCACCTGCACCGCTCAGCGTCGCCACCAGGCCGGAGCCGGTGACCACCGCCGTGGACGGGTGGATGTCCCAAGACGTGTACAGGAAGTGACCGGCCTGCTGGTACTTCAGCGGGTCGGTGTTGAGCACATTGGCAAAGTAGTTGGGTGACGTCATGTCGAATGACGCCGTGATGACGTTCGGGTACAGCGGGTCGATGCCCTGGTGACCGTTGAGCAGCAGGACGAACTCCTGCTTCGGAACGTTGTTGGCCAGGAGGACGACCGCACCGAGGAGGCTGCCGGAAGCCGTTGCATCCGTGGCGACCAAGTTGCTTGCCGGTGCGCTGTTGGTGCCTTCGGCCGACGATGACAGGCGGAGGATAACGCCTGACGGAGCCATCAAGATACCACGAACAATCGGCACCGCCGAGTCGACACCCGGGGTGATGCTGCCTTGACCTTGCAGACCGGCCTGGCTGAAGACCGTTGAACCTGCCGACTCCGACATGAAGGCGCCCAGGAAGTAGGTCCTGCCCGGGACGCTGAGGCTGCCTGAGTTGGCGTAGGGGTTACCGAACAGGCGTCCGTCGCCTGCCCGAGGCTCGTCTTCACCGACCACGAAACCGGCCGATGTGACCGAACCGTCGTCGTTCTTGCGTTTGCCGTTACCGACACCCAAGACCTTGAGATAGGTCAGCGCGCCTGCGTTCCGGAGCCACTCCGTCACAGCCAGCGGGCCGAACTTCTTGCCGTCGGTCAGACCGAACTTGGCATACCAGTCGCTGAGCGTTCCTACCGTCACTGGGACGAAGGCAGGGCCTTTCACCGAGGTGCCGATGACGCCGGCGGGGACACCGACCGGCTGGACCGCCACGGGCCCCGACAGGTCAATCTCCCTCGCTGTAACGCCTGCGCTTCCGAACTTGAGCTGGGCCATCTCTACGTATCCTCTGCCCTGTAAGTATCAGCCATCTATCGCTTCGCTCAGACGAACTGGACGCCGCTGTTGGTGATGATGAAGTCGATCGCAATGAACTCGATCACCCTGGTCGGTACGACCACGATGCGTCCGTTCAGCTTGTTCAGGTCGATGTCTTCCTGAGTGTTGTTCGTCTCATTGCAGATGACCTTGAAGTTCTCGATGCCAGACTGGGTCTGGATGAGACCGAGCTGCAAAACGCAGTCCGCAACGAACTTGTTCCGCACCTCAGGGGTGTTCTGCTCGAAGACGAGCTGGTTGGCGATCTGGACGATGATCCGCTTGACCTCCAGGAGGAGGCGGCGGACGTTGACGCGGTCGAGAGCCGACTTGTTCACCTGCAGCGTCTTCTGACCGTAGATCACGAAGCCGAGGCGGGGGAACGTTGCAATCGGGTTGATCCGCGACTCGTACAGGCGGTCGCGGTCACTGACGTTGAGGCGAACCTCGACGTTGGTGACGAAGTCGAGAGCCGCACGGTTGAAGCCGGCGGGGGCGAACCACGGGTAGGCAACCCGGTCGTTGAACGCCAGGGCGCCGACGGCGGCGACCGAAGCGGGCACCTTGATGCGGCGCTTGTTGGTCGTGTCGTCGATGAAGACGTTCGGGAAGTAGGTGCCTGCGTAGTTGTTGTCGATGGCCCGTGCATCCAACGCGCTCGCCGACTTGTCGACGTCAGGACGACCCGTCGAGTCGTCGTAGAGACGAACGTTGGTGTCGCTGTAGGCCGCCATGTCCATGATGTAGAAGGCGAGACCGTAGTCACGGACCTTCTTCATCGCGTAGTCGGTGATGAAGGACTCACGGATGCCCGGGATGACCAACAGGTTGTGGTTGACCGTCAGCGGGTCCGTCATGATGTCGACTGCCGTCTGGTAGGACAGCACTGCCGAGTTCGACTGACCGGTGCCCGCCGGGTTGACCAGCAAGCCCGGAGCAACGTAGGTCAGCTCCGCGCCGCCGCCGCCGTCGAAGGACGAGGCCTTGTCGTTCATGCGGCGTGAGTCGCGGTCCAGGAAGTTGACGCCATCGTAGCCACCGAACATCATGTTGGTGAACTTGGCGAAACCTGAGAAGCGGTTGAACTCCGGGGCCGTGCCCTTCGTCAACAGCGTGGCGAAGGTGATGCGGCGACCGATGTTGGTCGACACCGAGTAGTCCGTCAGGTCGACCTTGGCGTTGCGGAGGTAGGCCGCTTCGCGCATGTGGTCGTTGACGGTGCCCGTCAGGTCAGCCAACGCCGTGTTGGAGAAGGCGACCTTGGACAGCGTGAACTTGTTGTCGTTGAACTGGTCAGCACCCGCACCGGTGACCAGAGCGTCAAGCTGCTTGATGCCCAGGAACTTGGTGAAGGACGCGAGCAGGTTGTTCTTTTCCGACGACAGGTTGGAGTTGAGCGGGCTGGTGTTGCGCTCGAACTTGACACCCCAGTAGAGCTGGGTGCTTGCCAACTCGGTCGGGCCCGGTGCACCTTCGAAGGCGCCCGTGTTCGGGATGTCACCCTTGGTGCACTTGAAGCGGAAGGGAACCGGCGGAACGATGGAACCGCTCAGCGCAGATCCTGCACCGACACCGAGGACGCCGCCGACGCGGGCCAGCGATGAAGCCGGGGCCGTGTCGTTCAGACCGTCGTTGGTCTTCGGGGCTTCGTAGCCGCGGAAGCCGAAAGGCAGTGCCAGTGCCGGGACGAGAGCACGTTCGACAGCATCGGACATCACGATCCGAACCAGCTTCGACACATTCTGGTACTTGCCGAAAGTGACGATGCGGCGCTCGGTCGAGACCGTTGCGTCGAAGTTGTAGGTGACCTTGCGATCGCCGATCAACTTGGCGACGTAGTTGGGTGCCGTCGGGTTCAACGAGCAGTTCGGGAATGACTCGAGAACCTGCGGGTTGATGTCGGTGTCGTTGTAGTCTCGGATCTGGACGGTGAAGGTACCGTAACGGTTCGAGTCGTCGAGCGACGCCTTGATGTTGGTGATCGAGATCTTGTAGAGCTTGTTGGCAAACTCACCATCGTCCAGCGCCTCGAAGGAGAACAGGTCGTACTCCGTCGCGCCGAAAGGCTGCGAGATGAAGGGCGTGGTGTGAGGCGTCTGGTACCGAGTGTCGAAGGCACCAAACATCTTGCGGAAGATCAGGCTGGTGTCACCCGACGTCTGGGACGCGTTGACGGTGCCGGACAGCGCCGCGACCAAGGTCGGCGTCGCAATCTCATCATCGACCGCGAAGTCAGCGTAGAGCAGGTGCTGCTCCCTGACGAAGTTGTCGGGGTCGGTGTTCAGGATCTTGCCGAAGTAGTCAGCGTCGGTCGGGTTGAGCGATGCCGTCAGGATGCGGACGCCCGGGTTGCCGTCAGTGTTGACGAAGCCGTTGCCCAAGGTCGACGAGATGACCAGCTTGAACTTGCCGTTGGTCGGGGTCGCCACGTCGTCGGGGCCGGTCGCCGTGAAGGCGCCGACTGCCGACTGGTCTGAGTCGAGGACCATCATCCTGGCGCCGCTGGCCATCAGGACCACGCCGCGGATCAGGTTGGCGAAGCCACCCGAGAACGACCGGTTGTCGGTGAACATCGGCATGCCGAAGGCTTCGTTGGTCTGCAGCATGTGCCGCGCGGCCAAGAACTGCACTGCGCCGTTGTGGCGGCCCAGCGTGTCGTGGGGTGCAGTATTGCCTTCGATCTTGACACCAGCATTCTTGACTCGACCCGTCTGAAGGGTCTCTGCCACATCTCCGTCGGTCGAATTCGCGCCGGCGCCCAGGACCCTGATGTAGGTCAGAGCGTGACGGTGCTTCAAAAACTCATTGACGGCGTAAGGACCAAACCTCTTGGGGTCCAAGTTGCCGAAGGTCGAAACGAATTCGTCGAACGTTGCCACCGTCACCGGGACGAAGGCAGGACCCTTGTTGGCGGTGCCGATGATGCCCGCGGGGGTGCCGACCGGGCCTCCCAGGACGGGCGCGGACAGGTCGATTTCACGTTCGAAGAAATTGGGCGACCTGAAAGTCTGTTCGGTTCCAGCCATTACCGTGCTCCTCTAGCGGTGTTGAATCGCTAAGATAAGTATCAGGCGCGTAGGTGAAAACCCGACGCACCATCAGTCGTCTGTGACCACAATGGTCAGCCCGCCGAGGTCGGTGCCGGGGGCAAAGACGGTCTCACCGGTGTGTGGATTGACCGACGTGACTCGTACATACTTGACGACCTCATTTCCGTTCCCATCGACGGTGAGGACCTTCTTGTACTGTGCCGTACCTCGACCGCGAGACAGCGACTTCAGCGCCGGATCGTCGGGGTTCGTTGCTGCTTGGTTCGGGTACACCCGTCCGTGGCCTGACGCGCGCTGGTCTCGTCGACGGGACTTGCCGTCTTCCAGAGGCAGCGTTGGGTCATCAGCACCCAAGAAGGGATCATCTGTGTCACCAGCGCCCGTCTCCTCACCTACGTTGAGACCCACGTCAAAGCGAACGATCGGTTGCGATACATAACGCTTCAAGGGAACAGGCGCGCCTGGGACTGCGGAGGCCAGGATGTAGGCCGGCACCTTGACGGTGAACTTGTACTTGACCATGCGCTCCGTCGTCGACAGGTCGTCAAAGTTGTTCTCGGCCGTGTAGGTGTCATTGTCGACTTTGGCAACGAACCAGTAGCCTTTGGGAGTGTCGACGCGCCAGCTCTGGCCTTGAGGCAGGAACGAGTTGACCAACTGCTCCAGGAGCTGGTTCATGTGCTGGACGTACTGCGTCCAGAAGGTGACCTCGTAGACCGCGGTGTAGAAGCGCGGCGCCGGGATGACGATCGTCTCGTAGATGTTGTTCATCCTGTCCGGGATCATCAGGCCGCCTTCTTTGACGGTCGGATCTGGGGACAGTTCGCCCACCGATCGTTCGGTCGTCAGCTGACCCTCATCAGCCTCCGCCTGAGGCACTGCGAGGTTGGTCTGGTGCTTCAAGAACAGTCGATTGATGAGGCCTTGGTACGTGCGGTCCGATTTATCCAGCCGCCTCTTGATGACAATCTCGCCGGTCTGCTGGTTGATGCCTCGCCCCGCGATGTCTTCATTGGCGGTCTGCTGGACCGTCGTCCGCTGGATGGTGATCAGCGGCAGGATGAGGGTGTTCTTCTTGTCGCGCAGCGCGCGTCCTTTCTTCAGGACCGCCGCCTTTTCGCCCACTGCAAAGACGACGGGCACGTCCTTCATGGGAGCACCGTCGCCGGAGACCTGGAACGGGATCTCCTTGTCAAACATGGTGAACAGCGCGACGTCGACGTCCTCCATACCCACCGAAGGAATCGTCAGCGTGGAAGACGAGTTGCCGTCGTAGCCTGACGGAAGGCCAGGCACCCCGTGTGTCGTCTTGCTCTTGCTGTTGTAACGAGTGGGCATGAATCAGTCCTCGTCGTAGAATGCTGAACCGTGACGTGAGTTGTCGGCGACAGCGCCGGCCTCGGACACTTCCTTGGGACCCGTCAGCGGCGGATCAAGGACGCCTTCCTTGACCAGGTCGTGAACGTCGCCCGTCGGGCCGGCATCGTTTTCAGCGAAGCCGCGCTGCTGCTCGAATTTCTTCTGCACCGCGTCAGGGTCGGTGTACTCGATGTCGGTAGGTCCGCGCAGCGCTGTCTTGAACTGAGTGTCACGAGCCTTGGTGCCGACGATGCGAATGCCGTCCTTGTGCTCAGCCTGACCGTAGATGTTTCGCATCACTTGCGTCTCGGTGATCTCGTAGAAGATGTCGCTGTACGAGAAGAAGTCGCCGATGCAGATCTCGATGCCCTTCTCCACCAGGTCGCGGTACTGGATGTAGACCTCGAGCTTGTACTGTTGGTCGACACCGAACTGGTTGATCTTGGTCTCTTCCTGAAACTTGGCATCCACCAGAGCATCGATGGCGATGGGCTGGTCGAAGACCTTCTGCATCGCCTCATTGTAGACGCCGTGGAACTTCGTCTTGATCTCAGAGATCGGGTAGTAGAAAATCTTCTGCCCGACGACGTCCTTGATCACCTCTTTGGTGATGTCACTGATGAAGTTCATCTCTCGGGGACCGAGGAACAAGCGCGCCATGGTTCACCTCACCCGATGATGATTGATTTGCCGAGCGGCATCGGGATCAGCCGCAGCGTCTTCTGCAGGCTTTCGGCCAGCGATGCCTGTTGCTCCAACAGCTTTGCATTTGTCAAGCCGCTGAGCCATTCACGTAGTTGGTCCTTCAACTTCTCCTTGTCCTCTCGACCTTGGGTGACCAACGTCTCGCCGTTGAGCTGCAGGTCGGCGTTCGGAATTGGGATCGTCTGAAACTTCGACCGGATCAAACCCAACAGCTCTCGCGCCAGAGCCAGCGTGTACTGACGGATCCACTGGCGACCCGGCTGCGTGATGGTGCTGAACGGCAAGTTGTCCAACGGCACGTTGCTGGGACCTGAGATGCCGTACAAGGTGGGATCCGAGACGCTGCCCATCACTGAGATGCCGATGTCAGGCGCGACTGGGTTGATCGGCTTGGCGAACACCTTGACGTACAGCTTGCCCAACTGCTGGTCGGTCGCCGGCACCGGGTAAATCCTCAGCTTGCTGCCGATGACCTCGTAGCTGTAGTTCGACCGGCGCACCCGGAACGCAGTCTCCAGCATGCCGCGGCGGAGCACATCTTCGAAGACGGGTAGCACGTAGAAGATAGTGCTGTTGACGTACGACTCATAGTTGAAGTTCGTCGCCAAGAAGTTGGTGATGTTCGATGCGTTGAGCAACGTCGACTGTGCAGCCGTCGGCTCAAAGTGAAAGACTTCGACGAGCCTCATCCTGCCGCGCGACTCCGACGGAATTCCCAACCACAAGTTGCTGCCACTGACAGCGTCCTTGATGTCGGCGTAGATGTCGTAGTCCTGCTGGCCTGCGATCAGGTCGATGTAACCCAACTGCGCGTCGTAGGAACCGCCGAGGTAGGCTTCGGTGGCGTAAGGCTCTGCTTGCCTGATCAAGAACTCCAGCGACTGTCGTGGGAGGATGTTGGTCAAGTCAGTGCTGCCCGTGGGCAAACCCAACACGTTGATGAGCTCTGACTGGATCTTCATCTCATGAATGAGACGGCTGTACTCGCAGACGGCTTCTTCAAAGCACGCCCAGATTTCCTTTCGAGTCAACTCGACCGACAAGACATCGTCACCGAGCTTCCTCTTGACGAACGTAACCATGCCATCCGCCTCGGTCTGGAATTGTGTGTCCGAGTCGAAGAATCCGAAGGGAGTTGGCCTGAGCGTATCGATGAAGTTAGGCATCGCGAGCGTCCTTCGATAGGTATGGCGCGAGAACAGCGACGAAACCTGAGTTCTGGCCTCCGGTGTAGCAGAGGGCTCTCAGGTGATAGGAGACTAACTATGAGGTACTCGAAATGGGACGAGGTCATCCTCAAGGTCGAAGACCGGTTCGGTTACCGTGACAAGGTCTACTCGCGCCTGAAGGTGATGGTCCTCGGTTTCGACGCAGACAACGACAGCGACTCAGCTCAGTATCTGTGCTACGTCCCCGCCTATGAGCGAGTCCCGTACGGGTTTCCGACCTTCACCATCACCAAACAGCACCTTCGCTACTTTGGAGTGGAGGACAAGTTCCTCGGTGACACCGGCTGCTTCATCACTGCCAGGATGGCTATCTTCAAGCACTTGCCGGCGCCCAAAGGCGAGAAGTGCGACAAGTGTGGCGACTTCGGCATTGGGGCGGTCCGCAGCGACGGCGTCTACTTGTGTCGCCCGTGCCGCGAGAACCCGTACCGCTGACTACTTCTTGCTCTTGACGAAGTCTCGAGCCAGTTCGCGAATTGCTTTCTGATCTTCGGCATCGAGACCTAGGTCTTCGACCGCAAGCTGCTTGCGCTGGTAGCGCTCCTTCAAGGTCGTAGAAGCATTGATGCGAGCGGGCGGCGGAGCACGACGTTCGGGCTTTGCGGGCGCTGGCGGGGGTGCGGGAGCCGGTACCGGCTTCGGTGCCGGCGGGGCTTCGACAACGATGGGTCGAGCAACAGGAGCCACGGGCTTCTGGATGACAACCGGGACCGCCGACACCCTGACTTCGGGCGCCGACTTCTTTGTCTGGACGGTGATGGCCTCAGCGACGACCTTGACGGCCTTCTTGAAGTTGATGTTGAACAAGACGGGGGCAAAGTAGCGGTTCTCGATGAGAACCTCGACGCGGCTGTTGTAGTCGCCCTCCTGCAGCTTGCCCTTCATCACCGGCAGTGTGAACTGCACGACGCCCTCTTCCGAGGTGGGTCGGCCGTTGAACATGTAGGCCACGTCGCCGCTCTCACAGACGAGGCGGACCTTGGCCGGTGACGGTTCAGCGCCCTCGACCTTCACTTTGAACATGAGGTCGTGAGACTCCTCCATGTCGAGTTCGATAGTCTCCAGCATGGGCTCCATGGCGATTAAATATCCTCCGTCATTCCGGGTCCCACAACTGCGTGTGGTCTGAGTCAGTTTTCTTGACCCGCAGCTTGTCGCCCGCGGGCTCGACGGCGGCCTGTTCGCCGTTCTTGAATTTGGTGTCTCGAGGTGCCAAGAAGGCCTTACCCTTCAACCGTGTGTGGGCAGGAGCACCCTTCAGCTTGCCGTAGACCTTGTAGGTCTTTCCGCCCGAGGCTGCTACACGAGGTGCCTCTGGTTCGTGGACGGGTTCAGCCTTGGGCTCAGGTGCGGAAGGTGGCGCTGCTCGACGGGTGCGTTCCTTGTCAGGTTCTCCCTTGACGTACGTACCCAACGTCTTCTCACGGGCGGCCTTGTACTCCTCCCAGTCTGGGTCCTTTGACATTGAGGCGGGCTTGTAGACCGCCTGGATCGAGATGTCCGACACAGGAATCTTGCCACGGTAGGCGATGGCGCCGGTCTTATTCAGCGAGCTCGCGATGCGCTGCTGGAACTGGTTCATGATCTGCTGAGCGTTGGGCCATGATTTCCAGTTGTTGTGCTTGAAGTGGATTTCGGTCTCTTCCCCCTCGGGATTCGTCGCCTTCATCCAGTTCATGTTGTCTTCGTCGGTGATGAATTTCGTTGGATCACGAACGATGACCTTGAGGACGACTGCCTTACCACCATCATCCACGGCGGCACGCGTCGCGTAGTTCTCGGCTTGACCGATCTCGGTCGTCAAGTAGATGTTGAACTCAGAGTAGTTCTGGACGAGGTCGGCATACACAAAGGGTGCATTGCCCGGTGCCAGACCGTTCTTCTTGATGTTGGCCAGGCGCTTGTCGCTGGTGCCGTGGTAAAGGATCATCGGCTTTGCCTGCCCGCCCTTCACCATCACGTCACCAGGGCGCTCCTCCTTCATGATGTCACCGATCGTCTTGCCTTCGTGGTTGGGATTGCCAACGATCTTGTAATCATCAGTCAAGCGAGGATCAATCGACTTGATCGCCTTCAGGATCTTCTGCAGCTCGTGGATCTTCTCAAATGAAGTCGAAGCGTGCGGAATCATGTAGGAGCGACTACCACTACCTCGCTTGCCTGGTCGGCGGTTCATGTACTGGGATCGTTCGGCAACGTCCGTCTCAATCGTCTTGTCGCGGTGGTTGACGACCAGTGCCTTGTCTTCGATGGCGGTGTACCAAGGCTTCGTCTTGTCGTTGGAATCCTGATTGACTCCCAACACGTCCTTCAAGTAGTTGTCGATGCCTTCCTTGCCGTACTTGGGCATGTCATAAGGCACCACGATGAACTTGCCACCAGCGTAGCCGCCGTAGCTACCATCGTCTCGCTTGTGAGTCGTCTGCAGTTCATAGACGCGATAGATGTCAGCCTGGGCAGCTTCCTTGCCACCCAGAAGCTGCACTTCCGTCAGCAAGGCGCGCCGCACGATCTGTCGCACCTCGCCCAGCGTCAACTTCATTCGCTTAAGTACCTCACTTGAGGCGTTTGACGATGATGCTGATGTCTTCCCAGGCCTGCCTGACCCTGGTCGATACGTGCTCTGCCATCGCTCGGGCAAAGCCAGCATCCTTGTTGACTCCGACACGAACGAAGCCTTCGATCTTCTTGGGCGGGGGCTTGCCGTCAACGCCCACCAGCTTGGCCCAAACGATAATTTCGTCGAGGCCCTCGGTTCGGCGCTTCTTGCCGCTGGGACCGAACTCAATTCGTCGAGTGATGACCCCCGTGATCGACCGTGGCGGGCCACCGTAACCCTGCGTCACCAGGCGGTTGATGTGAGGCCCCATCCCACGGGTGATGATGCGATTGGTGACCCGTCCATACGGGTGCGGTGCTGTGGCCTCGCCGCCGGTGCCTTCAATGATCCTCGGCATTACACCCTCGTGCGCTGGAAGACTGCGTCCATCGACGGCGTCGCGGTGTCATCGAACAGGTTGAACCGGGCAACCTCAGTCACGTTGTCTTCTTTGTAGAAGACCATCTGATTGCCCACGATGTGCCACCGACCGAAGCTGATGTCGTAGAGCTGAGCCAAGGTGCCAGACATCATCGTCAGCATCCGCAGGGTGTCATCGACCTTCGGGTTGTTCTCCTCGACGTTGTACTGCTCCACGGCGTACGACTTGTCGGCGAATGCGGTGCCCGTGTCCCACATGATCTGCCCACGGAAGTCAGCAGGAAAAGTCACATAGGCGGCATACAGTCCACTACCCGACTCCAACTGGTAAACACCTGCCGTGGTCCTGGGGGCAATGACCGACCCCGACACGTCCATCAGGGTGTAGCCCACCCCGGTCGAGCCGGTGGCATTGGCCCGATTCTTGCCGAAGTTGGCGTTACGCAGCTGGTCGAGCATTCAAGTCCAATTTACCGCAAGGTCAGCGTCATGGTATCCGAGGTCGATCATCCGACGCACATCCGCTGGGTCAAACTCCAGCGAGTTCTTAACTAGGTCATTCTCGGGCATCACGACCCGGACAGTGACCTTCTTGTACTTCGGGTTGATCTCCGCCAGTTCATTCTTCAAGCCGCACTGTTCGATGTCGTTGCGGATGATCTGCGCTGACATCAAGTCCAGCATCCTGACGACGAGGTCAGGCACTGCCGACGCGTTCTCAGCGTCAAAGTCAGTGTTCTTGAAGTTGGAGCACATCACCACGTCGATCTCTGTCGCTCCCATCCTGATGGCCTGACCCAGGGGAGTGACGTGACGAATGCCGCCATCGCTCCACCACTTGCCTTCGATCTTGATTGGGTTCAAGAAGACGGGATAGCTGGCAGAGGCGAGGACCCAGTCGATGAAGTTTGGTTCAGTCTCCCGTGCATAGCGTTCTTCACCCGTGTCCAGGCACACCGCGCCGACGGCCAACTGCCGTCCGTTGGATGCGATCTTTTCCAGGTGCATGTTGCTCTTGACGAGGTCGATCAGGGGTGATGAGTTGAAGACTGACTTCAACCACAGTGCATGGAGGCGGCCGAACGGGAACCAACGCTTGTAGATTGCCGCGGTGTTGACCTTCGACAACCAGAAGTCTTCCAAGAACTTGATGGCAACTTCGGGGTGACCGAAGGGCGTCAGTGCTAGACCGGCTACGTTGAGAGAGCCCACCGACACGCCGCACATGATGTCGTAGTCGAGACCCTGATCGCCCATCCAGCGCTTCAAGACACCGACCTGATAAGCTCCCTTGACTGCACCCCCTGAAAGCACCAAGGCCCGCATCGACACCTCCTAGATCGTAGGTAGGCGTCGGCGGGCCTCTTCGCGCTCGGGCGAGCGCTACTTTCAGTGCGGCACAGCGAGGACTCTGACGGGGGCGTTTGACCCACCGGTCATCATCCATTGGAGCCATGTCGTCAGACCACCTCCTGGCGTGTACCGACCTTCGACACACGCCTTGGTGTTGTCGCTGAAGCCTTCGCTGGCTGCGGGCGTCAGGAACACGCCTCCAGGCAGTAGGCCCGGCATCGCATAGACTGCACTGCCCCAGTAACCACCTCGCGGATTCAGAATGAAGCCCACGTTCTGGCCGTCGCTTGATGCGTTGAGCAAGTGGATGCGATAGAGCACGCCGATGTTGCCGTGGAGCGTCATCGGGGTCCCATCCGTTGCGTCAACTCCCACTGCTGCCGGATCGGAAGCTGAATCGCTGTTGAGCGGAAACTGTTGAATACCATCAATGGTGTCGATGGCGAAGCCCGCCTGGGTGTCGTAGATCTTGTCCGCATTCGGGAAGGTACCTCGGTCATGGACGTCACGCGCCAACACTGACAGGCCCGGACACACCGTCAGCGGATTATCATTCTGATCAAGGGCACAGATCGTTGTCTTGTACGACTGAGTCATGCTGATGTCGTAGATGCCGTGCATCAGGTAACCCGGGTTGAACAGCTGCTCGAAGTTCGCTGAGTCGAGTCGGACCGTCGCTCCTGCTGCAACGCTGACGCCGGTGCCCGCGGTCGACTGTTCCCAACGCTGGAAGGCGAGCTTGCCCACGGTGACGAACGACGTCGATGGACCCGCTAGACCCTTCTTTTGAATCGTCAGCGTGCCGGTGCTCGTACCCGTGTTCTTGATCAGGATCGCCAGCTTCATCTTGCCGCTGGCTTTGCCATTGACGTGGTAGACCCACATCCGATTGTACGTGGTGCCGCTGGTCGCTGGGAACGAGTCCTCGTACAGCTTACCCCGCGTCGGCACCGTCTCGGGAGAATCAGAGAAGATCAGGCTGCCACCCGCCCACGTCTGTGTCATCGGGATCTCCGGACACGCCAGGGGATCAACACCAGACAAGTTCAGGACGTCGCCCTGCGACGCCGCCGTCAGGTCGGTGTCAAGTTGGGCCGGCGTCGGGCAAGTGACCAGCGCCTGCTGAACTTGTCCATTGCCTCCCCCGCCTGATTCAGAGTTGGCGCCCGCGCACGATGCAACAAGCACGACAGTAGCTAGCAGAGACCACAGTTTCTTCATCATTGAGAGTCCTCCTGAGGGGTTGAATTTTATCACGATGAGCCGGTAACGTACAAGACATCTTCCCAGACGTTCAACCGAGCTCGAATGGTCGTCTGCGTGCCTTGCTGAGACTGAGCGGTGATGCGAACGTAAGTCTTTTCCTGAAGGGGCATCGACCGAAACCGCCGAGTGAAATTGAGCAGTGATCCTGATGCGATGCCGACCAAGTTCTCTAGGTCAAAGATCACGGGATCGACCTGGTTGCCGTTGACCCACTGTTGGCCTTTCAACCTCATCAACGCATCGTCGCTGGACGTTACGTCCCACTCAATGACTTCGGCTTTCGATCCAGACGGCACGTAGTGGTGACACAGAAATGCGTCTGTCGTCGAGACGCCGATGCTGCAGATTTCACCCAAGCCATTCGATCCAGTGCACAGCGTGATCTTGCCCGCAGCAGCAGTGCCCCTGATGACCTCAAACTTCTCTACGAACCGGATGTCAGTGGCGACCGTGGCGACTGTGTTAGTACCGTTGAGGGCGATGTCTTCGACTTTCCTCTGGTAGTTCGAATTGAGGAACGTCAGCCTAACAACTTTCGCACCGCTGCCTGCCGGGTTGGTGTCGTTAGCGCTGGTTGACTTGACGCCTCGTTGACCTTGCGACGATTGTTCGAAGTAACCGTTGTTCGACACCAACAGTTCGGTGCTACCCGTCGTGGTCATGTTTCCCAACCTGAAGACCCAACGAGGATCACCGTCCTGGTACAGGTTGATCGCCAGGTTCATGGACGCCATGTAGTTCGACTCAAAGTCGTACAAGTACGCGTCATTGAGCTCTCGCGTCTCCGGGTCGCCCGAATCGGGATCGATGAAATTGGGAAATGAAGCGCTGTAGATGTTGCTGCGGTACAACACTCGCCCATCAAGTCCAAAGATCTGGTACTGATTGTAGTTTCCCAGATCCTGAACGTACTGAAGCGATAGTGACTTGCGGTCGGCCAGCACTTTCAGTGCCGGCCACGACACGTACACAGTCAACGCTGAATTGCTCAGTGAAAGGCTCATGCATCCTCCAGGGTGCCGCCAGCAATGGCGGTAGCATTGACCTTTACGTTACCGAGGTTCTTTACGATTACGTAGACCTGTGAACCTGCGGCAAAGAACTCAGAAGGATCTAGATTGATGGTGACTGTGTTACCGTTGGAGCTGTAGAGGCGGTGTCGAATGTCAAACTGGTCTTCTTGGCGCACGGTATCCCAATAGACGGTGCCCGTCTTGTTGGCGCTGTCTTGCATCTGCAAAGTGATCGTAGAGATTGACGTCAAGTCAAATCCCGTGCCGGTCGTTGATGTCGGATTCTCTAGGTCCGCCGTCAACGTTGTCCAACTACCTGACTGTAGCACCGAGCTCGGCAAGAGTGCCGACAGTGAGTAAGTACGCGTGGGCGTACCTGACGCAAGGACCAGGCTGATCGTTCGTGTCACACCCGTAGTACTGTCATTGAAGAAACGAACACGCAGGTAGCGATAACCGGAGAGATCAATCGTCGGGTTGAACGTCTGTCGGCGTTGCAGTGCCGTCGCACTACTGGCGTAGATCCAACGAAATGAACCTGTACCCGTGTATGCCTGGACAGTTGACAGGTCGGGGCTCGGAGCGGTGAAGGTTCCTGCGACCGCCGCCCACGCCTGAACGGATGCCGAATTTTCCATGTCACCATTGAGGATCATCGACGTGCTACCGGTCATGTGCCCCGCCAGCGTCCCCCGCAGAGTGCCTCCCTCGCCACCAACATAGAAGTACTGTGCCAAGAACGAGCTCGTCGTAGGTACAGTGTAATCGAGGTAGGAAGCCGTTGCTGCTGCCAGACCTCCATCTAGTCGAATCGATTGTCGAACACCCGCAGTCGTGGGTGAGACTCGAATTCGACCGGACGCATCGATCTGAACGTACTGAACCAACCCATTGTCGTCAATGCCGGCAATGGGAACAGGCGGTTCATCGAGCAGATTGCCGGCCGCGGTCTGGCCTTCGATGGCGTTGCCCGCTGCGTGACCCACCCATGAGGCGTTGACGCCAGCAAACGATGGACTGGCTCCAGTAACGTGCCACCGGATCTTGAAGGTGTCCGTCAGGGTGTCGACCAACTGCAAAACATCAACTCGGTTGCTGCCGGTGATGATCGAACCGGTGATCATCTGACCAACGACGGTCGTCTGATCGATCGGGTCAACCTCTTCAATAAAGAACTGCAGCGTGGGAGACGTGCCGCCGATGGAACCTGACGCATTGACGATCAGATACCATTCGCTCCAGCCCTGCCACGTCAGCACCGCATAGCCGTCAGATGTGACTGTAGCGCCGCTGAGGATCGTTCGGCGGCCGCCCGTAGGTTCGGCCGAGAAAGGTTTAGTGACTGAACCACTGACCAGATTGACGGCGGCCGTCAGAGCGACTGAACCAGTCACCGCGACAGATCCGGTAACCGCGATAGAACCCGATGACGTGAAGGTCACTTGGTTCGTGATAGAAACAGACCCGGTGATCGTCTGTACGGGCGGGAAGTTGGTGATCCCAACGCTACCCGTCACACCAACAGATCCGGTGATCTGAGGAATGCCTTGCACCGTCACCGGGAAGGAACCTGTCGTAGTGACGAAGACAGTGCCGCTGACGTTCTGAGTCGCCGGGAAATTGTTGACGCCGACGGTGCCGGTTACAGCTTGAGGACCCTGGGTGTAGACAGCGACTGAACCAGACACCGCGACAGTGCCCGAGATCAACTGAGGACCCTGCGTATAGGTTGCTACCGACCCGGCGATAGTAACGCTACCTGAGACGGCCTGTGGGCCCTGGGTGTAGACCGCGACGCTACCGCTGACAGCCTGGACACCGGTGTCGTATACTTTGACCGGCGACGTGACTGTCACGGGCACGTTGTTGGTGACCTCCACCGAACCAGTGACCGGCAGTGAGCCTGTCGTCGTCACCGTGATCGATTCGGGGAAGGTGATGCCGTCGATGCCGACGCTGCCGGTGACGCGTTGAATGGTCGGAAAATTGGTGACGCCGATCGAGCCCGTAACTCCAACGGTGCCTGACACGTAAGCCGGATTGCCCGGCACTGCAAAGGTGCTGCCGCTGATGTCGAACAGGATGGCTGCAGGACTACGAGAGCTCATGCCAACGACCTCGACCGGAACAGTTCAAACGCACCCGAGTAGGTAATGGTGTCCGTCACCCGCTCGATGACGGAGATGCCATCGCTGCCAAACATCTTCCATGTCTCTTCCGTCGGAAATGTACCCATGCTGCGCGTCACCTCGAGCTGCACGATCTTCTTCAATTTTGCAGGCGACTCCCACCAGATTTCCAGAGTAGGAAAAGGATCTGCGGTCGGCAACGTTTCCTTGTAACAACCATTGGTGAAACCGAGCGCCGGTCCGTCATCAATGAAGTGGATGAGTTGCCGCAGCGTCTGGTGGTCGTTGAACGAAATGCCCGATGAAGACGACAGCGTCCTGACGACGCCTTCTTCATAGAACTGAAAGCCCGAACCCGAGACATAGGTGATCTCGCCGTTCTTCGCCGGTGATTCAGAGCCCGAAATGAGGAGAAGACTTTCTTCTTCTCGCTCACCAGGAAAGTAGTCGGGTGTCCTGGGCATGCCAGGCCATAACTAGGCCGCGCTGGCCTTGGACTTCCTTCGCTTCTTGTCGGGAGGTGACGGTTCAGGCTTCTCGGTCTCAGCCACCTGCGGATCCGCGCCAACGGGGCGCTCCTTGGGATTCGGATTCTTCTCCCACTCCTCATGAGAGGACAGTTTGGTCCGCTCCTCATCATAGAGCCGCTTCAGGCTAGCGACAGCCTGCTTCATCGCCTCAGCTGCTCCCTTGGCCTGGAGGCGTTTGGCTTCGGTGTCGTTGTACAGCTGCCGCATCAGGTCGATGCAACGGTTGATGTAGACCTTGCCGTACTCCGCTTCTTTCAACGGAATCTTGGACTCCTGCAGCTCTTTGAGCATCTGCTGCTGGTAGTTCTCAAGCGTCTTGCCCGCCATGCCGAAGGCGACCTTCATCGCCTCCAGGTTACGGGCTTCAGACTCGTACGTTTCGCTGAGGTCTTCGACCTTGCCACCGGCAGCAAATACTGCGCTGGTGCGGCCTGCCTGATAATCACTCATACGTTTATTGTATGGCGATCAGCAGGCCGCGTAACCAGTATCAGTAGATGACCATGGCGATCTGCGAACCAGACCGCAACTTGTACGGGAACTTGAGGTCGCCCGTCGATGCTGCGGTGCCCGGGTAGACGTCGTTGGGATCGCCCACCGAAGCGCCCGGCAACAGCAGGATGCCGTTGAGGTAGATCTCGAGGTCCTTCTTGAAGTCGCGACCGACGTAGCTGCCCAACTGTGCATCCAGGTTGGTCGGGAAGGTGATGTTGACGTCTGCCAACGTACCGACCGTGACGCCTGCGTTGAAGCGGTTGTGACGAACCGAGCTGCTGAGCGACTGCGACAGGATGTGCAGCGCACCGAGCAGTGAAGTCGCATTGCCGAAGTCAGACGAGAAGTTGTTCCACTCCAACGTTGCCGTGGCAAACGGGATCTGACCGCCGAGGTAGGTCGAGGTGTCACCGAAGACATCGCTGAACTTCAGCAGCTGACCGCCCTTCAGCGACAGCGAGGTACCCGTCAGGGTGTTGATGGTGCCGGACACGACGCCGAGCTGGATCTCTGAGAGACCCGTGGCGACGCGAACGCCGTCAGTGAACTGCGCCGGCGTGGCGGTGTTGAAGGACAAGTTGTCGACCGCAACTGCCAGCGAATCGCCGGAGTCGGACGACGTCAGCTTCCACAGTTCCTTGGTGCCGGAGAGGAAGGTCCAGGAGAAGCCTGCCGCGATGCGGATGGCGATGCTCTGGTCCATTGACACTTGGCCGACCTGGTTGTCGATCGCCCGATCGAGGGTGATGTCAGCCAGCGTGGCGAACGAGCCCGAGAAGGTCTCGGCCACGTCGAGGAAGACGGAGTTGCTGAAGTATGCATCCTCAGGGATGTCATCAAGTGCCGTCCTACGCGGGTAGGAGTACATGATGGTCCGGCCGCCGATGGGACCCGCGGGGGTCGCCACGAATGAAGCGGTGCCGTTGAGGATCGTCTCTTCGACGAACGAGATCTGAGTACGGTGAATGACGTCGTCGAAGGAATCACCCGACAGGGTGCCTGATTCGACCTGGATCAAACCGTAGATGTCGCGGCCCGGCGAGCCGGTCAGGTGGAGACCCGTCCACGCGTCGCGGACAATGACGAGGTTCTTCGGAGTCAACACCGTTGAACCGGAAACTTGCGCCATCGAGTGGCTGCCGTAGACGCCTTCGCCATCGCCTGGACCGAGGAGCGCGACGACTGAACCCGTCTGCAGCGTGATGCCGACTGCGGCGAAGTTCGCGGGCGCGGTGCCCAGCGAAGTGCTCAGCAGCGCAAAGTTCGAGCCCGTCGCCACGTTGACGAGGTTGAGGTTCTGCCGACGGAAGAGGAACCGCTTCTGCTCGAGGTCGGACAGGTCGAGGTTGATGGTGTTCAGACCACGCGCCGAGTTGGAACCCGACGGAGCGGTGATGCCATCGTACCAGGAACCCGACACGCCGGCCCACAGGATCCTGCGGATCTGCGACCTGATGGCGTTGAGGTCTGCCTCCAGGTTGGAAGCAGTCGTCTGCAACGTGGAGCCTGCGACAAGCGTATCGTCGTAGTTCTCCGTATTGAAGATCTGGGTGGGCTGTGAAACGAATGTGCGGGCCATTGGTGTCTACCTCTGAGCGGGCCGGTTTCCCGCGCGGTCATAAGTATTCGCGTTCGTACCGAATTCGCTCAGTACGGGTACGTCGCTCTCATGTTCGAACCGCTGCGATAGTTGTAGTTGACGTGGACGATGTTGCCTGACACCAGGTTGTAGTCACTGTCGGTGCCTTGTTCCTGGAGGACGCCGTTGATGAAAAACATCAAGGCTGCTGCAGGCGATGGTGCGAAAGCTAGCACGAAGTCCTTGTTGGCGCCGTCTCGCACTCCCGAGGGGAGTTCCATCCACTGGGTGATGGTGCCGGCCGAGGCTGAGACGATCAGCTCGGTTCCAGTGTCGACGATGTTGATGCCCGGACCGGCCTTCAGCCTTCGAGCGTTGGGCGGTACTGCGCCGGCGACGCCCGACGCGATGACGAACGGAGTCGTGTTGACATAGGAGTCGAGCTCGGCGTGGGTGACTGACCCCGAGTTCTCTAGCTCCTGATGGTCTGTTACGACTCTGAGCGCCGTCATCTACTGCCCTGCCCGTCCTCGGTGAAATATACCGCCCGGCACCGGGCCGGGGCGCCGTCCCGGCTACGACTCGTGATAAGTAGGTCCCGGTCCCCTACAGGAACTCTGCGAAAGAAAGCAAGGTTGGCCTTGGTCAGGCCGTCACGGGTTTTTCTTGTGGTCACGGGTGGGCCTCAAGGAAGGACCTTGAAGACCTCAAAGTGCATGCCGTCCGGCCTGCCCTTGAACCAGCCTCCCCAATAGAAGCCGTGGTCGTAGGCGATCTGGACGAGTTCTCGAACAGAGCCTTTCTTGCCCTTCAACGCCGGTTGGGCGCCGAGGCCGTTCCAGGGCACGTTGATGTCGAAGGCCGTCGCCCAAGCGTGGTTCGACAGCACCGCCCGCGAACCGCGGATGAACCGCGGTGCCCAAGAGCCCGCCCAGGACAACACCTTGTCCCGGTGTCCCGCAGCTTCCCAAGCAGCAAAGGTGTCCTGCAGCTGCTTCGCCGCCAACTTGTGAAACGGCACGTTGCAGGTGGTGGGTGCGCCTTGCACGCCCTTCAGCTGCGGCACGTTGACCTGCATGATGTTGGAGGCGGCCCAGTTGTCAGTGATGATGATCGCCTCCGGGTTGGCCGTCGACCCCGCAGGTCGGTAGGCGAAGTTGCCGAAGATGCCTCCCCGCAGCGCGGGTGACAGCGGTCCCTCCGCCGGCGTGGGTGGCCAGTTGGGGCTCGAGTCATCATCGACCCTGTCGTCCCACAGCGGGTCGAAACCCATCGTCATCGCCCGGCCCATCGTCTTGGGACCGACAACGCCGTCGACATCGCGCCCGGTGAAACCGTAGCTACGTTG
>Ga0310810_10000094_pt1 | contig 91963 bp, 68 predicted proteins | sample NCmetagenome_FD_207641 | JGI IMG/M metagenome (GOLD analysis project Ga0310810, IMG submission 207641) | Soil microbial communities from experimental microcosm in Duke University, North Carolina, United States - NC | ecosystem: Engineered > Artificial ecosystem > Soil microcosm > Unclassified ... | reverse complement strand
CTATACTATCCTGAATTAACTTTCCTGTAGTACCATCATATCTTGTTATTGTATTATCACTTGACGATGCTGGTCCTACAACATTACCAAATGAAACAGGAATTGACGTTCCGTTAATAGAGTTTACTCCTGTTATATCACCAGTATCAGAAATACTAACATTACTATTTTGAATTAACTTTCCTGTAGTTCCGTCAAATCTTGTTACTGCATTATCACTTGATGAAACTGGACCTGTGACATTACCTATAGGGTTCGGAAGAGATGTTCCATTAATCATCACAACTCCTGCTAAATCACCAGTATCAGAAATCGAAATTACACTATTTTGAATTATTTTACCAGTTGTGCTATCAAATCTTGTTACCGCATTATCAACAGATACTATAGGTCCTATAACATTCCCTATTGTAGCTGGAATGGCCGATCCGTTCAAAGATAATACACCACTAATTGCTCCACTATCAGAAACAGAAACTATACTATCTTGAATCATTTTTCCTGTAGTCCCATCAAATCTCGTCACGGCACGATCAGTAGCTGATGATGGACCAACAACATTGCCAAATGAGATGGGAATTGATGATCCATTAATAGACGTTAATCCAGATATAGCTCCACTATCAGAAACTGTGATGCTACTATTTTTTATGATCTTACCTGTTGTGCCATTATATCTCGGAAGCGAATTATCAGTCGCTGAAGCTGGTCCGACAACATCACCAAATGAAACAGGAATAGACGATCCATTAATAGACGTTAATCCAGAAATAGCTCCAGTATCAGAAACAGAAACTATACTATCCTGAATTAATTTGCCAGTAGTTCCGTTATATCTTGTTATTGCGTTGTCACTTGATGAAGCTGGACCCACAACATTTCCTAATGTGGATGGAATAGACGATCCATTCAAAGAGTTTACACCTGTTATATCACCTGCATCAGAAATTGTTACACTACTATTTTTAACCAACTTTCCAGTAGTTCCGTTATATCTTGTTACTGCATTGTCACTTGATGAAGCTGGTCCTACAACATTTCCTAAGGTGGATGGAATAGACGATCCATTCAAGGAGTTTACACCTGTTATATCTCCAGTATCAGAAACAGAAACTATACTATCCTGAATTAACTTTCCTGTAGTACCATCATATCTTGTTATTGTATTATCACTTGACGATGCTGGTCCTACAACATTACCAAATGAAACAGGAATTGACGTTCCGTTAATAGAGTTTACACCTGTTATATCACCAGTATCAGAAATACTAACATTACTATTTTGAATTAACTTTCCTGTAGTTCCGTCAAATCTTGTTACTGCATTATCACTTGATGAAACTGGACCTGTGACATCTCCAGATCCTCCACCTATTGGTCTAATAACAAATTTATTCGTTGATTGTTCTAAAGCGACAACCATTGTAGCTGATAAATCTGTCACTGGATTTACTATTTTGAAGTTATCTGCTTCAACACCAGGATTAATAATAGTTCTTTGGTGATCATCACTCCATCTCACATATGGTATTGACATTTCTGTTATATAATGTTTTTTAATGATTATATATAACTTTATTATAAATAAACTAATCAATGGAAAATAACGAAACATCAGAACAAAAAACAAGAAAATCTATTGAAATAAATGATGAAGATTTTTCTGCTCAGCGTGATGATATAATTAATAACATCATCATTCCTAAATATAAAAGCGAGATAAAACACGCTACAAGAGCAAAATATTTGTGGAAAAAAATATCAAATGGTATTGAAGCACTTGCCCAAATTCTATTAGTTGTTAATGCTGTAATGGCATTTACTGCTGGATTTTTTAAATTATCATATTTATCATATATTAACGGATTTTTAAGTATTTTATGTTTGGCATTGTTTATGTTTGCTGTTTATGCTGAAAGAGAAAGTAATGAGAGGGGAACTTATTTATCAAACTTATTAAATAGGTTTAATATACGCGGATCAGTTACAATAAATTCTCTGGAATCAGAAATGACTGAGTCATAAATTTGAATGTTATTATTTGATAATTGTATTGGAAACAATGGATATTATCAGCATGATATTTAATATGGTATATTATAATGGCATTATTTTAGCTTCTATATGTAAACACTTAGATTTGTTAGATAAATTATCGTTGATGTATAGTTGCAAGGTAATAACCAGATTATTATCCAGTTCTGAACTTGATTTAGGATTTCATATCGCTATTCCAAAATTAGCTGATTCATTATTATCTAAACTAATCAAGAATATGGATTTAAATAAGGTAACATCCATTTATGTCAAGTATTGTAAATCATATGTTGAAAAAATAAAGTGGCATAATGTATGTTTGGATGGAAATGATGAAGTTTTGTTATGGTCACTTGATAAAATGGTAGATATATATAAGAGATGTCCTAGTTTAAGAGACAATGGGTATTATTTCAGATCAATATATCATACTCCAGTATCATTGATGAGTTATATAGTTGACAAGAAAAGTACTTCTTTCATAAGAAAATTGATTAAGTTGAAGAAATTCAGAAGTTGGTATTGGCTAAATAATTTATTATTTGGAATGATAGATTGTGGTAAAATAACTTCTAAACTAATATATATGATAAGTGTAGAGTCTGCTATTTTATACGCAGAAAACGGAGTAACAACTTTTAGGGAAAAAAAAGAATATAATGACTGCGTTGCTATGTGTGACAGTTTATATGACATAATCAATGATGATTAATTCTATTTTTTATGTTGTGTATCTGAGAACAGCGCTACCATCTGTAATCAGTAAGAAATTAATAGCAATTGCTACTACCAATAGATCAGCAGGTGTTTGTGCAGAGACATAACTTGTTGTCCATTTAAGATAAGTTTCTCTTGCTCTCGAAATATTGAGATGTCCACTTGGTTGATAGCTTCTGGGAAATAATGCCATATTAACAAATAACGCTCCTAAATCATCAGGAGTAACAAGAGATTGACCACCATAATGATAAGGCATGTATTGATTAAAGAATGTATCATTAAAATTGTCGAATATGGTAATACCATGAGATGTTAAAGTCAAAGAATCAACAGTAGGGACAGATAAATAATAATGATCTGGTGAAATTTTTCCAATAGAACTACCTAAAGTAGCAACTGCTACACCTGATGGGACTTCTGATAAACTTGGATCATCACAAGTAACATCAACTGATCTAGTCATTCTATGCCAATCTCTCCATTGGTTTTGATTACCACCATTGACAATACCACCAGCACCAACGGTAGAGTCTTTTATGTTCCATACAGGTCGTAATCCTACCATCATATATTCAATCGGGAATTTCAACTGAGATAATAATTTCTCATCGCTGCTTTCTTGATTGCATCTTTGTGCATGTTGTTTGTAAACTCTGACTAGTGAAAATCCAATTCTCTTAATATAGATATCATGAACTTCAGGATTAACGAATATATTGTTGATATATAATTCCATCTTCTCAATAGATATATCTGAAGTCCCTAATTTTTGGAATAAAGGTGTATAAGTTTTCGTTCTCAATGCTGATGGTCCACCCACTGGGGCAGTTGCTGGATCTATGATTGTTTCTAAATAAATGCTAGGATATTCGAAAGTCAATAAAGATTGTAAAGCTAAATCAATAGTTATAAATCTTTGACCAAAAGGAATAGAGATAGATGGAATTGATAATCTAACATCATCATTAAACCAAAATCTCAATTTATTCCATATTTCTAAAGGAGCTTGAACAGGTTTAGGAGTTTGAGGACCATTTACAACTTGTTTTAATTGACGACTAACATCTACTTGAGGTCCTCCAATAGCATTCAGAGCAGCTGCCGTTGTAGCGGTTGATGCAATTCCATTAATATTCGGTAAGGCTTGTCCTGTTGCTTCGTTGAATAAAGCTACAGTTTGATTACTTTGCGAACTTGAAAATCTGGTAATTCCATCAGGAGTATTTGCAGCATCAGCATCATTCACAATAGCGCAACATAAACCACCATATCCATTCATGGGAACTTCTTGACCAACTAATCTATCATGTCCAGCTCTTTTATTGGGTGGTGTGCAGAATTTTTCTAACATAACAGGAACAACAGAATCATACGAATCTAAAGGATTACCGTTAACGTCAAATTTAACAGAGTTGAATAATCTATGTCCAGGAAATTCACAATATCTAACAAAATTTCTATAATTAACTGGAGCAGCAAAAGGATCTTGTTGAGTACCTGTATGACCTGATACAATAACATTTCCATTAGAATCAACAATATTGTAGAATTTATTAGCTGCTGCTGTACCATCTGCATTAGTTCCATTCGCTGGGAAAACAGACGGATTATTAACAGATCCAGTCGTCTGAGATGGAGTTTTGCCAGCATTACCAGTAAATTGGCTTAATCGCGTTCTACAAACCATATCATGGAAGAAATCTCCGAATTGTGGTATGTTAAAAGTCACTCCACCACCCAGATTCGGATTTCCTGATTGTGGTCTGACTTTATTATATTCATATCCAATAGCTGCAAATGGTTTGAAATGTGCATTAATAAACAAAATATGAGTTCGTTCTAAATCAGGTAAACCTGGACTGGTATCTGCTAATCCTTGTTTACGTTTAGCACATGTAATATCTGTTATTCTTTGATTTAATAGTTTAGTTGCCATAATTAATCTATCTGCTTTGCCATCATTGGCAATTAGCTTGAAGACACCTCCTGCTGCCATGTCCTATAACAATTTTTATAATAGCTAATATATACAATCAGTTAACATCTTATCTAAAAAGGAAAATAAAATAATATTAAGTTCAATTTAATATTAACCATTCGAAGAAATCGCGCGTCGGTAACTTCCAACAATATACTGAATATGATTAGATATTCCAATATTCATTGACAGAATAAATACCAATACAAAGAATATGATAATTACAAAAGTTTGCAAACTGCTATTATTTGATTTTTTATTACAACATTTATCTTTTTTTCTACAACATTTAATTTTATCTTCGCAACATCCTTTATGTTTAATCTCATTACATCTGTGACTACATAATTTATCAACTGCTGATGTTCTAATTCTATTATCAGGTACCAGGTGAGAACATCTACCAGATGAAGGATTATAATGTGGAGGTTGTTCATCCCACGCAACATTATATATGTTTTCTATATTTTCATGATTACTGATTATCTTCTGACCAGACTCCCATCTATCTATTTTTTTATCATTTCTATTAATTCGTTGTGTTCTAGAATCTCCATTATAGATACCTATTCCTCGCATATCATTATCGTCTGATACATATACATTCCCTGTATGTGTTTGTGTATAATCCATTGTTGACCAGTCGATCATCTTATATTATAAATTTATTATATAACACATTTATAAATTTCTGACATCTAAAAGATTTTTCACCTCGTCAGAATCTTTAATATCTATCAATGCTCTCCTGGAATCAGCTACTCTAGGATATTGAGTAGGTAGTGATACACCTCTTTGACGACCTTGTTGTCTTGGATATAAAACAAGGCTAGGAATTAATTCTAACATAATTCTCATCATTGGACCAACATTGAATTTTTCTATTATACCACTGACTAATTGAGACGTCTCAAATCTCATTCTATGTAATTTAACACTAACTGTATTATGATATCCTGTATAGTCAGGACGCCATCCAAGAATTGGAATTTCTCTCGATCCATCAAATACAGATTCAATCATTTCTGCTGCACCTGATATAACTTCTTCAGCAAGAGTAGAATATCTATTTCTATCATTTTTTAATCTTAATATCCCTAATACTGAATCAATTTCTTCCATTGGACTTTCTATGGTTGGATTTGGTATACCTTCGCAGTCAATATTTTCATCCATTAAAGTTATTTTGAGTTGACCAATTTCTTCTAGTTTAGAAGCTTTCATATCCTGTATTCTCTCATTAGCAACTCCAAAAGTGGTTCTTGTTTCTCCTCTTATATCTGCTACTATACTATTAATATGACGTCTTTTCTCTTGTTCATCAGTGATTTTTCCAGACAAAAATTTATGTGGAGTTGTTTTAAATCTCACATTTCCCGTTCTCTTCATTAGTTTATGATCTTTAATTTTGTGTCTACGACTTTTATTGTCTTTACCGTTAAGGATGTTATCATAACTCCCGTCGTCATCATCATTCCCATCATCGCAGCTCCTATCATCATATTCCTCATCTTCGTCATATTCTGATCCATCCTCATCTTCTTCGTCATATTCTGATCCATCCTCATCTTCTTCGTCATACTCTCCGTCATCTTCGAAACTTCCATCTTCGTCATCTGCATCATCATCTTCATCATCTTCATCATCTTCATATTTTGACCCATTATTATCTTCAATTTTATCTATATTCAGATCATCTATTAAATCAACTATTTTACTATTAATGGGTCCTGATATTGATTTTTTGGTTCGTTTCTTACCACTGGGTGAATTATTATCAGAAACATCATCTAATAAGTCAATTCCTAATTCATCTGCTAATTGATTTAATTCATCAGTATATCTCTTGACAGGATCTCCTAGTTGTAAATCAGAATCTTTGCTTTTTCCTATTATTTGCTTTTCAGCTTCATCTAAATTTATTCCACTTTTTATGTTTTGTTTATTAACTAGGGTTGTGATTCCTGACAAATTGACTGCATCTAATCTTGGAACACTGTTTTTGATTGATGGTTTTCGTTGTCTACGATTAGACATTTGATATTATTTTATACAAATATAATGAGTTATTTTCTTAGTTTTGACTGTGCTGTGAAGACGTTTGCTTTTAGTTTTATTAGACTAGATTTTTTGAATATTGATTATAGAAAATTACGTGAACAGTTATCAATTGTTAGAGATATAATATATATTCTGTCTAATAATATCAAGGTAAATAATATAGATAATGTTAATAAAATTTCAACCCATTTTGATGAGATGATAAAAATAGTTACTTCAATTGATAATAAAATCAAACATAGTATTCAGGTTATTGATGCTGATACTTTTGATTTATTGGATGGAGGTAAAATGTCAGATTCTGATATGATCACTAGAATCAAAGGTCTATGTGAATATGTTGATAAAAAAATAAATCCAATGATATCTATATATCCAAAAGATAAAATAACTGTGTTGATAGAACAACAAATGCCTGGCACACCAGCTATATCAATAGCATCAGGATTAGCAACTATTTTTAGTCCATATTATGGTTATAATACATATATGGTTTGTCCATCACTAAAAAACAAATGCAATTTATCTGAACAAGGAGAATATCATATTTTTGCTAAGAAGTATAAAAAATCGTATGATGCAAACAAAGCACATACTTTGCAAAATTTATTATTCTTAGAAAGTGTTTTTGATTTTGATATTAATTTATCAAGGAATATGAAAGGGCATGTTGCTGATTGTGTAATGCAGACTTTAGCGTTTTATGTAGATTCCGTGTTGAGCAATTCGAGAAGATAATTCTCCATTAAGTCATCATGTATTGTTGATGATGATTGTTGTAATAGGGATTGAGATAGTTGAGTTAATGGATCATTTTTTGACATATCCCAAATACTTTTATCATCTGATTGTTTGGTTTTTCTATTTATAAATGGACTATGAGCATATTTGATTGGATCTAATTTTTTGATTTCCTCTCTAAATTCCTCTTTAGTTAAATTGCCACCATAGCTTATCATATCTGTTTTATTAGGAGATGGTTTGATCTTGTCGACTCTTTTTCCAGTATATATATAGAATAATACAAGTAGATTATTCATAAATCCATATTTTCTTTCCTGATTGCATGATGTTTCAATCCATAATTCAGCACAATTAAAAGAACACATATTGCCAAAGACAACAATTTCTGTTTTACGAGATTCTGGAGTTATATCTATTGTTTTTATATATGTAGGTATAAATACGGGAGTGCTGTTAAATCTAAGACCACAGGTCCAACATTTCAAGTCGGTGCTTTTAGGCCAGTGTTCAATATCCGTGAAAACACCTGGTATTTTGCTAATACTTGTGGTTTTATTCATTCTAACTATTTTGTTATATTCATACTCATATGGTATATCAAATGTGTCATCAAAAGTTTTATCAGATTCTAGATATTTATTATTAACTAATTCTTCAAACGAAGCAACATTATTAATATTAACATCTGATAAAGTCAATATATTTACCTTTTGATATATCATTGATATTTAATTTGAATATTAGAAATGTTTAATTCATTGTGTAGATTATAAAATGAAAGGGGATAATGAGTTCTTGTTAAATCACCAATATATGTGTGATGCTGCTTTATTAGAAATTCCTGAAGATAATCCTTTAACAGATCTGACTATGTTCTTATGTACATATTTTGCTAGTTTTAGAAATTTACATATGGATTTTGTGGAGTTAAATTTAAAAATGGTTAATCAGGTAGAGAACATTAAATGTAGTCCTGAATTTGATAAAATAGATGAATCAGTCGTTACAATAAATGGAAATTTTGGACATGCAGCTTTAATAGGATATGAATTCCTGATGAAAGATCCGAACAAAATGAGCGCTAAAAAATTGAAGAGAAAACAAAAACGCAAAATACAAGGAGATGGAACATGCTTCAATAGTGCTGTTGAACCTATTGTAAAAATAGACAATTCCATATCAGGAAAATTATATTATATGAAATGTTTTCCAACAACTGGAGAAGCTCAAGTACCAGGAGTTATACGCGCTGACTTCAGTGATGGTAAGTCAGCATTAGAAGCATTCGCTAAATATTTAACAAAAATGGGAGTTGGTGATTTAGATGAAAATAATCTCCCAAAAACAATTGTATATGCGAATGAAGGACCGTCAATGATCAACTATAAATGTCAGGTTAAAAGAACAAGTCCTAGAATGATAATCAATATGCGCAAATTATCTGCATTCTTAATATATGCTGAACAAAACAACTTAACAAGCATAGATGGAATTTATCCAGAAACTTCTTTCAAGGAAGTAAAAGCTCCATTGGATGGAGTTGGAGTGATATTTAAATTTGAGTCATTTGGTAGGTCACCGAGAATCAAGATTTTCCAGAGCGGTAAGATTAATATTCTAGGAGCTAGTAGTGAAAGCAGTGGATATTCAGTATATAGATATTTAAGTAGGTTATTTGCTATGAAATGGAGTGATTTTGTTTGTCTTAAACCTAGAAAAGATTCAGAGAGAAAAATAGAGATTATTCACATTCCTAGAAGTGTGCCGACTAGAAATATAAAAGGAAGAATCTTACTTGATAACATTGTTCGTGATTATATTAAAAGTTTGGGTAATTTAACGGAAGATGAGATCAATGACGTATGCAGATCAGTTTTGGAATTAGGAATGTCAGATGTGACAGAATCAGAAATTGTTCTTAAATATGACTCATCTTCATTAAACACTTATCCATCAATTTATAATAGTTGATGATTCATCGCAGTTAATATTACTGAGAAGAAAAACACCAATAAAATACCCTGAACAACGATACCACAAGTCGTTATGTTTCTTCCCTTAACTGTAGTTGGTGCTATTTTTGCTAAAACATTATTAACAAATAATTCACTAACTATTATAATAAACAATATAAACAGAGCTATCATAGGTTTGATACCTACATTATATTTTTTATCTCGTGAATCCAATGATACTTTTAACAAAGGAATTGAATCTTCAGAAAATATATGACGTGTATTAACAGCACTTGACATTTTATAGTTTATATTTTAATATATATATGTTCGTCAGGTCGTCTAATAAAATTAAAAATATTAAATACGCCTGGTGATGATGAAAGAATCATATATTTATATGGATTTGTAATATCTGCTGCTAATAAATCATAAAAATCGTTTATAATTGATTTAGGAATTTTCAGTTTTTGATTATCACATTGAATCTGTTTTAGATTTGTCACTTCATCACATGGTGTATAAATATTATCTATTTGCATTTCAATGTTTTTATCATCATCATCAATGATTTTTATTCTACTACCCATTATTTTTTTCAAATGAATGATAATATCATCATGATTCATGTTTTTTAACTGTGATAAGATTGTTTTATCAAATTCAAATGCTGATATGTTTATTGTATTGATAATAGACTCTCCTGGATCATATGGTGATGTTATATATGCTCTAGCTATGATATCTCTAACAACTGGTATATCATCTGGATATTCTTTCAATAAATTATATAAATGTCTTTTTAAAACTGATATAGATTCCATTGAGTCAAAACGAGTAGATTTTATTGCATCAATTAGGCTTTCTCTAAACAAATTATTCCTATCATTTTTGAGGCAACTAGAAAATTCTAACAGAAACAATTTATATAACTTACCATTAATATTATATTTTATGCTCTCGTCTGTTTTTTCTTTAATATCTAATGGTTGTTTAGAAAAACTCAAAATTTGTTTATCAATATCTGATGGATTATAAGGAATCGTTATAAATTTTTTGTTTTGCATATCAAGCGGAAATTGCTCCTCATCATGATAATAATATAACACATCATTTTTGCCATTATGTACTTTTGATATAACAAATCCTATACTTTTTTCGTTATATTTTAACAGACAATCAACTGATAATTTCATATATTCTGTATGTTCTTTGATAAATTCATTAAATTCATCAATAAATTTATTAAGTAGGTTTTTTGGATATGATCCATCAGGTCTAACACTGAAGCTAACTGGAGATGTATCAATCGAATAAGGAGAATATACTATTGGAAAATAAATATACACAGGTTTATTAACATCATCTTTGTGTTGTATAATAACTCCATAACACATGTTACGTAAATTGATTAGTTTCACATGTAGAACATATTCTTGATTTTTACATAGAAATAATGTCAATATATATAAATCAGGCAAATGATATTGATTCATAGAAGTTATTTGGTTTGTTGTTAAATTAATACTATATTCAATCAGTCGTGTTATTATTTCTCCAACATGGTCTTTGAAATTAGAATTATCATCTTCACCATTAAGATCAAATATTTTTCTGACAATCATCCATCTATTATTTGCTGGAGTTTTAATGAATAACTTAGGATTAACAATAATTAATGGAAAAGTTCCGATTTCATTAACTAACATCATTACAATTTTGGGAGGTTTTCTATTCTTGCATATATCTCTGCCTAAAATAGATTGAATAGATGATGATGAAATATGCAATTTAATGTCTCCATATCCATTATCTGTAAATATCAATGATTCTACATTAAAAGCATGTCTTGATAAATCTATGAGAATAGATGGCCAAATATCCTCACCAATATTACCATGTCCAAACAAAGAGAATTTATTATATTGTTTAATGAAAACATCAATAATCTCATCAGCCAATTCATTAGATGATGAAAATATCTTACCAGCTCCATCACCTAAGGAATGATATGAATTTGTCATAGATCTTGCTAATTTTGCTAAATCATATAACACATCTTCAGCAGTTGAATCTCCTATACCTATTAAGTATGCTAACGAGAAAGCGAATCCAGCATTCGAAATAGCTGGTACTGATTGTTTTACACCCACTAGTTTGACTTCATATGGGAATGGTAACATGTTGGCAAACAATCCATTATTAATTTCTCTTGGTGAATCAGATAATCTCCCAACAGATACAAATTTACCATATGATAAAATATGTCGTGACGAAGAATCATCTGAGATTTTATCTATTGTATTATCTTGTTTACCATGCGTCCATTGTTGTAAACAGTGTTTATGAGTTAGATCCGCTTTTGATCCAATTGTTGGTTTCGTCTTCTTACAACAAGGTAAACAATATCCTAATGGATGAGCTTTTGATCTTAAACTTAAATATGGAACTCTAGGATCAGGACAATCATAATAAGCTGGTACATTGTCTGTAAAATTCCAATATTTTATTAATCTTGATTGTTGTTTATTATTTAAGGATTTAACTTCTTCTTGATTATATACATGTGGTTGTCTAACAGATTGACACAGCACAGAATATACTGCTGTATTTTTTCCAAACTTTTTTAGATCAAACAACTCAGGATCTCTTTCTTGTAATTTTTGTAATTTTTTACTTGTTGCAGTATATTTGCTGAATGATAAATCAAGTTTAGATGCAGTATGATCCAACAGAGCCAATATATATTTTCTGATTATTTCAAATTCAGACATGTTATCAGCTCCTATAATCTCTATTTTTATATCTGTTGCACGGTGATAGATCTTTATTAACCTTCCAGCAAATGATATATTCCATCTAGACGTAATATTATTATCAAACATCCATGAATATTGATTAATTAATCCTACTCTCTTTAATTGAGAAGTTATCCTATCAGCAGTTCTTGGATCATAAGCTGTTACACCTTTCTTGAAATGTATATTATATGAATTGCCCTGCTGTAAATTTTTGGATGATATAATATCTGCTTTTTCAAATAACTTAAAACTTTGTTTGATTTCTTTGAATCCTTCAGATGTGACTGTATGTGGCCAAAATATCGAAACATTCATCATACCGAGATTAATATTATTTTTGTTCTTGTTTGGAGTAGATAATTTACCTCCTATAGGAAATGCCGCAGCTCCCATTTCATTTATTAACTGAATAACGGGTAATACTATTTGGATCGTCTCGTTAGTAACATCATCAAATCCTAATCGGTTATTTTCATGCCAATTGGATACTGCTTCATATTTTCCATCATAATGAATTGTCAACCAAACATAGTTTATATCCTTAATAATACTGTCTTGCTTTTTAGATAGAACAAGAGATATGGAATTTCTTTTGAGGATCTTATTCTCATACCAATCTATTATTTTTTTAATGGATGGTTGATATGTTGATATGTGTTTTTTGCTTGCTATAACAGTAGATTGACCACCGCGGGATATGATTTTAGGATCAAAATATGAACTGTCAAAGTCAAATCTCGCAAACATAGCAAGGATAGAATGTGATGTAGGAATCCAATCAAAAACATTCCTAATGTTGACTCTCATTTTAATAACATCAGGAATAGCTCTGACATTCAATGATGTTATTGCTATATTTGATCTAGTCTTATCATTAAGTTTATCCTTCCAATCAGAAATAATTTTAATTGCGTTCTTTTCTGTTTCAATCTTAGATTGCATATTTTTATTATCTGGATTTAATATAGGATATTCTAACCGGATTTTATCATGTGATGTAATTGCTAGTATTAATGCATTCTGATTCAGATGGGGCCAAAAACGAATAATTCCGCCATAATATAATAGATCGAACTTATATGCATCTTTGATAATACTCCCAATGTTATCACGAGACAAAACAGTAAATAAATCAATAAAATACAATTTATTGACAACAATTCCTGAATTAGGAGACATTTTAGTAAAGGTATCATATGCTTCTATTCTAATAGAATCTTTCTTCTCTTCCAACTTAGTGTCTATAGGTAATCCTGACAATGAAATTGACGATTTAGATATTGTATCTGATGGTGATGTTAATATCTCGCGACCTTTAGATACTAATTCTCTCCAATCAACTATAGAAGGCAATCCATCTGCAAATATTTTGTATGGGTATACAGGACCTTCATCATTTACATAGTAGAATAAATGTTGTCTATAGAAGGGAATTCCAGTTGCTAATGCTATCTTGTTTTTAACGTCAAATATTGTATCTTCTGGATATATTGCAATATTCGTATAAATCGGTGATCCAGAGATTGTCATATGCACATCACCTCTATTATCCTTCTCATTAATAGTAACATTTTTCAAGACGTTCCTATCATCTTTTTCTTCTTGGTTTATATCACTTATATTAAATTCCTCAAAACTTCCTAGATCTCCACCATATTTAACAGCATTATATCCAGAGAAAAACGTCAATTTATTAACATATGTTGCTAATCCAAACGGTTCTGGTATATGAGGATCAACAGGTGTTAATATATTTTTCCAATTATTTCCGAAGAAATTCTTAAGACTTTCTGCATTTGACTTCATATGTATATTCTTTGCTGCTTCTCTAACTTTATCAGGAACTAATCCCATAAAGTAAAATGCTTTCATAATTTTTCCATTGATAGGATTAAGTTGTGCAACATATAGTGGATTTTTCACGAAAGGATTAGACTGCATAAATATATATTTGACGAAATGATAACCGTCGCGGTAATAATATTATTAATTTTTCTTATAGTTGTGATATTCTTTTTTGTTGATACTTTGATAACTATAGAAAAATTTTCTATTGATAATACATCCTTGGTTAAATCTAAGATTGATGGGTCGTCATATAAAGTTCATGACAATTCACAGATAGCATCTGATACTCTATCAATATTGAATAAAAAAATGATAAACTTGATGAGACATCTTAAACGCTCATATCCTAACAGTAATCAAAATTTTCTGTTCATTAGGAATATTCTGGATAGATATAATCCTGACAATCTAGCAGAAAATTCTCCGTTGAATATTGATGGAGATTCATCATATACAATCAATAAAGGTTCATTAATAGCACTATGTTTAAGAGATCCAAAGAAGTTATCAATATATGATATAAATATTTTGATGTTCGTTTTTATACATGAATTATCACATTTAGCAATCAACGATACTGGTCATACAGATAAGTTTTGGTCTGTTTTTAAATTATTATTGTTAGAGGGAGAGAAGTCAGGTATATATTACAGTCCTAACTTTAATATTAATCCTGTTAATTACTGCGGTATAACTATATCATATAATCCGAGATGGGATGATAAAATATTGCCATAATTGAAATATCAAAAACATTAAATTATACTGAAAATAGATTTAATATACAACTGAATATGTTAGAAAACACAGAATTTGTTGACGATTCGAATCTTGGAGTTAGTAGTCCAAACGGTATTATAATAAAATATAACGGCATAGATGATATTCCGAATATACCAACCAGAAAAGATTTCGTAAATAATAGTGATAAACTACCAATAGATGTACATAAAATTATTTCTACTGGTGGTGATATTATGTTTATGCCAACTGATATAGATGAAGTTAATGAATCTGACGGATTTTCTGGTATTTTAACTTATTATATTAATGCCTTTGGTATTTTACCTGATGGAACTAAAGTTATGGTTAGATTTTCCAATATAGATGTGTTCTTTGATATTAAAATTGCTGATGAGTTATTACAAGATTTAGAATATGCTAAGCAACATTATTTTGAAATGATACATGATGTTTATCCTGGGATAATAAAAAAGATGAAACTAGTAGAATTATATCCAGGAAAGGGATTTAATATATCAAAGTCAAAATATTTCAGAGTTTTTACATTCAATAGTTTCGAGAGATCAAAAGCACTTAAATTGGCAATGAAAAATCAGGTAGTAACTGCTAATGATGATTCTTGTCATTATTTCAGAAAAGCAGCTAGAGAGAATTTACTTTCATTGAGTGAGTGGATGTTATTGAGAGGATATTCTATAATTCCGAAAGGATCTAAATGTTCTTATTGTCTACAAGTAGATATTAAAAATGTTAAACCTTTGAGTAAACTCACAAATAAATCAGAATATGCTTACTTATTAAAAGACAGAACTTTAGTGTTGACATGGGATATTGAAACACATACACAAAGTGACGAGAATGTTCTTCCAATTCCGCAGAGAAAAGGAGATAAAATATTTATGATATGTTTAACAGCACATTGGAAAGATTCAGAAACTCCATTATGTCAAGTATGCATAGTTGATAAAGATATTAAACCTGATATTAGATGGGTGTCAATAGTTTGTAACGACGAGACAAGTATATTAAAAGCATTTGCTATAGTCTGGAATAAATTTCTTCCTGATATTGTAACTGGTTTTAATGATAGTGACTACGATTGGCCTTTTCTCATATATAAGGCTGAAGAATATAACATTTTCAAATGGATGCTTAATAAGATGATTATGTCAAATAAATATTTAGGCGCTAGATCAACTACTAATTGGTATGTGAGAGAAAAGGATATTAAAATAGATGCAAAATCAAGCTTTCATAGTAGGTATGTTAAAGTACCTGGATGTGTCCCTATTGATTCTAGAGTTGTATATAAGAAAATTTATCCAAAGAACGATCTTATTAAATCAAGCTCTCTGAGATTTTTCCTGAAACTTGTAGGATTACCTAACAAAATTGATCTTCCAATCACAAGAATGAAAAAATATTATAATGATGCCGAAAGTGGAATATCAGGAAGTGATGAATATATGCGTCATATAGCACATTATTGTATTATTGATGCTATTAGTTGTCAACGTCTATTGCTTAAAAGGAATATAATAAATGATTTCAGAGAGATTAGTTCACTAGCATATATGAGTTTATCTGACGTTCACTATTATGCTAATGGTGTAAAAGTATGTAATTTACTTAATGCATATTCATTCCAAATGGATATTGCTTCGTCTATGAGAACAACAGTGAAAGGATCAACTGGTAAATATCCAGGAGCATTAGTTTTCCCTCCAACAAAAGGAGTTATTCCTGATGTTGCAAAAGTAGCTGAGATAGACAATGCTATAAAAGAATTAAGGGAAAGCACAGAAAGTGGTAATCAAGAAAGAATATATAAAGCTGAAGAAAGAATTAAAAAGGCACTTGCTGATTTTATGGGCGAAAGACCAGTACCTGGATTAGACTTTGCTTCATTATATCCTAATATTATCATAACATATAATTTATCGCCTGAAAAATTGGTATTTACCCAAGAAGACCATGATTTACTTGAGAAAGCAGGATATAAATTATATAAAATAGAATTTCCTTATCAAGGTACATTAATAGAAGGTTGGTCTGTCAGACATAATAATGATCCTGATAAAATGGGATTGTATCCAAAAATTCTTGACGATTTATTTAACAAAAGATTAGAAGTCAAAGCATTACTAGGAAAGTATGGACTTATTAAAGAATTATTAGAATTAGTTTTAAGTAAGAAAAAAGAGAGTTTAGCAGCTAATGCTAGATTGGTATTACAAGAATCAGAAAATAATAAAATTAGAATAGAAACATGGTTATCACTTGATAAAAATATTGCTAAAATATCTCCAGGAAGTAGTTATGATGAGGAATTTAAAGATTATAAAAGACAATTAAATCTCGTTAATATGCAAATAAACAAATTAAGAGAATATTTATCATCTTCAGATGAAGATAGTCAAATATCTTCAATAATCTTAGAAGAATATAATAAAATCAGCTTTGATTGGACATGTGTTAATTCTAAGCAAAATGCGTTGAAAGTTTATATGAATTGTTTCTATGGTGAGACAGGAAATATGTTATCTCCATTCTTTATAAGATTATTAGCAGGCGCTGTAACTAGTGCTGGACAATATAATATTAAATTAGTATCTGATATAGTCACGTCTAAAGGATATATTAGAAAATATGGAGATACAGATTCAGTTTATATTGTTGCTCCTGCTATTTACTTTGAAGAATGTGATAGAGAATACGTTGAAGGAAAAATCAACAAAGAAGAATGGTTTTCTGCTATGGTAAGAGTAACTATGAGAGCATTAAATACATTGAGAGAAGAAATTAACAGTTGTCTGGAAAAAGATAACGGAACAAGAAAGTTAAATGTTAATTATGAGGAAGTGCTATATCCTGTTGTGTTTACAGGTAAGAAGAAATATTATGGAATTCCTCATATTAATGAAGTGAATTTCCGTCCGAAGAAGTTGTTTATTAAGGGTATTGATATTGTTAAACAGGGATCGTCTGGTTTAGCTATTGAAATAGGCAGTAGAATTATGTGGAGAACTATGGATATTCACAATAATAAAGATATTTTGACAATTACAAAAGAAGTCATTCGTGATGCAGTTGTCAATTCATATCAATGGAAATTCGAACATTTCATCCAAACAGCAGAATGGAAGTCCAAAGTTGATAATAAAGTTAATAAAATATTTATGGCAAGAATGAAAGTTAGGAAATTAATGTTATCAAATACAAATAGTTTGATACGTCATCTTTATGATGAACCTAGCGATGGTGAACGTTTTAGATATGTAGTTGTTAAAGTTGATAATCCATATACTATACAAGGAAAGAAGATGAATATAAGAAAAGGTGATAGAATGGAATATGAAGAAGTTGCTAGGATCTTATCATTAGATATTGATGTTGAATTTTATCTTGTTAAGGGAATAATAGGATTATGTGCTAGATTTGTTACTGGATGTAAAGAATTTGCGATTACTGATGATACTTCTGTAGAATCAACTAAAGAAGACGATGAAAAAATCATAAAAAGTGCTACTAAATATCTGAAAAATTTCATAAGGGAGACTGTTAATAATAAAACGAATGTAAAAATAGGTCAGGCATATAGAACTATATTCAAAGAAGCTCGTGATGAGATATATAATCAAATATATAATAAATATGGATATACAGTTGTTGATATAATAGACGGATTGATACTCGACTATACATACTTTAATAAGCAGCATGATAATACTCCGTATGGATACGCTCAAAGTCCATGCCAAAATATTTATATCAGGATATCTGAATATACGCAGAAATATATTGATGGTGATATGGAGAGGATTAAAATAACGACAGAAAACATTAAGAAACTTGGTATTCCTAATGATCAGCTATATGATAAACTAGTTTCTAACTATATAGTTAATTCCAAAGATATGTGTAGAGAACATATAGGTAGGTTATATAAACATATGCAGCCTCTAGCGATCAGATATGAGACATATATAACAAATCTCGTATATGTGAAAAGATACCAACAAAATCAAATGAGTTCAACAGGAAAAACAAACTATGAGAAACTTGGAATGGGATTAGCAAATCCTGATATTGAAATTGAGTTTTCAGACGACGAGATTAAAATTATAAAAGAATTTAGATCATACGTTTATATGTTATTATCTACTGAATTGATAATAGGAAAATATGCAGCTATTATACGGTCAATAACTCAATAATTATTCATAAAAGAAATTATCATATCTTTTTTCTGTATATCTATAATATTATATTAAATTAAGATATGAATGCATCTAATATTGGGTTAATAATATTATTAGTTTTGATATTAATAATAATAGTATACAAATATTACATGAATAAAAAAGATCAACAACCGGCAAAGCAATATATTGTATCATCTAATCAAAACGGGATAAGACATTGCGGTGATTCTGACGGAAAATATAATCCATATCTTGTATTAAATCAACAATTAGATTCTTTAAGAGGAATAAGAAGAAATGATGGATATAATCAGACTATGTCATTAAGAGAATTAGGATATGGTAAATTTGGAATGGGAAGATATAATCATGCAGGTGCATATGTAACGCCTGAGCAAATGGCAGAGGCTGAAAGAGAACAATGGTATGCTACATCTAATATGGATAACTGCGCAACATTCAACTCTGAATTAACTAATGATATGTCAGCTGATACAACCCAATATCATACATCACAACCCGCCATTAACTATGATAAATATATTGTTGATTTAGTTGCTGACACAAGAGTAAAAGCAAATCATGATAAATGGTTAGAAGAGATGCAACCGTGGACAGGAACAACAATGAAAGTTGATAATCTTGATATTGAACCATATATTTCATTCACAGGATTACGAAGACCTCAAGCTGTTGTACAATACAATCCCATGCAAATCACAGAAGCTGATACATGGGATCTATCTGGTAATCCTAAATTTAACTTCAGAGGTTAAACAATTTATTTGGTTATATGATATATAATCATGTAAGTATTTGGTGATGGAGTAAATGATGATTCTGACACTGATGAATCATTAAATAAATATGTTTTTCCATCATTTCTTATACATCTTGCCCAATAATGTCCACCTGATAATGATCCAGAATGTTCGATTTGAGCGACTAATTTATACACTAAGGAATTTCCATCAACTCCTGGTATATTAAAACTCAGAGGAAAATATCTTGCTATTCTAGATCCTCCATATTCAACATATAAATTAAAAACACATACTATAATTTCAGATATCATTGATATTGTGTAGGATCTGCATGTATTTGTTTTAGTTTGACATTGTGAACATTTATAGTCTTCCGTTTCAGATAAAAAACGCAATATATTATCAGAGAAACTTTCAGGAGTATCTGGTTTGTGTTTTAAACTATCAAAATAATACAGATTAAATATGACAGAATAATCTGTTATATATGATACTATTTTTTTACACCCTTTGCAAAATAAACTACATCTCAGCCTGTACAAAAATAATTTAATTATTGGATTATCTAAATTATCTTCTTTGTTTAACATTTCTAATATATGGATGAAAACTTCTGATGAACTTTCTTGACCATTTCCAAATTTAACGAATGGTCTTCTTTTATTTAAATCTATTATTAATTTTGACAAGAGTTGACTGGATTTAAATTGGAAATCACTTGATAACATACCATTGATTAAAGATAAAACTCCTTCTCCAGTTGATGTTTTACATAAGTTTTCTCTATTTGTTTTAGCAGTTGATATAAATGATGAACAACTTAATAATGATTGCAGAAAACTATTTAAATAACATATTGATCCTGTGTTGTTAAGACCCATAGGAGATGGTAATATAGATAAGTCAAGAACCTGCATAAAAAAATAGGTTATATGTGTTATGATAACTTTCTTTTCTATTTATTTCTATTCTATTCTATTTTTGATCTTATCTTATTTAGTATGTATCGTTGTCTCTCCATTTCTGATTATATCCAATAGGAGCAGATGTAATAACTTCATTAGGAGAGAATGGATCCATGCCATATTCTGTGTGACTAGGATCAACAATATTATGAGATGACATAATAACATTTCTATTCATAGATAATTCTCTGCCTATCTTAAGTCTTAATATTCTTAATACGTTGGTTATAAACATTAGATTTCTTACTATGACAGTATTAAATCTTAAATAACTAACCATAGACATTGTCTTTAATGGTATATTAACTGTGACTTGCTCAACATATCTTGCCGGAACTTTCTTGGTTTTATCATCTTTCATAAAAGTCAGGAGATTGTCTATTCCAGATTGGGATACTTCGTTTCTGTTTACACCCTCATAATCATCTGCTATAATGACATCATTATCATTGGCTAATTTAGTTTTTATTGCTCCTAATATAATTTGTATATTATCTCTAACAGTTGTTGGAACTGTTGGAACATTTGCATGTATTACTACACCAACTGCATTTACAGCCGCTTTTGTGTACTTCGTAATTGATAATATTGATATTATCGCGCTAATAGAATTCATAATATTACCACCAGCGGCTTTAATTGCTGCAACGTCGGTATTGTGATTCGCGATAGTACTTGCTCGGGGATTGCGAATTCTTATATGAGAAGCTACTCTTCTAATACTATCCGGGACACTCACACCAGGTAAAATATCATGCCATCCTCTAATAAATCCAGATGCCTTTTTCGTTATACCAGCAGATAATTGACCTAATAACGGTTCAGTAATAGGATCTATTGTCGCGTTTGTTGTTTTAATTGATCGTATAACATATTGTAAGTTATGTATAATATTTAAAATCTTTTTTGCGTTTTCCCATCCATTGGCAGATAACCATTGATCAAATTCGAAGAGTATTATAGCATATACTATAATATGATATCTCGTAATCCGTAAAGTTTTGGCAGTTACAAGTCCCAGTATCACTGTATTAGCATCAGGAAATACAGCGTTGGTATTTTCCAAAACACCACCATTATTTGCTCCTGCTGCGTTATCATCCAACATGCTTAAATCTAATAACCAATCCCATATTCGATCCATATTATATGCCGCATAGTCAATGTCAGTTTTATCTGATAGATATGCTGTAGTTGATGGAGCAACTAAAGCGCTCCTAATTGGAGTCATAAGTAGAGCGTTACCAAATAATGCAGTAGCAAGAGCGGCATAATCTGCGTTAACTGGTGTTGTGAATAATCCGCCCGCAGCAACCGCGGCTTGATTTGATAATACACCAAATGTACCATACCCATCATTCGCATCACCAGTCGCTAAAGGCCAAACAGTGTTATTACCAGCAGCACCGCCAAGACCATGTAATGTGTCAATTAAATGTCCTTGTAGATAATTCACAGGAAGAGCTGGAACACCAACACCAGGAACACCAGCACCAGCAGCACCACCAGGATTACCTAAAAGCAATCTACCTATATTATTATTGGTGGGTGGCCAATCAGCAGTCGGACGGAAAGCACTTCTTATTTTAGCGGTCATATCAGCATCCCATTTAGCTGCTAAATTTACTAATTCATTTTCTATACCATATAACATTTTGTATATTGTTGATAATCCTTTACCATATGATGTTAATGGTTTTGTGATTGTCATTGGTCCAGCTTCATCAAATTGATCTCTTGATGGATAAACATTCTTCATTAAAGCTTTATTAAATATTTGATCAGATAAGAATTTAGGTCTACCCATTCCAATATCTGCATTTCCTCTAAAGATTCTGCTAATTGGACTTGTTTCATTATTAGAATCCATAAAAGTTCCATATTCTGAAGAATTAACTGTTCTATATGGATCAATAAGTAATGATAGGAACGTTCCTCTAGAATCATGATCTGGGTTGTTGCCGTTTTGAATTATTCCATAAATTTTATCTAGAGGTTGTTGATATAATTCAACCAACATCTGGTCAAAAGTCAAATCATAATTGTATAGATTAATTAATGGAATATCTCTCATCATAGCATGAATATTAATTGGCATTAAATTTAGATCTATTAAATTGTAAATTCTCTCTACTTCTCTGGAATCTGAAACATCTGATATGTCAGGAGAAATATATCTAGCAATGTCTCTGATTTTCTCTTCCGGCTCATTCGATTCTATGATGGATGTAATAACACTAGGATTAACGACTACATTAACGCCTGCAATATGTTTGTAAATAAATTTAATTGCGTTTGACAAAATAGGATTAGAAGATATTACAATACCGTCATCAAAATTGTACACATCACGAACAGCAGCATTCGTCAATGTTGCTTTTTCAGTATCATCTAAATTTAAAATAGTCAATGTCTTAAAATCAGCAGCAGTAGCAACAATAGCAGCAGGAGGACCAATATGACGAGTTCCAAATCTAGATCCTATAGGTAGGTATCCTGATGATGTTATTAATCCTTTATAATCCCTGAAATTGATTATATATCTCATAGCATCAACGATATTTTGATTGAATTTTAAGATTCTATTATCATCTATTAATGAATTTTTCTCTGAAGTGCTATTATATGTTTGAACAAGGTGTTTTATCCATGGTATGTGATCAAATGTTATTGTGGTATTGCGTGGTATTAACAATCTAGTTCCATATATAAATTTAAACTCCGCAGTATTAATATTTTTATTTGGCTTCGTTAGTAAAGGATTAATATATCCAGATCTGGATATACCATTCCATCCTCTTTGATCCGAATCGTTTAATACAGACAATAGAGCAGATATTGGCATCAATGGGAGTTTTCCATTATTTTTTAACTTGAAAGTTTCTATAGATCCTTCAGATGTTTGAAAATATACAGGATTATCTCCTAATTCTTTGAGAACTTCAGATGCTACAGTTGATATTGCATTTGATGCACTGATTATATTGTCTAAAACATCATCTAATTTATTTCTCATTCTACTTTGATCACTATCCGAATTTCCATGTATAGATTCTGCCAATTTTTCATGTGCAGCTGCAAATGATTCCTTATTAAGTTCCCAGGTACTTAAAGCATGCATTGCATTTGTCCTATTTGAAACAACATATTCTACTTTTGAGTCACCTGCTGGTAAAAGATTAAGAGGTTGACCACCACCAGCACCCGGATGAACCGGTGTAAATTCGAAAATATCACCTAAATTGCGCCTAGAAACATTTATTTTTAATTTTTTATAAAAGTCTTTTAAGAAGATGGCTTTATCTGCTACAAGATCAAACATTTTTACGAAGATAGGTAAATTTGCTCTATAAACTTCTTTCATATATAACGGAACATCAGTTAATGTTGATGACAAATGTGCGGGCAAGAAAGTAGCTCCTACAGTATCTTTCATTAATCTCTGCAGAATATATCCTAAAGACTGTAACAATATTTTATGTGGTTTTGGATCACCTCTAATTCCAAATGTTCCTTGCGGAGCACCAGCAGCACCAGGAGTACCACTAGCAGACATAAAATCAGGAATACAATTAGATGCTGGATCACTCATAGACAATCCAAAGATTCCATTTGCTATTCCAACAATTAATTGATTATAAATACGATAAGCACTACCACCACCACCACTTGCATCAATTAATGTAGATAAATATCTTGCAAATAATCTATTAAATACAAATAAAAGGCTGTTGACTGCCACTTCTTTATCATAATCATCTGAATATATTGGAATTCTGCCAAGGGGTATGTTGTTTGCTGATGATATAGGATATGTGGTAGCCGTAGCAACTGTGGATACTAATGGTTTGAAATCTATATTGTCTTCAGCAGCTGTTTTCGGTATAAAGGAAGCATCCGCAACCTCAACAAGTGTTCTGGTCGTTATTTGATCATACCAAACCAAAGATGCAAAAACATCTCCATATACTTCATGATTGGAGATATGATCACCTTCTAACTGTCTAAGTTTACCTCCAAATATTCTTGACAAGGCATCTCCCCGCGCATTTCCTGCCGCCAGTGCCGGAACAGCTCGAATAGTCGCTCGTCTAAAATCGCTATATTCTTTATCATCAGCATGAGGAGCAGCACCACCAGTATTAAATTTCACACCATAACTTATAGATGTTTTTCTTGTTAAACCTTTTATAACTTTATTGACTTTTCTAGATATCCCTTCTAAACTATCAGCATCTCCTTGAGTCCTACCTTTTAGTCTCCTATCAATTAAATTATCTTCTATCCAAAATATACTACCTTTAACGCTCCTATCTTCGAATCTTTTTATAGTATCTTTTGGCAAATATGGTCTGAAAACATTCATATAAAACTTAACATCTGCTAATATATTTTCTATGGATTTACGAAATCTCGAGAAATCAAATTGTATTCGTTTATCTTCTAATATCCTGACTTCTATAAATCCGTTCGATGAGGTAGATATTCCATATAAAGCTTCAACAAAAGTTTTCATGATAAGTTGATAATTAACTACTGTTCTAGCGTAAAACTTTAATAAAATTGATAAATCACGTAATTGTTGATGTTGGATAGCAGCGGTATAAGCAGCAGCGGCACCACCACCACCAGCACCATCTATCAGAAATTCTGTTATTCTTTTGCCTTCTTTATTTACTAGGTCGTCATTCTTGTTATCAACTTTTACATTGTCAAGATCATCCTTACTGGGATGTATAAAGTCAGATAATTTTAATTTCCCTAACTGTTTGCCATTAGTTACCACGTCTCTTTGAGCAACAATTCCCGCGTTTAACTCTGCACGTGGATCACCACCAGCACCACCAGCCAGCCCATACCGAATGATACTCATTAACCGGCGGACGGTTAAATGTATACAGTCCTCTGCCGTAACAGCGACGGCATGACCACCACCACCAACAGGATAATTACCACCAGTAACATAACCTTCTATTTCTAATCTATGCATTGCTTCTCGCTCTGTATTATCCCTTATAAGAGCGTCATAGTCACATATAGAGCCACCTGCAACAATTCCTTTATTAAATTTATTGCCAACTCTCAGATTTATCGCAGTAAGAAGACCAGCTCTCGTTGAATATGTAGCTCCTGGTAAACTTGTTGCTTCATTAGTAAATACTCCATCAATACATTTAGAACCCATTATATCCAGATAAATTGTGTCAATAACATCAGACTCTATTGTGATTGGATCAATATTGTTCATTAACATGCTAAATCTATCTATTAATGATGTATAGGCGCTCAAGATGTTTAATCCAGTAACAACTGTTTCATGGAATAACATAGATTTATCTAGATCTACTGTTGATGCACCAATACCTTGTATTAATTTTAGGGCAGTTTTGAATTTATCTTCTTTTGTTTTAGATCTTTTGATCTCTATCTCTGCTTGTTTAATGACCATAGAAAATGACTTGCTACCTAATCTCTTGTTTCCTTTCGAGAAGAAATCTTCTATTTTCAGTCTGAAATTCTTTACCATTTTATATGTACTAGTATTAGGCATAGTATCAAGAGTAATTCTTCCTTTATAAGGTTCAATTGCTAATCCTGTTTTTGGATCTATTGACATTCCAGTTGCTGGATCATATCTCATAAATGGAGATACTGAATATTGATCACTAGGAGCCATTCTTTCTGGTGTTTGTAAAACCTCATCTGGCAATATTGCATAATTTACTTCATTATTCGTAAAAGATTTCTGTCCTCTTCTACTAACTTTAGCTAATTCATAAAATTTCTTCATATCATCTCTTTTGATTAAACCATATCGTCTGTTGACTTCTTCTATAAGACCTTCTATTGCATCTTTAGTAGATGTCTCTGGATTCTTGCTATTATAGTGATCGAATACTCTGTTAATCTCTCCTATTAATTCTCTGCATTCTACATCAGAATAATCACCAGACATTGGATTAATTGCTTGTAGAAATATTAATCTGATCAATCCAGAGAAAATACCCTCTAATTCTGGAAGGATTGCTATTTTATATGCATCATCATTGATATTTATTGTTTCATCCGCTGTTGTTGTTGCGTCAGTATTCCAATATAATAATCCACGGTAAAATTCGATTAATCTTGGTAATCTAAAATACAATTCAGATGCTTTCTCATAAACTTCCGGAACTTGTTCATCTCCTCCAATAATTAATCTAGTGGGAGTTAATTGCGCGAAAGGAATCGGACGAGCAAACATATCATATACTCCTAATGTAGTCAAAATCTTAGCGGACATTGCTTTGATAATTCTAACAAAGAAGAAATTCTCATCTCTGAAATTATCAATAACATTCAGATCATCACCCGGACCAAGTTCATGTAAGTTAGAGAATCTTATTGTATATGGCATGATACCAGGAATACGAACAATAAGATGAGCAGCATGAACCATGTCTATGTTCCATGTAGTTGCTGCGTCAAGTTTCACATCATAATTTACTCCCCCTGGATTGTTCAAGACCGGATCATTTACTTTATAATGCATTGAGAATGCGCTGAATTTTAGATAGTCGATTAAATTCTTATACATCTGACCAGGAGTCATGAAGATTTTATCTCTTAGCTCTTTACCTCCAAATTTATCACCAATTCTAACAAACGCATTTATCACATTCTTAAGACCAGCGTAATGATCAAATACTTGATCTACCATTTTCTTTGCTTTCTTAAATTCTTCTGTATCAGGACTTTCAAACCCAATTGCAGGAACTCCAATAATTGTTCCTGGTATAACTACACCTCCCATGTCTTTTAAAATTTCATAATAATGCTTGCTAGATTTATCTTCTATGATTTTTGATGAGATAGATCCAGGTGTTACAATACGATTCTCATCAAATCCTCTAGAATATTCAAAAGCTTTCCATAAAGAATCACCAGTGACATCACTAAACCATCTAGCGACTACTTGAGTTGAATCTAACATTTTCTTAATATCCATTACATCATCTGGATTCTTAATAATTGCTGATGTAAATTCTTTTAAATATAAATCAACAGCTTGAACAACTCTATAGAATTTTATTTTTGTATCGTATATTGATTCTACATATTTTTTGAGATTAGCAACTCTATCTTTGATAGATGAACCATTAACTGCAGGCCACGGACCATCAGGAACACCTCCTCCTCTGTAATTTTTAGTTTCAGTATAAGCAGATAAGAATTTTCTCTTTTCTTTTTCGAGTTCATAAACTTTAGCAGCTACGGCATCACCTAAAATAGATGAGTATTTTTCTCCATATTTGTCAATTTCTTCTGATGTTCTTGCTAAATTTTCTCTAACTCTCGCAACATAGTAGAAGTAAGCGAAATCTTTAACACCTTCCATTAAACTAATAAATCCCTTAGCAATCACTGGTAAGGATGCGTCTTCTCCTCCAGAGATATCACCATCACCTCCATATTTCAAAGTGAACTCAGAATATTTTTTATTCACAACATCAGAATAATAATCAACAGTTTTCTCAATATTTTCAATAGCTGTTTTCAAACGAGTAAAATCAGACACAACATTCTTATAAACATCCATTCCAATAAGAGTCGTTAAAATATTTTCTATCATTTTAAGATTATTCATAAAAGATTCTTTGTTAGCTCTTGCTTCAGCGTCTATATATCTACCAACTAAAGCTAATTCATATCTCTTCTCTTGATTATTCACTTCATTTAATTTACCTAATGCCTGACCAAGATGTTCCAATTGATCAGTTAATTTAATTTCCTTTCCTATCTTAGGTCCAAAAACTTTAACAGCGTCTGCAAATTCAGCATAATGTCTTGCAATTCTACTAGCAAAATCTTTTATAATAATATCTCTTTCAGATTGCTCCTTTTCTACACGTCTACTCGTAGTTGTTCTATATGGTTCAAAAACATCAACTCCTCCTACCATATTAGCTCCGCCAGAAATATTAACATTATCTTTGATTTGATCAATAGCTTCTTTAAATTCAGAACTATCTTTTTCAGAAAAGTTTGTTTTAAGAACATTAACAGCTTCTAAAAACTTAGCCAAATCATTTGGTTTGACTGTTCCACTTTGGATTTTATTGTCTAACATTTTCTGGAAAGTTTGAAAATCTTGACTATTAAGATATTCATTAATTGATAAACCCACTTCTTTTAAAGCTTTATGAACTCTCTGAGCAATTGCAGATACAGTTGCAAGACCACTAAAATATCTTGCCATAGCTTCTGAAAATCCTTTAGTTCCAGATTGCAATCCTAATCTCTTAATTAAAGCTTTCTTTTCAGATTCGTCTCTGAGAGCAAGTTCTAGTTCTTTTTCTGCAGGTATTAAATTAACATTCAGCATGTTTGATAATAAAATTTCTTGGCGTCTTCTTTCAGCTTGAGCTCGTCCATAAACTTCTACTATAGGAGTAATAGATCGTCCAAGATTTTCATCTCCTGTTTTAGATATTTCTGATTGTATACTCTGCCATAGATCAGCCATGATTTTATCCAATAGTCTAACATTAGATAGAATATTTTTCAAGCCAGTATGAACAGCTAAAAACTCCTTATTGACACCCATAGTGAAGCTATGGACCCATTCTCCTACAGCTCTGCATATTTCTTCGTTAGATAAATTAGGATCAATTAACTTATCAGTTGCTAATGTCACACCCGGAGTAAATTCGTCATTCAACGCATTAGCAACATTGACACATATTTTTCTTTGATCTTCTGATTTACTACTGAATGTAGATCCTTTTCTTGGATCAGGTATAGTTTTTGTCATTTGTTTAATAATTTCATCAACATCCGCTTCAGGGTTTATATCAAGACCTAATCTTTTCAATCCATTAGCAATTTTTCTGATGATATTTTCTTTTGTTTTAGCTGATAAGGATGATTCGTAGTTTTTCAAACTCTTCACAATGTCGGCTTTTTCGTCTCCGCCAAAATAATTATATCCATAACCACCTACTGCTCCACTGATTTTAAATCTACGCATTGCCAGTTGGAACGCATCTTCTTCGTCATTTTTTGTATTATTATTACCCCTTGAATGTCCTTGACCCATGTGTTTTTTAACAAATGACTTGGGTATGTTAAGATAAATAAAAATTTTTAATAGTAATGAAATTATGACTTATACATGCGATAAAAAATATTAGTCTTTAGATCAATTATTATTTATAGTAATATCTAAGCTTTTTTATAAGATTATATATTTGAATAATAAATTGTTTGACATTGAATGACGTCAAGAAAAAAAAATACATTAACAAAATATTGCAGAATCTATCAATGGATTGAAAATGAAGACCCAGATTTTGCAGCAACATTCAGAGATCTTTGCATGGAGGGATCATTGTCTCCTGGTGCTAAATCTCCCGGTGTTACTTTCCTATATCCTAATGAAAAATCATATCGTGATGAAATAATTTCCAAAGCGTATAGTGATAATATTGACGATGCTATAAGAATGTTAGAATCATTGATTATTCCAGATATCTTAAAAACAGCTTCAGATTTTAATAACAGATCAATAGGAAGTAAATTAGGAGTCAAATATGTTGTTCAATCAGCAGATCAAAGTAAAATTATTCTTGCTGGTGGAGTAGAATTAACTCCTTCTAAATTCAAACCAACTATGAAGAAAGCGAATAATCTTGCTGTTTGGTTAGTCACGAAAGGTAAACTTCCATTAACAGGTGATCCATATAGGCCACCTATGGGATCTAAATTCCAATCTACAAGAGTTGGCGGAAATGGTAGCAGATTAGAACATAACAGACCAAAATTAGCAGCATCTATTGAGTCAGAATTTGATATGTGTATGAAAAAAGATTTATGTGCATCATATCATCCTTATTTGTCCAAAGTTGTATCTCTGCTGAACTTCTTGAAAATTAATGAACCACTAACATTCACAAATATTTTGCCAGTTATTGATTATGATCCTGTCATCTGTTTTTACTTATTGATAGAACCATATAAAACAACCGGTAACTACTTATTAAATGATGAAATTTTATTCGGATCAAAAGGATGGAATTGTATTGATTTGTATGGTGATGCTGTTCAAGAATATAAACAAATTTTTGATAATGTTACTAATCAAAATGAAATGTTAACATCTACTCAATCAGGAATACCAGCAATTCCATTGGCATTTAAGGAGAGACAAAGAGTTATGTCACAGATAGATATTACAAGACAAAATATAACTTCTATTAATCCTATGAAAATTGCTAATCTAGTACATGAGGCATATAATCTGCTCGTCAATAAAAACACTATACAAGGATTAGAACCTGTTTTGCCAGATGGTACATTAGTTTTGTTCAAGGATAATAGAAAACTCTGGCAAGATGAATTCAGATTTGTTTTCAGTGCTGCTATGTATAATTTAAGAAGTGAGCCATACGATTCTAGAACCTTCACAAACATTATCAGGGATTTGCGTTTATCATGGCCTGGTAATAATTACTTAAAAGAAACTAAATTAACAAATATTGAAGATCTCAAATTTAATGTGTCTCCAAGAACTGAATTACTTTTGCTAATTAAATTTATCAACAGTTCTGATTTCTTATATATGACTGTTCCGACTTCTGAAGTTGGCGAGAACAAAAATAATGCAATAGATCCAACTGACAAAACATTATATAATCGCAATGCAATAATGTTTAATGAACTTTCTAAAATCACTCAGAAGATGGGAAATGGAGAGATATCTGATAGGACTTTCAAAGAAATAGAGCTATATGTCAAACGTCAAGGAAAGTTACCATCTAGTATCTTATCATTACAAAATTTGAAACAATAAAAGTTATTAAATATATAATATGGATGTATCAACAACTTGTCCAACTTGTGGATTGCCATTAGGAGATAGAGCTGAATTATATGAATATCTCAAGTCAAAAATTGTTAATGAAATATTATCAAAAAAGAAAACAATACCAAATTATATATATATTGATGATGAAATCTCGCTAGATTGCTCTGATATATTAAAAACATTACAAGTTAATCATGATTGCTGTAAAATGCATTTAATCTCTATATATAAAGGATAAGTAAATAATTGAATGCAAAGATATCATTTTTTTGTCAAATTTGAATAATGAAATATAGTAAATATCAATAATAAGTAATCAACAAAGTAATCAACAAAGTAATCAACCATGAACGGAAGAGTTATATTCAGTATTGATTCAGTAATAGAAAGATTAAATACCGCTAAATTAAGTGGCAATAATCCATGGTGGTCTGGAGTTTTAACTATTAAATGGGATGAAGTTAGAGATGGTAATCATGGAACTAAATGGATTCCAATTTATTTCACAGACAAAACAGGAGTAACTGCTAGATTAATTACAAGAATAAATGGTGAGAAACATAGTGGATATATCATGCCTAATACCCAAGAGGGATTAAATGAGATGACAAAAATGATTAACAATCCTAAATACGACCTAAAACTTAGGGGTACTACTAAACCATCTATACATTTCACAAAGTACAATGCGAAGGTAGATACAGAAGCAGACGGACTAACAGTGAAGAAAGATATAGAAGGAAATCCAATTTATCCTGATGATGATAAGAAAAGTAAATACTTTACTGCTGCAAATTTAATCAATGATGCAATTAACGAAGAAATAGAAATCAAAATCAAGAATGGATTAAAAATAATTAAATTAGTTAAAGCTTGTAAGAAGAAAGCATCTTCATTTGAAGAAGAATTTAATAAAATAACAAAAAGTTTGAATATTACTCGTAAAGGAGATATAATTATTGCGTCTAAAGATTTTCTTGATATTGATGATAAAACAATCGCAAAGAAAATTGATAGATATATGATTATGGCGACAACGATTAAAATATCTAGTATGACACAGACCAGAATTGGTCAATCAGCTAAAGTCAATGCAGGAAAAGCCATACCAAATCCAATCGCGAGAGTAACTATCCCATTATCTTCTGAAGGCAAAGTTGATTGTCCAATATATGATAAGGATAAACCATATACATCAAATAACACTACAAAATATGAGTTAGCAAAAGTTGACGGAAAGGTAGTAGATGCCAATAATATCCATTTATTCTTCCTGCCAAGAACTTCAATAGATGCGATTGTATCTATAGATGCTATATGTTTAAGTAGTTTAGCTATTAGTGTTTCAACTAAAGCATTATTAATCGTAGCACAACAAGCAGCAAGTAACACAATTGATATTGATCAATTATATGATTATTGTTCAGCACCAGTTCCAGAAGTCAAGAATGAAGTGAATCTTATAGGATTAGCCAATAACAATAATATTAACAATAATAATCTCAATCTTAATCTTAATGAATTAAGTAAGAAAATGGATAAAACGAATATTGATGAAGATGAAGATGAAGAAGAAGATTAGAAAAACTTCAAGAGTCTTAAAACAAATTAATCAAAATATTTTTTTTCATATAGGAATGAACATAGACTTTGCAAGGACCATATCAGAATACATAAAAAAACATGTAAGGTATAATAAAAAAAGAGTACGATCTCATATAGTTGGTAGTATACGCCGTAATTGTAAGTCGTCAAAAGATATTGATATGTTATTAGTTGTCAATAGATTCGCAAGAAATCCAACAGTGACAATTAATGGATTAAGTAATGTTGTTACTAGATCTAAAGGTTCTAGAAAAATATCTCTGATGATTTTTATATTCGGAAGATTTATTAATATTGACATATTTATTGCTAAGAAATCAGAAGAGCCTTTTGCATTGTTTCATTACACAGGTAGTAAAGATTATAACATTAGAATACGTGCTTTGTCAAAAAAGAAAGGATGGAAATTAAATCAATATGGAATTTACAGCAATAAAACTGGGAAAAAAGTGAAAGGATCAAGCAAGATAAAAAGTGAAAAATCATTAGCAAAGTTTATAGGAGTTAGGTATAGATTACCATCAGAAAGATTATAAGACGAGAACTTATAAACTGTCTAAAACTGAATCAACTGATTTGATATTTTTCTGTACGAATTCATTGTCAACAATAACACTATTATAAAATGATCCAATTTGTGGAATACTTCCCAATAGTTGTCTTGCAGCTATTCCCTCTATTTTTGATTCAGATGCATTCAAGGTGGCACCAGTCACTATTCTTATAGGATCACCATAAGCCATATGTAAATATACATTTTTAACATCTCTTGACAAAAGACCTGTTCTCTCTATAGATGTAACTTTACCAGTTCTTGTCATCTCATCTGCAATCATAAATAAATGTCTAAGATTAGGCGTATCACCTGCCATAAATTCTCTGATTTCACTGACAATTTTATTTCTTGCAGCTTCTATACCATATATTTTTTCAGTATCACCAACACTACTTGAAATAACTTTTGTTTTATCAACTGCATTATGTTGTAATACTCTATAAATATTAGTTCCAATTGTGTTTATCATGGGTATTTCTTTTTCAATAAATTCATTATTGTCATTTATTTGATGTCTTTTGACTTTAACAATAGATGTTCTTGCAATACCTGATATACCTCTTATAGGATGTGACAAAATCTCGTCAAGAATATTTTTTGCTTTTTCTTCTAGGTTAATAGCTTTCTTAAACAAACTAGCTCTACACCATATTCTTATGATTATTTCAGATACTGCTCCTGGAGTATGAACTACAAATAATCCACTATTCAACATTCTCAGTTTACGGACAATTAATTCAACATCAACTGATTTTAATACTAACATTGACTTATCAATAACAAATCTATAACACCAATTAGTTAAATCATTTGGAATTTTAATTAGTGGATGTGATTCTTCAAATCTTTTCATCCATCCCGCATCAGACATATAATTCGGATAAATTCTAGTGCTGTACGGTTCTAATAAAATATCATATCTTTTCAGAAATACTTCTGTACTGACAAATGATATTGAGTTAGATACGTCTTGAATAATACCTTGAGCACTTTTAGCATCTGTTAATAACTCCTCCCTTAGAGGAAATAACATCGCAGGTGATTGTTCCATATGGGCAGGTTTCGCTCCAAATATCTCATTCACTCTAACTAATCCAGACTTATTAGTTCCACCAGAAACAGATCTATGATGTGAATCTAACATATATTGTATCAGTGGTTGTCCTAATGATTGAGCAGATAATATTCCAACAGCTTGACCATAACTAACCAAAGATGATTTGTATTTAAATTTAATAGTTTCTGCTATGTATTTTATTTGCGGAATAGTCATTTTAGTTAAGACATTAGGATTTAGTTCTGATCTTGTAGATATAGTCATTAATCTAGCTGCCATCATTAAATGTTTAGGTATTCTGGATTTTTTTCGTTCTTGTATTCCATTAAGTAGCACATATGGTAGATTATCACAGAAATCATTCACATATTTTATTTTATCATGTATGGATTCATAATTAGGCTTTTTAGGATTACGACTAATAATATTACCAACCAATCTTTTAACATTGACAGGTAATAGGAAATCAGTAGAGAATATTTGTTTAAAGTTTATATTTTCTATGTTAATTAATGATTTTCTGACGTTGTCTCTATCTGATTTAACTTTTTCATATATTTCATCAACCATATCTTGAATCTTTTGACGTTCTTTTAAATCAACATTCTCAATAGAAGACATTGCGTTAAACCACACATAATCTCTCAATGCAGAATCTGACATCATCAAGATAGAAAGAGAAGTCATTTCTAATTCTCTACTATCTATTCCATCCTCTCCATATATAAATTGTAAAATCTTAGTTATATCTCTCGAAACAGCATGATGATTGTTAATTATATATGATTGAAGATTCATGATCAACTTTCTAGTAAAATACCCAGTCGTAGAGGTTGACAAGGCTTTATTAATTAAGTCAAATCTTCCATTCATTGATTGAAATATAAATTCACTAGGCGTTAAACCTACCATATAACTATTCGCGACAAACCCATATGCTTCTGGTTCAGTTGCAAATCTAGGAAAATATGGTAATGTTCTACGGAAAGCAAAGGATTCCTTAATTCTTTCTCCATTAATTTTTGTTTGACCTATATATCCTGAAACATTTATAAGATTAGGATTACTGCCTTTTGATCCCGTTGATATCATTTTAAAGAATCCATTGGTGTTCGGATTAGTTGATCCTAATACCCATCTTAAAATCTCTGATTCATTCACTGAAAGCGTGGCAATCTGATTTTGTTCATAAAATTCATGTATAGTACTATCTATTGGTGGAATTATTTCGCCTTTGATTAATCTATCAGTTATAATTTGTGATTCTTTTAATACAGCTGATATTAATTTTCTTATTTCTGCTATTGCCTCTCGTGAAATGATTAAATCTGATGCACCTACTGTAAATCCTTTATATAATAAGAACTGTAGGACGATTTGTTGTAATGCATATGATATATCTAATGCACGTTGTGGTCCATAATCTCTACTTATCAGATGAAATATATTTCCTGTTTGTCCAGCACCTATTGCTTTTTTATCCAAAACACCTTTAATCATTTTTCCATTCTCAATGACGGTTAGTATTTCGTCTTTATCATAATTAATAAAAGGAGCATATACTTCATTAAAACTACTAGGTTCTTTCTTATAATTTATAGGACACACAGATAATAGAATAGATACAATATCTCTTCCGGTATAAATATGATCAGCTGATTCAGAGTCGAATCTAATCCCACTAATATCAGCAGATGTAAATAAACTCATTGCGTGATACTTATCCATGACTATATCTGATCTAGTCAATTCATAGCTGCCTATAACTGAGTCTTGAACTTGTCCAACAACAGCAACACTCGATTTAACACTGATAAATTGATTAGTAACAGATGATAGAATAGATGCTTCAGCACGTGCATTAGGAAATCTAGGAATCCATAAATTCATAGCATCACCATCAAAATCAGCATTATACCAATTACAAGCCAAAACATTCATCTGTAATGTCTGATCATTAGATTCTTCCATAACAACAACTTTATGAACTCCTAAACTTGACGACGTTAATGTTGGTTGCCTTCCGAAATAAGCTAAGTCACCAGTAATAACATCACGATACAGAATATCTCCTATTTCTAAGTTAAAATCTCTCAGATTAGCTACATCATAAGTAGCTTTTGATCCTTTCTTAACTATTGTTGTACATCCTGGATAATATTTTCTGCCATTTAAGAAGAAAGTCATCAACCATTCCTTATTAAATTCTTGTACAACTTCCATAACTTGCAAAACTCTAGCAAATGTCATTGGAATGCCAACTTCATCTATTTTCAATGATACATTACCACTTATAGTGCTTCTACTGATATAAAATACTCTTTTCCCTAACAGAGATGATCTAATCAATCCTTTCTTTCTTGGTAATAGTCGTAGAAAACCAATAACTGGTTTTGATCCATTTACGATCCCTCTTTTACCTGTTCCTCCTTGTGTAGCAGATGTACCTGCAGATCCTGCTATATAATCATATATTAATTGTTGTAAGTTCTGGATAGAATTATCAATATCCTTAGGTAATCCTGATATATCAAATGGTAATGAGTCAGGAAGGTTTTTGTTTCTTCTTACTATATGTTGTATTAAATTAGGATTATTAGATGGATAACTAGATCCACCCTCGAATGATCTGGTGTTTTGTCTGATATTATTCGGTGGAATATTCATTGTTTGCATGATTAAATTTCTTGGATGAGATTCTATTGGCCTTCCTAATAATTTCACGTCATGATTTGTTACCTTCTCAAATATAGATTTTATCATCCCTGGATATAATTTCACTTCTGTAGATGTTCTCTTTAATTTTGCTCTACCTTTCTTCTTTGGTAATTCTGATGCATAATCAGCCCAGAAGGTGAAATGATCTTCTTCATCTTTGATAATTTTAGGGTGAATGGCACCACATGATGGATTAGGACATTGTTTTAAATCTGGAATTGATGATGACGCAGCTGTTAATCTCTTAGTTATAGAGAATTTCATGAATTTATCTCTATCAGCAACTATTGCTCCACATGTAAAACATACTATTTTTAACCATTTTCTAATTTCACTTATAGCTATAGGTTGTAATATTGGAACTTTAAGTTCTAAGTGACCTCTATGTCCTTGACATAATTTTCTACCGTGAGAGCAAGTAGCACATACACTTCTTGCATCAATAGCTCCTAATCTCGCATCAAAAGGACCTCCAGATATTGGTTGTCCATCAGAATCAAATAATTCATAATTGTTTATTGAGGCATAGCTTGAAGTGATATTATCTTTGTCTGTTAATATTCTGAAATTAATCTTATCAATAATAGAATATCCTGCTAACATAATAAATTCCTATATAATATAACCATACCATATATTCAAATTGACAAAAAAAGAATAAATCTCCTTCTACATTCTTTTTCAAATAATTTATGTAAATTTCCTTGTCATTGAGAAAGCTAAATACTATCCGTAAAAAATTAATGTTCAAATTTAGTATGATCTACCTCATCTAATTTTTCCAAAACATTGTTATATATTTTAAATACTGGATATTCATTGATAAATGATTTTAACATTGTACAAATATTTCTCAGGATCAAGATATGAAACATTCCCATTTTTATGAATACATACATTCTTGATTCAATGATGTTAAATAATTTAGCCAATCTAGATACTTTTATGTTTATATGTTCAGAATATGGTTTACTTATATAATTGAATAATTTATAGAATCTTCCCATCGTAATGTGCGTTATATATTCGCTATATAATCCTGGATATGGGGAATATAAACCACAATATCCACAATCCTCAAGTCTTTTATTGCATACTTTCGCGAAAATACCATAATATTTTTTAGAACATCTTCCTAAATTGTAAATTCCTTTATCACCAAGAAAGTCGAATATAATTCGTAAAAGATATTTATCAAGGTTATTCATTGCTAATAATCGTAAAAAACAAACATTCAAATTTGACGGAATAATAGATCTATTTTATACAATCACTTATTATCTTACCGATTGGATCTTTTTCTGATCCTTGTTCGTATGTTCTGAAAACTGTTGATCTAGCTTGTAAAGGTTTACCAGTATCTTTTGCCATATCTCTATACTCAACTGTCAGCAAATTACCCTTAACATATTTTTCAAACTTAGTTACTTTATCCCCATTCTCATTGATAATTACTTCATTCATGCATTTAAATAATTTGTATCTGTCTTCATATGTCATATTCTTTGGAATGACTTTAAATAAATTATCATCTTTGTTAACTGTGTTTTTAACTTCACATATCCAAATAATTGCCCCTACATCTTTACCCCTTACTCCCTGGGTAAAATTAACAACAACAAATTCATCATCATATATAGGTTTGATTTTTACCAAGCTTCCTGAATGATAGTTTTGGTATGAATATATATATTTTCCGTTATTTTTCCTGACAATTCCACCTTCATAACCTTCATCAACAAATTGTTTAACTAAAGTATCTATTTCGTGTTTTGATTTAACGGGATAATTCTCAACAGAACATATATGTGGATGTGACAATCCCATTCGTTGAATATTATCAAAGAATGAGCATAAATATTCTTGTCTATATTTGCTTGGCATATTATATCCAGATTTAATTAGTTCAGGAAAGAACACATCAAATATATAATAATTTAATTGATTCTCATCTTGTTCTTTTCTAGCTTGACCAGAAATCCAGTTAAGAGATTTACCATGAAGATATAATTCGCCTGAGAAGTAAGGAGTTATGATTTTGTTTATCTCCGTTATTCCATAATTTCCTATAGTCAACTTGGGTAAAGCAGGATATAATGAAATTAGTTCAGACGCTATATGATTTTGGCCAACATATGGCATTCCTGTTCTAGAATATCTTATGACATTAACGTTATTATTATCATCCAATTCATAGAATGTTACTAAATGTACTCCGTTGAATTTTCTTTGTAATATTAGTCCATCTTTATAATCATCTTCTGTTAAAGTCGCATCTCTGGATGATCCAAGCACTTTAGCAAGCATTGGAGGAGGCATATAATATGTAGTAGGAGTCGTAGATGTAGTAGGAGTCGTAGATGTAGCAGATGTAGTAGGAGTTGTAGATAAACTTTTCTTTTTTTGTTTGTTATATAATCCTAAAGCGTTTCTTATTGCTTGACTAACCATATTAGTTTCATTTTTCTTGCCCAAATTTTTACCTTCAGTAACATATGTTGGAGTTACATCTCTTATCTTTCCGTCTTTCTGATATGACTCTACCGTTATTTCTGCTTTAAATGGTTTAATATATTCGTTTTTCTTTCCAGTCAAGATGTCATCTGTTATTGGTTCGTATTTGCCAGTATTATTAACAAGTTTGACTTTTATTGTCCATAATCGAACAACACCCTTAGCACCTTTATATGTTAATGTAGGAAATTCAAAGATTGTTCTATCTTTATTAAAAGAACCTGGTATCTTTCCTGAATCAATTGCTTCTTTGATATTACCAATATATGATTTAGGAACAGACATGATGATTATACATATTATATACATGTTTCAAATCTAGATAAAAAACAATTAATCAGTTGAGTAACTTATGACCAACACGTTTCATAGACGGGAGAGATAATATTTTGTTCCTGTTAGATTGTCCACGATATTCAATTACATCATCATCAAAACAATTTAGACCCGTATAAAAGCTATCTGGATCTCCGTTTTCTAAATACTTATAAATATGCATAACTTCCAAATCAGAAAATAACTTAACTTGTTCTGCATAAATTGATATAACTAAATAAAGGCAAGGTGCTAACTTTGATATGATCTTCTTGTCGATTTCTGTGTGAGGATTTTTAACAGAATCGCGATACCTTTTCTTTATAACGGATGAAAATAAGACAATACTGAATTTATTAGGATCGTTGAAATTATTAGCAAGGTAGTCATACAATTTCTCATATTGTATATTTTCAATACAATTCCTGAATACCATATCTGGCATAAATATTGAATTATCTAAAATACATCTACATAACATATCTGTTTTTGCCTCTTGTAGGACAAGTTTAAATCTGTTTATAAATAAATCATATAAGTCTTTATTAGCAGATATCAACAGATATAACTGTTTATGATTGAGATAATTAATAATAGTATCTTGGACGGGATATAACGAAATAACGAATGAGAACATACTATGATAACATCTAAAAAAGATAATTCAATTATGATTTGATAGGATTGTATTAGCCATATCTTCTCCAAATAATTTCTGGACTTCACTTTTAAATAAATAACGATTTAGATCAACATAATCATCATTTCTACTTGAATGTCTCTTCAAATGTTTTCTCCTCATGAATTCGTATATATGAGCCATTTCTTTATGTGTGAAATATTTGATATTTTTCTTATCACTATAGAAAATTGACAATAACATCCTAGAAGCTTTCATGGCAATATCATCATCTTCGTCTTTATACGTTATCAATGGACGATATTCTAAACTTCTATGAATCAATATATCAAATATTATAATCATTCCATTCTGGTTATGATTTCTATAAACTCGCTCGAAAATCTTCTTGTATTCTATATTCTCCATACATTTACTATATGTTAATCGGGATATATTTAAATCCCTCCTTGTGAGATTACATAACATATCTGTTTTTGCTTCTTGTAATACAAGTTTAAATCTGTTTATAAATAAATTATATAAGTCTTTATTAGCAGATATCAACAGATATAACTGTTTATGATTGAGATAATTAATAATAGTATCTTGGACGGGATATAATGAAATAACGAATGAGAACATACTATGATAACATCTAAAAAAGATAATTCAAATTAGCTATAATAATATTCTTCATCTAAGAATAATTCGTATAATTGTATTCCCAATTCATTTTCGACGGCCTTTTCAAAGTCTAACATGTTATCATCAAAATATCTATCATGTTGTTCATAATATTCAACACTCCGATTAAACACTGCACTTTTTATTAGACGATGATATATACATGAAAGTTCTTTATGTGTAAATTCACGAATATAGCTTTCATTCTTTCTATATATAGATAATAAAATTTTCGAGATTGAATCAGCAGTAGGCCAATCTTCTCCATCATAAGTTATTAATGGATTGTTCTTATATCTTCTGTCAAATAAAATCACCATAAACATAGAATATCCGGAATGTTTTAATTTGACAGTGCTTTTAGAAACTTTATTAAATACATCTTTATAATTAATATCTTTCATACATTTACGGTATGTTTTATATGGCACATCTTTCTTCATTACCTTACCTGTAATAATATTACATAATATATCTGTTTTTGCCTCTTGTGGTGGTTTAAGTCCGTTTATAAATGAATCGTATAAGCCTTTATCAGTAGATATCAACAAACGTAACTGTTTATGATCTATATTTTTCATACATTTACGGTATATTTTATATGGCACGGCATCTGTTTTACCTGTAATAATATTATATAATATATCTGTTTTTGCTTCTTGTAAGACAAGTTTAAATCTGTTTATAAATAAATTATATAAGTCTTTATTAGCAGATATCAACAGATATAACTGTTTATGATTGAGATAATTAGAGCATAATGAAATAATATTTAAGAACATATTATGATAACATCTAAAAAAGATAATTCAAATATAGTTGCCATTTGTTGAAGTTATTATCGCCGTTTGCCAATACCGTTAATACCGTTAATAGCGTTCATATCAATTCCACGTTCAATATGAACAGATTTTATAAGCTTTAATAGCCTATTTTTAAAACCATGTGTTGCTTTTTTAATATCCCTAAACTTCTCTTCAGATCTCTCATCTTGGTGTTTTGGAGGATTTTTACTCCAATGCCTACATATTCTGAATGAAATATTGTAACAATGTATAAGTTCACAGTTTGTCATTTCATTGATGATATCAGGATCTAATAGAAATAATGAAAAGAATATTTTTGCCATATGCATAACTGTTCGTACATCTTCTCCATCATAAGTCATTTGTTTATTACATCTAAAACTCCTATCATATAATATATTTATAAACATTGTCCGACCAACATAATTACCTCCTTTTCGAAAGGTATCACATGGAACCTTGTTAAATACATCTTTATAATTAATATCTTTCATACATTTACGGTATATTTTATATGGCACGGTATCTATTTTACCTGTAATAATATTACATAACATATCTGTTTTTGCTTCTTGTAGGACAAGTTTAAATCTGTTTATGAATAAATTATATAAGTCTTTATTAGCAGATATCAACAGATATAACTGTTTATGATTGAGATAATTAATAATAGTATCTTGGACGGGATATAATGAAATAACGAATGAGAACATACTATGATAACATCTAAAAAAGATAATTCAAATTAGCTATAATAATATTCTTCAGATAATATAAGATCACATATATCTTCTCCTAGTATTGACTTAACCCTATTTTTGAGATCATTACCGAACCTATAATAATGTATCGTTTCTTTAATGAATTTATTCATTGCTGATATTTCCTTATATGTGAGATATCTAATTATTGATTTATCCTTTTTGAATATACCACATAAAATCATTGCCATAGAATTAGCTGTTTGCCAATTTTCTTCGTCATAAGTTATTAATTGTTTATATCTATATTTTCTCTCATGTAAAACTCTTGTTAATATATTTAAACCTATCTCATATATTTCGCATCCACATAGCATGTTAAACAAGGTTTTATAATCTACACTACCAATACACTTATCAAAAGTATTTTGTGATAATGATATAGTGGTATTTTCATTAGATGTTATTATTTCATAAATGGCTTCTGCTATTTTTTTCTTCTTAATAGGATTGAATTTATCAACATATAATGAATATAAACTTCTATTGACCATCAATAGACTACATATTTGTTTATGATCAAGATATCGAGAAAAGATTTTATATATTGGATATAAAGAAATAACAACTAAGAACATAAATCAGTTATAATAAAACATTACATCCTATTCAAATTTGATAATTAATATAACCATAATATAAATAATGACTCAAAATTCTATGGAAAGTATTATAACCCGTTATCGTAGAGAATTATCAAATCAAATAACAAACGTAAACAATATTGAACTTGAAGTTAGATTTCAGAATGTGTCGTTTGATTTATTTGTTAAAGTTCTTGATAATATCATTCAAAAGAATATTCCCGACAAATTCAAAAAATCATCTATTGAAATAGGAAAAGGAGAAGTTTCTCAAAGTATTAATGTACTAGCAGAGACAATAAAACAAGATTCTAATAGAATACCTGCTCCAACTTTTATAAGAGAAATTAAATTCTCATTAGGGAAAAAAATAAGTGAGAGAACTTTGAGTAAACACCAATTTATGTTTCCAGTAAAAGTGAGGAATCCAATCGGATTATCATATATAATTTCTTTATCAAATGAGTTAAATGAGGAAACAAAATTTGTTAGTAATTCTGGTTCAATTATTAGATCTAAATTGAGAATCAGCTTTAACGTTTCGATTCCAACGTCAAATGATGATAAATTGAGATGTTATTGGCGTATTGATATGACAATAGTACGTCAGATAACAGGAAGTAGTGCTGATTCTGTATTAAGTGACATTGTCAATAAAATGTTTAAATCTAATCCTACCAAAGATGCTGATAAAGTTATCAAATCATTAGGATTGGATGATGAGAAGAATGCTCCATCTAGATTCTTATATAAATATGAGATAGAGATTGAATTCAATGGTATAAAAGATTCATCAGGAAAGTTATTAACTGATCAATCATCCGCAATCTTACGCCCAATAGATATTACAAATGCAGCAGAATTGATTATATTATCTGCAGATCCTGACATCACCAAAGATTTATGGATTCAAGAAGAAGTATATAATATCGCTAAATATATCATATCACCTGCAGGATATCAAGCAAGATTCAAAAACGAACTTGGTTTAAAAAGGTTATTACCACAAGTATTATCTGTTAATAAAACGAGTTATAAGAATATATATCCGCCGAAAGGTTATTTTATAACTGATAAAGCAGATGGTATCAGAGCTATATGTATTATTCGAGGAGATAAAAATATTATAATCACATCTGATCAATTATTCGAATTTCAGAAACCGCAAAAAAATAATAATGAAGGTCATGGCACTACTATAGTAGATGGTGAGTTGATTCAATCTGAAAATCACAAAGAATTCCTAATATTTGATGTTATTGTCATAAATGAAGAAAATATGGCTGATAAACCATTCGAGGAGAGGTTTAAATATTTCCAACATGCAAAATCTATCTTAGTATCATCTGGTATTAATGCTCAAACTAAGAAGTTTATTAGATTAGCATCTGATGAATCTCTAGTTCCATCAATTATGAAAGAAGAAATAGAAGGAATTTTAAAAAATTCGAATAATCCAGATAAAAAATACAAAATAGATGGATTGATATTTATTGAACCAGGTAAAAACTATGTATCAACACATAGCTATAAGTGGAAAGATTTCGAAAATAATACTGTTGATTTTCTTGTCAAAAGAGCTCCAAGTAGTATTCTCGGTAAAGAACCATATGTGGATACCAAAGAATATAAAATATATCTGTTATTTGTAGGAATTGATAAGAATCTGCGACAATCCCTTAATATCCAGTTTTGTCCGGGATATAAAGATATATTTAGAACTTTTAATTATGATAGTGACTATTTTCCCATACAGTTTTCGCCAAGTGGTTCACCCTATGCATATATTTTCAGGCATAAATCTGATGAAGATATTGATAATAAAATTGTAGAGATGAGATGTGCCTCTAAAGAAAATATATGCATAGATATGTCAGGCAGGATCGGAATAACGAATTGGGGAATTGTCAAAATAAGGGAAGATAGGCAACGAGATTTATTAACCAATCAATATTTTGGTAATGATTTCTTTGTAGCAGAAATGATTTGGTTAAATTATCTTGACCCATTCTCAGTTGATCAGTTATGGAATGGACCATCTGCGGATTATTTTATTAACAATAAAGCAAATACATATAAAGCACAAACTGCATTAATTTCATTTATGAAGTCAGAAGTTATGGAATCTATATCTCAATCAAAAACAGTTATTGATATTGGAATTGGGAAAGGACAAGACTTGGGAAGATATTTTAAGTATAAAATACACAATCTTATTGCTATTGATAAAGATCCAGCAGCATTGTCAAGTTTAGTCACTAGGAAATATGACATAGTCAAATCCAATAAAAGAAACAAAAACATTAAACAGTTTTCAACTCATATTCAAATCATTGTTGCTGACATAAACGAAGAATATCCTGTCAATATTGCTAAATTGGAATCTGCTGGTTTCATTCTAGAAACTGCCCAAGCCGTTGTATGTAATCTTGCCGTACACTATTTTATGAGTAGTATTGAATCTATTCGAAACTTTATAACCTTCATTAAGATGGTAATCGGAGTAGGAGGAATAGTTGTTTTAACCTTCATGGATGGAAAAAGAGTCCATAACTTATTCAAATCAAATAACATATCTGAAGGTCAATATTGGAAATATTTTGAAGGAGAATCAAATAAATATTCGATCAAGAGAATGTATGGTGGTGATAAGAAAGAAATAGAACCTAGTGGTCAGAAAATTTCAGTACTATTACCATTTAGCAATGGAATCCATTATGAAGAATATTTAGTCAACACAGATACATTAAGAAAAGAATTTGAATCTAAAGATTTTCGACAGATTAGTTTATCCTATGCTGATTCATTCCTCAGAGAATTTAAATCGCGTAATAAATTAATGGCTGACAGTTTATCAGAAGGCGATAAAGAATATATATCATTATATGGTGAGATGAGATTTAAAAGATTTGTATAAAAAATATTATATTCTCTTTGTTCCCACATTTTTTATAAGTTTTCTAAAATACTTGTTTTTATTGATATGTTTGCGTTTTCAAAAGCTCTTGATTCAAGTAGATTATTAGTATTAATATCTAATTTATTAATCAATAACTTTGCTTCAGCGTATTTTTTATTAATAAACAGAATTATTATTGATTCAACGATATGATCATTTTTTTCTATTTTATATGTTTTTATTAACCATGATAAAGGTTTTGATGACCATCCACGTGAAGTACTTGTATTACACAACCAACGAAATATATCTTCTATATAATTCATCTTGTCAAGACCAAATTCACAAATGCTGCTAATAAATTTATACATTTCTTTACTACCTGACATACAAGAGAGTTTAAGCAACCTATGTGGATCCATAAACAACATCTTTAACTTTTTTTTGTCATGTTCTTTGAAGAAATAGTATATAAATTTTGCTGAATGGATATTACCAACTTGTATTGCAATTCTTAAAGTATTTTCTACAACAAATTCACTCATCAAGGCATCTTTATAAATTCCACACATTATCATTGTACTAAATTCTATTCCTCTTGTATTATATATTTGAATCCACTCCGTCATACAATCCTTAAAATCTTGGTATAATCTTTGTCTGAAATTTTCCATATACGCAACATAATGACCATTCCAGAATTTAATATCTCTCAATAATTCTTCCCATAATTTACAAACTAATCTACATTGAGTCTTATCATAAACACAAAGTGGATTAAATATATTTTCTACTATTTCACCAGGCAAATATTCCATTTAACAAATGATGACCAAATACAAATTGATTCAAATTTAGCGAAAAAAAGAAGATTGGATAATTATATAATTACTTGCCAGACATTTTATCCAACACTGCTTTGTATCGTTCATACCATTCAATAATTACATCAAGATGGTTTATCCAATCATCAGGTGATTTAACAACAATAGTTTTACCACAATCCCATGCGACTATACAATATAAAGGATATGTTGGAGAAGCGCCGCGACATGATTTACAAGAATTACGAGTTTTATAACAATTTTCACATCTTATATTAACACAAAAGAACTCATCCGCACAATCATAATCACATTTCATATAAAATGGCGGAATATATAATAGTGTTCTATTCTCGATCCAAATTCCACATTCAACATCCAATGGATAGAAGAATTTATCAAGTGCCTTTTTCATATCTTGTGATAATGCAATATAAACAGATTCCATTAGTATATAAAATAATTTCTTGATTCAAATTTAGCTATTATAACTACTAGTAGGACCATATCTTCTATATTTCATGCCATTTTTATTAATCATTCTTTCCAAACCATCCCATCTCCTAACATGTCCACCTAACTCTATTGGTGCTTGACCTAACGTGTCTTCTATATCCAATTCATATCCTTCATGACCTCCCATTTGCCAAAAAGGAATTGTTTCATATCTCATAAACCTAGTTTCATTATTTTTCTTCCAATTCTGATTTAGATTTTTATCTCCTCCAAATTCTGTAAATCCCAATGCAGTTCCTATACGATTATCACCACCAAAATATTCTGATAATGCCTCTTCTGCTGTCCTATTATGACGACCAATATCCCATGGTTCATCATTGTCTGATAAATAATGTCTGGAAAAACTACGTTGGTCTTCTTTTATCTCATATAAGGGTCCTGGTCCATTTAGATGCTCCAATCCTGGTGGTCTTAAACTATCAGCTATAAACATTCGCATATGATATGGTTCGTCATCATATTCATATTCAGCCTTCTTGTTTAGCGTATGCAAATTTTTAGATAACTTCATACAATAAATATAAAATTGTCTATTCAATCTTGATATCTCTGACTTAATATTTCCTGATGCGCTGTTAAATCCTCTTATAGCAACGCTGTCAGAATCTGCAAAGTCATATATATATCCAAAAGTATTAGCAAATGTTTCGACTATATCTGGTAATGTCCTTAATATAAAATCTTTTTGCCGATTATTAGGAAAATTATGTTTTATATTGTTAAACAAGTAATTTACATTATTAGCAGACTTGAATTGTAACACTATACGTTGCTTATATCTTAAAGGAATCCTGATTTTTTCCATAATTATATAGAATTAACGAATAGAAATATGTTATAATAATGAATAAAAAAACTAGTAAATATAATCAATATTCTACGAGAGTATCTTCTGGGATAATTCTATTTAAGCATAATAAAAAAACTGGAAAGTTAGAAGTTTTGTTGATTCACAAAAGATATACATATGCTTTCGCTGATTTCATACATGGACGTTATAAACTACCAATGTCTAAACAGACAACATCTAAACAATCTACATATCAAGGAAAACTTCCAACTGTCAATAAATTATTAGATAATATGTCAACAAATGAATTAATAGATATATGGACATTAGATTTCAAACATATGTGGTTTAGGGTTTGGTTATGTAAAGAAAATCAGAAGCTTTATTTTAAAAATTATCAGAAATTCTTATCATTATTTATGGTTAATGACAACGGAAAAAAACTTCATGAAATGATAAAAGTTGCTAAAGGTGTAGGTGAATCAATTTGGGAACCTCCAAAGGGTCATAGAATAGATTCTAATGAATCAGATATTTCATGTGCTATACGAGAATTGAAAGAGGAATCAGGAGTTGATAAATCAGAATATAAAATACTTCCTGATATGAAAAGAAAAATATGTCATACTAGTGCTGATGTTAGATATGTTTATATTTATTATGTTGCTGTATTAAAAGATAATATCAGTGATAATGATCTATATAAAAGAACGAAACTTATGAAAAATATGGGAGAGGTTTCTGAATCTAAGTGGTTTACATCAGAAACAATTAGATTAGTTAATTGTCAACCAAATATATTATCACATGTGTTATCGTTATTTAAATCAGTGAAAAAACAACTTAAATAATTTATTGTTTCATTGATTGTAAATATTTATATATGGTTTGACGTCTTTGATTAATGATATCTTCACGATTTTTTGAATATATTTTTTCAGCCATCTCATTCAATTTCATAAACTCCTTATCATCATTTAATATATTACTTATCAACTCTGATCTATAGTTTTTTATGAATTTTTCATCAGGATGAGGATTATTTATCTTATACATTATTATGATATATTCTATTTGCATTCGTAAGAATTGTTCTCTTGATTTAATTTCCATCCTACCACATTTAATTAAAAATTTCTTAAATGCCCTAGTTGAGTATTCACCTGATAACATTAATCTAACGACGACAGGATATGATGATATAAATGGTCTATAACATTGTATGACTTTCTCTAGAATTTTTTTCTCATCAACATTGTTTTTCTTTTCCTGTTCTATAAAATTCCATACATCAACTCCTTTATTAACTACGAAATCAATAGACACGAATTCATTGTTGATTTTCACATCCACATCAACATCAACATCAGATATTTGCTGATTATTATCCTGCATTATATTATATATGTATGTTATTTTTCAATAATATATTCATTTATTGATAAGTCAGTTGGTTGAAGTCCACCAGTCCTGACAACAAAGTTCTCAATTGCGAATTTTTCATCACTTTTATTATCATTATCATTATCATTTTCATCATTGCTACTAATTTTAAAGTCATTTTTATCAAATAATAATATAACTCCATCAAGACAGCTTTCCATACCACCACCAGTGACATATTTATCAATATATTTCCTTAAATTATCTGAAAAATCTTCATAATATCCATCATTTGATAAAGAGTAAATGTTAGAATCATATCTTGATCCTGTAAATTTATTATCATATGCTAGCATTAGATCCTGCGGACTGGTCATTATCTATACTATGAATTCAAAAAATCTAATCTTGATTTAACAATATTATATATTTGTAGTAAAGTTTTACTGTTTATTTTTTCCACAATATCTAAATTTATATTAACTTCTATGTCTGAAGTTTCAATAATTGATTCTTTGCCTATATCTGTCAAAACAATATTAATTATCGTGTGTTTATTATGTTTGTTTAAAATATAACTATTTTCTATTATAAATGATTTCTGACGAGAAACGCTAGGTATGTTATGTGTATTATCTATGTTATGTATGTTATCTATGTTATGTGTATTATCCATAAAAAACAAATATATTCATAGCTATTTATTAACACTAATTAATACATATAATCCAAACTATTGCATATATTTTCTTTGATTTTGTTTCATGAATGCCCAAACATTCATATGTGATGTAACCAGTTCATCTGTATCATAAGTATCAGCTAATTGCCTGACTGCCTTTAAGAAATCATACATATTTTTTAATTGTTCAATCATGAGTTGACGTGGATTAACTTCTATTGATACTGACCCGTCAGGTATTTTATCTAGCTTACAAATTAATGGAGATGATCTATATATTGATAAATCTCTCGTCCAAACTCCAGTCAAATTATATTCACGCGATTTATCATAATCATGCATAATATCAACTAAATTAACAGTCTTATGATTTGTTTTTATTCCAGGAGGTCCACTCCATTTCATACCATTTTTACATATTATTTCCTCTGTTTTTTGAGATCCTTCAGTAATATAACCATACAACAAATTTTCGAAAAACCAAATAGAAGATCTTTTTGATTCTATTTTTAGCGATTGTTCTCTAAGATTCATTTCACTCATGATTAATTCATTAAACTTTGTTATTTCTGATTTTGCATCTGCTTTTAAATTCCCTTTGACATTATATATTGAAACATGTTTATCACATGATAGAGGAATAGCAACAATATTCATCTGCTGACCTGGTTTATATAGAACCTGTACAACTCTAGAAGGTATCTTCTGACCAACATAGAATATTTGAGACGTGTTTTGTAATAGACCAACGATTGATTTTACTGGTGAATCTTGTTCTTGAAATTGTCCGATCTGGACTTTATCACATTTTAACATATTGACACTTATTAAAATATCCCACTTTCCATACACGAAAGTATCAGCTGAAAATATTACATTTATTAAACCGTCAGAAGATAAATTAGTACTAATTATCTGGCAGTTAGAATAATTTAAAATATCTCTGATTGAAATCACATAACATCCTTTATAACATTTACCTTGAAATCTAGAACGCAAATCAGTTAAAATATGCATTTCTATGTTCTGGCAGAAGTTAATTGGGTCAACAATATTGATTGTTGTTGTAAAATTTTTAACACAATACATGATTTCTATCCTATATATTTTCTGCAATCAAATTTATAATATGATAACTATAATCTATGGGGTTTGTCCGCGTTGTAGATATATAGTCAATATCCACTAATTGAAAATAGAACTAATGGATGGGACTCTATCATTGAAAAGATAACACCATCTCAATCCATTTAGCATACCATCAGAAGAATTTCTTGCTTCAGATTCGAATTTCAACAGTAATGTTTTTATAGCTAAACATAATTTATTTGCTGATGGAAATCTCGCAGAATCCTGATTACTATTATCATATTTTGTTAATTTATTCAAATATTTTGTTAACTCTTCTCTTGGTCGTGTCTCACATACTGCACCTCTAGACAATGTCCTTAAATCTACGTTTTTATTGCTTAATTTTTTGAATGATTCCTTTAATTTTTTTAGTGGTGGTCTAATCTTGAATTTAGCAGATATGTCAATCATAAAATCATCGATTTTACTAGCTTTATCTGATATTGTAAAACCTACTAAAATATTATTCTCATTGTATCTCTTTCCTATTTTAAATTCGGAATGATTAATATTCACCCATGTTTTCATTTTTTCATTATATGATATGACAGAGTCAGCTGCTACATATCCCGTCGGTTTGCCTTCTGTAGTTATCAATATTTTAAATTTTTTGTACATCTGGATTATCTTCTCATCAATCAAAGTTAGCCGATTATTTCTATCAGAGATCAATTTTCGTAGAATATTGTAATGGAATGATGAATGATAATCAACAAGAGACAAATCAATATTATAGTTATTTGATAACACTCTTTTTTCGAAATTCTTCAATTTGACTTTGAAATCTTTATCAATATTTGACGAATCCTCTAGATAACTCTTTAGATTTATGACTAATCCAGGTATTGTTCCGGTATATCCATCAGATGATACATCAGCTTTATTTATTGTATTATATCTTTCTCGGATATATGATTCAATGTCCAATTCTGCTGTTTTGTTAGAATTAAACATAGAACAAATATAGTAGTTTCCCACTTTACTTATTATTTGTGGAATTTTCCCAAATGGGAATGATAGATTTTGTAAAGCAGTTTCTAAATTATATTTACTAAACATGTCTGTTCTAATATTAACGTTCTTGATAATTCCTTTTAAAATTTCATTCCATAAATCATCAAAAGTCCATACTGATCTTATATGAAATAACGCCTTGCATATAGATTCTATTATTGATATTTCCTTATCTACATAATCATATGCATTATATGTTAATGAGTTGATTTTTTTATTGTCAATCCCAGGTCCATATTTCGGATTATATGGTATAAGATTCAAGTCAGAGACATTAAGATTTTCACCTTGTAATTGTGAAAAATGCTGTAATCTAGGATAATTAACAAAACCATCTATTGCATAAGTCCTTAGAGATTTTTCTATCTGTTGTATAACAAGAAATTCTTTCCCTTTATCAATATATTTTTGTAACTCAGGTGATATTTTCCCATCAGGCCTTGTCGACACATATATTTTTATATGAACATCTCTTTTTTTCTCAGGTAATTCAATATGTGAATTTTTTCTAACTACTCTTCCGAAAATTTGTATCAAAGTAGGATAATCGGTTGGAATACTTAAGATAAATTGATGTCTGATAGCTTTGAAATTAAGTCCTTCTCTTATTATTCTTGATCCTAAGATTATTTTATATTCATTTCCTTCAAGATTAGAAGATGAATTGAATTTTGCTAAGCTTTTATGCATTGTTGATCTATCAATGTCACTATGTGCGACGACGAATCTGGCGGGAGAGTATTGGTGATTTTTCTTGGGAGCAGGACATCTTTCACATGCAACTTCATCTTGATGTTCTTTTCTCGTTATACCACATATAGCACAATATGTATTGTCAACAGGTACAGAATATTCATCAATATATCCATTCATTTTCAAAATTTCTTGTAATAGTAAAACTCCTGACATTCTAACGCGATGATGATAAATCATAATCTTACCTGATGATTCATTTCTGACTATTTTATTAACATCTTGTATTAACTGATGGTATTTACTGCTATAATTTTTTAATGATTCTAACTGTAGAAATTGACCGGATATTATCTTTGTTTGTGATATTAACCCATATTCTGATCCTTTTTCTATTGATATACCTACTGATTGTCTCCATATAATATCTGCTTGAGATATTTTAGCCACGGTTTCAATAGAATTATATAATCCGAATGATTTTTCGTCAGAAGCAGCAGCATCTGGCAAAAACTCAGGATTAGGAAAAGCTATATCATATAATGAAAAAGAACTTACATTAAGACCTGCATTAACTGCCTTCCCCAATAGTTCATGATCCAATGTTCTCAAATGAAATGGTGTCATAACACATTGCGTAAATTTTAAATATGGAACGTCACTTATGGGATCACCAACAAATATTCTTTTTGGATAAAACGATAAGTCTGTGTCTAACAATGATGATACTCTGCCAGCTGATAAATGAGATATTTTTTCCAATGCGTCTTTTGATAATTGTGACACAACAAAATTAGATTCTTGAACATATAATTCTTTGTTGTTTTCTTTCCCATCTTCCACCGCTTTTATATCTTCTTCATCATCAACAATTAATTTTAATGGATCAGTTGTTTTAACGAAAAAGTCAGATCTTTTTAATGGGATACCACCAGGTAAATAATCTCTTGGTATTAGTAAGTTTAATAAGTCTATTATCTCTGCTGCACTGCCTGTTGCTGGAGTTGCCGTCATAAATATTGCCCGTGGAGCATTTTTTCCTAAAACATCCAAAACATATTGTATGGCAATACCATAGTTGTTTTTCTCGAGAATATTATACACATTATGTATTTCATCACAAATAATTAATCCACCTTTAAGACTATTTATTAAATCATTATTGACTGTGACTAATCCATCTTTTACAGCATCCATCAATCTTTGACCAAAATTAACTTCATCACGCATATATAATGTTTGGACGTCAAAACCTGTATTAACGCCTTTTTGGCTGATAATAAATACATGATTTGCAAATTCTTTATATCCATAGAATTTATAATACCCACCTCTGTTTCTGTCAGTTAGTCTTCTTCTGAATCCACCTACAAGTCCAGACAACTGTCTAGAATCTCCTAATTGTCTTAATCTTTTCATTTCTTCCAGTTCAGAATATGAAACAAATCCAAACTCAGGAAATTTCAACATATCTTCTTGTATTGTTTCTCTTGATGTAAAGCTTATAATAACAACACTAGGAGAAATCTCACCTAAGAATGTGCGAGATTTGAAGTTCTTAACAAACTCTTGAGCTATACTAATTGCTGCTATGGATTTACCAGCTCCTGTTAGCCAATTTATTAATAATCTAGTAAATGAAGTGTCAGGATTGTTAAAATTTCTGATAAATAATTGTGCTCCACTCAATCTTAATCCTGATAGGGATAGTTTTAAATCTTCATCAGGAAAATTAAATCCTGATATCTCAGTTCTTGATGGTTGATTAGATTCATATGGTAAAATATAAGCAAATTCTTTCCTAGAATACACATCTGACATATAAAATTTCACAGCATCTTCAGCTTCTGGACTTCCTGGATTAGATAATGTAATATTTGATATAGTCGGATACATAAAAAATTCAAAATATATACTATTAATCTGAATTATTAAGTGAATTTATTAGTTTATATATCTCACGGTTATCATCTACTTTATTACTCATTTGCTTATTCATTGGACCAATTCCCATAAAGCCATGGTAATGTATGTATAAATATATAACTAAAATCACCAAAATTATAATGATAGTCATTGCTAAACTCGCATGATTTCTAACTAGATTAGTTATTCTGGATATTCCTCCCCCATTAATATTATTAATATCATTGTTGCTCATTATGTTTTTTCCTATATTATTATTTTTTTATTGTTATGCATAATAATTTTTACATGGCATAATAATTTCTATGGAACATTACCGCTATGCATAATCGTTGAGAATACATCATCATTAATATCTTTGTTAGGATCAATTGCAGATCCAACAGCATTCTGCATTCTTTGACTGGCAAATGCAGGATCCATCATATAATCTCCGAAAACACCAGCAGTTGCTAAGGCCTGAGCTTCTATACTTGCTGATGGATTCCAATGTTCTCCACAATAGCATGATCGAGGTCCTGGAGAAGTTTTGTTGCAATTTCCCGTTGATGACCCAGTACAAGATCCAATTGATCCGCATGATGATAAATTCCTTTCAGCCATCCCTTCTTTACCACATGCTCCTCCAGCTCTCCAACTTGGATGGAAAACAGCAACATTATATTCATTAGGATCTCTATGCATAGGTCCCCAATTACCTGCATCCATAGCTCCATATTGCCATTGTGGATTATTATTGCCTGTTGTCATATTATTAACAGCTGAGATAAAACCTTCTGTACATTTTTTCTTATATTTATGCATATAATACATAAGTACTATAACAATGATTATTAACAAAATTATTACCCCGAATACTACCATAGAATGATTACAGATAGCATCCTTGATAGTACTCATACCATAATTGCTACCATATAGTGTTCTTGCATATGATGCCATTATTATTGTAAATTATATTAGATATGAAACAAAAGAAATATTAATTTCATAATTTGAATTTAAAAAATAATAAATTATACCAGTAAATAGAATGGATCTATATCTAGTTCCTCCTGAAATAATAGTGATTAAAACCATAGTTGACCATTTCATTCCATATAGAGGATTAAAGCTACGTACAGATGTATCGAAATCTGAAAGTGATTGGGTAGTATCAACCATGACGAAACTAGGGTTTATGAGAATAGATGCAATAAGGGAAGTTAAGAGAGGTAACAGAGAACTAACAATATTTCTGATATTATCATCAACAGGAGCATATTCATCCCATAGTCCTGATTTAAAAAAATTATTAACAAATGTAATATCAGAAAGAGGATTATTAGATACATTAGATGAATTGATTATTGTAGCCGAAGATCACTTCTTTGATAAAAAACAATTACCAGAAGTAATATTTCAACTTCAAAGAGATCAAAAAAGCTATTCTATTCCTGATCCAGAAGGAGATAAACCATATTTTAATATGTATCCTTTTCATAACTTTGTGATGAATTTACCAACCAGTTCTTCCATTCCTGTTCATAGAATTTTAACTCCAGAAGAAGAAATTAAGGTTTTCAATGATTTATATGTATGTCATAATGATATACCAGAGATACATTCGGATGATCCACCGTTAGTATGGTTAAATGCAAAGGAAGGACAAATAATAGAAATTACGAGATCATCTCAAACATCTTGTGAATCTGTATATTATAGACGTGTTAAAAAGACCAGTCTATTGAACAGAATCAAAAAGTAATTGAAGATTATCATAATAGTTTCTATTGTTTGACGAATTATTCGATTTTATGTTATATTTTTCTGTTAGATGTTGTGATAAATTGTTGATTGAAATTTGTCCCTTCTCTATTGATTGTATAACTTCTTGTGAAATCTGATTGACTTTTTTGTTAAATTCTGAAACAATTGGTCTTACTTTTTCTAGGAATTTATTATCCTTCTCAACTATACAATATAACTTGTTCATCAACTTCCAAGGCAAGACATATAATATATTCTCTTCATCTAATATAATTTGCTTATATAAATCAGAGTAGTTACCCCTTCCATCAGCAAACATAATGAAATTATCCACTATCTTGAATTTCTCACTCTCGAAATCTGACAAAAATCTATTAAATTCATCATTACTCAAATCTGATATAAGAATTAATCCTGATTTTAAATAATTAGTATATAGTTTATCTTCAGGATTAAAACATTTCATCACACAACACCCCCATGCATAAGGTTTATTTTTTGAATAGTTTATACCAGAACTGTGATATTTCTTATCATAATCAGGATTGTATTTTAATTCTGATAGATTGCATTTTCTAAATGACATATCTATGAAAATAGCCCTATTAACTATATTACTAGCAGATATTCCTGTTTGTATTTGGGAAGTATAATATGGTGGTGGATTATTAGTTAATTTCCTTAATAAAGGACATTTAATTTCAATTACAAATAATTCATCCACATGTTTTTCTTTTTTAGATTCATTGTTATTCAAGATTCTTCTTTTGTCTGTTGATGTTTTGACTATGACATATCCATCTGGACTACATCTGAATTGATCTTCTATTTTTATACATATTTTATCACCTTTAACTGAACATCCTAAATCCTGTTCAATAACATATTTGGCAATGTTCTCAAACAACACTCCCCATCTAATACATTCATTTGATGATTGTGCTTCAATTATTCCAAATTTTTCATTAACAACGGACTTGATCTTCTTAATTAACATATCAGAATATGAACTAAATTTATTTTCACCTAATAATGTTGAAATCTCTGATCCGCCAACTGAATATGTAATTAAATTTTTCCAATCAGATGATTTTTGATTGATTTTGCTATGAGATGATATGAACTCTGATAATTTTTCATCCATTATGTTTATTTGTTTTGTAAACTATCAGTTGTATTCGTTGTATTATATATATCATTAATGATTCAATTCCATAAACATGTTCTTCACATTCTTTAACAAATTTAACATAATCATCTATACTATTTGTGTTTATTCCTAGCCATGTCTGACTTTTTGGTACGTATCCTCTTCTTGGTTTTATCATCTTTGTTAATATTGAAGCAAACTTATGCAAAATAGTACTATCACAAGTATCCATATAGATTTTTTCGACATCATAAGACGTTAGATATGGTATGTTCACACACTTGGTACCATTTGATAAACATTGCAGAGACTTTTTATATTCCTTTTCTGATAAGTAATAGCATAATTTTCTGCATTCTAATTTATACGTTTCAAAACTATGAATTGTTAACCCTGCGATATCAACAACACTTACTGATGTTAGTTTATCAGTACGGAATATTTTATTAATATCATCCGATTTTCTATCCTTTATTCTATCTATAAGCTCCTTTAAATTATATTTAGTCCAATTCATCTGTGATATAATATAATATGAGTAATTATCAAAATATTTTTAAAGGAATAACAACAACAACTAATGAATGTTCTGAATTTTGTCAAAGATCAAATGACGATCCATGTTCATCAGATAGAACAATAACAGCAATGATAGAATTTATAAATGATGATAATGATGATAACAATAATGATTCAATGGATAAAAAAGAAGTAGTTGATATAGCAGCTAAAAAATTGGGATGTTCGTCTGAATCATGTATTATTATTCATCCGGTTTTTAAACAGTTTGTAGTTTCCAATAGGATTTTATCAAAGAATGATCTTGATAGAGAATTAAGAGTCAGGTTTAAACCACATGGTCCAAGAGATTCAACAGCATTATTAAATAATAATCACATAGATGAAACACTTTATCAATGGAGTATAAAATTCCATTTCTTTTATCCATGCCCATTTGCTATGATGGATTTTGCGAAAACAAAAGAACCATTAGAAGTAATCTCAATGTCTGATGTTTATCTAGGCAAAGAAGTTTTTTGGATGGGAGGTATGATGCGGAGAATGATAGAGCCTGCTAGATGTTTTGGATGTGTTTTGAATACTGATGTTTCTACAGGAAAGGGAAAGCATTGGGTAGCTATATTCGTTGATATGCGAATGACCAATGGAATGTGTACTATAGAATATTTTAACAGCACTGGTAATCCACCGCCTAAGCCAGTCATTACTTGGATGAAAAAAACAAAGACAGATTTAACCAAGATATTTGATGAAAATAAAATAATGTATTTTCCTGTTTCTGATATTGAACATCAAACATCCAAAACAGAATGCGGATTATATGCATTATTTTATATACGTAATCGTTTAGATGGTGTGTCGTATAAATTTTTCCAAGAAAATACAATTCCTGATGATGCGATGACTAAATTCAGAAAACATATATTCAGAAAATCATAGATAAATTATTAATTATATTATACATTATATATAGCGAAAATATAGGGAATTAAAAAACATGATTGAAGCGATTGCTATTATTATAGTCATAATCATTCTCTTAATTATAGTATACGAAAAGGGGTGGTTTAATAGTATTTTACCAAGCAACATGAAGAAAAAATCTAATTTTGTAGGTGTTTATGGTAGAAGTGCAAATATGCAAGGATGTTTTACATGTAGTGATCCAGAATGTAAATGGCCATTATTTAATAGATGTACATGGGCATAGTATAATTTCTTTACATTCCATTCTAATTTTTTACCTGATAATATACAATAGTGTTATGAAAGTCATTACAATTTCTAGAGCTCAACATTTTGACAATTTTGGTCATAAATCCATATCATCCTTTATAGTAATCATGATAATCATAATTATTATCCTGGTGTTTTATTTTAATAATTGTGCTAAAGTTGATAAATATATTCCGTTAAATTCATGTGGAAGAGATCTAATTTACAAGAAAAATCCGCATAAATTCGCATTTGATTATAAGATGCACTCGACTATTGATGTTGATCCACTTGTGACTGGGCAACTTTATGAAAATAGAGAATATATGAAAAATACATATTCATCAAGAGATTATGATCTCGAATCAGTTGATGATATAGTTTGGGATGATGTTAATGCATGTCATCGTAGAAAGTATGGTAATCCACCTTTATCAGAATTTAAAAGTGATGGATCAATACTAGTTGAACCCATTCATTCCTTTGTTGATGACGGAATTCCTAAACAATGGAGACTCCCATCAACTCCTATTAAATGGCACAAAGCATGTGGAGAAGATTATTATGGAATAGAAGGTCCAATGGTGTATACAGATGGATTATATACCTTGACAGAGCCTGATCATTTACCTTTAGTAAGTTAAAAAAATTCAAATATCATCAGAGTTGATGACGAGTGCGCATAATTTGAATTCGATATTTAGAATGTATTAGAATCAAAATGAGTTACACCTGTGATTATCAAGATATAACTCCTAGTATGATTGAGCATGCTAAGAATAAAGGAATGTGGGCAGGATCGTCTAAACCCATATATATGCCTGACTTACTTGGTTTAACAAATTCAGGAGTCGTCACTAAAATCAGTAGATCACACACACCAGTCCTGATAAAAATTATAGATGAAATTATTGTGAATGCATCTGATCATGCTTTAGGTAATATTGGCTCAGTTAAAAATATAAATATAGTCTTTGATATTAAAACAGGTGCTGTCTCTGTATATAATGATGGACCAGGTATAGGAATTATTCTACATAAATCAGAAAGTGAGAAGAAAAAGAGAGATGTTTATCTTCCTGAAGTTATGTTTACTGTTTTCCCATCAAGCACAAATTTTAAGAAATCTAAATCATGTGTTAAAGGTGGAACAAATGGAGTTGGAGCAAAGTTAATGACATTACATTCTAACTATGTGCAAATAGAAACTCTAGATAGTGATTTGAAATTATTATACAAGCAAGTGATTGAAAATGAATGTGATAAAATCAGTACACCATCAATTACTAAATCTGATGAAATAGCACATACAAAAATATCGTTTATTCCAAATTATGAAGCATTGGGGTATTTTAGATCTGGTAAACAACTATTAAATGATGATATGTTAGATATTGACAATTGGATTCGCTTGAGATCCCATCAAGTATCTGCATATCTAAAGAAAGTTGCTGTCTCATACAATAATGTTATTTGTTCGTCATGTAATATTAGGCAATTAACTGATTTGCTAACAAATAAATCAGACCAATTTGTTGTTCTTGATATATCTGCTAGATCATCTCTAGATGAATATTCAAAACATAAATGGGACATTGCAATAATTGTGTCAACACGTGCTAAAAATGTTATTTTAAAGAACATGTCAATTGTTAACGGTGTTATAAGTAATAGAGGCTACCATATGACTTATATAAAAGAATTAATAACAAATTCCGTCAAGGATAAGTTAAATAAATTGACTAAAAGTAAAGGAAATGGTAGACGCACAGCAGATACAAATATAACAAAACTATTTTGTATTGTCATGTCTGCTCCAGTTCCTGGTGCTGAATGGGAAGGACAGAGAAAGAACGAATTGCATATATCTAAAGAAGTTGTAGATAGTTTTATTATTCCCAAAACATTTCTTGATAGAGTATGTGAATTAATCGTCGAAAAAATAATGTCATCCAACAAGGTTAATAAGCAGAAAACAAAGATTGATATTGATAAATATATTAAAGCAAAATACTCAGGCAAACCGAATCAAACATGTTTGTTAATAGCAGAAGGAGACAGCGCAGTTACTTTTCTTAGAGATGGATTGACGATTAATAAATACAAACAAAACAGAAGAATAGTAACTCCATCATTAGATTGGTTCGGAATATTTAGTGTTCAAGGAGTTATTATCAATGCTGTTAAAGAATTAGAATCCGTTCAAACATCAAGTGGCAACATATTTTATAGACAGAGCCTAAAATTACAAAATAATAAGACCTTGTTAGCGTTGGCTGATATATTTGGCTTGAAATATACAATGACATATGAGAAAGAAACAGAAATAAAATCATTAAAATATGGAAAATTAGTTTTATGTGTTGATCAAGACTTTGATGGAATCGGAAAAATTGCTCCTTTGATCTTAGTATGGATATTCACCTTTTGGCCAAATTTAATTATGCAAGGTCGTATTTGTAGATTTATAACACCTATTATACGTGCTTATGGAAAAGATAATAACTGTATTGAATTTTACTCAGAAAATGATTTCAATAAATGGATGACAAATGATAAAATCAAACAACACACAATAAAATACTATAAGGGATTGTCTTCTCATCGTACTTCTGAAATTAAGAAAATGTTTGATATTACTGCTTTTAATAAGAGCATTTATACATATACATTAGATGATACGGCAAAAGCTTTATTTAATGTATATTTTGGATTAGATTCAAAGCTCAGAAAAGATATTCTTATATCTCCTGTTGAATATTTGACTAATGATGAAAATCTGGACTATCAACAGAAAATGATAATTCCTGTTGGAAGAGTGCAACTTGATATAGATACTAAATCGTATAAATTAGAAGCAATCAGAAGACAAATACCTAGTCCATTAGATCAGCTAAATCCGGTAAGAAGAAAAATAATATGGGGATCTATTCTTAGATTAACAAGTGCTAAAATGGAAATTAAAGTATTTCAATTATCCGGATTTATAGCAGATAAAATGTTTTATCATCATGGTGAAGCTTCCTTAAATAAATCTATTATTCAGATGGCACAATCATTCCTTGGTGGTAGAAAAATTCCATATTTGATAGGGCAAGGTGGATTTGGAAATAGGCATGGAAATAAACCTGGATCTCCAAGATATATTAGCGTTTGTATAAACAACATAGTTAATAGCATCTTCCCAACAGAGGACAGATATTTATTACCATATGTATATGAAGAAGGCCATATGGCTGAACCTCAATACACAATTCCAGTTATACCTGTGAGTGTTCTTGAATCATATAAGATTGTATCTGAGGGGTGGAATCATCGTAGTTATGCCAGAGATTTAGATTCCGTCATTAATATTGTTAAATCTTATATCAATGGTGATAACCTTTTAATAACTCTTGTCAAAATGATGAAATCTAGGGGTGTAACAAAAGAGTTAATATCAATTATCAAAAGTTATGATAACATTAAACCTTGTATTACTGGATATAAAGGAGATATAAGATTATATAGAGGCAATCAAATAAGTTTTGGAGAATATATTTACAAAAAAGATAAAAACAAAATTGTTATTCTTGATCTACCCATTGGAGTACAAACAAATAAATATTTAAAATCCATCCATAGTACATTGGATAAATATCCGAGAAATCAATATATAAAAAGTATAGAAGATAGAAGTTCAACAAACTCCGTAAAAATAATAGTGCAATTGTTTGATAATGTTATTAGTAAAATAGAAGAAGAGTTTGGAGATGATATAATAGATCCTATAGAAGATTTACTGAATTTAAAACAATCTTTGAAACCAAATTTAAATTATTATGATAACTCAGGAATATTGGAATTTAAAGATTCATATCTTGCTATAATAATTTATTGGATTCCTTTTAGACAACAATTATATATTGATAGAATTAATAGACAAATCATATTATCAAAGTTAAAAATACTCGAACATCAAGAGATACTAAAATATATTGATCTATGTAAATCTAATAGTGATGTTAAGTTATGTAATATGAAGGATGATGAAGAAGCGGCAATAATACTGAGTAAAAATGGATTCAAATCAATCGATTCATCCCTGATCAGAAATAATAAATACGTTAGCAACGAAGAACTAGAAAAAATGATTAGCAATAATGATGGATTGAAGTATGATTATATATTAAATCTAAGAGAAAGAGATTTAACAGAGAAAGCAGCTTCAATGAGAATAGAGTCGACAAAAAAACTAGAAGCGTTAATATCCAAAAATATTAATCTTATAAAAGAAACACCGACACCATGTGGTAGTTTGTGGTTAAAAGAAATTGATGAAGTTGTTAGTAAACTTTAAAATCCTTTTTGCATAGCTGATATTACATTGATTGCATAATTAATAGCTGACACAATCAGTTTTGTTACATCACCAGTATCAGTGAATTTAATCTCCAGTTTATTTTCATGTCTTATTAACTTACCACCAATAATAACAATATCTGGATTTAGAATATAAACATATTTTTTGATTATTTCTCCTATAGTATATGTCTCTCCTGGTATTTGAATAATTCCTTCTTCTAACCCTTTTAACTTAACAACTGTATAACTCATTCCTCCCATGTTATTTTTTTGATCCATAATTAATAAAACAGACTTCAATCTATCTTTGATATTTATACATGCATCAATTAAAAGTGATCTGACTTCATCTAGATTCTCTCCAGTCGCTGGGAAAGTTACTTTAAATCTATGTTTCATAGGATTAGCAACCATACATGATATTTTATAACCACTTTCATCAACAGCTTTTCCTCCTGGTTTTATCATATCGTCTTTGCTATATTGCTCAATATCAAGATGTTCATACATTGCTCTTCTACCTACCATATACTTAGCATGATCTCTTCCGTATCCAGATTTAATTCTGATGTTTCTAAGAACAACTCTCTTACCAGGATTGAGTCTACATAACATAAAAGTTGGATTAAATATTTGTTCAGTTAAAATACCTGAAGATATCCTAAGATCACCTGCGTATACTTTTTTTACTGAAGTACCATCATTAGTTACATCTAAATATAATACCAGTGTTTCAATAATTTTAGGAGGTATTTTAGCACGTAATGGAATGTTACTTAATCTATTAATTATAAATTCCTGCAAAACAAATTCGTCTGTTGATAATGCGTGATCATAATCAGTCGATTCAACATCCAAAGCATATCCAACCATCTCATCTGTTAATGCTCTCCTGAATCCATTGATCATCTGAAGTGGAATGCCTTCTACATCAAATTCTACTTCTGTTTCAGCCATTGGTAATTTTTTAATACCATATAATTCCTGTATGGCATCTGTTACTATCTCTAATCTGTTAAATTTCAAGTTAGATATGTTAACAATAGCTTCTTCCATTTTTTAATATCTTTTGATATAAATCATTCAAATATGGAAATCTATAATACATATAATCTATAAGTTCTTATGCAAAACACATACACAATACATAAACTATACGTGAAAATAGTTGATAATGATGAGGAAGATATTAAAAGTCCAAAAATCACAGCTGATTTATTAAATTATATACAATCAATAAATTTTGTCCTAAGAAGAAAAATGGGTATCAGAATATATATATTTCCAGTCAGATCATCATATTTTGAAAATCAATCGTTGATTACTGCCTTCTTAAAAGCCAATATAACAAGATTACCAGCATTAGTGACTCCTCAGAATGTATATTTAGGGTCTGATAGTATTATGGAATTATATAATATGAATTTGAATGGTTTACGAAAACATTCTGAATCTAGCAAATCTGAAGTAGGTAAAAAATGTGATGATTTTGATTCATTTTGCAAATCAGAAATGGCAAATAAAGACGTAGATGAAAAATCTTTAGGTGAAGAATCGGATGTTATGAGTTCTTTTAATCAAGAATTAAGTAGAAGAAAAATAGCAGATAAGCCAGCTGAAAATACTCATGCATCTACTAGACCTGATAATGTTGCCATTCACAACAAGAAATTTGACAGCATTGATGACGAAGTTAAATCCACCATTCGCAAAATCGCGAAGAATGTAGATACTATAGATTCTATAGACGGAGAAATGGATACACCTCAAGATGATTTCATGGAACGAGCAATGTTAGAAAATATGATGACTTCAGATATTGATTGAGTTTCCAACGTGTTTTGAATATTCCATATAATCGTCTAACATCAATGATATTAAGTTAATATATCTACGCTTTAACTCTATACATGATTTTTTGATGAGATCTTTAACTTTCGGCATTAAGTGTGTTGCAATATATTTCATATTCACATCAGTCGATTCAGCAAATTCTTTATTAAATGAGTTATTAACAAACAAAGATAAGTTTGCGTCTTTTTTAGCTGCATTAATTTCATTTCTGTAATTACAAAGATATGGTCCTATTATATCTATCATACATAACGGAGTATAATCCATAGCTAACATCATCCTACCTTTCGTTCTATAAATTATATCATCATCAGGATATGCAGCTGCTACTTCGTTGATCAACTCCTTAACTTTTCTGTTAAATGAATTGGCATATCTATCCATTAAGCTAACTTTCGCGGAATTATATCTACTCATAATATAATTAATTATATTTAAGCTGTGCTGATATTTCCTATATAAAGTTGTCAATTAATCATTTAAATTAGATGAAAACTAAATTCATTTCAAAAACAGCCAAATCAACTTTGCGAAATAGAGATGTTGTTGATATGTTCAATGGAATAATGGACAATAAAAACACAACATTATCTGTTATACACCAAAAATATCAAAGGTTGTCGCGTCATACTGATAGGTTTATCATGCTGTTAAGAATGTTAAGTAGATCGTGTATTATCAAAAAATTTCCAACAATAGAAAATGCATTAGTAAAATATGTTGATCATCTAAACGATTTATATCTTAAATGGTTTAATTTACCTGATTTGAGTTCTTATATAAAGGAGACATCTGTTCCATCTCTGGAAAAACAAGAAGTAGATTATTCTAATGTTCCTAAAGACATAGCATCTAATTTTTCATCCGGTTTCGAACATATGAAAAAGAACGAATTATTAGGAATTATAATAGTTACTTGTAAAAATTTACTTCCTTTTAAGGGATATATATCTGATCAGGATAATTTACGTGATAAATTCATCCTAAAAAGTGGAGGATTAACTATATCACCATTACCTGATTTACAATCATTAAATTTTAAGCATATCTATATTGATGATAAGCTAAATTCAGAGGACAGAAGATTTTTATTGCTGATATTACACAAGTTATATATGATTAGTCATGATGTATATGAAGCTGTCGTATCTCCTGATGTGGATATAAATGATTTTGTAAATATTGTTTTACAATCAGTGAATGAAATAAGAAAGCAAATACCACGTTGTAATATGGCCTTTGATAAGATTATAGAAAGTATAGGATTACTACGTGAAAACTTCACTGATTATTATAAAGATTATGTAGCAAGTAATAATCCCACAATTATTATGGAAAATTTTGTGTTGGATGTATCTAAGACGGCTAAATCAAATGTTAAACTAACACAACAATTCAGGACGATTATATCACATTACAGAAACCTAGTATCTCAGAAAACTTATAATCCAAAGTTAAAAAGTTTATTTGAGCAAGTTGATGCGAATTTCAAAGAGTTGGAGACCTTAAATAAAAGCAATTCAGAAGAGTGTAAAGACAATGATAATGACGAAGATAAAAATGACGAAGATAAAAATGACGAAGATAAAAATGACGAGGATAAAAATAATAAAAATAATGTCAATATAGATACTAAATAAAATACATGTGTCGTAACGACGTTATTAAATGGACATTAATAATAATAATAATAATGTTAATTTGCGGATGTTCAATCCAATCGATTTTTAAATTCTTCTTGTTTTATATTCTATTATCTATGATATTATCCGTGAACAATAACATAAAAATATTCCCATTCAATCAATACAATGATAATACTATTAGCAGATGTGGGAATAAAGATAGGACAATACATTATAATGATGACTTGCCTGATGGTAATCCATATCAAATAATGGGGAAAGTCCCTGACAATATAGTTTCATGTCATAATGACGATCAGAATGACTTAGAAATTGATGGAGATGAATTAAATACATATCATGGAAGATTCAGGAATGACCCCATTAGAGCAACTATAGGAACAATGAATAGAAAAAAAGATTTAGATCAATATTTAAGAGAAGAAGTTGATGAAGAAGAAGATAGAATGTGGTGGGGTAGGCATGAATTATAAAATACAATAAAAAGGATGATGTAATAAAATTTGAACATCTCCATATAATCCAAGATCAGTTGGTTGATCACCAACATTAAATACTATTCTATAATTTCTATTTATAATTTCTCTATTTTTCTCTTTATATTTTTGAACGGACAATTCAGAATCATCAGGTTTCATTATTAACTTCGATTTGTCATTTACAAAATCATCAGCAAAGAATCTGGGAGTTAAATCAACATATTTAAAATTCTCTATTGTTTCATCACGAATAGATTCCAACCTTCCAGTTATAAAAAATATATTAATTTCGTTATCTAATAAACATTTTATGAAAACATCTGCCCATGGTAAAAGTGGATTTAGTTTATGAGATCTTGGCCATTTCATACCTTTATTATCAGTGAAATAATCAGCTGCGTAGAAAGATTCATAATAATTCATGTGTATATTACTGAGAATAACCTCGTCAATATCCAACACGGCAGCTAATGGACGAGATGTCATCCCAGATTCTTTAGATCTCGTTGCTTCATCTACTTTAATTATTGAAGTTATTAACGGAATTGATCCACATAGTTTTTGCAATCTTCTTTTGTGTTTATTCAAGTAAATGTTTGATAGGAAATATCTTAGATATGCATTGCTGAAATCTACCATGACCATCTTATGTTTTCTATTTTTTATATCCATGTATATATTGTCTGATAGGTTTGTGTTGAATTGTGTATACATCTTCATAAGTTTTTTTACTATTCGGCCAATATTTTTCTGATATATAACTACCTATAGTATATCCTAAAACATCAGCTAATATATCAGATTCTTTACCGTACCAATATGCATTATCTTTACCAGTCGAAACTCCACTTTCATCCTGATCACCAATTAATTGTAATCTAGTTCCACTTAATTTAGTTTCATGTTGCCCTAATATAGTTTCTATTATCTCCCATAAAACTCCAACAGCAAAGAATTGTAAATAATTACCAGGAAACAAAATTCCCAATATTAAGAAAAATATAACATGACTTATACTCCATCCATCTATATCCTGACATATAGGATGCGAATATATTTTATATGTTAGAGGATCTTTGATTTTGGTCTTCCTTAGAAAAAAACCATAAGCAATGATTATAATTATCACTAAAATATAAATTACTACACACGGAATAATAAAGTTACCTATTTTTCTTGTCGTGAACATAAGATTAAAAAAATAAGATATATCTACAATATACAGACAATTAAATTAATATGAATGTTTTGTCTAGACAATATGATGTTGGGTATGGTGACAAACCAACAAGATTGCATTTAAATGAATTTAGAGAAGATCATCATCCTGATGTGATTAATTCAATCAACAGTTATATCCAGAATCAAGATAATAACTTCTTAAGTAACTACTATACTAAACACAATCCTGATACTATCAGTAAATTGGCAGATTATCTTGATGTGAATGTTGAGAATATTCTGTTAACATCTGGAAGTGACGATGCTTTGAAATCAATTATATTAACTTCACATCTACTTGGATATGATAAGATTATTATGGGTCGTCCATCATATACACAATTCGAACAGTTTGTTAATCTTAAACAATTAACGATTTTATCATACTTTACTTCACTATTATCAACCCCTGGTGATGTTATTGATATGATAGAATATTATGACGAAGATCTAGTTGACGGATGCTTAGTATATATTTGTAATCCAAACAATCCAACCGGATTATTAATGTCAAAATCTCATATACAACAATTAATCAAAAAGTATCCTAAAAGTTTATTTATATTAGATGAGGCATATATAGAGATTTCATCTGTGCATTGCAATTTAGTTAAGATCACTAATGGACAATGTGATGAACTAAAATTAAAAAAATACTTAAATTCATTAAGTTGTAAGGATCTAATGTTGACATATCCAAATATAATAATTGTTAGGTCTATGTCGAAAGTTTTTGGATTAGCTTCAATAAGAGTTGGATATATTATCAGTAACATCAAGAACATAAATAAAATCAGGATAGGAGTTAGTCCTACTACATTTAATAGATTAATAGATGTAGTTATTAGTGCTGTTTTGGATAATCTTGAACATTATGTAGAGATGGTATCTACTGCTTTATGTAGAAAATCCCTTTTTGTTATGAAATTAAAGGAGAAAGGTTGGAATGTTCATGATACTTCTGCTAATTTTTATTTGATTTATGTTGAGGATGGTGAAAAATTCACATCATATATGTTAAATAACGGTATAGAAATCAGAGATAGAAGTAATTTAGCAGGATTAAGTGGATATGTTAGAATAACTGCTGGTAATGCTGAAGATAATAGTAAATTATACTCTGCTTTCAAGACCTTAGAAGCACCAAAAAGTTATCCAATACAACATTATTATACTTCCAAGAAGAAGATAACAATCCTCAAGTATTTGACTAGAGAAACAATAAAAATCTTAAAAGATAATAGAATAGTGTTTTGGGCGCATAGTGGAACTTTATTAGGTATGATAAGACATCAGCCTGGAGGTATCATACCATGGGATGATGATGTTGATTTAGCATATCTAAGAAAGTCAGAAGATGATTTAGATATGAAAAAATTAGTGAAAGTTTTTAACGGAAGAGGATTGACTCTTCAAAGGAATAGAACTGATAAGTATTGGCAAGTTGGATTAAATTGCGTTGGTGAGAAAATATCAGATTCGCACGTAGATATATTTTCATTTAGTAGTGTTAGGATAGATGATAAATGCTTATATGTCGCAGACGATCCAAGATTTGCACATGAAGATCCAGATTCACCATATGGTCATTGTAATATGAAATTTACTTTTGATGAATTATTTCCACTAATAAATGATTTTCAATTCTATGATCAGACGATTCCTATTCCTAATAAATATCATGAAGCATTGATAAAATCATTAGGAAATAGTTTTATGCAAGTAGGTAAAATTAGATTTAAAGATGGTATCATTCCATTTATTTTAAATGATAGATATCCAGCATAATATATTGGCAAAAATTTCTATCCATAGATATGAATATAATTAACAATGGAAGATACTCATACAGATTAAACAATAATAACCATGAAAGATCAAGAGATGAAATGTTCAACATTAACAGATATAAAAACAGAAATGAAATCATACCAAAACCATGTGATAATCACTTCGAAAAAAATAAACCATGTCCATATGAAATGTTTGGAGTGAGCGATCAGTATCTAGTATTAGATAGTTTTCACAAATTAAGAGAGTCAAGAATTGATATAGGAGAATTTAAATGGAATGTTATGGTTCAGGGAGTGACGGGTGATGAAGTTATAGGAGTTAGAGATGAAGTCGAAAATGTAATAGAGTTGCAGGTTGGATCATTTTGCCTTCCTATTTTTGATGAAGTTGAATATAAATTGCAGAATCCACCATCAACAATACCATCAGGAACAAATACACTTGTGCTTATTCATAATAACTCTAATATCACAGGTGCTCCAACATTAATTCCAAATGTAGGAAACTACGGACAATATCCTAAAGAAATATTAACACCACCAGATACCTTCGTGATTCCTTGGATTAACAACCCATATACTCAAATACCTTATCATAATAGGTTAACAATACAAGTTAAAGAGGCAGGATTACAATCTTATAGTGATGGCAATGGAGCTCGTCATCATTTTGAATTTGTTGTTAGTTATAAACCACAAATCAATACAAATCCAAATATCATGTCTGCTAATCCAATATCAGGAGATTTGTGGGATACATATATCTTCACAGAACCAATCAAAGATTTACATGGAATAACATTGGTGTTCAGAAATCCTGATTATCCAGTTAAATTTAAACCAGATTGTTTATACAATGTTAAAGCTGTAAGTGATGGAGCTATCCTACCCGGACCATTTATAAGATTTGATTATCAATCTCATGGATTATCTATGGGAGATCGTATTTTCATAAGCGGTTTTAAATCAGGTTCTATAAATCTTGATTCATATATTAATAGAAATGACGGACATGTTGCCTCTGGTGACCCATCACAACTCCCGATTCAACCTGGGGTATTAATACCGACAGCCAATTCATTCTGGCTTGATCCTGCAGTTAGTATAGTCGATTTGCAACCAATCCCTATCCTACCACAAACAGTAACAGTATGTATTGCTAAACGTAGAATAAGAATTCCTGTCAGAATAAGAAAAGTCGTAGATAAATTGACTAATTATATAACTCCTTTCTAAAAATGAAGTTGCTTTATGTTGTTGTAGTAATATTAATATTGATAATCATCGTTGTTGTGTCTATGATAATATGCTCTAAAAGAAGATATATGGGTGGTAATGATAGTGCTGTGTGGGATATAAACAGTGGGAGCTGTTATGATAAAAGAATAATCAAGGAATGTATTGAATTTACAAAAAGTATCAAAGGATATGGACCAGTAGATGATGATCAGAGAATAATAATAAAATCATTTGTTGATTCCATAAATAAAAAACACAATACTAATTTATCAACTTCTAACATAATATCCATCCGTAATAATGAGATTTTAAATAAGATAAGTGAATTAAATGTTGATAATTTACCATCAGAAACAATTATATCAAAGTTTTCAGATCATGAATCAATTCTAGATATATCTCAATCTCTTGAAATTCCACCAATGCTGATTGTTAAATGTATATTAAGAGATATGAAATTTAATAAGAGATCAATATCTGACATAATCAAAAATATTTATGAGAGTAAGTACATTTATGACACATACACAATTGATAAATATTTGTCAGACCAAATCAAAGACGCTAAATTAAATGATATTACTTCTGATATAAATTCGTTAAAAACCAAAGATATTGCGCAGAAATATGAGGATAGATTATATAATTTTTTAAGAAAAGAAAATATTAATTTCTGGACAGAAGATGAATTGCGTCAAAATCAAACTGTCGAATTTGGTAGACCATATTTAACACCTGACGTTCTGTTGAAAGAACCAATCAAAATTAATGGTGATTCTATTTATTGGATAGATGCTAAAGATTACTTGCTATATAATAATAAATTTATGATCAAGAAAGTTAAAGCACAAGCATTGAAATATTATAATCAATATGGACTTGGTGCTTTAATTTTTAGTGGTGGATTCGAATGTGGTATTGATAAGTTGTTGGAAATTGATAGAAGGAGAATAGTAGTTTTATTAAATGGAAAAAACATATAGAGTATCAAGATATAATGCTATATCTTTTGATATGATTCCTTATAAAACATCATTCATTACAAAAAACAATGCAATCAATTTTGATTATAGTCACAACCCAGGAATAATTAGCATAACTATTTATGACGAAAATCCTGGATATGCTTATCATTTTGCAATACCTATTAACATAGAACATAACAACTCTTGGCAATCGATTGCTTCAATCCAGAACATTTTTAATGAAGATTTTGAAATCGAATGTCTTCGTTGTGAATGTTTCAGATATTATCCCAGCACATATCAGCAACGTTCATATATAAAGCCGATTATAAGACATGTAGTTTTTACTAAAGACATGATAACTTGTGATCTACCAGTTTATGATATTAATGAATTCCACTCAGACTTTGGTTATAACATAAATAAAATAGTGAAATCAAACATCAAAAAATTAGCTTCTTATTGTTTAGAACTAATAATAGGGATTGTTCAGCGACTGGATAAGAATAATATCCCAAGAGAAATAACGTCTACAATCTTTCGATTATGTGGTATAGATGTTAATTTATCAACTAATAGAAAATTTACCTTGAATGGGAGGGAGTTATTGATGATTGGTTAATTTGCTTTTTGAACGATAATTTTGAATCAACTTATATGTTAGTATAATTGAGATGTTTCGCGAGCCAAATATATATATGACGGAATCCAATGATATATATATTGAAATTGGTAGTGATGATCAACTGACACTCCATATTACATTATTAATAAATAATGATTTTCATCGATATGAAATTTCGACAGATGCTAAAACAGAAAATTATTGGCAGATAATAGAGTTTATGAAAAATAATTTATCAGGCGATTTCTCTATACGCACTAATAATGCTGTACGTCATATGGGCCATATTCAGAAAATAAGGAGAGCTTTGTTAAATACAAATAAGTTGAAATATGGAACAATATGTCATGACATATTCTTTTCCAACTTCGGTTCTACTATGAATAATGCAGTTAAAGCGTTTACTAAAAAATTAGTAATTAAGTATCTGACATTGTTGATGATAGGGATTGTTCAACGACTGGATAAGAATAATATCCCAAGAGAAATAACTAATATCATCTTTCAATTCTGTAATGTTAATGTTAATTTATCAACTAATAGAAAATTTACCTTGAATGGGAGGGAGTTATTGATGATAATATAAGCGATAAATTTGAATATTTTTACATAGTAATTACTACATGATGCTTCACCAGGTAACAATGTTTCACGTGATGGAATCAGAAATTGATATTGATGAAAATAGTAGTAAAATATTGATCAATATTGTTATGTGTATGAAAGATGAACTATATCTCCATAAATTCACTATATCATCAGGTATTATTGCTGGGAATTTCTGGTCAATGATAAATTTCGTGAAAAATAATTTAACTGGAAAATTCAAGATCGTTGATCTACTTTGTACGCGTCGTAAATGTGATTGTGGATATAGACTTAAATCACACCTTTGCAAATCGAAGGCAGGAAAAGTCGCAATGAATAATGAATTATTAGAATTTAATGAACAATCGACTATGCAATATAAACAATATTATTCCAACTTTGGAGAAACAATGAATAATGCAGTTAAAGCATTTACTAAAAAATTAATAACTAAGTATCTGACATTGTTGATGATAGGGATTGTTCAGCGACTGGATAAGAATAATATCCCAAGAGAAATAACTAATATCATCTTTCAATTCTGTAATGTTAATGTTGATTTATCAGCTAATAGAAAATTCACATTGAATGGGAGGGAGTTATTGATGATAAAGTAATTGATTGATTTTTTAACGGCAAATTTGAATCACGGTAATATAAATTATACTAATAATATGATCCCTACTAAAGTTGTGTTTGTTGGTAATTCAAATTCAGGAAAAACTACAGTTGCCAGACAATTGAATAATCAACCTAACCCTGGTCATCACACTCTTGGAGTTGAGGTTATTCAATATACATCACCTAATGGATCTGTGTATCATATTTGGGACACTGCCGGTAAAGAATGTTATCGTGGATTAGCAGATGCATATTGTATGTGTGCTGATATTGTTATAATATTTCATGGTGGAGAAACTTATAAAACTGTTGCTCAATGGGAACAAGAATCATTGAGATCAGCTCCAAATGCTACAATATTTCATGTTGATGGAAATATATCACATAAGTATGCACTTGTACATTCAATTCTTGCATAATCTTTTCAACTACTATTTTTTTATTTATGTGTTATGATTAAGAAGTTACTGAATAAAAGATGAGATGAGAAGAGATGGATGATATATTAGTTGATCGACCGGCAGATTATTTTTTCTGGACGATTGATAATAATCTATTTATTATTGGATCACTCAAGTTAATTTTAGCATAACCACCTAAAGCATCATTATAATTATAGAAGTAAAATCCTACAGGTGATTCTATATCTGGTTTATAATAATACGTCTCATCATTGTATTGTATTTTTAACACTTCAACAACTGATTCTTTTGGTTCTTCACATGGATTAATATTTTTCATGTCAATATTAATGTCTCCTGTAAATAATGGACTATTAGTGGCTAAACAGTTTTTACAATTCCTATCTTTATTCTTGTCAAAAATTTGACATTCTACACTGACATCAGATAATATTTCTCTGAAAGCTTCGTTCATTTTATTCTTGATTAAAGCTCTTTCATAAAATTTTTCATCTATGGATTTCTGTTCACGAGATGCGGAAGGAATACCATTCCACACAAATTTATTAGGGATGGTAATATATAGATATGGTTGGACAACTCTCTCTTCTCTAGGTAATCTATCATGACTTCCCATCCTAATTGCTCTAGATTTGACTTGATTAACAGTTGTTATATCCCATGATGGTTCTATTTGATGTGTTTGTGATATGTTTTTTAAATCTAATCCTTCTGTTCCTGTTTTGGAAATAATAATAATTTTGATTCTCTCACCATGAATATTTTCATCAGAATTAAAAACCTTGATTATATGTTCTCTCTCAACTGATGGAACATCACCTGATATTATAGAAAAATAACCTTTGATATCATTTCCACCAGATACATTTTCATGTCTTGAACAAAAATAATCGATTCTGCGTAAAATTCGTTGAGAAGACGTAAATTCAGCATAGTAACCATGATAACTTTCAGCTTCTTTAGCATAAGATTGACGTTGTCTAACATTTATCAAGCGTTGGCGAGTAAAGTTAGATAAGTCATTCATTTTATTAGCTATAGAACTTTTAACAGCACCTGTAAGTTGATGATATGCATGCCAAGTATATGCTTCGTTAGTACAATCAAAACACCTATCATATCCTGGAACATTATTCAAACCTGATTCAGGAGTGGAGAATGTTGACCAGTGTCTGAATAAGTTATGTTGAGCACAGATATCTTGATATTTAAGGGCATCAAACTTTTCCATCTTATCTAAATCACTATTGCTGACTAATAATCTAGTTTCAGTGGAGTTGATTGGTGCCCATGATTGCCACAATATCTTTCCAGGCAGATATTTGTAGTCAACTATCTCATCTAAAGGGAGTCCACTTTCTGCTCCAGGAGTAGCAAGATATGGTGGACGGAATTTTAACATTGCTCCGCTTCTGGGCTTAATGAGATTAGTCCATACTCTTTGCATTTCCATATCTTTCATTACTTGTCTTTCCCAAGCTACCATATCACCAGTTTTGCCATCTAATCTAACATCACTGATGAAGATATCACACTTTCCAGTCCATTTCTTGGCAACTTCATCAGTAAAGAACTCGTTATATAAGAATGTTTTGCTATCTTGAACAATTCCAAATTTAGCAGGATCATATAAATGAAAGATAATATTAGGAAATAATTTATGCAAGTAAGGAATATGATATCCAGGAGCAGCACCAGCATAAACTACTACTAACTTATCAGTCGCTGATTTAACAAAGTATGTTAAACATTGAATCTCGCTAATGAATAATTTTCTTTGACCATGATGCAAATTAAATAACTTATTTGTAGTCATTGGACATTTACATTTTCCTTTTCCCAGATAGAAACTTTTGTCACTTCTATACTTAACGATTGGTTGGACATTCATATCACAATAAGCATGTTGAGCAAACTTATCTTTATTATCAAATCCAAATTTCAGAATTTCACTTGACGTTTTCTTAGCAAATTTCCATTCGATTTCGTTATATGATATTAATTTTTCTAACTGAATTAAAGCTGATTCCTCAGCCTTCTTATCATAAGTCATAAAATTTTTGTTTCTCATATCGTACTGATCAGAGATTTTGTTTTTATTAGCGCACTTGTTACTATTAAAACATTCAAATTTATCCCCTGTTTTCATACTATTATTACCCCCTATAATCTTATTATCTAATCCAAATTTCCAGACCCATAAAGTCTTTTCATTAATAATTTGTGATTCTTTATCTTGTAATTTATACATAATAGTACCTACTAACCAATAAGCAAATGATGCTTGAGACATTTCAGCCCATGATTTAATTGTCTTCTCAAATTCCTGTTTTATTTCATTGTTGGGATATGATGAAATTATATATCCATTCAACTTAACTTGTTTAAGGGCATGTGTAATATGATTTTTTAATTCTTTCTCATACCATTTTGGATTTTTCATTAAATTCTCTGTTACTTTTTGAATTGGAATATCAAAGAATATTGTGTCATACATTCCGACATCATTCACTTCCGGTGGGAGATCTTCTTCTACATAACAATTAACAAAAGTATCAGATAATTTATTCATGATTTGGCAGATATCTACATTGAACATATTATATCCTTTATAAGATTGTACTTCTGATATATGAGCAGCAACTAATTTATCACCATATTCAGCAGACCAATCAAAAACATGTTTTGATCTGAGAATATTCATTAGGTATGCTGCTAAGGTTATATTAAATCTATTGATAGAGACATCTACTTTATCAGGATATAAAAGTTTTATGATTCCATCCGATTCGTCATAATCAGACGGATATGTTCTTATAAAATTCACAGCAGAATATGGTGATATTACATATGGAAAGAACGACTTCAGTTTTATTGTATCTTTGATAGTTTTATATCCTTTGTTAAACTGATCAACATTGATTTTATGTTGTTTTTCATTAGATGTATCTTCGTCATTCCCATTGTTTCCACCTAATACACATTCAAACTTTTTATAACCTGCCAATTCTAAATATCTTGTTAATGGTCCTATTCCACCTAAATTCACGAACTGAGAATATACTAATACAGATCCAGGAGCAGAATTAATTCTACTAACTATTAAATCCATCTTTGGACTATTATCCTTATTAAATACTTCGTCAGGAATTTTATCAAAAGGCGTATCTTCCCACTCTTTAGGCAATGCAAAATTACCAACTGATCTTGATTTAACATAGTATGATTTGGCATTAGCTTTTTCTGATGATGGTAATGATAATGTCATCTTAGGAATTCTATCTGTTTTCTCACCAGTTCCAAAAGATTTAGTCTCAGCGTCTTCTTTTTCTCTAGCAAGTAAATATTGTCTGTATTGAGATTTACTCATTTCAACATATTCTATTATCATCTCTTTCTCTACTGGAAACCACCCATCATCTCCTGGTGAGAGATTTCCTACTTGATATAATGGCACATGAGAAACCATTCCAACTAATCTGTTTGATAATTTATCAGAATTTTTCACAGAGGAATTAACTCTATCAATGAATAATTGTTCGAAAATCTCGTATTGTGATGGTAAAATTTCTATACCTGTTAACATATTAAAACATGGAACGATTTCAAATGGATTCTTCACTATTGGCGTTCCTGTCAAAAACACTAATCGTATATTTTTAGCAGTCATTATCATATCATATATTTTTCTAGCGTTGGAATTTTTAGATGAGCTATTGATTATTGCCCTAAAGAAATTATGTGCTTCATCTATAATAACTAATTTGCCATCCAATCCGTAAGAATATATATCTGATTTTGATCTTTTTGATGATTGTTTGAAAAGCTGTTCTGCAGAATTATACGCGTCGGCTGAAACAAAGCTGAATTTATTTATAGATTCTTTCTTCTGATCATCTGACCAATCAGGATATAATATTGATAGAACATATTTTATTGTGTTTTCGAAATTTTCCTTCAAACTTCTTGGAGATATTACTATAGGTTGTCTTTTATCCCATAATGATAGAGCTATAGCAACTGCTAATCTTGTTTTACCAAGTCCCATTGGCATATAAATTAAAAGACCACGTGAATTACCCATAGATCCAATACCATAATCAGGATTGACCAATATTTCTCTGCAGATGTATTGATAATATTTTAATAGATTTGCCCATATATGATCAGGATTCTTATCATCCAGCTTAGCTAGTTCATACTGATCAAATAATTCCTTTAATTTATGAGTCAACTTAATGGGAAATGACGTATCATTCCTTACCAATATATCTGATTTTTCGTGTTCATCTCCCATTTTATATAAAGTATATGCTTTTTAAATTTGAATGCAATATATAATATGTATCATAAAGATAAAACACAATGAATATAACATTTGATGATAGATTCGGAAAAATCAATTACAACAATAATGAACTTAAATTCACATCAGGTAATCATTACATAAATATAAGTGCTTTAGGATTTGAAAATATATATAACTTATGGACGAAATTGGATTTTGCGCGCGATGAAACAGCAAAATTATTCGGTATCTATAGAAGTTCTGTTGAGTTTTATGTTGATTCTAATGTTGACGATACTCATAGCGAATTATATATTCATCCATGGATTGCTTTGTTATTCATAAGGGAATTGGTTACTGACAAAAAATATCAAATAATTGAAATGATTCAAAGATTGATAAAATATCCCATACAAATGAGAGGTTATTTGATATTATTGAAATCAACTAAGCATAAAAAAGAAGTTTATAAATTCGCATATAGAAGTAAGCCGGTCAAAAAATCAGATATTATCTATTTCAAACAAATAAATACTAAAATTATTATAAGTATTCAAACTTCATCACCTTCTGTTAATGATTTATACAAATTCATTAAATCTATTGGTGTTAACACTATCAATGACAATAAAGTTATTAATAAATATTTTATAATCGATTCATGTCAATATGACTTCTGCCAAAAAATAATTACTTTTATTATGGATAACACAAAAACAGAAATTGAGAGAGAAATAGAAATTGAGAAAATAACAAAGGTTTAATTATTTTTTTGATTAGCTTTTTCAGCTTTTTCAGCTTTTTCAGCTTTCTTCTTTTCATATAGTTCCTTATCAAGCTGGATCAGATACTTAACTAACCAAAATCTATCCATTGCCATATATTCTGGTTCTTTATTAGAATTAATTGCTGATGGTTTTCCAAATCTACTAACATATTCTTTATTAACCCTTTTAATAAAAGTGATTTTATTTAATCTAATAAAATTTTCTAAACCCATAAATTCCAATAATTGTATACAGGTGAATGTTTGTGTTTCATCAATATCTTCGCTGATCCTTATAGAACAACAATCTCTGTTATACATTTTAGAAGAGAGCAAATTAATATAATCAATGTAATATTCACAAATGTCATCTTTAATCATATCATAAGGAACGAGTTTTAATCCGTCGTCATTTAAACATCTGCCTGCTTTTTTATCAGTTATAATTTTGACATATTTATCAAGGTTATTTATATCCCTAATTATATATTTCAAGTTATTTGTATCAAAATACTTTTTACCATCATTTATTGAAAGTCTGACAATTCTTGATCTGTTCATTATTATCTTTAATAATACTATGTTCATATAATTCAAATTTGACAGTTTATTTTATACAATGAAGATATTAAATCATCTAGATCGTCGTTTGTTTTATCTATATTAACTTCTTTAACTTCTTTAACTTCTTTATTATCCTTAGTTTTGATATCAGAAAATAGGTAATTTTTGTATATGATAGGATACTTTCTCTCTTCATATACTTTTACTCTATCAACTATTTGATTTTTTAGACTAATTCTAACATCAACAATATCTATTATTTGCCTTATTATACTCTCATCTGATCCTTTCCTCATAATTCTTCCGATTATTTGGTTGAGTCCATATCTTCTTGGAGTAGCTAAAATCAATGCCGTCATATCAACGAGAGACAATCCTCTGCGACTATATCCATAAGTTGTTAATACTATATGAGCACCAGATTTCTTCGTTTCGCTAAGATGGGATTCTGATATTCCCCCTTTTAATATACTAACTTTAACAGGATCGGTATTGTCATTTAATTCTGGCGAATATATTTCTGTACTTGATATATGTTGTTTCAAACATTCATTTATTATATTCAAATATTCTCTATGTTCACAGAAAACCATTATGCCATGACGACGACCATCACCCAATCCTAATTTTTTTAGTTTTTCAATGTCGGTTGATTTATGTAGATTATATAACTCCAAAATTTCCATAACAATCATCTCAGCACGAGATTTATCATTCATAATATTTCCTATAGTTGAAATAGCTGATATAGATCCCTTCGCTGAAATTCCAGCTATGCAATGTTTAGGATCTCCACAATAGTTAATAATTTTGACGTTACATTTAAATTTATTCTGTTCATATGATATTTTAACAGGATTTCCCAAATGATGGATAATATATTTATCAGCTTGATCAATTCTTTCCAAAGGAGTTGCGGATAATCCTAACACATATTTAGTCTGTGCTAACCATAAAGCATTACTATTACACTTACTATGATATTCATGTGCTTCATCTAATATTAAAAAACCAAATCCCCGTAAAAAATCTACTGGTTTCTTTCTGAAAGTGTTTATAATTATTATTATTACATCATATAGATCAGAGTTTATAACACACTTAGATTTATTGTGATAAATAATAGTTTCTAATGATGGATATGTTTTTGTTAATTCATCCACCCATTGTTGAGCGATTGCTGCTGTAGGAGCAACAATCATCGTAGGAACTTTAAGCTTACGAATTAATCCACATCCTACTCTTGTTTTACCTAGTCCAGTATCCAGTTGTAAATAAGCAATACCATAGTTGTGATCTGCTAATTCATATTTTGACAATCTATTAATTGCATTAACTTGATATTCATAAAATATTTCATTGGATAAAAATTTAGACTCATCTAAGGTTCTAGACGGTTTAATTATGTTATTATCATAGCTAATTTTATCAATTATTTTTTTACCATCATTATCAACTATGTTGTTAAGAGCTCGAATCTTAATTCTTGGAATTATTATCTTGGTATTTTTATCTAATTTATATGCTTTGATGGATTTATTATAATATTTATTTTTAAACTTTGGATGTGGTTTGATAATAGTTGTGTAAGTTTTCAATAAAATATTATATGCATTTTCACCTATCTTGTTTTTTAATTCACTAATTGAAAATTCCAATCCATAACAAGAGATATTAGCAGTTAACATTACTAATATTATTATATTTATATACTTCAAATTCAATCAGTTTATATTATTTGTTTCTTTTTTGTTTTCCCATCATATGGAATACCGTGATGATTATCCATCATCCATTGGTTAATATTCTCTCCTGATTTTGTGTATAAATACGCTAAAATTCTACCATATTTATCAAAGTTACCACATTTCATTATAACCAAATCATTAACTTTGGATGATAATGCTTCTTTTGCTTTTTTAGCTTTATCTTTAATTGCAACTCTATTAGGATCTGATTTTAATGGTTTCATTTCAGCGCTATCATATCCAATTAATCTTATTTTGTATTGTATTAATTTCCCATTACCATCTCTAAATACTGCTCGTAAAGTGTCTCCATCATATATATCTACGATTTTGGCCACACACACTAATCCGTTGAATGAAAAATCATCAACACGCGAGGCATTTTTTAATTCTTCATCATCAAAACTTATATTGTCTGTTTTCATTGTATTATATAAAATCATTTTATCATTTTTTGTCAACCAATTAATTGATTATATAACAATCTACCATCAGTCATCGCATTTTGAATCTGCGTTTGAATATTGTTGTTAAATCCATTTAAGTATGTCACATAATTCGAAACTTCTTGTAATAATTCTTTGTAATCTGGTAATGTTTTAAAGAATGTTGCAGCGAATTGCATATATTGTATGACAAGTGAGATATTGCTGCTAATAGTATTTATCATTGATTGATTGATAGTGATATTTGTTGATAAACCATATGATAATTTAGCAACTGATGTTATGATAGCGATGGATGAACTCGCATTAATGTTTGTAATAGCTGCATAATATCCACATGTTAATAAATTATTAAAATCACAACTGCTAGACAAAAGATAATTAACATATCCAATCGCTTCAGGTGTATATGATGATAGATTTCCTTGGAGTGATTTCATAGGACCTGAAACATAATCATATGATCCAGGCAAAGATTCTTGGAAGTTTTTTACAGTTGTGTAAATAGATGTTGATATATTAGTAGCAAAGTTATTGAGAGAATCAAACAATATTTTGGCAGAATTTTGAGCGTTTGCAATGAGTGTTATAAATTCACTATTGGTACATTTATTATTGATACATTGGAAATCAACTGGACAATCCTTATCTGATTGACAAACATTATTGACAGGAGGAGGATTTGGTTTTTTTCTGTTTTTTATGTATAAATAAGCAGCGATAATTATTATTATAAGTATGATGATAGATATAGCAATGTTAATTTTTATCATATCTGTTATTAAATTACTTGATAAAAAAATGAAAGTTATGTCAATTATTCCTTGTTATTTGATTTTATACCCAGCTATAAGCTGTATGAACATATAATGAGTATATACTTGTGCCATCTCGAGCATCCATGATACCATCTGATGTAAATTCTTTTGCTTTATTGAGGATCTGTTGTATATCATATGGTAATGATGGGAATTTGAAACCTCTGTTAATATATTTCATTATAACGTCTTGTGGTTTGCTTTTCTTACTAGCAAAGTAATAAATATTTGGACTTGCTCCAGTTACCATTGCATGTAAACATCTTGATGAAACCACAAATTGTGGGCTTCCATCTTCTTTAGCGTAACCTTTTACAGCGCTGTAAACTCCACATACCATTCCTACATGATAAACAAGGATATGATTGATATTATTTCTATATAATTCAACTGATCTGAAAGAATGTATTTTAGTGGGATCTGTAGTAATTATTTTCCAATTTCCATTTTTCACTAATTCTACATGTGGATGAAATTTCTTAATTACAGAGAAATGTTTCTTCACTTCTATTTCCAATTCCTCTTCAGTGTCTACATTTATTGCTATATCTAAGTCAGATCCTGGTTTAATATCAACAATTGTTTCTAAATAACCTTGATTATCAGAGTCTTTACTAAGAGCAATACAACGGCATCTGACACCATTAATTGATATTCCATCCTCGCCGTCGGTATTAGCCGTATTATAATATTTATCACATCTATGTATAACTGTATATTGTTCTCCTTTGGGGGTAATTACCGTCAATAGCTTGATTCTATTAGCACAACGATGATTTCTTCTAACTCCATATCGTTCATAGTGGCCATCTACACCATCTTTAGGACATTTCAGGATTTTTCTATATGTAGACATGTCTCTTGGAACCGTTTTCACTGGACTATAATCAAGATCTAAAGCTCTCTTATATTTTATATACGGTCTTGTATAACGATCTGATGTTCTAGTTGAGAATTGAACGCATTTATTTCCATTATGTTCAAATGTAATCGGTGCACTATTTCTATAGATGTCAACTTCCGCGCCTGAAAATATATGATCCTGTTGTCTAAATAATGATGCAGCAATAGCCGATCCTGTTATAAATGATTTACTTAGATCAAGATAATCTAAATATCCACCTACAAATATATTCAACCTATCAAATGCCTTTTTCTCATTCGTTATGCCATATCTATTTTTAAAAGATGATAATTCTTTAAGATTAAACATAAACAATGAGTCTTTAACTATTAAAGGTCGTGTATCTATAAATTCTCTTTCAGAAGATCTATTAAATTCATCGGACAATAATATTTTGACCGTTTCCTCTGATAATTTAATACATTTTCTGTCCTCGCTATAATATGTATCAGATAATTTACTATATATTAATTTAACAATATTCACGAAATCCTCATCATGTATTAATCTTATTAATCTAGGTGAATGTAATGCAGAATTTACTAGTTTTACACATCTTTTGATTATTCTCATGTCATCATATCTAGAAAATATCTCCAGAATCTCTATAAATGATTGATGCTCATCAATATCAAACTCAGGTAAAATAGGATTGGAATATCTAACATTCTTACAAAATCGTTTTATTGACTCAGATAAATCATCTTTAATTTCCTCTAATTTCTTCATTTCTGCATCTTTGCGTTCTTCTTCATCTTTATTAATCATTTCTGCATCATAATCCAACTTTGCATTAGGTTGATATCCTACGATTACTTGTGTATCATAATCCATGATTGAGTTTTCAATAAATCTCTCAATATCTGAAATTATTTCACAGATTTCATCATCTAGTGCTAACATTGAATCAAATGCCTTTATTAAATTCAGTTTATCTTGCATAAACATTTTTCTTGATAAAGCGACATTTATTAAATGCATCATTTGGTTTTCATCTATAGGAGGTGACAATACCAAAACTTCTTCATAATCCTTAAAGATTTTCTTGTCTTCACTATCTAAATGCATAATCACATCATCTTTGTTGAATTTCTTGATAAATCTCGCAAGTATTCCGAATTTAATAAGTATTAAAGGAGCACTGATAAACTTTGATCTTAATCCTGTTGATTTACATTCTACTATTATATATTTGCCGTATTTCTCTGAAAACTCTTGATAATGTGAGCTATTATAAACTTCATCAGATAATTTAACACTATAATTAATTTCTTCCATTATATGCCTATTATAAATTGATTGTTGAATTTGAATTAATAACATATATTATTATACATTCAAATTTTATGGATAATAAGACTCGAATAAAATCCCTTTTACAACTTGCTATATCAAGCATAATTAGCCTAAATACTGATATTTCTACCGAAAAAGATATAATCAACATAAATTTCAGTTGTTTTAGTTTGAGGGTGTCTAGGACTCTTGTACATTTCGGCGAAAACGCAATTTATAATACTTGTATAAATCCGATTAATACCAAGAAAGTGCTGCCATTTATATCTATGCGTGATAATGCAATAGTGAATGAAATCATCTTAAGAGAGATGTCTATAAAAGTACATACATGGAAAAACTGCGTGAATAATTACACGGATTTAAAATTCAAAATATGTGGATGCAAAGTCATATTCTCAGAATTGTTTACTCCAGGAAAGTTAAATAAATTTAAAATATTTCTTCAAACTAATGGGTTGTTTCCATACATAGGAGAACTCATAGAAATTTATTCAACTAAATCAGCAGATAGAAAAATAGAACTACTAAGGATTCGCTCCATTGCTAGAGAACCTCGTGAGATTTATGTGCAAAAAAACAGAACAATGATTGAATTATATAAAATCTTTGATGATTACAAATTATGCTGTGTATGAATAAAACATCGATACTAGATAAGTTCCTTCACCTGCATCAGTTGTGAATTCTAATCTTTTTGTTCCACTAACGGGTGCTATATTACCAGCCAAAATATATGATCCTCCATTATTATATGTTAATATAGCTGTTCCTGGAACAATAGATGATCCGGTAAAATTTGACGAAGGCAGATTTGGTGGTTCAAACTGGAATGATTGATATTGTGTTTGTGATGTCAATTCAACAACTACACTCGCAATAACATGATTAATTGTGTCACCTGTGATAAGCTGACTGTTGATTATTGGTGTACCAACGACCGATTCTGATATGGTTACTGTATATTGAGACGTCATTATTTTTATAATTTATTGATTATTTTTTTCCAATTAATTTATTGATTGAACTCATCTGCTTCTCATATGATTCAATAGCGTCTTTATATCTTCCAGGAACAATATAGTCTCTAAAACTAATGTAATGACCATTATTACTTTGAACTACATTATATAACCAACCAGTCGCTGCATTATTCCAATCGGCATTTTGTGATGAAATATTTGCGGGAGAATCTAGTCCTAGATTAAAGGCTATTGCTTTCTGCAAAGCTGTCATATCTCCTGGTTTATCAACAACAAATCCATATAATGTTAACTCCGACAATGGTGCTTGTCCTAATTTATTTAATTCATTGTCCAATTTTTTCTGATTATCAGAGATTATTACAGCTTGATTAGATGTTTGATGGAAATTAGATGTTGATTCTATAACTTCTAGTTTTGGAATTTCTATTCTAGCGTCTGGTGTGATATCTTTCATTCCTTTTTCTTTTATGGTTTCTACCCCTCTTTCACCAGTTGGTATAGTTGATTTATATGGCTTCATACCTGTCCTAGAAGATATAATAGATTCTTCTTCTATTCTTCTCAGAGGTGATTTCTCTGTGGCAGGTATAATTGTTGATCCTTTTTCGAACGATGATGCCGGCTCAATAACAGGAGTTCTTACGCTTGCTGTTATACCAAGTTGATCGATTAAGTCAAATGTTTTCTTAACAAGGTTATATAAGATCTCTTTATCATTAGGCAATATAACAACATTATTGTCTAAATTACCACTACCTGTTTTAGTTACAATTTTATAGATTTGAGAATTTGTTTTAGCATCAGCTATTGCCTCTATGATTTTCTTCATAACTCCTATATCTTTGGTTCTGAACGATTCCATTACATAACTAAGAAGAATATTAGATAATCCAACTATATCTGGTATCCATTCTATGTGATCTGCAAGAGAAATAACAAATTTTTCATATCTTAACTCTCTCAAAAAACCTAACAGATTAATTCTATGATAATAAATTATGCCGATTATTTGAGACATATAAACACCTAATTCTTTTTCGTATGGATGATAAACCAAAACATTAGTGAATTTTATATCTGGTATGGGTTCTCCATATAATCTACCCCTGTCTGGATTATATTCAGGACCAACTCCCATTGATATTAGACCATGTATCATGCCTTCCATCTTACTCTTGAATAGTCTCTTTTCTCCATTTAATCCATCTGTATTTACAGATGCTCTAAACTTATTCTCTGTATTCTTAAGAAGATTCAATGTTATGGGTTTGGCTGTTTGAAAATTCACGTTTTTTACTCGGTCTCCATTGCGAAAATTCGCGATCAGATTCTCCACAGATTTATATAAGTTCATCATATCCGCAAAATTAGGGGGATTTAATGCAGATCTACTAAACAAAACATCTATAAAATCAGCAAATTTTCCTCTTGCATTAATTAATTCGACGAAACCTGGTGATTTATATGCAGATAACCTTTTCCATCTGAAGATCTCGTTGGCGTTTAATCTATACTCTGTATTAATCGCATATATTAGACTCGGTAATTTTCTCTTGATTTCTGGACTTAAAATATCAGCGATTATTTTATAATGTTTTTCAAACGTTTCGACAGTACCAGGTGGTGCTTTTGGAATTGCCTTTATTTGATTATTAATAATGGTCCTTATTATTCCGGCTGAACCTTTGATATCTACATAATCATTTACTGTTACTGTGTTATCATATTTAATAACTATGGAATTTATTCTTCCTACAATATCTGTTAATTTAGAGTAATTATCTTTGGTTAATAAACTTCCTGAATAAAATCCAACAGAGAATAATTTATCTATTTCAACCACTGCCTGTTTTAAATTTTCTAACTTGGTTTTAGTTGTTCTGTTAAAAGCTGCTCGGTTTTTATCATTGATGGTTAATAATTTATCAACTCCAACATATAATTTGATATTCCAAAACAAGATATTTGGTATTTTTCCAATCAACTGAATCAAATCAAATAATTCTTTAAAATCAGCATTTTTATCTCCTGCCTTATATAGGGCTGATTCATTACTTAAGTCAGTATCAAACTTGGATCTTATATCCTCGAATTTTTGGAAACCACCCACAAATGCGTCGTACTGTAATAACCAAGAATCTTTACCCGCCTGATTATATATTAATTCAATAAATGATAGATAAAGAGATTCAAACAGATCATATATATTTTTAGTGAGTTCAATCTTGTTCTGGTAAAGTAATTTTATATATGCCGAATATAAATGATCTAAATCCGAATTAATTTTCAATATTTCATTTCTTCTCGTGGCATCACTAACATTCTTGACATCATTAATAAAAGCGAGGAAAGTCGGTATTTTTAGCACGTCATGAATAGCATCTAGAAAATCTTTCTCAGAATATGGATTTACATTTTTTGTGATTGCAATGACTGGTTTTAGCGTTGTATAATCAAACTTTGCATACGCGATTCCATAAATGTCGCAGAACTTTTTGTACATGTCATTTGCGTCATTTAGTATAGTATCAACTATTGCCTGTTTCGCGACAATTAAACTATTATATTTTGCGATCTTGCTAAGAGTGCTTATAAAATCAAATGAATATAATATTGTTGATTCAGGTATTGCTTTTGTTGTGTGAACAGTTATTGTATTTAAAATTTTGTTTTTCGAATCTGCTACTGTATTAAATACTTTCATGTGATTACCCAAACCAGTAATAAGAGGACTGAGCGAATTGAAATCAGTTATAATAAATTCATGATCGCTGATGAGAATATTATAGATACTATCAAATAATTTATTTAGATCTTTTTCCAAATCATTGAACGCATTATCATTACCATATATATTTTTTAATGGGTTTTTCAAATAATTTAAATTTGGTTTTAAAAGTTTTAACCTCGCCCTAACAAAATCAAATGCTGTTTTGCTTATCCTTCCAATAATAACATCAACAGATTTCGTAAGACCTTGCTCATAGTTTTTGAAGTTCTTCTCAAAATCATTAATATATGCATAATCTCCAGGATTAGCGAAGGCATCTTCCAATACCTTAGAAGATCTAAACCCCGTGACTGGGTTGGCAAATAATTTCTGATAAAGTGGTCTTTTGAATCGGATGATGTTGATAAATTCCCCATAAGCTTTTAGTCCTGGATCAATAACACTTATTGCTTTGATGAATCTATTGTAATCATCGTTCATTCTTTTGATGAGATCTTTTTCTGGTTGATTCCAAGGATCAATATATCCATATATATCTAGAAAATAAATCGAGTTTATTACGTTGAACACAGCATCTGCAAAATTCTTAAATTCTGTGTTTGATTTATATAATGTTGATGAACGCGATTTACTAATATCATTATAGAAATCAGCGATTTCTTTCCCTATTTTGGTATTTATTGGATATATAGGAGATATTACAACGTTAGTTATATGTTTGAACGAATTTTTGACTGAAGGACTCAATCCATCAAAGGTATTTAGTGGTATTCTCAATATTTTTATTAGTGATTTATCTTTTTGTCCATTCTGTGCTTTCTTAATATCATCCGGTTTAATAAAATAATGAAAATATTTTATTGCATCTATAATCAAGTTTATTGTTGGATCTTGTGGCTTTGATGGTTTTTTTGTCTTAAGAGATTTGATATATTCATTGACGAATTTATTAAAGTTATACACCCAGTTAATGACATTAGGTGTATAAGTTTTCTTGCTTAGATCAAAAAGATCCGGCTCTGCCACCTTTAATTTGTTTAACTCTGTTTCTGCTTGTGTTAATAATGTAGGAGTATAATTAGTAGGTGTCGTCGCAGCAGGAACAGCAGCAGAAGGAGCAGGAGAAGGAGCAGCAGCAGAAGGAGCAGCAGTAGAAGCAGGAGGAGAAGGAGCAGCAGCAGTAGAAGCAGGAGGAGAAGGAGCAGCAGCAGTAGAAGCAGGAGGAGAAGGAG
>Ga0310810_10000092_pt1 | contig 92972 bp, 79 predicted proteins | sample NCmetagenome_FD_207641 | JGI IMG/M metagenome (GOLD analysis project Ga0310810, IMG submission 207641) | Soil microbial communities from experimental microcosm in Duke University, North Carolina, United States - NC | ecosystem: Engineered > Artificial ecosystem > Soil microcosm > Unclassified ... | reverse complement strand
GGCCGAGGCCGCAAAACATGGGGCAGCCCATCCCGGAGCTCTCGAAGGTCCCACAGGCTTCGATAATATCAGCCGGCGCGAGACGGCGCCGCGCTGGCCGACGCGGACGCAACGTCGATCCGCCAGATATTGCAGAAGGTGGCCCGCTTCGCAGACCGGTCCTGCGCGGGCAGGGCCCGCGAAGCTAAGATTGCGCGCGTGAGCGGGGGAACCGGCGGCCCCCGTCTTAGAACACAAAGTGATCCCCACCCGGGAACCACGTCGCGCGGTCAGCCGCCGAGATGCGAACCCGCTGCGGGCGCAATCCCTTGCGTGGGAAAGCGACGGAAGCGATCGATGGTGTAGGCTGGACCAGCTAGGCGCGAAGCGGCGATCGTCGCGCGGCCCGAAGACGCAATGAACCGCGGATAGGGGCCCGGGGGTGGAACGCCACCGGCACCAAAGGCTTCAATTTGTTGAGGTCGCACGCGTACGCGAGCTGAGAATTTTCGCGCCCCACCAGCAGCGTGCACTGGCCCCCGGCGCGGCCGGAGCCGACCAGAGAGCAACGGCGGTCAAAATAACGCCTGCCAGCCCGCGGCGCTATTGTCTGCGGGAACGCGATTCCGTTTTATCAGGACAGCTCCACGGCGGCAAAGGAATGCCGGGCGGACCGGCCGCCCGCGCTTCCCCACCCCTGCGATGTCTTTCATCTATTCGGCGCTTTTACGGCGCCGCAACACGATCACACCCAAAAAAACCAGCGCGAAAACAGCGCAGATCAGGCGAATCATCGAGCCATCCATAGTGTTTCTCCTTTCCCAGCAAATTCGACGACCCCTACATGTTGACCATCATGGGGATCAACTCCCGCACGATGCGCACCAGCACGGGCCCCACCGTCACCACGAAAAGCGATGGCAGAATGCAGAAGAAAATCGGGAATACCAGCTTCACGCCCAGCTTGGCGGCTTTCTCCTCGGCAGCCTGGCGGGTTTGCACGCGCATGAACTCGGAGTGTCCGCGCAAACTCTGCGCGATGCTGGTTCCGAAACGATCTGCTTGGATCAGCACCGCCACCAGCTTCTTGACCTCGTCGACGCCGGTGCGGTCGGCCAGGTTCCGCAGCGCATCCGCCCGCCGCTTGCCGGCTTTCATCTCCAGGTTCATGAGGCCGAACTCCTGGCTGATCTCGGGATGCGCGAATTGCAGCTCTTTGGCTACCTGCACCACGGCTTGATCCAGGCCCAGACCGCTTTCGACACAGACCACCATCAGGTCGAGCGCATTAGGCAATCCACGGCGTATCTGCTTCTGGCGCTTCTTGGCAGCGTGACGCACGTACTCGTTCGGCCCGAAGAACCCGGCGGCGAACGATCCCATCACGAACAGAATCTTCTTGCTCGGATCGGCGTCGGATTTAGCGGCGAAAATCAGCGCCACCATAGGCAGCGCCACGGCCAGAATGGCCTTGGAGCCGTACAGCGTCTTGAGCGCATGGGGACCGCGATAGCCGGCGCGCATCAGGCGCCGCAGCATCACGTTGGAATCCTTGGGCGCCGACGGCACGAGTGTTCCCAGCTTGCGCACCACTTCGCGCCAGGCGAGGCTGGGATGGGACACCGTCACCGGAGCTTCCACGGCCGCCGCGGTGACGCGATCGATAGCCGCTTTGGGCCGCACCCAAAGCTGCGTCCCCAGCGTCGCCGCGATGCCCACGATCAGCAGAAATACCGCCAGAGTAGCGATCAGCATGCGTCTAGACCTCGATCGAAACAATCTTCTTGATCACCGCGTAGCCGACGAACTGCAATGCGATGGAGGAGCCCATCATCCATTGGCCGGTCGGATCGTGGAGGAAAAACATGATGTACTGGGGATTCACGTAGAACATCAGCACCGCCACCGACGCCGGGATCAGCGAGAGCACAGTGCCGGTCATGCGACCGTGCGCGCTGATGGCGCGGATCCGGCCTCGCAGCTTGAAGCGCTCCCGGATCAGATACGCCAGCTTCTCCAGAACCTCGGCCAGGTTGCCTCCCGTACGCTTCTGCAGCAGCACCGCGGACACAAAGAACTGCACGTCCAGCAGAGGAATGCGCGCCGCGAGTTTTTCGAGCGCCACTTCGAGCGGCAGCCCCAGGTTTTGTTCGTCGAAGGTGCGGCGGAACTCACCGGCCAGCGGTTCGTCGAATTCGCGGTGTAACATTTCGAGCGAGACCGAAAACGCGTGCCCCGCGCGCATGGCGCGCGCCACGAACTCCAGGCCGTCCGGAAACTGCTCTTCGAACTTGCGCAGCCGCTTCCTGCCCTTGCGCCATACGTAGAGCAGAGGCAGAGCCCCGCACAGCGGACCGGTGAAGAACGCCAAGCGGTCGAGCGGCGGGGGCAGCAAATACCACGCCGCCGCGAACCCGAACAGCAGTCCGGCGGCTGCCAGGCGGGCCAGACGCGCCACCGGCCAATGTAAGCCGGCCTGCTCGAGCAGGTGTTGCAGACGGTTGCGCAACTGGAACCGGCGGAGCACCTCGAGAACCATGCGATCTTTCTTCGCGTCCTCGGTCTGCATGAGCGCCGGCGCCGTATTCTGGCGCTTGCCGGCGGGTGCCGTGGTTCCAAGCAGACGGCTCTTGATGCTATCCAGATCGGATCGCCGCAGGCGGCTGTTCAGAAGGAAATAGCCGCCGGCAGTAGCCAGCACCACCGCCACGAAGATGAAAATGACCAAGGTCATGGCACGCCTAGACCTCGAGCGACTGATCGAACAGTTCCGGCGGGAGGTGGATGCCGGCCGCCAGCAGTTTTTCGGAAAACTTGGGACGGATGCCGGTGGCGCAAAACCGGCCCAGCACTTTGCCCTCGGCGGAGACGCCGCGTTTCTCGAAGACAAAGATGTCCTGCAGCGTCACCATGTCGCCTTCCATGCCCGTCACCTCCGTGATGCTGACCACGCGGCGCGAACCGTCGCTCAGCCGCGCCGCCTGCACCAGCAGGTGGACCGCCGAGGCGATCTGCTGGCGGATCGACACCATTTGCATGTTGGCGTTGGCCAGCGACACCATCACCTCCAGCCGCGAGACGGCGTCACGCGGGGTATTGGCATGCACCGTAGTGAGCGACCCGTCATGACCCGTATTCATCGCCTGCAGCATGTCGAGCGCCTCCTCGCCGCGCACCTCTCCCACTACGATGCGGTCCGGCCGCATGCGCAGGCTGTTGACCAGCAACTGGCGCTGGCGCACTGCGCCCTGACCTTCGATATTGGCGGGCCGGGTTTCGAGCCGCACCACATGCGGTTGTTTCAGCTGCAGCTCGGCCGCGTCCTCGATGGTCACAATGCGTTCCTTGGGCGAAATAAACGCCGACATGGCGTTTAAAAGCGTGGTTTTTCCGGCGCCGGTGCCGCCCGCAATGATGATGTTGAGTTTGGCCTTCACCGCGCCTTCGAGCAGCTCCATCATGCCCGCCATGAGCGCTTTCTTTTCCACCAGGTCCTGCGGCATCAGCTTGTCGGTGCCGAAGCGGCGGATGGAAAGCAGCGGGCCGTCGACCGCGAGCGGCGGCACGATGGCGTTCACGCGCGAGCCGTCGCTCAGGCGCGCGTCCACCATGGGATTGGATTCGTCCACGCGCCGGCCCACCTGGGACACGATCTTGTCGATGATGCGCAGCAGGTGCGAGTCGTCCCGGAAACAGACGTTGGTGATTTCGAGCAGGCCTTTGCGCTCCACGTAAACCTGCTTGTAACCGTTCACCAGAATGTCGGAGATGGTGGGGTCCTGGAGCAGCGGCTCGAGCGGACCCAGGCCAAACACTTCGTCCAGAACTTCTTCGGAAATCTGCTGACGCTCGAGCGAGCTGAGCAAGGTCTGCTCGCCGTCGATCAGCGAGATCACCGCCTGGCGCACTTCGCCGCGGACGCGCTGGTTGTCGATGGTGGCCAGGGCCTCCAGATTGATCTTGTCCAGCAGCTTGCGATGCAGCGTGAACTTGAGCTCCTGGTACTCTGGCCGCAGAGCGTTCTTGTTGCGCCCCGCATTACGCAGCAGGCGCTGGTCCCAGGTCAGCTCTTGTCCTGGCCTTGCATCAGCATTCGTTGTTAACATGATGGCTTTCCTTCACACACCGTTTACCCGGCTCGCTCGAGCGCCGGCCGGGCCTTCGCCATATCGGCTTCGCGGGGCTCGGAACAGATGGCCCGCGCGAATTCCCACAGCGCGCGCTCGAGCGCGCACGGCCCGATAGGCTGGCCGGCGCTGAGAGCCTTATGCAGCGAAAGATAATCATTGGGAAAAGTGGCGTAGACCGGCGCTTTGAAAATCTTGGCCATGGCTTCGAGCGTCACTTCATCGGCTCTGCCCGCGCGGTTGACGATGACGTGAAAATTGTCCAGGCTCAGTCCGATCTGCGCCAGTTGCGCCACGGCCTTGCGCGTGAGATGCAGGCTGGGTAATTCGGGAGTCGTAACCAGAAAGGCATGGTCGGATTCGGGCAGCATGAGCAGGCTGAGCCTCTCGAATACCGTGGGCAGGTCTACGATCACCCAGTCGTAAACCGGGCGCGCGCACTCGAGAATTTTGCGGAGCTTGGAGGGATCCGGGTTGCCAATGGCCAGCGCCCCGGGCGACGGCAGCACATCCACGCCGCCCTTGCGCTGCACCAGCGGCGTCCAGGTTTCGGGAGTCGCATTGAGGCTGTTGGCATCGAGCGCGCGCAAAGCCTCGGCTACCGACGGCGCTTCCGGCAGCTTGAACAGCAGGCGCATGGTGCCGCTCCAGAGGGCAAAGTCCACCAGGAGAATGCGCTGTCCGGTGACCTCATGCAGAGCAAACGCCGTGTGGGCCGCGAGCGTGGAAGCTCCCGAACCCGGCTTGGCGCTCGAGAACACGACCAGCCGGCCACGCTGGGTCTCACCCGGCTCCTCGCCCGGAAAGCGGCTGGCAATGCGGGCCACCGCCTGGCGCTGCATCTCGGCGGTAAACGGCGCGTAGAGAAACTCGGTAGCCCCGGCGCGCAGGCAATCGAGCAGCGCGGGCGCGTTATTACTGGTATGCAGGGCAATCACCGGAACTGGGGTGGCCGAACTGCAGGCCGCATCAATGAGCGCCGATCCTTCGGCGACATTGCTCGAGACATCGATCAGCACCACATCCGGCCGTGCCTGCCGCAGTTGCGCCATCAGCCTCGGGACCGACGGGTAGCTGGTCCACTCGGCGGAGATCTGAAAGGCGCGGCTCTCCGGGAGAGCACGGAGAAACTGCTGCGCCAGGGCCCGGTTGGGCAGTATGGCGAGCGCCGTGAGCGTCGCCGGGCTATCCACGACGTTCGAGTTGGGAATCTGAGCGGCCATGGGAGCTCGCTTAGTGGCCAGGCGCCTCCGCCTGCGGCTTTAAGACGCGGTCGGCCGCCGGCTGGACCGGCGGAACAGGCGGAGCAGTATCAGAGGCCGTGGCTGGATCCTGTGGCGAGCCTCCGGGCGGGTTATCGATTCCGGTTTGGGCATCGGGCGCAGCCTCGGCTGCCGGGGTTGCCGGCTGCTCGCCGGAGGGGGCCGTTTTGGCCGCCGCATGCGCCTCCTCGACCGGCATGGTGCCGCCCGGGAGTGTCGCAACCATGGCCGGCGCCGGGCCGGCAGGCCCGGGCCCGATGGCGGCGGCCGGCTTTTCAGCGGGATCTTCGCCATGCGGCGCCTTTCCGGGGACGGAGTGCTTAGGCGCTATACCGGGCAGAAACTCCTTCGGCATGACGAGCAGCGGCTTGGGGTCGGTGGCCAGCATCGGATAGACGCTCTCCGGGGTTACCATCACCAGCAGTTCGGTTTTGGACTTGGTTTCGGAGCGGCTCTTAAAGAGCGCGCCCAGGATCGGAATATGCGACAGGCCCGGCACCTGCGAAAGATTTTCGGTCACGCGGTCGTCCAGCAGCCCGGCAATCACGAAGCTCTGTCCCTCGCCCAGTTCGATGTCGGTCTCGATGCGGCGCGTGGCCAAAGCGGGAATGGTGAAGCCGGAGAAAACCACGCCGTTCGCCAGGTCGATGGTGGAGACCTCGGGCTTCACGTGCATTTTAATGGTATTGTTTGCCGTGACCTGCGGCAGAAACGTCAACCGGATCCCGAACTCGCGGAACACGATGGTAATCGCGCCGGCGTTCTGACCACCCTGTACTACCGGAACCGGGAATTCGCCGCCCACCAGAAAGCTCGCTTCCTTGCCGCTGGTGGTCACCAGATTCGGCTCCGCCAGGATTTGCAGAACACCCTGGGATTGCAGATCGCGAATCAGAACCCCCAGGTTCAGGTCGGGGCGGAAGGCAAAAATATTCAGCACATCGCTTAAGGAGAAGTCGGTGGTGGTGCCCGTCAGGCGTCCCGGAATCTGGCCTGTCAACACGGAGGGCGTACCGCTCGGAAATTGTCCCGTAGTAATGCGGCCGGGCGTGTTGCCCGCACCCGTCGAAAGCAGGTTTATGCCGAAGGATTTGGCTACGTTGCGATTGACCTCGGCGAACTTGACGCGCAGTATGATCTGCTTGTCGGCCCGGGGCGGGACCACCTGGAGATTGTTCACTACCGTCTTCACCAGCGGCGCCACCAGCGCCATGGCCCGGTCCGCGATGCCTTGATTGCTTGCGCGGCCGACCAGCGCCAAAGAATCCCGATCCGCCAGTACTTCGATGGCTTCATCGGGAAAGGTTTCTTTCAACAACCGCCGGATGGGTACGAGATCGCGCTCCACGGTAACGGCATACATGGTGCGGCTGCCGGATTTCGGCCAGATGACCAGCGTGGCCGCGCCCGCCGATTTGGCGTTAATCAGAATCTCGCGGGTAGTGATGGCCACCGCGTCCACGATTTCCGGATTGCTGATGGAGATGCGGGCCACATCCGCCTGCCGGTCGAGCACCACGCTACGGCCGACGTTCAGCTTCATCTGTTCCACCGGACCTTGCGACGGGAGGTCCTCGGCCGTAACAGCCGCGGCCAGGACCAGCGCCAGCCCCGGCAACCATCGGCCGGACACGGCGTTCCCGGGGTTCGCCCGAAATTTTCGCTTGTTAAGAGTGCTCAATTGATTCCCTCCGGACGCTTCTTCGCCCCCACCACTTCCACGGTTCGCTGGTTGCCGCGGATCATGACCACTTCGTCGGCCGTTGCGGGCCGCGCCGGAGCCGGCGGAGCGGGCGCCGCAGCCTGCCGGGGAGGGTGGGCGCGGGCTTTCTCGGGTACCTCCGCCTTACTCGTGCGACGCCCGAACAGTTCCGACGTTTCGCGGCCGGATGTTTTTTCCGTGCCTTGATCGGCGCCGTTCCTCAGAACGAGTTGGATGCGGCCCTCGCTTCCGGCGAGGGTCAGAATCTCGGCCTGATCTGGCGTCACGAGCAGGGTGACCACGGGCGTATTGATGGCTTGGCCGCGCGACTCCGGCTGCAGCACTTGGCCCGCCGTCAGCACCACGATGTTCTGCAGGACGGTGTTGGTAATGGTGCCGTTGAAATTCGGCGGCCGGCCGGTAACCAGCACGTCCACACGCATGCCGGGCAATACGTATCCGGCCACGCCCACGACATCGTTGACGCGCACCGAAACCGCGCGCATGCCCGGTGGAATAATGGGCGCGAGGCCCATGCCGCTGCCGCGGGCGGCCAGCCGGCCTTCGAGCACCGGCTCGTCCAGCAGCACATTACTCACCACCGGCCGGTCGATGACCTCCTCCACTTTGGAGAAACCGCCGTGAGGAAACAGGTCTGCGGGGATCTTGGTGATCTTTAACTCCTCCCGCCTGACTGAGGTGCCCACCGGGAGCGGTTGCGCAGCGGTCACCAAATCGCGGAATTCCACCTGCTTCGGTTTGCCCCGCGCGCCGCGGGTCGACATCTGATAAAACACCGCGGAGACAACCAGCGCCAGCACGATGCTCATGGCTAAAACGGTCAAAAATCGTCGGTCCATAGTTCACTCGTTGTGTTCTGTCTTACCCCAGGGCAAATTCCGCCAGCCACACACCGGCCACAATAGCGGGCGCGTAAGGAATTGCCTGGCCGCCCGGCGCGGCACGGCGCCGCGCGCGCAAAGCCAGTACGACCGCGTAACCCGCGCCCATCAACCCGCCGGCGACGGCGGCAAACCAGGCGGCCCAGGCGATCGCGCCCGGACCCAGCAGGCTGCCGAATCCCGCCATCAATTTCACGTCGCCGCCACCCATGCCGTTGAGCAGGTAAAAGACCAGGAAGACGGCAAAGCCCACAAGCGTTCCCAAAGATGCCAAGAGCGCGCCGCGCCAGCCGTGCTGCGCAATGTGCAGCACGAATCCGGAAGCCAGCGCGGCTCCCGAAGTCCAGTTCGATATGCGGCGGCGCGCCAGATCTTCGACCACCGCAGCGCATCCCACCGCCAACGTGACTCCGCCGAATCCGGTCATGCCCGTTTCTTCCCCGCTGCATCGCGCTCACGCTGGACGTCCATCAGCGGCGGCGCGAGGAAGCCGGATGCCAGCGCAAACTCAACCAGTCTTTTCCCCGAAGGCAGACGCCAGGCATCGTAACCGGCGCTGATCCGGCCCTTGCCTTTTCTCTGGGCGCCGGGCCCCACAACTGCTGGCAGGCGCGCGGCATGCTTCGGCGTCACTCGGTTGGCCCCCTGTGTATTCTTTCGGTGGAATCGGGTTTTTGGTTTAGTGCGGCTTGGCCAACCCGTTCGAGAAAAAAGGCCTGGCGGTCGTGGTCTAGCACCCTCCAGCGCCCATCGCGCATGAGCAGATGGGCGAGCGGCCATTCGGAGGGGAGGAGGGCCAGATCGAAGCCATACTGATCCAGGATGCGTTCCCAGCCCGGGACGGCATTGAGCAAGCCCAGGTACTCGCGGCCGACCTCGGGCCCGTAGAAGTCGCTGCGCCCGTCCACGAACACGCGCCCCTGCGGATAAAACCGGTAAATCAAGTAATCACCCCACTGGTCTGACGTCAGGATGCGCGGCCGGGAGCCGCCGGACGGAGCCATCCGGGCGATGTTCCGGTTGACCGCGGCCACCGGAAATTTGTTGCCGGGAAAATCCTGCGGCCAATTCCAGGGCAGTAGGGCCAGCCCCACTAACCCCACCGGTACCCACAGGCTTGAGCGCTGCGGGGCGGCGGAAAAATCTCGCAGACAATTGCACAAGGCGGCGCCTACCGACCGCCGTTCGAACCGCACACTCCAAGCCGACCACAAGCGGCTGGCTTCGAGCGCGCAGAGAGGCGCCGCAAGGAAGGCGTAAAGCGGCACGTGCCGCGCTGAAGCCAGGGCCGAATGCGCCCAAAACGCGATGAGCAGCAACTCCGCCAAGAGGCACCGCCGGTAAAGCAAAGGTAGGAGCGCCAGCCCGGCAAACAGCAGGATCTCGAATTGCAGCATGCTCTCCGAACGAAATCGCGGAGACTGGAATTCATCCACCACCTGCCGGATCCAGTCCGACCGCAGATAGCTGACAATGTGCTGGTGCAAATGCCAGCCGTAGGGATTCGCGAACGTGGCGAGCGCGCATGCGCCGGCGAGCGCCGTATATCGCCGGGCGGAATAGAAGCGTCGCCGCAAGCCCGGCGGATCCAGTGCCGCCTGCCACAACGAGCCCCCAGCCACCAGGCCCAGGCACGCAATCCAGGCAAGAAAGCCGCCGTGCAGATTGGTCCAAACTGCCGTCATGGGGACCAGCCACCAAACGGCGCGCCCGGGACTGCGCCGGTCTCGTTCCAAAACCCAAACGGCGGCCGTCAGGCCCAGCAGCGTAAAGATGTGCGGCCGCGCCAAGTAATGCACGGTCGAGGCTCCGGCCGCCAATAACGTTGCACCCAGCGCCGCCAACAGGTTCGCTCCGCGCCACATCATGTAGCGGTAAAGCAGCGCGGACGAAAACGAGAGCACCAGGCCGGTGAAGGCCACTACGCCTTTGAGTCCCCAGGCGCGGTAAAGCAGCGCAAAGATCATGTCGCTCAACCATTCCCAGGCAAACCACGGCTGGCCGGCCTTGCTGAAAGAAAACAAATCGCGCATCGGCACCGAGCGGGTGTCCAGAATGTACTCGCCCGTGCGAATATGCCAACCCGTGTCGCCATCCGCCAGCAAAACGCTCCAGCCGCTCCCCGCCGCGAAAACCCAGACCAGAATGGCGAAAAACAAGCAGTCAGAGAGCGACGGAATGAGCAGCAAAGGCACGCTGCGGACGGTAACTGCGCCGGGGTGGACCGCGGGGATCAGCATGTCAAGCCAGGGACTAAGAAAATTCGCTAGCTAGAGCAAATATCGGAGGGAAACGCCTAGGGCTTTAGGCGCACGGTAAGGCCGAACGCGGCTGCGAGAACCTGCCTCAGGACGTTGCCCTGGCGGCCCGCGACGAGGGATGCCACACGGCCGGGGATGAGATCGTCCTGCCGGTAGATGGCCAGCGAGAAGGGGGCTTGGGCCGCGATCTTCTCGGGCGCCGTCTCGACCAGCGAAAAAAGGAAGTCGAACGCGCTGTCCTCGCGAGCCAGGGCCAGACCGGCGAAAGGTGCTCGTCGCAGCGATTCGCCCGCGACGGCGGCGCACCGGGTTTTGAGTATGTCGAGAGCGGCCGTGCAAAGATCGGAACAGGCTAGAGGCAGTTCAGATGCCAGACCGGGAATTCTGCACACTTGCCGGCGCCCGATCGCATTTACACAAGAGCAACCTGCTCTTCCATTGGCTCCGCTCAACAGTACCAGGGTTCGTTGAGATAGGGAATGGTCGCGCGGGATGCCAAATGGAAATCATGCGGCCGCCCGTGCGCCAGTTCCCAGATCTTGCTGAAAATCTCACTCCGCGAGGCTTTACGGCGCTCCTCGCGCTGGATGAGCTTTTGAATCTCCGCGCAAAGCCGGTCGAGTTCCGGGTCGCTATGCTGCCATTTGTAGGAGAGAGCCGCGGGGTCGAAAGGCCCGATCATTTTGCGGAGGTCGGGCAACATCATGAGTCGCGAGCCCGCCGGGATCAGCAGGCGCATGGCGAGCTGGATGGGGCCGACATTCTCCACCATCTCCAGATCCACAATCGCGCGCAGCAGTTCGCGAAAGCCTTCCCGCGTGGTCCATGGCGTGAAAGTCACGAACGTCGGCGCCAACGTCAGTTCCACCTTTCGCATAATACCGACCACTTGAATAAAGTCCGCGCGCGTGTGCCCTTTTGCCAGCTTCTCCAACACCGCGTCGTCGATCGATTCCACCGCGCTGGTCACAAACAGGCAGCCGGTCTGCTTGAGCACCGGGAGCAGGTCGCGATGTTGCAGCAGATGCTCGATCTTGATGGTGGCGTCGTAGGTGACCGAGGGATATTCGGCATGCAGTGCCTGGACGATGGCGACTGCATGCCCTGGCCCATTGAAAAAATCGGGATCGCCGAATGTAATGTGTTCCGCGCCGGCTGCCACTTGCCGGCGGATGTCTTCCAAGACCACGCCGCGATCCACCACGCGAAATGTGCCGTTGTATACAGGAACGATGGGGCAGTGCCGGCACAAGTGCCTGCATCCCCGGCTGGCTTCCGTGTAGCCGACAAGTTTTTGCTCGCCGCCAATGAGCAGCGGTGCGTAGCGCCCAAAATCCGGCAGACCAGACCGGTCGGGCACCAGGAAATTCTGCCTTGCAAGCGAGATCAACGGCTGGCGCTGCGAACCACCGGCGCCATCCGGCAATCTGCCCGCTAGGTCGCGTAGGCCCTGTTCGAACTCCCCGCCCAGTATCGTCCGCACTCCCAATTCGCGCAGGTATGGCTCGTTCATGGGCGCGTAGAGCCCGTAGCAGCACAGGTGGGCGCGTGGATTGATCGTGCGGACCTTTTCGATCACCGCAACCGCCAGCCGGGTCGCCGTATGCATGGGCAGGTAGAACGACACCAGGTCGGCCTGCTCCACCGGCAAACCCGGTAACGGACCGCAGGCTAGGTCCACACATGTGACTTCGTGGCCGTCCGCGCGTAACCAAGCTGCAGGCGATGCCAGGCCAAAGGGCTGGCGGCCCAGCTCGTACGTCGAAATCAGGACGATTTTCAACAAGTTGAACCTTCATTATCGCAGGGGCACTCTATATAGGTGGAGTTGTTACAATAGAGGTGAATTCTGCCATGTTGGCCACCAAGACCCTCGCTGAGGAGATTCTCGACCTGAAACAGGAGCGGCGCGCCATTCTGCTGGCACACCACTATCAGGAAGCCGAGATTCAGGAACTGGCGGACTGGGTGGGTGACAGCCTGGAACTGGCGCGAAAGGCGCGCGACTTCGAGGGCGACGTCATTGCTTTTTGCGGCGTGTGGTTCATGGCCGAGACCGCCAAGGTGCTCAATCCGCATCGCACCGTCGTGGTGCCCGACAAGGACGCCAGTTGCAGTCTGGTCGAGAGCTGCCCGGTCGAGCCGGTGCGCGCGTACCGGCGGGCGCACCCGGACCATGTCATCGTCAGCTACATCAACACCTCGATCGAAGTGAAGGCGGAAAGCGATATTCTGTGCACTTCGCGCAACGCCGTGCAGATCGTCAACTCCATTCCGGCCGCCAAGACAGTTCTTTTCCTGCCCGATCGCAACCTCGGCAACTATGTGAAGCAGCAAACGGGCCGGCAAAACATGAAGATCTGGCAGGGAACATGCATCGTGCATGCCACGTTTCCCGTGCGGCGATTGATTGAGGCGCGCGAAGCACACCCCGACGCTAAAATTGTCGCCCATCCGGAATGCCCCGAGGCCGTGCTCGATATGGCCGATTTCGTCGGCTCGACCTCCGCCCTCATCGACTGGTGTGTGCGCAGCGACGCCCGCGAATTCATCGTGATGACCGAGAGCGGCGTGGGCCATTCGCTACGCAAACTGGCACCCGAGAAGCAATTTTTCTTCGTGGCCAACGAAAACTGCAATTGCAGCGAATGCCCCTACATGCGGCTGAACACGCTCGAAAAGCTGCGGGATGCGCTGCTCTATCTGGAACCGCGCGTCGAGATCAGCGAGGATTTGATGCGCCGCGCGCGTGTGCCGCTCGAGCGGATGCTCGCCGTCAAGTGAACCGGTATGGATACCAGTCCGCTCGTCGATTCCTTCGGGCGCGCGCATGACAATCTGCGCATCAGCGTAACCGACCGCTGCAATATCCGGTGCTTCTATTGCATGCCCGAGACCGGGGTGCAGTTCACGGAGCGCAGCGAAATTCTATCGTTCGAAGAGATCGAGCGCTTCGTACGCGTGGCCGTGGGACTGGGGATCCGCAAGCTGCGCATCACCGGCGGCGAGCCGCTCGTCCGCCGCGATCTGCCAGTCTTGATCCGGAAACTGGTCTCGATTCCCGGTATCCAGGACCTTGCGCTCACCACCAACGCGGTTCTGCTGGCCGAGATGGCGGAGCCCCTGTACGCAGCCGGACTGCGCCGCATCAACATCCATCTGGATACGCTCGACCGCGAACGATTCCGTCACATCACGCGCCGCGACGACCTCGACAAAGTGCTGGCCGGCATCGACACCTGTCTGCGGATCGGCTACGGGCCGGTAAAGTTGAACGCAGTCGCTATCAAAGACCTTACCGAGCCCGACATTGTTCCCATTGCGCGCTTCTGCCGGGAGCGGGGCATCGAACCGCGCTTCATCGAGTTCATGCCGCTCGATGCGCAGCAACTGTGGGGCCGGACGAGGGTGCTGAGCGCGGACGAAATGATCGATACCTTGTCACGTGAGATTTCGCCGCTCGTGGAAATTCCGGATCGCGACCCGCGCGCCCCCGCTACCGAGTACCGATACGCGGATGGCGGCGGACGAGTCGGCTTCATCGCGTCGGTCACGCGGCCATTCTGTCTGAACTGCAATCGCCTCCGGCTCACCGCCGATGGCAAGTTGCGTTACTGCCTTTTCGCGATTGAAGAAGCCGACGTGAAATCGCTGCTACGCTCGGACGCAAGCGATGAGGAGATCGCCGCGTTGATTCGCTCGAACGTGAAGGATAAGTGGGCCGGCCACGAAATCAATAGCGCCCGTTTCGTGCCCCCGCCCCGGCCCATGTACGCCATCGGCGGCTGAAGCGCGAGAACGTCTCATCCGCCTATCCCATCCCGTCCGGGATGGTCCAAACAGTGCCTACGGGAGGTGCACGTCATGTTGCCGAAGAACACTGGTCTGGTGCATTTACCCTCTTTGATGTCATCCATAAGCCGGTGCATTTACGTTATCCGCGGGCACAAGGTGATGCTCGATGCCGATTTTGCAGAACTCTACGGGGTGACGACCAAGCGGCTCAACGAGCAGGTCAAGCGCAACCGCAAGCGGTTTCCAACGGACTTCATGTTCCGGCTCACGGTCAATGAAGCAGAGATCGTAATATCTTTAAGGTCGCAAATTGCGACCTTAAAGCGCGGCCGTCACCGCAAGTATCTTCCGTATGTCTTCACGGAACAGGGCGTGGCGATGCTGTCCAGCGTATTACACAGCAACCGCTCCATTGCGGTGAACATTGTGATCATGCGGGCGTTTGTGAAGCTGCGCGAACTCTCCGCGAGGAGTCAAGAACTGGTACGCCAACTGAGCGAGATGGGGAAGAAATACGATGCCCGGTTCCGGCAGGTGTTTCGTGCCATCCGCCAACTCATGGAGCCGGTTGCCGAGTCCGTACCGCCGCGCCGCGGCATCGGATTCACCGCGGACCACAGCCCGCCCCGCAAAGGTCGCAATTTGCGACCTTAAAGATTCATGCGCCCGCCACAGACGCGGACGGCTGTGCCACTATAGAATTCTCAATGAAAATCGCGCTTGGGCAGATCAACACGACGGTCGGCGATCTCGTGGGCAACGTCGCACGCATGGTCTCGGCGTCGCGTGAAGCCGCGAGTGCCGGGGCGGAAGTGATCGTATTCCCCGAACTTTCGATCACGGGTTATCCGCCGCGGGATCTGGTTGAGAAACCCACATTTATCGAGCGGTCAGAACAGCACTTGAAGCGGCTTGCCGCGGAGACGGCGGATCTCTGCCTGTCCGTGATCTGCGGCTACGTGGGCCGCGCACATTCGCCTGCCGGCAAAGGGGCCACCAACAGCGCCGCCATTCTGCAAAAAGGCAGCATCGTGTTCCAGCAGTCCAAAATGCTGCTCCCCACCTATGATGTTTTCGACGAAGCACGCTATTTCACGCCCGCCGAGAATCAGAAACTCACGCGGATCGACGACACTGCGGTGGCGCTCACCATCTGCGAAGATGCGTGGAACGATAAACAATTCTGGGAGCGTCGGCTCTACCGGCGCGATCCCGTCGATGAGCTGATTTCCGCCGGCGGCAAACTCCTGATCAGCATCAATGCGTCTCCTTACCACATGGGCAAACGAGCGCTCCGCCGCGAGATCTTCACCGCCGCCGCCCGGCACCACGCCGTTCCGCTGGTTTACGTCAACCAGGTGGGAGGCAACGATTCGCTGGTATTCGACGGCACCAGCTTCGCCATGAATGCGGCAGGAAGCGTAATCGCTTCCGCGGCTTCATTTCAGGAGGACTTGGTCTTCGTCGATATGTCCTCCGGTCAAGGCGAGCAGCATCAGAGTATCCATGACGAATGCGAGGCCGCCTATGAAGCCCTCGTTGTGGGAACGCGCGACTACATCCGCAAGTGTGGATTCGAGCGGGTGCTCGTCGGGCTCAGCGGTGGCATCGATTCATCGCTCACTGCGGTGATTGCCGCCGATGCCGTGGGCCGCGAAAATGTCGTGGGAGTGGGTATGCCCGGCCCCTATTCGTCCTCCGGCAGCGTGATCGACGCACGCGCGCTTGCGGCGAATTTAGGCATCCGCTTCGAGATAGCTTCCATCACGCCAATGTACGCGGAATTTCTCAAGGCGCTCGATCCCTTGTTTAAAGGTGCGCCGCGCGATGTGACGGAGGAAAATCTGCAGGCCCGGCTGCGCGGTGTAACATTGATGGCGCTGTCCAATAAGTGGGGCGCACTTGTGCTCACGACGGGCAATAAGAGCGAGCTGGCGGTTGGTTATTGCACCTTGTACGGAGACATGTGCGGCGGGCTGGCCGTGATCAGCGACGTTCCCAAAACGCTGGTGTACTCGCTTTCGCGCGTGGCCAACAAGCGGCATCCCGGCGCCATTCCGGAAGCGGTGTTCGAAAAGCCGCCGTCAGCCGAGTTGCGCCCCGATCAAAAAGATACCGACTCGCTTCCGCCCTATGAAGTGCTCGATCCGATTCTGCGCGGCTATGTGGAAGATGATCTTTCACCCCGGCAGATATCGGAGCAGCTCGGCCAGCCGCTCGATCTGGTGACGCGGATTATCAACCAGGTCGACCGGAACGAATACAAGCGCCAGCAGGCGGCGCCGGGCATCAAAGTTACATCCAAAGCGTTCGGCATCGGACGCCGTTTCCCCGTCGCTCAAAAATACGTCGAATAAAGGCGGCTTCGTCCAAATGAGATCGTACTGGCTTGCTTGCATCTGCTCCGCGCTGCTCATCGCCGGCGCCGCGCTCGTCTCTTCGCAACCGGCTCCTCCGGAGCGCGTGGGTCCGCTGGCCAACGGCGGCCTCCTTTTGAATAGCGGATGGCGCCTGTCGCCCGCGGGAAAGCAGGTGCCGCTCGAAACATTTCCGATGTCATCGGCATTGTCCCGTGATGGACGCTATCTGCTGGTGCTGAACGGCGGCTACAATCCGCCGTCGATCAGCGTGCTGGACACGGCGGCCGCCCGCGAGCTCTCGCGCGTTCCGGTCGCCGACGGATGGCTCGGGCTCGCGTTCTCGCCGAAAGGCGATCGCGTCTACGTCGGCGGCGGTTCGCGCGCCTCGGTCTTTGAGTTCACCTTTGCGGCTGGGGAACTCAAGCCCGCCCGTACTTTCGTCGTCGTGCCCAAAGACAAGCGCACCAATCGCGATTTCATCGGCGATGTGGCTTTCACTCCCGACGGCCGGCTGATCTATGCGGCCGATCTGTTCCACGATTCTCTGGTGGTGATCAACCCGCAGTCGGGAATGGCGATCGAGCGGATCAAGACCGGCCGGCGCCCCTACCGCATCCTGTTTCATCCGGACGGTAAGACGTTTTTCGTCACCAGCTGGACCGATGGCTCGTTGGGACATTACCAGACCGGCGATGGCAGCTTGATTACGTCGGTGAGGCTTGGACTGCACCCGACCGACATCGTGTGGCGCGCTGGAAAGAACGAGCCGGCCGAAGGCGAGCCCGCATGGGTAGCGCGACTGTTTGTCGCGGCCGCCAATACCAACAGCGTGTACACTATCGGCGTTTCCGAGTCCAACGAGCTACGTCTGGTCGAAACCATCAATGTCGCGATGACTCCCCGCCAGCCAGTCGGTATGACGCCCAGCGCGCTGGCTCTGAATGCGCAGGGCAACCGTCTCTATGCGGTGTGCTCGGATGCCAACGCGGTGGCCGCCGTGGATGTTTCGCAAGACCGCAGCGACGTACTTGGGTTTATTCCCACCGGCTGGTATCCGACGGCCGCGCGCGCGCTGGAGGACGGCCGGCTGGTGGTCTTGAACGGGCGCGGGTTGCGCTCATTTCCGAATCCGCAAGGTCCGAATCCGTTGCGGAAGCCTGAGCCCGTACACCTTGGAGTGCAGGCGGTTCAATATGTCGGCCGCATCCAGACGGGTACCGCGTCGTTTATCGATCCCATAACCGACGACCGCCTTCGCGAGTATTCGAAGACCGTGCTGGCCAATTCACCGTATCGCGACGCGCGTTTGGATGACGCCGGAGTCATCGGCGCTAGCCCCATCCCGAATCGGCCGGGAGCGCCCTCGCCCATCGAACACGTCATCTACATCGTGAAGGAAAATCGCACATACGATCAGGTTTTAGGCGACATGAAGGAAGGCAACGGCGATCCGTCACTGGTGCTGTTCGGCGAACGCATCACTCCGAACCACCACAAGCTCGCCCGCGAATTCGTCCTGCTCGATAATTTCTACGTCAACTCCGACGTGAGCGCGGACGGCCATAACTGGTCCACCGCGGCCATCGCCTCCGATTACGTGCAGAAAATGTGGCCCAACAGTTATGCCGGCCGCCGCAAGCTCTACGATTACGAAGGGCAGGAAGCGACGGCGCTGCCGCCTGCCGGCTATCTCTGGACTAATGCCGCGGCCGCCGGCGTCGCCATGCGGAACTATGGATACTTTGCGGGCAACCTCAAGTCTCCCGCGGCGGATGGCACGCAAGTCGAATCGGTGCGCGATCCCGTTCTGCGCAAAGTGACCAACCTGCATTATCGCGCCTTCGATCTGGACTACCCGGATGTGGAGCGCGCGAAGGTCTTCTTGAGAGATCTCTCCGCTTTTGAGAGTACGGGCCAGATGCCGCGACTCATTTTTATGCGCTTAGGCAATGACCATACTTCGGGCACAACGCCCGGAAAGATTGCGCCGCTTTCCTCGGTCGCTGACAACGATTACGCGCTGGGCATGATCGTGGAAGCCGTCTCCCATAGCCGTTTCTGGACAAAGACCGCGATCTTTGTCCTCGAAGACGATGCGCAAAATGGACCGGACCATGTCGATTCGCATCGCTCGCCGGCATTTGTCATTTCGGCCTTCTCGAAGCGGCATGCCGTGGACAGCAACATGTACAACACCACGTCCGTGCTGCGCACCATGGAGCTCATCCTGGGGCTCAATCCGATGACCCAGTTCGACGCCGGCGCGCGGCCCATGCAGGCGGCGTTCCAGGCGACGCCGGATGCGTCAGCCTATACCGCCGAGAAGCCGCGTGTGGCGCTCGATGAGCGTAATCCCGCCGTCTCGCCGACCGCGGCCCGCTCGCTCAGTCTCGATTTCAGTGAAGAGGACCGCATCGACGACAATGAACTGAATGCCATCCTGTGGCTCGCCCTGCGCGGCGGCCCGGCAGCGCCTGCTCCCACTCGCAGCTACTTCGCCCGATAGTCATGCCGCAGATCTATTTGTGTTTCCTCTGGCACATGCACCAGCCCTTCTACAAGGATCTGGTCACGGGCCAGTACAACCTGCCGTGGACGCGTTTGCACGCGCTGAAAGATTACTACGGCATGGTACACATGCTGGAGGAGTTCCCCAAGGTCCATCAGACGTTCAATCTGGTGCCTTCGATGATGGTTCAGGTGGCGGAATACGCCGCCGGAAAAGCGCGCGACCCGTTTCTCGAGTGCGCGGCACGCCCCGCCGATACGCTTACGGATGTTCAGCGCGACTTGATCCTAGATCATTTCTTCCATGCCCACCCGGAGCGCATGATTGGTCGCTTCCCGCGCTATGCGGAGCTCTACGAAGCCCGTCGCGCACAGAAAGATCCCGCCTACACCAAGCTGGCTTTTTCCGATCAGGATTTTCGCGATCTGCAGGTGCTTTCGCAACTAGCCTGGTTCGACGAGGAATTTCTCGACAATGATCCCGGCGTGGTGGCGCTGATCCGCAAAGGCCGCAACTTCGATCTGGCCGACCAGGCCCTCATGCTCGAAAAGCAGAAGGAGATCCTCGGTCTGGTGATTCCGGCCTATCACAAGGCTGCGCAGTCCGGACAGATCGAGATTTCAACCACGCCCTACTATCATCCAATTCTGCCGTTGCTGTGTGATTCCGACATCGCTGCCGTTTCGCATCCCGGTGTCCCGTTGCCCCGCCGTTTCCGGTACCCGGGTGACGCTACCCGTCAACTCCAGATGGCGCGCGAGTTCACCGCAACGGAGTTTGCCAGCGCGCCCGTGGGACTTTGGCCATCGGAGGGCTCGGTTTCCGACGAGGTCTTCCGGCTTGCCGCCGAGGCGGGATTTGAGTGGGTCGCCACAGACAGCGGCGTCCTGGACCGCACTCTGGGCAGGGGAAGCGGCGTCGACGGCCTGTACCGGCCGTACCGATGGACGCGCGAAGGCCACGAGATCCGCGTGCTCTTCCGCGACCATTTTCTGAGCGACCTGATCGGCTTCGTTTACTCGCGGATGGATGCGCGCGAAGCGGCTCAGGATTTTCTCAGCCGCATACGCGAAAACTGCCTCGGCATTCTGGCCAATGGGCGCGACGCGCTGGTGCCTATAATTCTCGACGGCGAAAACGCCTGGGAGTACTACGAGCGTAATGGACGGCCGTTTCTGCGCGAGCTCTACCGGAGGATTTCGGACGCCTCGGACATGACCGCGCTCACGGTGCGCGAGGCGCTCAGCCGGATTCAGCCCGAGCCGCTCGATCACATTTTCCCCGGCTCCTGGATTAATGCGAATTTCGACGTGTGGATCGGGGCCGAGGAGGACAACCAGGCGTGGGAATATCTGCTCGAAGCGCGCGAGACTTTTGATCGTGCTACCGGCGTCACCGCAGAGAACAGGCGGCTGGCCTTTGAAGAATTGTTGATTGCCGAAGGCAGCGACTGGTGCTGGTGGTACGGCCCGGAACACGATTCACCGAACCGGCCCGATTTCGACCGCTTATATCGCAGCCATTTGGCAAACGTATACCGCGCGCTCGGGAAAGAGCCGCCTGAAAAACTCTCGCGCCCCATACTGAAAGTTTCCGTGCAGGAGTTCCACCAGGAACCAAGCGGCTTCATTCATCCCGTCATCGACGGCCAAGTCACCTCATATTTCGAATGGCTGGGCGCCGGCCTCTATCGCGCGGATCCCCGTTCCGGCGCCATGCACGGCCGCCAGTTTCTGGTACGCGAAATCTACTACGGCACCGACGGCGTGTCCGTCTTTCTTCGGCTGGACTTCGACACACACCCCGAGGCCATGGCGGGCGGCGTGGAGGTGCGTCTGTTGTTCTCGCCTCACGAGCCAGTAGAGTCTGTCAGCCTCGTGGTTCATGTCGCCGATGGCGCCACACATTCCACTTTCTCCGAAATCCAGTCGGCTCTCCGGGACCTGCTGGAAATTGCCGTTCCGCTGAGTTTGGTGAAACCTGCGCCGGGTACACCGGTCCGATTTCAGATTTCGTTATGGCAAGGCGGCTTACCGCTGGGATCGCTCCCGCATGAGGGCTGGCTGGAATTATCCACGACTGACACGGTGGAATGGGCGGGGTAGCAGCAACTACATTTTGTAGCGGCCCAGATCTTCGTCGTTCAAGCCCTCGAGCCAGCGCCGTAACTCTTCATTGTTGATCTTGTCCGAAGTGGCCGCAGCCAGTTTTGAGTTCTTGAGCACGGCGTCTTCCACGAAGATCGGACAATCGAGGCGCAGAGCCAACGCAAGTGCGTCACTCGGGCGCGAATCCACGGAGATCAATTCTCCGTCGCGTTCCAGCCAGATCACGGCGTAGAACGTATCTTCCTTGAGCTCGTTCACCACTACTTTTTGAATGCCCGTGCGCAGGCCCAGCAGAACGCTTTTCATCAGATCGTGGGTCATCGGGCGGGGAGTCGAGACCTTTTCGATTTCGAGTGCGATGGCATTGGCCTCGTAGATGCCGACCCAGATCGGAAGCACGGTGTTGCTGTTGATGTCTTTCAAAATGACAATGGGCATGTTTGTCGCCGGATCCATCATGAGGCCGCGAATCTTCATTTCGACTTCCATACCACCGCCTCCTCCGCAACCATTACATCACACTCTCGCCTACCAGCGAGTTCGGGCCCGCGCGCGTCACGCGCACGTCGAGATACTGGCCGATTAGGTTTTCATCGCCGGCTCGATCAGCGCCAAAATTCAGCGTGCGATTCTGCGAAGTCCGCCCGATCCATTGGCCCAGGGCCTGGTTCCGGCCCTCTACCAGCACTTCGTGCACCACGCCGATCGCCGCCGCATTGCGCCGGATTTGGATCGCGCGCTGCCGCTCTTGCACGATCGTCAGCCGCCGCGTTTTTTCCTCTTCGGGAACCTTGTCGCCCATGGCGAGCGCCGCTGTATTGGGGCGCGGCGAATACTTGAAGCTGAACAGCGAGTCGTACTCCACTTGGTCGAGCAATGCCAGCGTGTCGTTGAAGTCCGCTTCGGTCTCGCCCGGAAAGCCCACGATAATGTCGGTCGTGATGGCGATGTTGCGCCGCGCACTCTTCAGCCAATCGATGCACCGCATGTATTCATCGCGCGTGTAGAGCCGGTCCATGGCGCTGAGCATGCGGCTCGATCCCGACTGCACCGGCAAATGCACGTGGTCACAGAGCACCGGATAGGAATCGATCGCATCCACGATCGGTTTGACGAAATCGCGTGGATGCGAGGTAATGAAGCGCACCCGCCGGATTCCGGGGATCTGTGCGACACGCGCCAGTAGCGTGGCGAAGTCCCATCCCGCCGGAGATGGATCGCGGTAGCTGTTGACGTTCTGTCCAAGGAGTTGGATCTCCGTGTAGCCCGAATCCGCCAGCCGGCGCCCTTCTTCCAGAACGCTCGCCCTCGTCCGGCTACGCTCCGGCCCGCGCGTGAACGGCACCACGCAGTAGGCGCATGATTTGTCGCAACCCTCGATGATGGTGATGTAAGCCCGGTGCGGGTTGTCGCGCCGCGTGAATGGCGTCTCGAACGTCTCGTCCGTGTCCAGGCTCAACCCGGTGACGCGCCGATCGCCCTGTTCGAGCTGTACCAGCATCTGCGGCAGCTTGGTGTAACTCGCCGAGCCCGCCACCAGGCTCACGTGCGGAGCCTTTTCGAATATTTTCTCGCCTTCCTGCTGCGCCACGCAGCCGAGCACGCCGAACACCTTGCCCTTGCCCGCATCGCGCTTGAATTGCTGCAGCCGGTGGAATACTTTCTGCTCGGCCTTATCGCGGATGCTGCACGTGTTGTAGAGAACCAGCCCGGCGGCTTCCGGCGTTTCCACCTGCGTGTAACCTCGGGAAATCAGCGTGCCAATGACTTTCTCCGAGTCATGCGCGTTCATCTGGCAGCCGAAGGTCTCGATGTAAAAGGTTTTGGCGGTCACGTATTGTTCATTCTAACCCGCGCGCGGGAATTCGCTGGTCTCGACCGAATCCGCCGCCGTGGTACAACTCTGATATGCCGTCGTTCCCCATAAAAACGCCGCAGCGCGAGTATTGCGCGGTGGTCGAGCGGGGCATCCTCGCGCGCGTCGCGCAATATATCCCGGCCCGATCCGGCACGGTCTTCGTCGTGACCACCGAAGACGTCTGGCATCATCAGGGCGGCAACTTCGCGCGCTGTTTTTCCGCGATTCCGCACGAGGTGGTCTTCCTCTCCGGCGGTGAAGACCGCAAACGCCTGGAGCACGTCGAAAGCGCGGCCGAGGAGATGGTGCGCCGTGGTGCCGACCGATCGAGCGTCGTTATTGCGTTCGGCGGCGGCATCGTGAACGACATGGGCGGTTTCCTGGCCGCGATTTTCATGCGCGGCATCCCGGTCGTGCAGGTGCCCACCACGCTGCTCGCGCAGGTCGACGCCTCCATCGGCGGCAAAACCGGCGTCAACCTGGTGGAAGGCAAAAACCTGATCGGCAGTTTCCACCAGCCGGTCGCCGTGCTAGTTGATCCCGACGTGCTCGCCACGCTGCCCGACCGCGAATACCGCGCCGGTCTGTTCGAAGTGATCAAGTACGGCGTGATCCGCAGCGCGCCCCTGTTCAAATTACTGGTCGACCGCCGCGATGCCGTTCTAGCCAGGGAAGCGGACGTCGTGGACTACATTATTGAAGAGTCCGTGCGTATCAAAGCCGAAGTCGTTTCCGCCGATGAGCGCGAGTCCGATCTCCGGCGTATTTTGAATTTCGGACACACCTTCGGCCACGCCCTCGAAGCCGAAACCGCCTACCAACGCTATCTGCACGGCGAAGCTGTCGGCTTCGGCATGCGTGCCGCCACGCATCTGGCAAAGTCTCTGGGCCACGTTTCCGCTGGGGACGCCACCGGCATCGTCGACGCCGTCGATCGTTACGGCCCCATCCCTTCGCTCGGCGGCATCGCGCCCGACCGCATTGCCGCTCGTCTCGTGAAAGACAAAAAGACCATTCAGGGCCACGTGAATTTCGTGCTGCCCGCGCGCATCGGCGAAGTGATCGTCGTCTCGGGAGTCGATGATAACGCCGTGCTCTCGGCCATTCGGTCCGCCCTCGCATGAAAGGCACGACGCCTGCCGGAGCTTCCACCGAGCAGGAGGCCTCACGATGGGTCCGCGCCATGTTCGGGCGCATCGCGCCGCGCTACGATCTCGCCAATCACATCCTCTCGCTCAATCTCGACAAGTACTGGCGCGCGAAAACCGTGAATCGCGTCGCCAAAATCCTGCAGCGCCCGGGCGCTCGCTCGCTCGATCTCTGCTGCGGCACCGGCGACCTGCTGATCGCGCTCCAGTCGAAATCCGCCTCCCGTGTGATGGGCAGCGACTTCTGTCATCCCATGCTGACTGCGGCGCAGGAGAAAATCGCCCGGCGCCGGTGGACCAGCCCGCTGTTCGAAGCCGACGCGCTCAACCTGCCCCTCCCCGACCGTTCGCTGGACCTCGTCACCGTCGCTTTCGGATTCCGCAACTTGGCCGACTATCAGGCCGGCCTCGCGGAGATGTACCGCGTCCTGAAGCCCGCGGGCGTGGCCGCGATTCTCGAATTCTCGCAACCCGGCGGCGCCCTGTTCGGCAAGCTGTACGGATTTTATTCACGCCAAGTGCTGCCTTTGATCGGCGGCGCGCTCTCCGGTTCACGCGACGCCTACAGTTACCTGCCCACATCCATCGAAAAATTTCCCTCGGCGGAAGACCTGGCTTCTCGTATGCGCGCCGCCGGATTTCGGGCGGTGGAATTCATCCGTATGACCGGCGGCACTATCGCCCTCCACCTCGCGACGAAGTAAGCGTGGGACGACGTAAACGCGCCCGTATACTGGAAAGATGGCTCACCGCATCACGCTTATTCCCGGCGACGGCATCGGACCGGAAGTGGCCAAGGCCACCGTGCGCGTGGTCGAGGCGACGGGCGTCGCCGTCGAATGGGAGCGCGTGGATGCCGGAGAAAAAGCGCTCGCCGAGACCGGGCAACTGCTGCCCAAAAGCGTCTACCAGTCACTCGCGCGCACGCATGTAGGCCTCAAGGGCCCTACCGCCACGCCGATCGGCGGCGGCCACAAAAGCATCAACGTCACGCTGCGCAAGAAGCTCGATCTCTACACCAACTTCCGCCCTGTGCGCATGCTGCCCGGCTTGAAAACGCGGTTTCAAGGCGTGCCTATCGACATGATTATTTTCCGTGAAAACACCGAGGACCTTTACGCCGGACTCGAGCACGAAGTGGTCCCGGGCGTCATCGAGAGTCTGAAGATCATCACGCGCACGGCTTCCCTCCGCATCGCGCGCGCCACATTTCAGTACGTCCACCGCGAGGGCCGCAAAAAAGTCACCGCGGTGCACAAAGCCAACATCATGAAAATGAGCGACGGCCTGTTTCTGACATGCTGCCGTGAGGTTGCCGCCGATTTCCCCGCCGTCAAGTATGAAGAGCTGATCGTCGACAACGCCTGCATGCAGCTCGTCATGCGTCCCGAGACCTTCGACGTGCTGCTGCTGCCGAATCTCTACGGTGATATCGTTTCCGATCTGGCCGCGGGATTAGTCGGCGGCCTCGGCATCGTGCCCGGCGCCAATCTGGGCGAACACGACGCCGTCTTCGAAGCCGTCCACGGTACCGCGCCCGACATTGCCGGCCAGGGGAAGGCAAACCCCACCGCCCTCATGCAATCCGCCGTCCTGATGCTGGCGCACGTCGGCGAGCGTGACGCTGCGCGCCGTTTGCAAAACGCCATCGAAGGCGTTTACGCCGAGGGCAAACACCTCACAGGCGACTTGGGCGGCACTGCGAGTACGTCCGATTTCGCCGCCGCGATTATTCGCCACATGCGCTGACAGTGCTCGTGTATAATCGGCCCTTTGTGGAGGAACGATGAAAGCTTTTGCCGCCCTCGCGCTGTTGCCGGCGCTGTTGCTCACGTTCTTGCTCGCGTTGGCATCCGGTCAGGAAAAACGCTCCGTGCAAGTGACGGCCCGCGATGTCCAGTGGGCGCCCGTCACTCTTCCCGGCGTACCGGCGGGCCTTCAGCAGAAACTGCTGCACAACAACGCAGCCAGCTAGGTGCAGTCCGCCATCGTGCGGTTTCCGAAAGGCTTTCGCGAGCCGCGGCACTACCACACCACCTGCGGCCACTCCATCTATATTTTGAAAGGACGCATCCGCTCGCCCGAGGGTGTGCTCACGCCCGGTACTTTCACTTATGCGGCTGTGAATGAGCGGCACGGGCCTTTCGTGGCCGAAGAGGAAACCGAATTCCTGTTCTACACCGACGGCCCGTTCGATTATTTCATCGAAGACCAATAGCAGCGGCGCAGGCGTCGCGCCCGGCTTCCTTTACAGCCCCTTCTTCGCCAGGAATTCGGCCAGATCCACCACGCGGCACGAGTAGCCCCACTCGTTGTCGTACCAGGACAGCACGTGCACCAGATCGCCATCCAGCACCTTCGTCATCTCGCCATCCACAATCGAGCTGTTGGGATTATGCAGCATGTCCGTCGAGACCACGGGATCTTCCGTGTAGCCGAGGATGCCCTTCATCGCGCCTTCCGCCGCGGCCTTTAACGCCGCATTCACCTCTTCAGCGGTGGTCTGTTTCTCGGTCACTGCCACCAGATCCACCACCGACACGTCCGGCGTCGGCACGCGCATGGAGTAACCGTCGAGCTTTCCCTTGAGTTGCGGCATCACCAGGCCGATCGCCTTGGCCGCGCCCGTCGTAGTCGGGATCATGTTGATCGCCGCCGCGCGCGCCCGCCGCAGATCCTTGTGCGGAAAATCCAGCACGTTCTGGTCGTTGGTGTAGCTGTGGATCGTGGTCATCGACCCCTTCTTGATGCCGAACTTGTCGTGCAGCACTTTCACCAGCGGCGCCAGGCAGTTGGTGGTACACGAGGCGTTCGAAATGATGTTGTGCTTCTGGGGATCGTACAAATTGTCGTTCACGCCGAGCACCATCGTGATGTCCTCGTTTTTCGCCGGCGCCGAGATGATCACTTTCTTCACCGACCCGCGCAGGTGCTTGCCCGCGTCCTTCGCATCCGTAAAGCGGCCCGTGGATTCCACCACGACTTGCGCTCCTACGGAAGTCCAGTTCAGCTCTCCGGGATCTTTGATAGCGAAAACCTTGATGCGTTTATCGCCCACGCGGATCGCATCGGCTTCCGCCGTCACGGTTTCATGCAGTGTGCCGAGCACGGAGTCGTATTTCAAAAGATGAGCCAGCGTTTTCGTGTCGGTGATATCATTCACCGCCACGAATTCGACGTTCGGATTATGCAAACCCGCACGGACCACGTTGCGGCCAATGCGGCCGAAACCATTGATGCCAACTTTCACTGCCATTTTTTGGATTGTCTCCTCAGGATTTAGGGGTTAAGTTTCAGGATAGCAAACGCCGGACAGAAGTTCCGCCAACCGCACGCCCCGGCCGCGCGCCCATGCGATGATCCCGAGTCTCACAAATCCTCCGTGCCGCCCCAGCAACGGCGCGTTTGACCCCGTAATGCCACGCTTTCCACCCAAAAGCTGCTACCGTAACAACTATCGGGAGGAAAACTACGTGAATTTGCCCAGACACTTTCTCTGCGCGCTGGCTGCGCTGCTGATTTTATCGGCCGCTCTCTCTTCGGCGCCGGCCGCGGATCAAAGCAGCAGCTTTTCCGTCCCCATCACTTATTACAAGCTTCCCAATGGATTGCGCGTCATTCTCTCTCCTGATTCCACCGCGCCCACGGTCGTCACCGCGGTCTATTACCGCATCGGTTTCCGCGTCGAGCCCAAAGACCGCACCGGTTTCGCCCATCTGTTCGAGCACATGATGTTTCAGGGATCGCAAAATCTCGGCAAGATGGAATTCATCCGTCTGGTGCAGCAAAACGGCGGCATTCTCAATGGGTCCACGCGTTTCGATTTCACCAATTACTTCGAGCTACTGCCTTCGAACAAACTGGAAACCGCGCTCTGGGCTGAGGCGGACCGCATGAAGGGGCTGGCCATTAACGATGACAACCTGAAAAATCAGCAGGGCGTCGTGAGCAACGAAGTGAAGGTGAATGTCCTCAACCGGCCCTATGGAGGGTTCCCCTGGCTCTGGATGCCGCAATACGCCAACACCAATTGGTACAACGCGCACAATTTCTACGGCGATCTGAAAGATATCGAAGCCGCCAAAATCGAAGAAGTGCAGGCATTTTTCAAAACCTACTACGCGCCCAACAACGCCGCCCTCGCCATCGTGGGCGATTTCGAGCCGGAGCAGGCCAAAGCCATGGTGACGAAATATTTCGGCGCGATCCCGGCTTCGAAACTGCCGCCCACTCCCGATCTGGCCGAGCCCAGCCAGGAAAAAGAGCGGACCGCGTCAAGGAAAGATGCGCTCGCCAATCGCCCGGCGTTGGCGTTTGCGTATCACATGCCGCCCAGAAATTCGCCTGAGTACTACGCCATGGGCCTGATCGATCAGATGTTGATTCAAGGCGACGACAGCCTGCTTTATCAGGAATTGGTCAAGAAGCGCGGTTTCGCCGGCGAAATTTCAGGCGGTATCAATGCCGACTTGGGCGATATGTTCGATTACTCCGGCCCCATGCTCTGGACCACTTCGCTGATTCACGATGCCTCGGCGAAACCGGAACAGATCCTGTCCGCCACCGACAGCGTCATTCAGGAACTCGTATCGAAGCCCGTCGATCAAAAATTACTCGATCGCAGCGTCACCAAGATGCGGTCGTATCTTTACGACTCCATGACCCAGTTCGGCGGTTTTGGCCGCGCCAATCTGATGGCCTGCTTCGCGTTGTTCGACGATGATCCCGCTAAGATCAATTCGCTCGACGGCAACTTCAGGAAAGTAACTCCGGAAGTGATTCAGCGAACCGCGCGCGCGTATCTCAAACCGGCCAATCGCACCGTACTGGTCATCGAACCTGGCGCCGCCAAGCCCGCGGCGGCCGCATCGGAGGGACAGAAATGAGAACTCTCGTCGCCGCTTCCATCTTCTGCGCTGCTTCCGTCGCTACCCTTTCGGCGGCCAAGGAGAACCCACCGCAGAGCCCGCCGCCCAAGCCCTTTCACCTGCCCCCTACGGACGATTTCACGCTGCCCAACGGTATGAAAGTGACCATCGTGCCCTATGGGGTCGTTCCGAAGGTAGCCATCCGCGCGTTCGTCAGTGCCGGCGCAGTTAACGAATCCGCCGGCCAAGTCTGGTTGTCACGGCTGAATGCCACCATGATGAAGGAAGGCACCCCTGCGCGCTCCGCCGAGCAGGTGGCGCGCGAGGCCGCCGACATGGGCGGCCAGCTTGAAATCAACGCCGGCTCGGAATTTACAAGCGCCGGCGGGGTTGTGCTCTCCGATTTCGGAGCGAAGTTCATCACTCTTCTTGCCGATGTTCTCCAGCATCCATCGCTGCCCGCATCGGAAATCGCGCGCCTGAAAGCCGATTTGGGCCGGGAGCTGGCGGTCGAAAAAACAGAGCCAGGTTCTCTCGCCCGAGAACGTTTCCTTCAGATTCTGTTTCCCGATCATCCCTTTGGCCGTGTTTTCCCGTCGGAAAAAGAACTGCAGGCGTACACGGTAGAGGATGTGCAGTCGTTTTACAAGAAAAACTTTGGCGCCGCCAGCACGCATCTATACGTAGCAGGCAAGCTCGATCCCGGTCTCCGCCACGCCATTCAAAGTGCCTTTAGCGATTGGCCCAAAGGTTCCGAGCCCGTGGACCTTCCGGCGAATCCGGTGAAGGTCCGTTCCTTCCATGTGGTCGACCGTCCCGGGGCTGCGCAATCCACGCTGTACATGGGTCTCCCGGTGCCTGGCCCCACCAGTTCTGACTACATCGTGCTCGATGTGATGAATTCGTTGCTGGGCGGATCATTTACTTCGCGGATCACCACCAACATTCGCGAGCAGAAGGGCTACACCTACTCGCCATTCAGCCAGATCGGCACGCGGCATCATCTGGCATTCTGGCTGCAGGTAGCGGATGTCACCACCAACGTCACCGGACCGTCGTTGAAGGAGATTTTCGGCGAAATTGACCGTCTCCGCAAAGAGCCGCCGGCTGAAGGGGAGTTGAAGGGCATCCAGAACTATCTGGCCGGCCTGTTCATTCTGAGAAACACCATCAGCCCCGACGCCGTGATCGGTCAACTGCATTTCGTGGATTCCCAGGGAATGGAACGTTCATTCCTTTCCACTTACGTGCAGAAAGTCGCGGCGGTCACGCCGCAGCAAATTCAGGGCGCGGCCGAGAGCTATCTCGTGCCATCGAAGATGACGATTGTGGTGGTGGGTGACAAGGCGAAAATCGCCGATCAAGTGAAGCCCTACGAGACAGCCGCGCCGTAGTCATTTCGCTGGCTGTTCGGCGGCCACCGCGGATAGAAATACTTTGCGCAGATAATCCGTCTCGCGGTCCGTCTGCACGGATTTGATGGCGCGGAATTTCGCTAGCGTTTTCTCCGCATCATCGCGTCTGCCGGCGCGCTGGTAGAGATTCCCCAGCCGGTACCAGCCCTGCGCGAATTCCGGATCGATCTTCCCCACGAGTGTTTCCAGATCGGCAATCGCCGCGCCGTCGTCGCCCAGTTCCTGATGTACCTTACTTTGCGTAAAGTAGCAGAACGCGCATCCTGGAATGCCGCGATTGGCCGTGCCCAGGTCCCGTAACATCCCGGCGTAATCCTTCGAGTTCAGTTTCAGCAAGGAAGCCGCGTGCAAGTAGTAAAGGTACGGAGGAGCCCCGGGACGGCTGATCGCCGCCGCCGTCTCTCGCGCGCAATTCTCGTTTTCGCCATTCATGTAAAACGCCACTACGAGCAAGAGGCGCGCCGGAGCGAAGTTCGCATCCGTCGCCAGAATCTTCCGGCAGGTAGCCACCGCCTTAGGCGGATCGTCCCCGAAAACTTGCGCGAGCCCCAGGCCGAGCGCTACATATATGGAATCCGGGTGATACTTCGCCGTGGTTTCGAGCGTCGAAACCGCCTTGGCATACAATTGCCGCCGCAGAAAGAAAAGGCCGAGATCCAGCCCGTAGTTCTCCTGCTCCGGCGCGCCTGTGAACGCGGCTGTAAGGCTCCGCTCGGCCAGTTCGCTCTGCCCCAGCGCGTCCTGGATCTTGCCGCGCAGATAATCGCGGGCCAGTTGCTGCGATTTGGGAATCGGGTTTAGGCCCTCGAGCGCCCCCTGCGCTTCAGGAAACCGCCGCAGGGCAAATTCCGCCAGCGCGAGATTGTAGTGCGCTTCGAAGTTACGCGGATAGTCCTTCGCGCACCGGCCAAAAACTTCGGCCGCGGGCGCATAATATTCGCGCTCGGCGAGCTTGGCGCCGGTTTCGAGCAGCACCTCCAGTTCCACGTGCGGCCGCGCCAGCATTTCCGCCAGCGCCCGCTGCGCCTGCTCCGTTTGCCCAGCGGCGATCTCGCGCTCCAGCGCCGCAGCCAGCGCCCGATTCGTGGGCTGCTCTGCGAGGCCCGGTAGGCTCATCCAAACGACAAGCGCAGCTATGCCAAGTGTGTTCCTCACCGCTTTGCGCACGAGCATAGCAAATCAGCGGCTCTGGCGAGCATGACCAGAGAGCGGCGTAAGTAGAGATTACAGTTCGGAATGTTTCGACTGGGTTTCACCAGGCGAAGCCGTCCGGGGGAACGGCTTCGCCTTGACGGTGAGAATTGCTGCACAGCAACGCGGCGATGCGGGCGAGCACATCGCCTTTGATTCCACAATAGGGCCCCGGCAAGGCTGCCAACCGCCCGATCGCGCCAAAACGCTTGAATCCGCAGCAGAGAAAAATTTGCGGATGGCGTGACCGGCACACTCCACCCTGCGCGGCCCCGCAACCTTTCGCCCGAGGCCGCGGAGTTACGCTGTCTAGGGCAGAGTCGCCAGGTCTACGCGCTCCCAGGCAAAATCGAGATCGTTCGATTCCTGGTTGAGCGCCAGCACGTGAACCCGCTGGCCTTCCTTGAGCATCTGCAGCAACACCTGCCGGCCATTTTCGAATCGCACGGCGTCGTGATAGGTGTTCGCCAGGGCCGTAGTCTGGGTGAAAGTCACGGTTTCGTCCTCTCCCACACCCAGCTCACGCTGCAGGCCGGCGGGAATACCAGTCATGCGCAGGCGCGCGCCCGGCGGGATGCAGACAGCCGGCGTTTCAGCAAATGTGGGTGGAAAAATGGCGGCTTTGATCACCGGCCAGAAGCCTTTCTTCGCGGATTGGTTTTTACAGGTAGCTGCGCGGCGCAGTTCCGCGGGTGACGTCAAGCCAATGGCGCCCGTGATGAACCGATGCGCAACGAGTTCCTCGCCTTCCATCGCCAGCCGATTGGGAAGGCCATGCAACGAATAATCACACATTTTCCAGTTACCTCCTATATGTTCCACGGAAAGAAGTGCGCGACGTGCATTGACTTGAGTCCCGCAGCCATGCTGTCCAGGACGGCCTTTGTCTCCCAGTCTAAGGCGTTCAGAAGAAAAAACAATACCTTCGACCGTTTGTTGGTGTACTAGCAGATGTGCGGAGTGTGAGAACCAACACAGTTTCGGGGACGATTACCCCACCGATCCCTCTCCACCATCTACCCGGATCGTATTTCCCGTCATCCAGTGGGTGTTCGCGTCGCAGAGCACGCCGATACACTTGGCCACGTCCTCCGTCGTGGTGAGCCGGCCGTGAGGGTTTCGGATCTTGGCAAATTCCATCAGTTTTTCATGTCCCGGAATCTTTCGCAGCGCCGGCGTATCGGTGACACCGGCCATGATGGCATTGGCCGTAATCTGGCGCGACGCCAGTTCGAGCGCCAATTGACGGATGTGCGCTTCCAGGATCGCCTTGGCGGCGCAAACCGGCCCGTACTGCGGTATGGCTTTGCCGCCGCCCTCACTGGTCATGGCGTAAATACGGCCTCCCGCGCGCATCAGTTGACCGGCGACGATGTCCCGCACCCAATAGACCAGGCTATGCCCCATTACGTCGCTGGTCATTTCGATCTGCCGCTGCGAAGCTGTTTCCTCCTGCCCAACCAGCGGCTTGAGCGCTCCAAACGCCAGCGAGTGCAGCAGAACGCGCACCGTGCCCGGAGTTTTTTGCAAAACACCTTCGATGTGCGCGATGACCTCCCGGCGCGTCTCCTCGTCTGCGGCGTTCTTGTTAAAGAACACGGCTTCTCTTCCGTAAGCGCGAATCTTTTCCAGCACCTCCTGCGCGTGGGGGAGCGTCTCGCGGCGGTCCAGATGCACGCCGAAAATGTTCATGCCGCGCGCCGCCAGTTCCAGCGCCGTCGCCTCTCCAAAACCGCTGCTCGCGCCTAATATCAGGGCCCACTGTTGTTCGCTCATGTTGTGATTGTCGTAACCGTTATCTCTCTCTGGTCTTCGTCGCCCGCCGCGATCCGGATCTCGATCCGCTCCGCCGGCATCAGCTCGGGAAACTTCTCCGCCCACTCGATCAGAACCACGGCATCCTTTTCGAACAGCTCGTCCATCCCCAGCCTGGAGGCTTCGTTCGCCTTGTCGAGGCGGTAGAGATCGATATGGTAAACCCGTTGCCTTCCGGCCGCTGCCGAGTCCGCTAGCGGATACTCGTGAATCAGGGTAAACGTCGGGCTTGCCACCTCGTCGGGCTCAGCCGCACCCAATCCTTTTACAATGCCTTTGGCAAGCGTGGTCTTGCCCGCCCCCAGGTTGCCGACTAGAAGCACCACCGCGCGCCGCGGCAACAGGTGTGCCAACCGTTCGCCGAGCGCAATGGTTTCTTCTTCAGACGCGGTCCGGAACGTGGGCACACTGCTCCATGGCGGCCGGCAAATATCGCAGCAGGTCGGTCGCGATCAGACATTTTTCTCCAAGCTCCGCCGCGCCGATCTCGCCCGAAAGCCCGTGCAGATACACCGCCGCCGCGATCGCCTGTTCCGGTTCGCGGGGAAATTGCGCCAGAAATCCCGCGATGAGCCCGGTCAGGATATCGCCCGTCCCGCCCTTCGCCATAGCCGGCGAGCCCGTCGGATTAATCCAAACGCGCCCGTCGGGAAGAGCCAGCAGCGTGTGATAGCCCTTGAGCACCAGGTGCACGCGCTTTTCCATGGCGAAGGCGCGCGCGATTGTCACGCGGTCGTCTTCCACTTCAGCCACGGTTTTCTTCACCAGACGCGACATTTCGCCCGGATGCGGAGTCAGCACGCGCAGCCGCCCGTCAACCGGCCAGTCGGAACCCGCCAGCGCATTGAGCCCGTCCGCATCCACGACCATAGGTTGCGCGAATTCCACGAACGCACGGCGCACCACGGCAACGGTCTCGGGATCGGTCGTGAGACCCGGGCCGATGGCCATCAGCGTTTTCTTCTTCGCAATCTCCGGCAGCGCGCCCGGCTCGAACGCACGCATGGAAATCGCGCCGGCGGCGGTTTCGGGCAGCGCCTCGGTCATCAGCTCGGGCGCATGCGCGGCGATCACGGGGAGCGCGCCCTCTGTCGATGCCACCGTGACGAGCCCCGCTCCCGCTCGCAGCGCCGCTATCCCGGCCATGGCCGCTGCGCCCGTCTTGCCGCGCGAGCCCGCGACTACCAGTACGTGCCCAAAAATGCCTTTGTTGGCCATGCGTGGACGCGGGGCGAACAGATGGCGGAATTGCGCGGGCTGCACCAGCGACAGAAAAATGCTGTCGTCATTTTCGAACAACTCCGGCGGACTGCCGATAGCGCGCACGTGCAGCTCGCCCACCTGCTCGCAGTTCGGCGGCAGCACCAGGCCGGCTTTGGGCGCCGTGAACGTGACTGTATAATCCGCCCGCACCGATTCTCCGATCCGCCGCCCCGTATCGCTTGCCAGTCCGGAAGGAATGTCGACAGCCACAATCTCGGCATCTGGAAATCCGGTGTTGATGCGGCGAATGGCTTCGAGCATCTCGCCCGCCCCCGGGCCGTTCAGTCCCGTGCCCAGCAGCGCGTCCACCACAATCGTCACGCCGGCCATCTCCGCGGGCGCTTCGCGCAGCACCGGACAACCGCTGGCGACGAGTTTCTGGTAGTTCTCCGCCGCCTCGCCCTTCATCTGTTCGGGCGATCCCACCAGCACTACGTGGACTGACTGCGGCCGGTGCCCGGTGTACAGCAAACGCGCCACCACCATGCCATCGCCGCCGTTGTTCCCTTTGCCGCAAAAAACTAAAATGCGCTGGTCGTCGAGCGGCGGGAATCGCTCCGCCAGAAACTCAGTCACGCTTCTGCCGGCGTTCTCCATCAATACCGCGCCCGGAATGCCCATCGCGATGGTGCGCCGGTCCACTTCGCGCATCTGTGCCGCTGTCAGGACTTTCATCGCAATTACATGCCGCGCGCCAGCAGCAAGGTCATGTCGTCGAACAGCTCCGATGAGCCGGTCCATTGTTCGACCGTTTCCATAATGCGCGCAATGATCTCTTTTGATTCCCGCTGCCCGTACTTCGCCAGCAGGTCGACCAGCCGCTCTTCGCCGAAAGGCTCGCCGTACTCGTTCTCCGGTTCGACGATCCCGTCGGTAAATGCCACCAGAAGATCTCCCCGGCGCAGCTCGATGCTTTTCTCTTCGTACACCGCCAACGGAAACGCGCCCACCACCGTGCCAGTAACCTCCAGGTGTTGCGCTGCGCCATCGCGCATGAGGATGGGCGGCAGATGGCCCGCATTGGTGTAGGTCAGCGTCCGGTTGTCGTCGTCGTACAGGCCGAAATAAAAGGTAGCGTATTTCTCGGGAGAAGTATTGGCGTACACCTGCCGGTTCAGCTCGGAGACCAGATCCGAGGCCGAAAACCGCGCGCGGCCCCCGCCATTGCCACCGCCGGGCGCGGCCGCCGCATGCGCCGGAATGCCGGCCGTCAACTGCGTCCGCATGATGGACTGCAGCGCGGCCATCAGGAGCGCCGCTGAAATGCCCTTGCCCGCCACGTCGCCAATTGCCAGCGCGACATTCGCGTCGCGCAGCCGCACGAAATCGTAATAATCGCCCGACACCATGCGCGCCGGATGGCACACGCCTGTCAGTTCGAGTGTTCTCATTTCCGGAGCGCCGCGCGGGAACAACTGGCTCTGCACTTCGCGCGCGATGGCAATCTCGGATTTCAGCCGCTCCTGTTCCTTTTCGATCACGATCAGCCGCTCGAGGTTCTCCGTCATGCCGTTGAACGACCGCCCCAGCTCCGCCAATTGGTCGTGGCCCTCCACCGCGATGCGGTGCGAAAAATCGCCCTCCTTCACGCGCTGCGTGCCCTCATACAGGTTGTGGACCGCGCCGGTAATCGTGCGCGTCATCGAGACCCCCAGAATGAGCGACACCAGTTCGACCAGCAGCAACACCGCCGCCACCAACAGGAAGATGCCGAGTACGCCCTGCGCGAAATTCACCTGGGAGAATACCTTACCCAGCACCACCCAGGGCCGCGTGTGCACCACCATGTCCAGTTCTCCCTGCCGCCCCGGAGTATTCCAATATTGCAGAGGGAACGGCATGGCCCACGGCACATCCACGTCGAAAGCGTTCGCAGCCGCCGGCAGGCGCCCGCCGCGCTGGTTCCTCGGCACGTTCGGGTCGTTTGTGCTGTTCGAACGGCTATTCAACGACCCGAAGAACACTTCACCGATGCCCGGCACCAGCTCCGCCAGCAGACTGGAATTCAACGGCGCCAGCAGCGTCACTTCCGTGTCGCCCACAGTCACGTGAGCCCAGCCACACAGCCAGCGATCTTTCGTGATGAGCCCGCTCGCGTCCTTCCAGCCTGAGGGAGGCGGCGCAAGCAGCGAATCCTCGGGATAGCGATAGACTTCTTTCCCGCGGATCAGCAACTCGACGGTCGGAAAACGATTGCGGATGTAAGGCGCCACCTCGCGGATGGTGTTTTGCCGTTTGGCTGCCGGCGTCCCGGCCAGCATTTGCGCCACACCGTGCAGCGCCGCTGTGCGCCGGTCCAGTTCGGAACTGACCAGGTAAACCGCCGTCTGTCCCGTCATTATCCACGCGCCGATCCCGACCAGAATCGCAATGAGCGCAATGGGCACGAACGCGATAAAAAGATATGCGACGATCAACCGGTTGCGCAGCCGCCAGATCAGACGCCGCATGTTGCGCCGGATGAGCTGTAGAGCGAAGAGCAGCCCCGTCACATACAACGCAAGCGCCACCAGCAACCTGAACCCCGAGCTAGGCGCCAGACGCGCGAGCGCCACATCGAGAGCCAGCAGAACGAAGAATGCGACTCCCCAACGCCCGAGAATTTGTGCCAGATTTTTCAGCCGCGGCGACACGCTTCAGGATATCAATGGAACAAGCGTTGATGCGTAAGCATTGCCGGACGGGATGGGTGGCCCGGCAACTATTTTGATGCGCTTGGCCCCGGCCACTTAAAAGCGCTCCGGCGTACCCGTGCGCGTATCAGTTCCCGGCATGCATCAGGCGAAAGGCCGCTCAAAACATCCCCTCCGGCGCCTGCGGGTCGCGGGACTTCGCAATGGCCGGCGTCTCCTGGGTCTCCGGCGTGATGTGGTACTGGATCAGCCCTTCGGTCAGAATCTTGAACGCGCTGTCCGGGTCGTCGGCGTACTGGAACAAATCCAAATCTTCCTGGGCGATCACACCGTGTTTGACAAGCGCGTCGAAGTTGATGATTTCCTTCCAGAACTCCGAGCCGTACAGCACGATGAGAATTTTCTTGGCGAGCTTACGGGTTTGTGCCAGCGTGAGAATCTCCATCAGCTCGTCCATGGTTCCAAACCCGCCTGGAAACACCACCAGCGCTTTCGACAGGTACGCGAACCAGAATTTGCGCATGAAGAAGTAATGGAATTCGAAGCTCAGCTCCGGGGTGATATAAGGGTTCGGCAACTGCTCGAACGGCAGGCCGATGTTCAGGCCGATGGTCTTTCCGCCGGCGTCGCTCGCGCCTTGGTTGGCCGCCTCCATGATGCCCGGGCCGCCGCCTGAACAGACGACGAAGCGGTAGGTGTGATTGGCGAACTGGTTGGACCATTCGGTCATCATGCGCGCCAGCGTGCGCGCGTCGCGATAGTATCGTGCCAGCGGTCCGTCCTCCACCACACGCGCCGACCCGAAAAACACGATGGTGTCGCGGATGCGCTCGTGGCGGAAATGCGACAGCGGCTCCAGATACTCCGAGAGAATCCTCAAAACGCGCGCATCCGGGCTATTGAGGAAGTCCTCGTTCTTGTAGGCCACCGGCCGGCGGCGATTAGTTGGTGTGTCGCTCATTTATTTTCCAGTTGCTCGACCTTCTTCTTCAATTCGCGCACCAGCTTGAGTATCTCGGGCAGCTTGGGAAATGCCGTGATGGCCCGCAGCCACTCGTTGGCGGCGAAGGCCGGCGAGCCGGAAATGCGCGCGCCTGCCTCTACGTCGCCGCCCACGCCGCTCTGCGCGTACACCACGGCGTTATCGTGAATGGTCAGGTGCCCGGAAATCCCGACTTGGCCCGCCAGCAGCACGTTGCGCTCGAGTATCGAGCTGCCCGCGAGCCCTGCCTGCGCGCAAATGATATTGTCCTCGCCCACCACGCACGCGTGACCCACCTGCACCAGGCTATCGATCTTGGCGCCGCGCTTCACTCGCGTCTCGCCCACAGTCGCGCGATCCACTGACGTCAGGCTCTGCACTTCCACGTCATCTTCGATCACCGTTTTGCCCGATTGCACGATCTTGTAGTGTGTCCCGTCAGCGCGCTTGGCGAATCCGAAGCCGTCGCCGCCGATCACCACTCCATTCTGCAAAATCACCCGGTTGCCGACCCGGCAGAACTCGCGCACCACCGCATGCGAATGCGCCACAAAGTCATCGCCGATCTCCGCGCCTTCATAGATCACCGCGTGCGCATAGAGAACCGCGCGCCGGCCGATCTTGACTTTGTCGCCCACCACCGCGAACGGTCCGATGGATGCGCCGTCGCCGATCGACGCCGATTCCGCAACCGCGGCTAGCGGATGAATGCCGGGTTTAGGCTTCGGTGGTTGATAGAAAAGTTCGAGAGCGCGCGCGAAATCCAGATACGGGTTGCCGGAAACCAGGCTGGCTATAGGCAGATCGCGCAGCGCCTCGGCAGTCAGGATGGCGCTCGCGCGGGTATGCTTCACCTTAGGGGCGTACTTGGGATTGGCGAGAAATGTGAGCTCTCCGGGCGCCGCCTGCTCCATCCCAGCCACGCCCGTGATGTCGACGTCTCCGCCTCCGATCAACTCACAGCCGAGCGCGCTCGCGATTTCCCGGAGTCTCATCGCCAGCCTACAGATTACCCCAGGTAAGACTGGCATTCGTGACCCGCTAGTGAGAAAGCATTATTGTGGCTCGCAACAGGCGCATTCCCTACCTAATTCGGAGGCCATTGCTCTCATTACACTTATCCCGCAACGTGCCGGCACAATTTGCGTTTCTAAGGAGAATTATCCATATCATTCGACGAACAAAGTTCCGAATTGTAAACTGAAGGTATGCGATCGGCGCTAGCTACGCTCGGAGTGTGGTTGCTCGCGGTCGCATATGGTTGCGCGCAGGAACAGCCAAAGGGGCCGACCGAGATCCAGCGCGCCATCGAAGAGTTCAAGATCCAGACCGCGAATCTAGGGCTGCGTGGCGATGCCGCCGCCAAAAGCGTCCACAAGCAGAGCCCGATCCTCGAATGGCACGGGCGCTTGTACGAGAACCTGCGCAACGATTTTCTGGACGCTGTTCCGCACGAGATCCGCCAGCGCGGCGAAAGTAAGTCGCTGCTCCGCCGCAATCAGTACGGTTTCAACGCCGCCGGCCCATTCTTCGTGCCCGGCCTGGTACACCGAAACGGGACCTATGTTTCGCTCTCATTTGAAGGCGTGGGCGAGCACATTTCCCGCACCCACCTGAGCACCATTCCCACCACCGCCGAGCGCACCGGCGATTATTCACATGTGGTGGATGACGCGGGCAACCAATTGCCCATTTTTGATCTTGCGACCACGCGCCTCAATCCGGCCTATGATGCGGCGAAGCCTGTCTCGCTCACGAATCTGCAGTATCTGCGCGATCCCTTTCCCGGTAATGTCATTCCCGCGGACCGCCTGAATCCGCTGGCCGTGAAAGCTCTGGAGCTTTATCCCCAGCCCAATGCCGCCGTGGGCCCGTTCTTTCGCAACAATTATTTCATCAACTCGCCTGAAGCTAACACTGCCAACGGCATGATCGGCAAGGTGGATCACGCCATGGGCGAGCGCCAGCACGTGACCTCCGAGCTCGCCTTTTCGAATGGCGTTCTCAATGCCGCCAACTGGTTCCCGACGATCGCGGATCCGGGTCCCTCCGACCATCGGTTCTCCACCCGCCGCGGCTCGCTCGAGCATGTGTTCACTGCCTCGGCCCAAACCGTCAACACCGCCAGTTTCGAGGTGACTTCGGAAACGTCGCGCACCGGTCAGGGCCACGCGGCGTTTCCGGTGTATGACTTCCAGCCCTACCTGGATATGGGCCGCGCCTATCCCATGTCCACCAACGCCCACAACACGTACGCTTGGAGCGACGGGCTTTCCACCCGGTGGCGAAAACATTCGCTGCGCGTTAGCGCGCGATACACCAGCTACCAGGTCAACAGTTTCTGGCCCGTGTACCCCGACGGCTTCTTTCGTTTCTCCCCGGGCTTGACCAGCCTGCCGGGCATTGTTAACACCGGCCACGCGTTCGCAAGTTTTCTACTGGGACTGCCCGAGTACGCTGAGCAGAGCTTCGTCACTGCGCCTTCTTATTTCCGCCGCGGTGAGGAGGCCGTGTCGCTGCGCGATACTTACGAGCTGCGCAAAGGCCTGGTGCTCAATATCGGGGTACGTGTCGCGCGCCACGCGCCGCGCGTGGAGAAATACGACCGCCAGTCCACCATCGATCTGACCCTGGTCAATCCCGCTAACGGGCGCCTGGGCGCCCTGGCCGCAGCCGGCCTCGATGTCGAAAGCCGTGGCTTCCGGCCCTCCGTGGTACGCGCGGAGCCGAGCGCCGGCATCGCCTGGAACGTCACCGACGATTCCAAGACCGTGCTGCGCGCCAGCTACGGGCGCGGGTACTCGGCGATTCCCATCTACGAGGGCCAGTGGGGCACGCAGGGATTCAACAGCCGCGAGACTTTCATCTCGCCCAATGTGCAGTTGCAGCCGGCCGTGGCTTTAACCACTACGCTTCCGCCGCCGCCGCATCCGCTGCCCGATCTCCGGCCCGATGCCGCCAACAATACCGTCGCCGATCTGATTGATGCCACCACCCGCGAGCCGGTTTATCAGTCCGCTTCGGTAACCATCGAGCGCGAGCTGCCGGGCTCCATGGTGGTCACGGTGGGCGCGGCATATTCCGGGGGACACAATCTGCTGGTGAGTGACAGCGCCGCCAACCCCAACGCCATCGCCCCCGCGGCGCTCGAATTCCGCGACCAGCTCAACGATGAAGCCTTCAACCAGTCGCTGCGTCCCTACCCGCAGTACAAAGGCTTCGAGCTTTATAGCTCCTACCCGCTGGGCCGTTACCAACGCGATGCCGGATTCGTCCGGGTGGAAAAACGCGCGTCCAAAGGATTGTCGCTGAGCGCTTACTACGAAGTCTCCAAGCAGCTGGACGATTATTCCGGGCCTTACGGCACGCAGGATTTCTTCAACCGGCAAAATGAGTGGGCGCTCACGGCTTACAATCAGCCGCAACGGCTGCAGCTGAGCTATAGCTACGAGCTGCCGCTCGGCTCCAACAAGCCGTTCCTGACGTATGCCGACTGGCGGCACTATTTGCTGGATGGCTGGTCCGTCAGCGGCACCGCGGCCGTCACCGCCGGGACGCCCATCGCGCTTCATCCGGAATTCAACAACACTGGCAGCGTCATTTCCGCGCTGAACGTGAACACCATTCCCGGCGTGAATCCGGAGGTCAGCAACCCCGGTCCCTCGCTCTGGTACAATCCCGCCGCTTTTGAGCAGCCCGCGGATTTCACCATGGGCAACGCATCGCGCACCAATCCCACGCTGCGCAATCCCGGCGCGCAGAACTACGATTTGAGCCTGAGCAAGCGCGTATCGCTGGGCGCCGAGCGAGCTGTCGAATTCAACGCGGCGGGCTTCAATTTCCTCAATCACGCGAACTGGAACGAGCCCGATCCGGTCATCGGTCCGGCCAGCGCTCCCAACGTGAATGCCGGGCACATCATCGGATCGAGTGGCGGGCGCGTGATTCAGATGGGCCTGAGGTTTAGTTTTTGAGGTCTAGCTTTTGAGGTCTAGCTCCTAGTGCGCGGAGTTTTGGCACTCGTGTGCCTGGCGCTCGCCGCCGTGGCCGCGCCTCCGCGCGAACATAGCACCCATGTGCGGATTCCGCTGTGGCTCGACGCCAGCCCCGGCCGCGAACTTTCACCCAAGGATTTCACCGCTACCCTCGACGGCGCTGCGGCGCGTGTCGTCCAAGTGCAGTGTCCCGACGACGATCTCGTCATCCTGCTGGTGCTCGATCTCTCCTCCAGCGATCTGACCGTGGCCGATCCCGCCAAGGAAACCTTGACCGCCGAAATCCGCAAACTGCCGCCCAACGCCTTCGTAGGCCTGTTGCGCGCACAGGATGGCCTTGTGGTCCTGCACGATCCCACCGCCGATCGCGATGCCATCACCACGCTGGTCGCCCAGCAGACGCTCAGCGGCAAGACCGGCCTGCTCGCCACTATTGACACCGCGGGCCGCGTCGCTGATCCCATGCTCGAGAAATCCGCCGTGCGCGTGGCGATTCTCTACATCACGGACGGCGATGTGCGCAATTACCGCGAAGATTTCACGAATCCAGTGATTAATTCGAGCGATTCCCACGATCTCAGCCGCCGCTTTCCGGAAACGCTGGTGCAGGAAAAGATCGCCAAGCTCGATGCCGTTCTCGCCGCCGAACAGGCGCCGGTGTTCATTGTCGACGTCAGCCAGCACACCGACCGGCTGAATGAGGCCTATCACAACGGGATGAAACAACTCGCCGAGACCACTGGCGGCGCGGCCTTCTTCAGCCGTTCGACCACCGAAATTCCCGAGGCCATCCGCCGCAGCTTCGAGGCCGTGGTCTCGCACTATAGCCTGACGCTCGACCTGCCCGCGCATGTCTCGCGGCGTCCGCTGATTCATGTGGCCCTGACGGAAGGGGGCCGATCGCTCACTTACCGCACGCGCATCGTTCTGCGGCCGAAGAGGTGAACCAATTCTGACCATGCCACAGCCTACCCAAACCCGCAAAAGCATCCCCATCTGGCTCTTTCTGCTGCTGCTGGCCGTCGCTATCGGCAATGGTATCGGCGTCCTGTGGCAGGCTCGCGTACTTCGTGAGCAGGTGGCGCAAATCGGCCAGCGCACGCGCGAGAATGTGGAACTGCGGCGTGAGCTCGATCGGCTGAGCCGCGCCCCGTCAGCGCGCGCGCCGGCCCTTGTTCCCCCTGCGCTGCCCCGTTTGACGCAGCCCAATGTCCCCGCCACTGGCGCCGTCGCATTGGCCGCCGCCGAGCAGCAAGCCACACGCATGCGCGACGCGCTTGGGCAATCGAGTGCCGAGGTGGCCCGGCTGCAGTCGCGTGTTTCCGAGCTGCAGACCGCGGTAGAGAACGCCACCGAGGAAAATCGCCGCCTGGCTTCGGCCGCCGAAGAGTTGAAGAGGAACTTGGCCGACGCCAATCAGACCATCGAGACCATCCGCGCCGAACTGAAATCGAACACCGGCCGCATGGCGCAAATCGAGAGTGCTAACGCGAAGCTCAAGGAAGACGCGTCCACCGCCGGGCAATCCGCCGCGCAACTCAAGCAGACGGCTTCGGAGCTGGAGAGCCTGTTCCGGCGCCGCGAGATGTATCTGAACAATATTCTCCGGCGTTATCGGGAAATTACCGAACAATATCGCGCCATGACGGGGGTGCTGGCCAGCCGCCGCGATCGCGAGGCCGCTCCCGTGGGCAGTACGGAAATCGCGCGCATCCAGAACGCCATCGCCCTGGCGGAGGAAGACCTGAAACAAATCGACGCGCTGAATGCGCAAGCCTCGCGCCTGGAGAAGAAACTGCCGGCGAAGTGATATGGAGAGCGCTCACTTCGGCTTCTAATGCTGCCGCCTGTCAATTCGCGGCCATCTTCGATTCCAATTCCCCGATGCGCTTGAGCAGCGGCGAGGGAGGCGGATCGAGCGCCGCCGCCTCTTTCAAATACCGCAGCAGATCTTTGGCTGAATCCGCCGGCAATTCCAGGCGCTTCCCTCGATGCAGCACGTATATCGAGCTCTTTTCGATCACCAGGCACCCCATCTTGCCGATGCCGTCGTAAACGCGCGAGAGCCCGATATCGATCAGGATGACTTTTCCGCCGAATCGCGGCGTAATCGCCGCGTCCGCGTACGTATGGCCCAGCACGGTCCGGTCGACGCCGAAGTTTTTCAGAATTTTTTCGACCAGCGGATTGAGCGAAGCGTCTCCCTGCGCCAGGCCGCGATACCACAACGGACCGTCGGGATCGCTCGCGATGCCGCCTGGGAGCCTGGCCGGATCTTTCAACTCCTCGCGCACGCGCTGATTGATGTCGCGAATCTTGGTCGAGGCGTACTTGGCGCTGATGCCCCCGTGCACAAACAGGCTGTCGTTGATCTTGATGACGGCGTCGTGGTTCGCGATCCACTTGCCGTAAGTTCCGCTGGGACTGAACTGCTGCCGGTGCTCGAAATAGCCCAGCGGATGCTGGGCCTCCCAGAGCGCGCGGTCCGCGGGATGCTCCTTGGCCAGCGCCGCCTCGCGTGACTTCTCGGAGTTCTCGTCGCGGAACGCGGCGAATTCCCCCGGCGACACGTAGCGCAGGTCGCCATACACGTTCATGGCCTCGTGATTCCCAATCAGCGCGTGTACATATCCGCCCGCCTCAGCCGCTTGCTTTTCGAGGCGCATCAACAGGTCCATGGTCTTCCGCGAATCCGGCCCGCGATCCAGCACATCACCGTTCTGCACTAGATGCGTCTTGCCCCCGGTCCAGTTGCTTTGTTCGTCGATGAGCCCGGCGGATCGAAGAACGGCCACCAGTTGATCGTAATCGCCGTGCACATCGCCCACGGCCACAATGCGATCAATGCCCGTCCAGATCCCGGCGCCCTGGTCTTGGGCGGTGCGGTTCCGGCTATCACTACCGGGCGCACGGCTACTCAGTACCAGAACGGCAACACCTGCCAACGCGAGACATCTCATGGTCTATCCTCCGGCTCAGTCCGCAAATCAATCAGTTCCGGCTTTTGGTGGATGTGCCATTGTAAACCGAACGGTAGTCCGGCCTACAGGGGGAACTATCGTACTGGACCCACTTTGTTCTAAATTCAGAACAAAATCCTTGAATGACCACGATAACTCTGGTAAATAATTGAGTAGCGCTTCAGAAACCGCACTGTTCTGTTCCAAATGCAGAACAGCAGAGAACTAGAATACGAAGCGACTGCACGGCGTCACGGCAGGGTCACCAGCACCGTGACGTTTGATGCAACTGACTCGGAGGGCAGATGCCGACACGAATTTTGATCGTTTATCGTTACCCGCTCCTGTTCCAGGCCCTGAAGGCGTTCATGGAAGGCGAGGGTTTCCGCGTGATGGGACATGAAGACAGTCCCGAAGCGGTACGTTTCGCACAACAATTTCAACCGGACATCGTCATTGTGGATTTCGAGCTGCCGGGAACCGGCGGTCTGGAGAGCGTGCGCCAGATTCTCGAAGTCAGCCCGTCGACGAAAATCATCTTGCTCAGCAAACATTCCGAGGTGTACCGCGTGCGTGAAGCGCTGGAGCTCGGCATTCGCGGTTATGTGCTGAAGACGCGCACCGCCGAGGAACTGCTGCGCAGCGTCGAAGAGGTTTCGAACGGACGGACCTACTTTTCGCCGGAGATTTCCCATATCGTGGCCGAGCTGGTTCTGGAGCCGTACAGTAGCCGTGGGGCCATTCGCCGGCCCAACCAGTTGACCGATCGCGAGCGCCAGGTGGTCACCCTGATCGCCGAAGGCAATTCCACCAAGGAAGTGGCTGCCCGCCTGGGTATCAGTGTAAAGACCGCCGATTGCCATCGTACCCGCATCATGGACAAGCTCAACGTCCACCAGACCGCGAACCTGGTCCGTTACGCCATCCGCCAAGGCTTCATCGAAGCTTAGATGCACACGGGGGCAGGCGCTTTTGCCTGCCCTGCTTCACAAATCCCGCGGCAATTTCCCGGAATTTCCAGCGCGTTGGCGCGCATTTCTAAAAATGTGACGGCCGCCGGCTGCTCTCGTGGATCGATCCTTGCTCGCCGCCGCCAACACCGGCTCGCGTACCCCAGCGCCGCCTGGCGGGCCCAATCTCCAGATATTGCTGATACGCTCCTCCAGAATAATCCTAGTGTACGAGGCTGCGCGGCCGCGCCTATAATTTAGGCATCAAGATTCAAAAATGCGCCGTTTAGCTCGGAAACCTCAGGAAATTGGAGCCGATATTTTCAGCGGATTAGCCCATAAACTCGGCAGCCAGTCCGTTCAGAATTGTTTCCAGGCGACGCCACGCCACACGAGGAAATGATGAATTTAAATACAATACTGGAAGACTTGCGCCGGGAGCGCGAACAGATCGACGAAGCCATTTTGAGTCTGGAAAGGCTGGCCGCCGGCAGCGGGCCACGTCGCGGGCGCCCGCCGGCCTGGCTCAAAGCCCAGAAGACCAAGGTGCGTCCTCAAGGAGGCGGTAAAGAAACGCCGGTAGCGAAAACCGCCGCGGGCGACTGATTCTTGGGCACTTCCGGCCGCGTGGTTGGCCTTGGCGAACGCGTGCGGTTAGGCCCACGAGAAATCCGGGCAGGACTCCTATATAGAAGCGATACCTTATTTCTATCGCATTAAAATCTAGGGTTTACGGGCGGCGGTTAGGGGTATAATTATTAAATGCGCGCGTTTCGCAGCCAACCGCGCACCTTGCCCTATGATGAAATCCGTTCTGAAGACGCTTGCGATCAGCTTCGGCGGCGGCTTGGCTTTGGGCGCCGGCATGCGGCTGGCGCAAGGCCCTGCTAAGGACCGCTCCGAACCGCGCGCCGATCTCAATCCCCTTCTCGCCCGCTTGAAGAACGTCGAGAGCCGGATTGTCGAAATGGAATCCGCCGAGCACGCGCCTCCCGCGGCTTCCGCACCGGCGCCCACGGCCTTCGCCGAAAAAACGCTCGCGGTGTTCGAATCGAAGTTGGCCGCGCAGCTCACCGATGTCGAACAATTGCGTGTCGAGATTCGCCAGGTGGACGAGCGGCTGGGCCAGCTCGATGTCCAGCTTCCGGTCCTGATCCAGTCGACCGTGGACGTGCGCTTCCGCGAGGTCGAGCAAAACCTCCAGCGGGATTTTGAAGAAGCGCAGAGCCGTTCGATGGCCGCGTTTGTGGATACGCTGCAGACGAAAGTGGTGGAGCGGATTTCAACGCTCGAGAACAACCTGGCGGAACAATCGCAAGTCATCGGGAAATTGCGCGACGCGTCGGTTCGCAGCGACGAAAATCTGCAAAAGATGCTGGCCGGGATCGAGCGGCTGGTGGATCAAAGCAATGCCCCCCAGCCTCCGCCGGCGCCCACGGCATCCCCGCCGCCGGCGCCCGCGCTCGAGCCGGCAGTCACGCAGGCTGAAGCTTCCGAGGAGCACCATCAGTCTTATGTACGCTTCACGCGCAGCGAACGGCAGCACTCCCATGTCGAGGAGCGCAGTTTCCCTGCGCGGCAGGTAGCGGCAGCCCTTCCTATAGTGGAAGAGCAGAATGTTGAAGTGCCCGCAGCTCTGCTGATGAAGACTGAAGAGGCCGCGCCGGTGCTGATCAAGGCTGAAGAGCCCGCGCCTGCGCTGATCCCGGATACGGCCCAATTGCAGGAAATGGCGCCGGCCGTCGCCGTCTTGGGGTTTGGGCCGGAGATTACGCGTTCCGGAGCGATCGAGGTCCAGCATTCTAACGGCGACGCACCGGAGCCGGTTGCGCAGCCCGCGCTCGCCGTTACCAAATCACCCGCGCCCCTTTTCGTTCCCAGTCCGCAGCCGCCCGGAATGGACGAACCGCCGGTCAAATCCGATGAGTCCTATGAATGGGTGAACCGCATCGGACTCGAGCTGCTGGCGCCGCGCCCCAAAGCGCACAAAGGCTGGCCCCTTCCGCTGGCGATTGGGCTGGCTGCCGGTTTGATGCTGATCGTGGGGCTGTTCTATATGGGCGTGTTCCAACGCTATTTTAATTCCACGGCGACGCCGCCGCAGACCTCGACTTTAGCCTCCACCGCGCCCGCCTCGGAGTTTGCGACGCCGCCCGCCGGCGCCGACAAACTGCAGGCGCTCGAACAGCGGGCGTCCTCGAAACCGGCGGATTCAGCTTCGCTGGTTGAGCTAGCGCGCGAGTATCAGAGACGCAAGGACTGGAGTAAAGCCGAGTCCGCCTATCGCTCCGCGCTCGAAGCCGGGCCGGGCAACCGCGACGCCGCGCTAGGACTTTCCGACGTCCTTTACCAGCAGCAAAAGTACGAAGAGAGCGCCGCTGTATTGAACAAAATTTCCTCCGAGAAATCCCGCTAGATTGCTCTTTCCTGCCTCGTAAGTCCTTCACTGATTTCGCGACACTAAACACTTCGCCGGCAGAATAATCAGCCCCTACTGCGGGTCCTGTCGCTTTTGCATTTTTTCCTACCAACTCCGCGCCTTCAAGACGGGTGCCTGCGGTGGATCGGAGATCCCGTTTTGCGGAAGACCGAAGTCTTCTCCTGTCAGGGTAGCGAGCGCACGGACCGCACAGAGCGGGTCCGCGGCAACATCCATATCGTAGAGGTGTTTGGCGATGAATGGAACCTCATCTTCGAACCCAGAGCTGCAATAGCATCTAAGAGCCAGCACCGGGTTTGCATGGAATTGAAAAACATCCTCGACTTCAGAAACGGGGATGGCGTCCACCGCCTTGATCATGCGCAAGGCAAGCGAAGTTTGCTCGATGACACCTGCGTCCTGCTCAACTTCCAGCAGATGAATCAAGGCTGCGGCTGCAGGTGAGTTATCGAAGTTCCCCTAATGCACGTGCGGCGCTCGACCTGACATAACGTTCGTCCGATTGCAACAATTGAATAAGCAACGGCGCGCCCTCCATGAACTTGAGCGTCCCAAGGCCACCAATCGCCAGCCACCGTGTGTCATTATCTTCCGTCGTCTGCGCCAGTTGAAGAAGTTGCCGGCCGGCCCTGTAGCCCCGTTGCGTTATGCGATCCAAGATCAGCTCCTTTCTCGGCAACGTAGTGGACGTCTTGAAACTGCAGCATGAGCGAAGCTGCCGGCGGTTGGTCCTGCGCACCGGCTAACCGGCCTCACGCACCGATAGACAACAATGCCGCACATGCTCTTAGGGATCTCCACATTACTTGAGCCTCTCGACCAAATTATCGTGCAGGTACGGAGCGCGGTTGACGGGTGTCGCTATCCAGAACCGCCAGTGAGGCCGGGCGACCGTGGCTGCGGATTCCGTGGGAGGACTGTAGCGCCTGAAAATGAAAACGGCGGCCCCCGGAGAGGCCGCCGTCTTTAATTCGTGATGCGAAGGAGTTAAACCGAAACCGGGACTTCCGACTTATCGTTGTCCGTCACGTGCGATTGCAGGGAGTAAATGGAATCGAGCACGCGTTCCATCAGCTCGTCGCTTTGCGACACCGTGGTTTTGAGAACCTCGATCGACCGCACCTGGTCGGAAAGCTTTTGGTCGAGACCCGACATGGTGTTGGAGAGCATTTCCTCCATGGTGGTGACTACCTGTGCCAGCGTGGGCAGTTCCTTCAGCTTGGCCTCATGATCGCCAACGCGTGTCTCCAGGCTCGACAGGCGGCTGTCGTAGCGCGTTGTGAAAGAGGCGATCGTAGCTTCCAGTGAGGCTACGGCCGCGACGGTGTCGGCGGAATGGCCCGCGGACTTGCCCTTTTCCGTGGCAATGCTGATGCCGGCGGCTTCAAGCGCAGCCAGTCTAGCTTCCAGACCGGACACCGACTCATTGGAGGGGCCGGATTCAGTGGAGGTGGTTGCGCCACCGCGCGCCTTCCATAGGGCGGCCCCAATACTCACACCGGTGAGCACCAATGCGGAGCGACGGATGACGTTGAGCAGTCTCGGCATACGAGGAAATTGTACTACAGAAAATTCTGAGAAGCTACTAAGGAATATACCTGCTTGTAAGATGTTCTCCTAATTAGCCATCCTAGAGTGTCAACCTTAGTTAACCAGGAGAATTCGGATTGGAAAACGTGCCGGCCGCGGCGTCAAGCGCCACCCCGTGGGAGCGGCTTTTCATGGAGTGTGACAAGCAGGGTCACGTCCTGTGGATGAACCAGCGCGCCCGTGCACGCCTCGGAGCTGTGGAGAGCCTCTTTCAGGCTATCCCGGCGCTTCACTTACCCGAAGCCAGTCAATTACTTAGCGGCGGTCAGACCGTTCGGTACCGGACGCTGCTCTCTTCGCTGAAGTCGGCTGACCATCTCAGACGCATACCCGTCCGATTGGTCAGAGTCCTGGCGCTTGAAAACCGGGTGGTGCTTTCGGCCGAGGTGCGCGCCCGGTCTTCGGATACGCTGCCGCCCCAGCACGAGGGTCTGCGTATTCTGCTGACTCTGCAAGCCAACGCTACGCGCAACTATTTCCGCTTATTAATTGCACAACAACTGCTCGCCGGCCGCGAAGGTAGGTCCCGGTCTGTGGGCGCCGCCGTGTCGGAGGCGCTCGAGATCGAGCGGACGCGTACCGCGCGTGAGCTGCACTCGGGCGCCGGACAAACGCTGGCCGGAATCAAGCTAAATCTGGAATTGATTGCGGCGCGTTTACCGGATGCTTCAGAGCTTGTGAGCAAGAGTCTGGAGCGGATCAGCGTGCTCACCGATCAGGCGCTAAGCGAGATCCGGTCCGTTTCGCAGCGGCTGCATCCGCCGGACTGGCAGCGCCTGGACCTGCCGCGTGCGATCGAATGGTTGTGGATTACTACGGGAATTCCTGAAAAGTTTCATGCTACACTTGATCTCCAGTTAGTGGAATCTGATATTCCTGACGCCGTACGGTTCGCTATTTACCGGGCGGCCCAGGAAGGGCTCGCAAACGTGCTGCGCCACGCCGGTGCGACGGAACTCAAGCTGGGATTGGGCCAGAAAGACGACCAGATCGATCTCGTCCTCGAAGACAACGGCAGCGGTTTTGACGCGCACGAGTTATTGTTCGGCGCGCTGACACCGGCGATGCGCGGTATCGGGCTGAGGGCCATGCGCGACGAAGTGCTGTCCCTGGGCGGCCGCTTTCACCTGACGAGCGGCGCGGGCGGTACAAGGATGGAGATCATGATACCTGTTTCGGAAAATCGATGACGCAGCAGCTCACCAAACCCGTTTCAGTCATTCTTGCAGATGATCATTTGATTGTGCGCGAGGGCCTCGCCGCGTTTTGCGACGCGCGGCCGGAACTGCACATTGTAGGCCAGTGTTCCGACGGGCTGGCAGCCGTCGAGATGATTAAGGCCCTTCAGCCTGACTTCGCGATCATCGATCTTCATATGCCGAAGCTGCACGGTCTGGAAGTGATTCGCAAAGTGCGCGAAGCGAACTCCGCCTGTAAACTGGTGGTGCTTTCCATCAGCCGCGATGAAAAGATGGTGCTCGAGGCGCTGCGCGCCGGGGCCAACGGATATTTGCTGAAGGACGGGCCGGCCAGGCATCTGCTCGACGCCATCAGTTATATACAGGATGGCGGCGTTTATATTTCGCCCCTGCTGCGCCGGGAATATTTATTGGAAGCGCCGCGTAAATCTCCGGCCGAGGATCCATTAGCTTCACTCAGCCGCCGCGAGTATGAGGTATTTTCGTTCTTGGTGGACGGGATGCGGCCTAAGGATATCGCCAAACTGCTCGATATTAGCCCGAAAACCGTGGACACTTACCGCTCGAACATCATGCGCAAGCTGGGCATCCACGATCTGGTTGGGCTGGTCAAGTTCGCGATCAACCGGAACCTGACCACCACCGCTAACCAGCCGCCTTCGTCCTGAGCAGCGCGGACGGTTAGACCGGCGCGCCGCAACTTCCCTGCCCTGCTGCAAGAATTCCGGGAGCCTCGCCTGCGCTGATTCGGTGCCCTACTTACGCGCGGCGCGCAACAATGTGGCGTTGATGCTGTTCAACTGGTCGATCAAGCGCTGCTCGTCGTCGGGTGACCAGTTGTGCCACATCATGGTGATACGTGATTCGCCGGCGCGCGTGAGGAAGAAGATCCACACCAGGTAGCAGCCTGCGCTAATTACTTCCAGCACGGTGTTCAACTGGCTCATCATTTCGTGACCGACCACATTGCGCACCAGGATCGTCATGCTCGTGCCCAAAAAGAATACGGTGTACACAATGCAATGCACGATAATGTTGCGATTGAGCGCCACCGGATAACGCGACAGAAACACCAAGATGAGCAGCAGAAAGATCACGAGGCTGAAATCCACGCCGCGTGTGACCGTAGTGCTCCAGAATAAGAGCATGGATTTTTCATTTCCCCACGTCGGAATCAAGGTGAGGCCCGACACTGCGACCGAGAAAAACAGCGCGCCGTACAACGTCCAGCGGCCCAGGCTGTAAATGCCTGAGTAATTCTGCAGGACCAGCGAATATAGTTCCAGCACGATCAGGATATAAAAAACCCAGAGTATGGGGAGTGTGACCAGGTAAATCAGAGCGTAGGTATTGCTCTCCAGCTTAAACGGCAGCAGCACCAGTGAGCGGACCGTCGTTAACACCAGGAATGCGAAAAAGAAGCGGTATACGCGATTCAGATCCAGTTGGTAGAGGCGGAGCGCGGCAGTGGCATTAGCCACAATGGAAAATCCCCAGAGGAGCGAGAGAAGAGTGGGCGCCGACACGAGATACACCTGTCAATGGTGTTAAAACCCGAATTGTACCACCAAACGGGGGTATTACTCACACTCCTCCGGGCAATTTTGTCCGGTTGTTCCTATTAACGAACAAACGGGCAAGGCCAGCATTGTGGAATCGGATCATGGGCCTGTGTGGCCGCGGAAATGGCCAGAAATTGTAGCGCAAAGAGCGCCAGCACGAATAGTTTCTTCAGCATGAGGTTTCGATCTCCATTGTCTGTACTGCTAACCGAAGTTAGTCTCCGGATGACAACACGAACGTTAGAACACCTATGGCGCGGGATCAAGCCTCGTACCGACCGGAATTTGCCTATTGTTCCATCCGATAAGGCTCTGTTACTGAGGTATTTCAATAGGAAAGACTAAAATTGTTACTTCAATTATGCAGGTATCTGGGTGAGGGGACAGACCCGAAAGGGGCGTTTCACGCGCGGAGCACCGGGCCCGGGTGGCTACAGCGAAAGGCAGGAAGGCTGCGGCGCAGGAATCTTCTGAAAGATTCGCAGGCAACAGCCTTCGGCAGGACAGGAATCGGTGCTGAAGTTGCGCTGTGGATTCTTGATTGGTGGGCTAAGCGGAAGCTTGTGTGGCGGAGTAGGCTTCTATGGAACGGATGACCTGCTCGAGAGCCGCGCGACGCTGGCGCAATTCTTCCAGCTCGTGCTGCGGCGCTGCCGGCAGGCCATGGGCGAGGAGCCGGGAAGCACGGTGCATTGGCTTGTGGGTCGCCTTGAAACGGCGGTAATCTTCGAGGACGCGAATCAGCGTCGTTCCACGTTCCTTTCTCTCGTAGAGCTTCCCGAGTGTGGCGGCGATTGAATCTTCCAATCCAACTTGTGCTGAGCGCGGCATGTGTTTTTTCCTATCTCCTAATAAGGCATTTCCGATAGTCATAAGATATAACCTATCCTATGGTCCGTTGGCAATAGTTTTCTTTAACAAAAATAACGACTTACGCGGTATAACTCAGTTTGCAAACCTTCACGTTCGGGCCATGCGGCATAAGGTATTCACCTGATTTGACTTATTGCTCCGGCCAAGGAATCGGCGCAAAAACCGGCTGCAAAAGCGGCCTGTGCTAGCATGATCGCTATGCCGGCAGGGCGGGCGCTGATCAGCGGCATTACCGGGCAGGACGGGTCTTATCTGGCGGAATGGCTGCTAGCCAAGGGTTACGAAGTGCATGGGGTGGTACGTCGCGTCGCCATTGAGGATCCGGAACACCGGTTGACACGGCTGGACGCTATTCGCGCGCAGATCAAGCTGCACGCGGCGTCGCTCGAAAGCTATGCCAGTATTCACCAGGTGGTGGGGAACGTGATGCCGGACGAGTGTTATCATCTGGCCGCGCAGAGTTTCGTCAGTTACTCCTTTGACGACGAATTCTCCACGTTGAACGCCAACATCAACGGGACGCACTATCTATTGGCGGCGGCAAAAAATATTGTGCCGCGGTGCCGCTTCTATTTTGCCGGGTCGAGCGAAATGTTCGGCAAGGCAGATGAAGTGCCACAGACCGAGCAGACGAGGTTTCATCCACGGTCGACTTATGGCATCAGCAAGGTGGCGGGCTTTGAGCTGACGCGTAACTACCGTGAGGCTTACGGCATGCATGCGTCGAGCGGCATTCTGTTCAACCATGAGTCGCCGCGCCGGGGATTTGAATTCGTCACGCGCAAGATTACGTCGGGAGTGGCGCGCATTGTGGCGGGCAAATCCAAAGAGCTGCGGCTGGGGAATCTGGACGCCAAGCGCGACTGGGGTCACGCGCGCGAATACGTGCAGGCTATGTGGCTGATGCTGCAGCAGCCGGAACCGGACGATTACGTGATCGCGACGGGACAGACGCACACCGTGCGGGAGTTTGCGGAGTTGGCGTTTGCGCGCGCGGGACTGGATTACCGCGACTATGTGATGCCGGACGCTGTCCTGTTCCGCCCGGCCGAGGTCAATATCCTGTTGGGCGACGCGAGTAAGGCGCAGCAGAAGCTGGGCTGGGAGCACCGCATCGGTTTCGAGGCGCTGGTACGCGAGATGGTGGAAGCCGATTGCCGCGCGCTGGGCGTGAAACCGAAGGCGCGGGCTTCCGCGGGGTGAGGAAGGCACGGCGCCACAGGCGCAGAGGCAAGAGCCGCAGCTCACAAACGCAAAATCGGCCGATCCGTGGCTCATCCGGAGGAAGAAGGAGAGCTTTTGTCCAGGGCCAAGGCGCGGGAAGCTCGACGGGTCTTGCGCTGGTCTTTGTCCTTGTCCTGTCCCCACCCTTTCGGAGCTAAGAGACGAGCAGGCTGCGGAAAAACGAATTTCGAGCGATGGCCGCGGATTAACGCCGACAAAAGATAGATTGAAAGCAAAACAACTTGGCTCTGTCTGATCGGTGTTGATCCACGTTCATTGGCGGCGAAGTCGTCTTTTTTCACACCTGCTAACGCATCACGACCGGTGTAAACGAAGAATTGCCCAGCCAGAAGCCGGCTTCGCCGATGCCGATACCGTCGAGGGCTCCGTTGCCGTTCATGTCGATAATCCAGAAGCCGGAGCGGAACACGCCAAGGCTCGACTTGCCGGATCCGCTCCAGTCGGCGACCACAGGAACGTCGCCCGCCTGGCCGAATGAGAAGACCTGGTCGGTACCGGCGACCCACTGGCCATCGCCGTTGTTGTCGAGATACCAGGTACCGTTGATGAACAGACCGGCCCTGGTGATGCCGGAACCGCTCCAATCGCCCACCATCGGTGTATAGGACGAATTACCGAACCAGAAGGCGTTATCACCAGCGCCAGCGCCGTCGAAGACGCCGTTGCCGTTGAGATCGAGCATCCAAAAGCCTCCGCGGAAGACGCCGATCTTGGTGGTACCGGAACCCGTCCAGTCGCCGACCACGGGCTTGTCGCCTGCCTGACCGAAATTGTTGAGACAGTCGCCGCCCGTAACGCCATCCCACACGCCATTTCCGTTACAGTCGAGCAGCCACTGGCCGCCGCGGAAGACGCCGATCTTAAAAGTGCCGGAGCCGTTCCAGTCGCCGGCAACCGGAATGTCACCGGCCTGACCGAAAGTGAACGTCTGGTCGCCGGCGGCGGTCCCATCGAATCCTCCGTTGCGGTTGCGGTCGACGTACCAGGATCCGCCGGAAAACACGGCCGCCACCCAGCCGGACGACACTTTGGAGACGAAGCCGCCAAACGAGCCGGCGTTGAAATTTTGCAACGGGTTACGAAGCGGGAAGTCGCCCGATTGGGTCAGTCCGGCCACATACGCGTTAGCGAGCGAGTCGACGGCCACCGCGTAAGCGGCGTCGCTCGCCGAGCCGCCCAGGTAGGTGCTCCACACGAGGCCCGCGCCGGCAGCATTCAATTTGGTGAGGAAGGCGTCGTACGGGCCGGCGTTCCCCGATTGCACGGCGCGCAGGCTGAGAAAGTCGTAAGACGCCGTGTAGCCGGCGATATAGACGTTGCCGACGAAGTCCACCGCAATTCCGGTGGCGTAATCCACGCTGCCGCCACCCAAATACGTGGAATAGACCAAGGCGCTGCCCGCCGGGTTCAGTTCGGAGATAAACGCGTCACCGCCGCCCAGGTTGGTGGACTGTAGAGCGCGGGCGGTGATTGGGAAATTGGTGGAACTGGTGGCGCCGGCGACATACGCGGCGCCGCTCGCGTCGAGGGCGATGGCATTTCCGGTTTCCGATGAGCCGGCCAGTCCACCGGAGCCGCCGAGATATGTGCTGTACACCAGCCCGTTACCGGTTGGATTCAATTTGGTGACGAAAGCATCCTGGCCACCGCCGCTCGCCGCCTGCAAAGGAGCAGCCGTTGGGAAGTTGGTGGAAGTGGTGCCGCCGGTGACATAGGCGTTGCCGGCACCGTTGACGGCGATGGCGGAGGCGCTATCGTTTCCATTGCCGCCGAGATACGTGCTGTACAGCAGGCTGCCGAATGGGTTGAACTTGGCGATAAACGCATTTTGCTGTCCGCGATTGGTAGATTGATACGCGCTTCGAGTGGGGAAGTTGAACGAGTAGGTGCCACCGGCCACATAGGCGTTTCCGGCGGCATCGACGGCAATGGCATTGCCGCTGTCAGTGGCCGCGCCACCGAGAAACGTGCTGTAGATCAGGGCAGTGCCGGCCGAGTTCAGCTTGGCGACGAAAGCATCTTTTCCGCCCGCGATCGTGGACTGGGCCGGCGTCACCGTAGGGAATGCCGAGGACGCGGTCCACCCGGTGACGTAGGCGTTGCCCGCGGGATCAACCGCAATTCCAAAAGCGCGATCATCGCCGCGGCCGCCCAGGTAAGTGCAATAGATCAGCGTGCTGCCGCCGGGACCAAGCTTGGCCACAAACGCATCCACGCCGCCGCCATTCTGCGCGCGCACCGGATTGACCGTGGGCAGGTCGGTTGAAAGGGTCCATCCGGCGAGATAGGCATTACCCGAGCCATCGACGGCAATGGAGGTGACAGTGTCCATGCTGCTCCCGCCTATATATGTGCTGTAAGAGAGCACGGGATCGATGACCAGCGGAATGTCGGGATCGAAAACGCCCAAGTGGAAGCCGACGGTTCCGCCGGGCAGCAGTCGGAAGGATCCCTCGACCTTTACGCGCTTGCCGGCAAGCTCCTGATAGATAGTGGGCGCGTTTTCGCGGAGTTCTCCCGCCGCGCCTTCGAGCACGAGCACGCCATCGGCTTCGAGACGGGCGTTGCCGAGACGAGCGTTGCCGGCGCCGTCATAGCGCAGGCAAATAACGGAGGGGTCGGCGCCGGGCGCGACGATGAAATCCGACTTGAGGCGGTTGCCCGACACTGAATAGACGAGGTCAATGCCGGGAAAAATGCCGCGGTAGGCGAGCGAGCCATAGGCGGGCAGGTTGGTCCTCCAGTGGCTGGCGCTGCCGAGGAGAAAGTTGATACGGCCACCCAGAGGTTGTGACGCCTCGATGGTAGGCTCCGGGTTCGCTCCAGGAAAACTGACGCGGTAGCTGCTGGAGCCCATGGTGAGTAACACCTGATTCGGACCGAAGTACGCAGTCAGCTCCGGTCCTTTAGCCATATACAGAATGTCCGGCGATGCCAGCTGCCCGCGGTTTTCAAAGAAAAAGACAGGCACCTGGCCGTAGGCGCCCTGCGCGGACGGGACAAACCATCCTGATGCGACATACCAGGCCGCGGCGGCCCACAGGCGAAGACCCCAGAACTTGCGTACTACGGTGTAGCGCTGGTTCATCAACGTTCCTCAGGTGTTTATTCGGTAGGAACGGAGCGCTTCTTTAGGGCGAAAGGACCCAGTGACGTGGTATTGGCGTGCCGTTGGCTATGCCCGTGGTTGCCGCACCGACAGGGTGACGAGCGGCTGGCTGTCCTGGCCGATAGTGATGACGGAGGGGGCTTGCTACACAGGTGTGTCGATCAGTAAACGCGGGCGTTGGGAACCGGCGCGGCGCCAGATGCTTTTCTGTTAAAATCATATTTCACCTTCCCCACTGGCCAATTTATGAGATTTGGTGTCGTTGTTTTCCCTGGAAGCAATTGCGATCACGACGCCTGGTATGCGGTCCGCGAAAATTTGGGCCAGGAAGCGGAGTTCGTCTGGCATGATTCGGACCGGCTGGGCAATCTGGACGCGGTGATACTGCCGGGCGGATTTTCGTACGGCGATTATCTGCGCTGCGGGGCCATCGCGAAATTCTCGCCGGTGATGCAGGCGGTGAAGAAATTCGCGGCCGATGGCGGCATCGTCCTCGGCATCTGCAACGGGTTCCAGATCCTGGTGGAAGCGGGGCTTTTACCGGGCGCGCTGGTGCGCAACACGGGGCTCAAATTCGTTTGCCGCGAAGTGCGCCTCAGGACCGAGACCACGGATTCCCCGTTCACGGCGGCGGCCGCAAAAGGGCAGGTTCTGCGTGTGCCGATTGCGCATGGCGAGGGCTGCTACGTGGCCGATGAGCGCACGCTCGATGAGCTCGAAGCCGAAGACCGCGTGGTGTTCCGCTACCTGGATAATCCCAATGGCTCGGCGCGCGACATTGCGGGCGTGCTCAACGGCGGGCGCAACGTGATGGGCATGATGCCGCATCCCGAGCGGGCGTCGGATGAGCTAATGGGCTCGACCGACGGCCTGGTGGTATTCAAATCCCTCGTCGTATTCAAATCCGTGACGGCGCTAGCCCACGCATGACGACTATCACGCCTGATCTGATCGCCACGCATCAGTTGACCGAGGCGGAGTACGAGAAGATCGTCGAGATTCTGGGGCGCGAGCCTCGCTACACCGAGCTTGGCATCTTCAGCGTAATGTGGAGCGAGCACTGCTCGTACAAGAGCTCGCGGCTGCATTTAAAGAAGCTGCCGACGCGCGGCAAGCTCGTGGTCCAGGGGCCGGGCGAGAACGCGGGTATCATCGACATCGGCTCGGGCTACGTGGCGGCTTTCAAGATCGAATCCCACAATCATCCGAGTTTCATCGAGCCGTTTCAGGGCGCGGCGACGGGCGTGGGCGGGATTCTGCGCGACATCTTTACCATGGGCGCGCGGCCGATTGCAGTGATGGATGCGATACGCTTCGGGCCCTTGGACGATCCGTTGAACGGGGCGCGCAACCGGCGGATTCTCGAGGGCGTGGTTTCGGGAATCGCGCATTACGGCAATTGTTTTGGCGTTCCGACGGTGGGCGGCGAGTGCGTGTTCGAGGCCTGCTATAACGGCAATCCGCTGGTGAACGTGTTTGCGCTGGGTGTCGCCAAGAATGATGAAATTTTCTATGCCAAGGCGGCGGGCATGGGGAACCCGGTCATCTATGTAGGCGCGAAGACGGGCCGCGACGGGATTCACGGGGCGTCGATGGCGTCGGCCGAATTCACCGAGGAATCCAAGCAGAAGCGGCCGAATGTGCAAGTGGGCGATCCATTCCTCGAAAAGCTACTTCTCGAAGCGTGTATAGAGGCGATGCACACGGGCGCGATTGTGGGCATTCAGGACATGGGCGCGGCTGGACTGACCTGCTCGACGTGCGAGATGGGCAGCCGCGGCGAGACGGGCATTGAGATCGAGCTGGACCTGGTGCCGCAGCGCGAGACGGGGATGTCAGCGTACGAGATCATGCTCTCGGAATCGCAGGAGCGCATGCTGCTGGTGGCCGAAAAAGGGCGCGAGGAGGAAGTATTCCGCGTGTTCCGCAAGTGGGGGCTTGATGCGGTGACCGTGGGGCAAGTGACGGGCGACGGCCTGCTGCGCGTGCGGCACCATGGCGAGATCGTGGCGGAGATTCCGAATCAGCCGCTGGCGGATTGCGCGCCGCTTTATGACCGGCCGCACACCAAGCCGCTGCGCACGGCGCCGATGTCCGCGCCGGAATTCGCGAGCCAGAATCTAACGCGGGATTTGGAAACGCTGCTGGGATCGGCGGATATCTGTTCCAAGCGCTGGATCTGGCAGCAGTACGACTATCAGGTGCGGACCAACACGGTCGCCGGGCCGGGAGCGGATGCGGCGATTCTGCGCGTGAAAGAGACGGGCGCGTCGCTTGCGATGTCGCTCGACGGCAACGCGCGCTACTGCTATCTTTCGCCGCGCGAAGGGGCGCAGCTGATTGTCGCGGAGTGCTGCCGGAATCTGGCGGTGGTGGGCGCAGAGCCGGCGGGGGCGACTAACAACCTCAATTTCGGCAATCCTGAGCGGCCGGAGATCATGGCACAACTGGTGGAGGCGATCGAGGGCATCGCTGATGCGTGCCGGTTTTTCGAGACACCAATCACCGGCGGCAACGTCAGTCTGTACAACGAAACGCTGGGCGAGGGCATTTGGCCGACGCCGGTGATGGGGATTGTGGGCCTGATGCCGACGGGCGCGCCGGCAGGCATGCACTTCAAGCAGCCGGGGCGCGCGGTGATGCTGGTGGGCGGGGCGGGCTCGTGTGATGCAGCGCGGTTTGGCGGGACCGAGTACGCAAAAGCGGTGCTGGGCCAACTGTGGGGGCTGCCGCCGGCGCTCGATCTGGACCGGGAAAAGCGCCTGCAGGCGGCCGTGCGCGAGATGGTGCGCGCGGACGTGGCGGAGTCGGCGCACGATTTGAGCGATGGCGGGCTCGCCATAGCGCTGGCAGAGTGCTCGTTCGGGCCGGCCGGCGTGGGCGCGGAGATCGAGCTCGATTCGGATCTGCGGCCGGAGCTTCTGCTCTTCCATGAAGGGCCCTCGCGCGTGTTGATTTCGACGGCTGAGCCGGAGCGTGTGGCGGAAATCGCCGCGCGGCACGGAGTAGAGGCGCCGCGGGTTGGGGCTACAATAAAAGAGGGGCTTGCCATTCGCAATCGGGGATCCGAGCTGATCCGGGCGCGGGTCGAATCACTTCGCAAGATTTTTGAAACGGCACTGGAAAGCAAACTGCGAGGGTAACGTATGTTTGATAAATTCCACGACGAGTGCGGAGTATTCGCCATTTACGGCCATCCGGAAGCGGCCAAGATGGCGTATCTGGGGCTGTACGCCTTGCAGCACCGCGGGCAGGAGAGCGCGGGCATCTGCACGAGCGACGGCAAGGACGTGCACTGCGAGAAATCCATGGGGCACGTGGCCGAGATCTTCACGCCGCAGGTGATCGAGACTCTGCCGGGCGAGCTGGCCATCGGTCACACGCGCTACTCGACCGCCGGCGATACCGCGCTGCTGAACGCGCAGCCGTTTTCGGTGGCCTGCAACAAGGGGCGCATCGCGGTGGCGCACAACGGCAACATCACCAATGCGGTGGAGCTGCGCCGGGAACTGGAACGGCAGGGATCCATTTTCCAATCGAACAGCGATACCGAAGTGATTCTGCACTTGGTCGCGCATTCGCGCGAGCGGACGCTGGCCAGCGCGTTGCGCGATGCGCTGCTGCAACTGGAGGGCGCGTTCTCGCTGGTGTTTCTGGCGGAAGACCGAATCATTGTGGCGCGCGATCCTCACGGATTCCGGCCGCTGGCGGCGGGGCAGATGGAATTTTCGGGCGGCCGCATCGCGCATGTGTTCGCGTCGGAAACCTGCGCGTTTGACCTGATCGACGCGGTCTATTTGAACGAAGTGGCGCCGGGCGAGATGGTGATTGTCGGGCCGGAAGGCATGACGCGCGAGCGGTATGCGCCGGAACAGCCGCGCGCGCAGTGCGTGTTCGAGCACGTCTACTTTGCGCGGCCGGATTCGATGGTTTTCGATCGCTCAGTGCAGGAATCGCGCGAGAATCTGGGACGGCTGCTGGCGCGCGAAGCGCCGGCGGACGCCGATCTCGTGGTGCCGGTGCCGGACTCGGGCGTAGCGGCGGCGATCGGGTACGCGTCGGAATCGGGACTGCCGTTCCGGCATGCGCTCATCCGCAATCATTACGTGGGCCGCACGTTCATCGAGCCTTCGCAGGTGATTCGCGATTTCGGCGTGAAGCTGAAGCTCAATCCGGTGCGGCGTCTGCTGGATGGTAAGAGCGTGGTGCTGGTGGACGATTCAATTGTGCGCGGGACCACGTCCCGCAAGATCGTACGCATGGTGCGGCGGGCGGGCGCCCGCGAAGTGCACGTGCGCGTTTCCTGCCCGCCGACGATTTCCCCGTGCTTCTATGGCGTAGACACACCGACCAAGAACGAGCTGATCGGCGCGAATAATACGGTGGAAGAGATCCGGCGCTTTATCGAAGCCGATTCGCTGGCCTACCTTTCGCTGGCTTCCCTGCGCAAAGCGGTGGAGGATGACCAGAAGCACGAGTATTGCTACGCCTGCTATACGGGCAACTATCCGACCGAGCTGATCAATATTGAAGAGCTGATGTCGGCGAAGAAGCGCGGGTAGGTCTCAGGCCCCAGGCCTTGTCTCCAATCCGTACTGCTCCGGATTGGCACGGAATGGGTTGATTACCGTCATCGAACCCAGCGTCTGGCCCTCCTGGAAGTCTTCACTCAGCAGCCCGGCACATCCACTGCGCTCGGCGGCCGCGACGATCAGGCTGTCCCAATACGAGAGCCGAGCTTCATCCATCCAGAACCAGGCCCTTTGCACGAGAACTACGCTGCTGTCGACCGGTTCCCACAGGGCGAGGGCTTCAACGGTCGCGCGAGCTCTCCTTGGTGGGGTTCGTAGTTTGCGAATCGCGTTCACGTAGAACTCATGCAGGACTTGCCAGCTGAGACGACCAGCGGCTTGCTCCCATAGGGTAGTCATCCACAACCGCGCAGCTTTTTGCTTGTGGGAATCGGCCGGATCCAGGGAATAAAGTAGAACGTTAGTATCGACGAAAAAATGCTCAGCGCCGGGCATGCGCCCGATCCCGGCTCATTCGGCCAGCCGCGTCGATACCTTGGATGCTGCCTATCTTCCGCCATTGCTTGTAGGCGCGCCAGTAATCGTCGCTGAGGCGCATCTGATTTTCCAGCATGCGGCCAACTAACCGGGAGACCGATGTATTCTCTTCGGCCGCCTTTTTACGGGCCCAATGCGCCACCTGATCCGTGACGGTGATGGTCATGTTCTTTAACACGAATTCAGTGTAACACGAAAACACGAGGGCGGCTACTGGCCCTCGGTCGAGGGCGGCACTATGCCTTTGATCCGCAAATAAGTAACGAGATTGCCGTAGTGCGAAGTGTCGTGCAGGGCATTACCCCAGAGGATGTGCATGCGTGTGGGCTGGCTCTAGCCGACGTGGATCGTCTGCGCGGCGGAGGCATCGGTCCGCGCGCCATAAACCACGTCGCAGTACGCGAAAGAGTCCTGGAGCGCAGCCAACAGGTCGGCCTTCGCCGTCTTGGTCTTCTCGATGTTCACGGCTTTCCGCTCTCCCTTGGCGGCGCCAAAATAGAAATACTGCTCCTCCGACACATGGCCCAGGATTTGGCCGAAGGTGCGGACACGGAGAGCGGGCTTGAAACCGTGATTTTCCTCGGGCATTTTCTCGGCGGATTTCAAGATGTTGCTCTTCACGTCAGCGTAGGCCTGCCGGGCGTCCGCACTGAACGGGTTGGCGTCTTGCGCGCGCAGCCCGCAGGCAGCCACGAACACGAGGGCTAAAGATTTCATGGCCCGATGATAAGGCTTGCAACCGGCTTTAAGTCAAGGGGGGACTTTCGGTGACCGGCTTCCCTCGACACGGTTAACACGTCTTACCCCCAATGGCAGGCCTGGAGAATTGCCGAAAGACAACGTAAACATCGCTGGCCTGCAGTCTTAACGGTTAAGACGGAGACACGCAAAGTGCTGATTCTTCGCACGGCGACTTTTTTTCGGATAACAAACGTCCGCAGAAGTCGGCGATTTCCAAAACATACACCGAGTCAAATCCGATAAGGGAATAAGGATTTCCCTGCTCTGGGCATCCACGGGCGAACGGCGCGGGCCGCGCAACAGAGAGGCGCATGACACAAGGGCAAGGCGGGAGACAGTCGTGATTTCACTCCGCAGAGAGATCGACGAATCCGAAATGATGGCTTCGAGCTTCGCGGCGTTGCTGAAGGCCTTCGTGCGGCTGACTGCGGCGGTTCCGGACACGGCACTGGCGGCCAATCCCCAGCTTGCGGAACAGTGCAAGCTGAACCTGGAAGCGGTGGCAATGTCTCTCAGGGACATGCCCCGCATTCGCGTCATCGACGAAGCGGGCGTAACGGCGGCCCAGCAGATCGAGCAAATCTGCGGCGCAAACAAAGCGGCCATTGAAGAGCGGGACGCCGCGGTGAAGGACGTTGTGGCCATGACGGCCAAAGCGATCGGCGCGCTCAAGGGCGACGGCGCGCGCCACACGTCTCATTTGAGCAATCTCGCCGCCGGCTTCGAAGCCCTTTCGCGTGTCGAGGACGTTAGTGAACTTCGCCGCCGGCTACGCGATGACGCTGGCGTACTGCGCCAGTCGGTTGAGCAGATGCACCGGGACAATGAAGAGGCGGTCCGGCAGTTTGAGTCGCAGGTTTCGGCGTTTGAGGAGCGGCTGGAGAGTGCCCGCAAGGGCTCGGGCGTGGACCGGCTGACCGGTTTACCCAGCCAGCGGGATGTCGGGCGGAGCTTAGAGCGGATGGCCTCTGGCGAGCAGACGCTGTGCGCGGTGCTGTTCGACATCGAGGATTTCCGCGGGATTAACAAGAAGCACGGAACCTTGTTTGGCGATCAGTTGCTGCAGGCGCTCGCGCATCTATTACGCACAAAGTTTCCCGATGAAGGCACTTTGTTCCGATGGGCGGCGGATGAATTCCTGGCGATTGCCCCTGGTTTGCCGGCGGCGGTCTCGGGACAATGCCGGGACATCGTGTGGTCGTTTGCCTGCGGCAAGTACTTTACCGTCAAAGACGGCGCGGAAATGCCGTTGACAGCGGGCTTGGCGTTCGGCGTCGCGCAGCACGTCCCTGGAGAGAGCGGGGAGCAGTTGTACGGCCGGGTGCATGGTGCCCTGGCGAAAAGCAAGGCGGGCGCGCGGAGATGACGCAGCAGGATCTGGAGCAGAGACTTGCCGCGATGGTCGCGTTCCAGTGCGCGTTGCTGGCGCTGCGTGGCGTCCCTGCCGAAGCCTCCGAGGAGATGCTGTGGCAGGCACTCCTGGCAGCTCTGGTCGAGCAATACGGGTTCCGTCGAGTTTGGTACGGCCGCTGGGCGGGGGGCCGGGTGCGCCCGTCGGCCTGCATGCCGGCGAGCGGGGTGGGGCTCCCCGAGTTGCCCGCGGAGATCTCGGAGTCTTCTCCTATTCTGAGGGGCGCCGATTTGATTCTGCCGGTTTCGGTCGAGAGCCGCGTCGAAGGCACTCTGTTCTTCTACGCGGAGGATGGTATCGGCTCGGACCGGCGGGAGCAGTTGGGCATTCTGGCGTCGGAGACAGCCACGATGATTGCCGAGCGCCGCTTCCGCCGGCGCAACGAAGAGGCGCTCCGTCAGGCCAAGTCGCAGGCGGAATCGGCCAACCGCGCCAAGAGTCTTTTGCTGGCCAATATGAGCCATGAAATCCGAACGCCGATGAACGGCATCATCGGGATGACGGAACTGGCGCTGGAAGCATCGATCGATCCCGCGCAGCGCGATTATCTAGAGATCGTGAAGACTTCGGCCGGCGCGCTGCTCAGGATTCTCGACGATATTCTTACGTTCTCCGAAATGGAAACGGGCAAACTGGAACTGGTCTCATCCGATTTTGAGCTGGCGAAATGTATTGCGGAAGTTCTGCGTGTCCTGGGTTTTGCCGCCCAGCAGAAAGGGCTCGAACTGGTTTGCGAGATCGATCCGGAAGTCCCGGCATGGCTGAACGGCGACGGCGCGCGGCTGCGGCAGATTCTGATGAAGGTGGTGGGCAACGCCATCAAGTTCACCGGTTCGGGTAAGGTCTTCGTCTTCGTCGGCCTCGAGGGCGGAGGCGGGCCGCGCCTGCACATTGTGGTGGCGGACACCGGTCCAGGTATCCCGGCAGCGAAGCAAACGCTCATTTTCCTGCCGTTTGAGCAGGGCGATGGTTCCGCGGCGCGGCGGCATGGAGGAACGGGGCTGGGCCTGGCGATCGCATCCAAGCTTGTGGAACTGATGGGCGGCCGGATTTGGGTGGACAGTCCGTGGATGGAGCCGGGCTCGCTGACATGGGTGGATGGAAGCGCGTTCCATTTCACGGCCGGCTTCAGTCCGAGCCTGTGTGGCCAGACCGCCGCGATCAGCGAAGACGCGTGCTGGCCCGCGATAGCACCCGATTCCCCGCGTGTGGAATCACAACAGGAGCAGCCGTCTCGAGTGGCGGCCCGCTGAGCGAGGTGAGACGAAGCCTCTAGCTGCAGGACTTGAATTTACCATGTTGAGCATGTTAGCATGCTCATATGAGCCATCGTTTGCAAGTATTGATTCCAAAGGAACTTAACGCTCGCATCGAGAAGGCAGCTGGGCGCAGCCGAACCTCCAAAGGCGCATGGGTTCGCAAGGCCATCGAGGTGGCTCTGGAACGTCACACCGGCCAGGAATCAGGCGGTGCCGACGCGCTGTTGCGGCTGGCTTCGCTCGAGGCGCCTACCGCCGATATCGACGACATGATCGCCGAGATCGAATCCGGCCGCTCGTGAAAGTGTTCATCGATTCCAACATTCCGATGTACGTTGCCGGCCGCGAGCATCCGCATCAAGAACCCGCGCGGCGTTGTTTAGCGAAAGTGCAGCGCGGTGAAATCCAAGGGTGCACTAGCGTCGAAGTGTTGCAGGAGATTCTGTACCGCTATTCGGCGCTGCGCCGACTTGACCTGGCCCGCGAGGTTTATGATCTCTTCGTGCAAATGTGTCCGGTGGTGTTCAACGTCACGCTGGCGGATACTGACAGGGCACGGGATATTCTGACGGAGGTCGCCGGGATTTCAGCTCGGGATGCGATTCACGCAGCCGTCATGCACCATCACGATGTGGAGTGGATCGCGTCGTTCGACGGCGGATTCGATCGTGTGCCAGGGGTGAGGCGGATGGAACTGGAGTAATTGAAGTGTCTTCGCTGGTTTGGCCAGCTCGCCGCCCGTTACTCGCCTTCATCTTCGGTGACGCGCAGCACGGCGAGGAACGCTTCCTGCGGAATCTCGACGCGGCCCACGCGCTTCATACGCTTTTTGCCTGCTTTTTGTTTCTCGAGCAGTTTGCGCTTGCGCGAGATATCGCCGCCGTAGCATTTGGCTAATACATTTTTGCGCATGGCGGGGATGGTTTCGCGGGCCACGATCTTGTTGCCGATGGCGGCTTGCAGGGCCACCTCGAACATCTGGCGCGGGATGAGCTTGCGCATGCGCTCGATCAGCAGTTTACCGCGGTCGTAGGCGAACTCTTTGTGGACGATGATGGTCAGGGCGTCGACCGGCTCGCCGGCAATCAGCACATCGAGCTTGACCATGGGCGCGGCGCGATAGCCGGACAGGTGGTAATCGAGCGACGCATAACCGCGCGAGGCGCTCTTCAGGCGATCGTAAAAATCCAGCACGATTTCGTTGAGCGGCAGCTCGTATTCGAGGAGCACGCGGCCGGCGCCAATGTGCTCGAATTTCTTCTGCACACCGCGCTTGTCTTCGAGCAGCTTGAGGATGCCGCCCAGATATTCCTCGCGCGTGATGACGGTGGCGTCGATGATGGGCTCTTCGATCTGCTGGATGTCGGTGGGATTGGGAAACTTCGTGGGATTATCCACCTCGATCACCTCGCCGCGCGTGGTGGTGATGCGATAGCGCACGCTGGGCGCGGTGGTAATGAGGTTGATGTTGAATTCGCGCTCCAGCCGCTCCTGTACGATCTCCAGATGCAGCAGGCCGAGGAAGCCGCAGCGGAAACCGAAGCCCAGAGCCGTCGAGTTTTCCGGCTCGAAATTGAAGGCGCTGTCGTTGAGCCGCAGTTTTTCGAGCGCGTCGCGGAGCAGGCCGTGCTCGTGGGATTCGACCGGGTACAGGCCGGCGAACACCATGGGCTTGATCTCTTCGAAGCCGGGCAGCGGCTCGGTGGCGCGGTTCTCCTCGTCGGTAATGGTGTCGCCGATCTTGGCGTCGGAAACGGTCTTGATGTTGGCGAACAGGAAGCCCACTTCACCCGCGGAGAGCTCTTCGGCAGGCGTGGCCTTGGGCGCCTGGTAGCCGAGGCCCTCGACTTCGAAGACCTGCCCGTTGGCCCACAGGCGGATCTTCTGATGCAGGCGCAAATGGCCGTCGAACACACGCACCAGAATGATGACGCCGCGGTACTGATCGAACCAGGAATCGAAAATAAGGGCGCGCAGCGGGGCGTCGGGATTGCCGCGCGGTGGCGGCACGCGGCGCACGATGGCTTCGAGCGTTTCGTGAATGCCCATGCCCTGCTTGGCGCTCACCAGCAGCGCGTCGTGCGCGGGCAGCCCGATGACCTGCTCAATCTGCTCGCGAATGCGCTCAGGTTCGGCGGACGGCAAATCGATTTTATTGATTACCGGAATGATTTCGAGATTGTGATGGAGCGCCAGATAGGTGTTGGCCAGCGTCTGCGCTTCCACTCCCTGCGAGGCGTCGACCACCAGAAGCGCGCCCTCGCAGGCTTGCAGGCTGCGCGAGACTTCGTAGGAAAAATCTACGTGGCCGGGCGTGTCGATGAGATTCAGCTGGTAGAGATTGCCATCGTCGGCTTTGTAATTGAGCCGGACGGCGTGGGCTTTGATGGTGATGCCGCGCTCGCGCTCGAGGTCCATAGTGTCGAGCACCTGCTCCATCATCTCGCGCTGCGAAAGCGCGCCGGTGACTTCGAGGAGGCGGTCGGCCAGGGTGGATTTGCCGTGGTCGATGTGCGCGATGATCGAAAAATTCCGGATAAACGCGGGATCCATGCAGAATGGCTCGGAAACTCCGATTATCCCACATGCATCGCGCGCGGCCCGTGATTTGAGGGCTTAGTGGAAGTTCTCCACCAGCATCAGATCGCTGCCATGATCCTCATACTGAGTGAATAGCAACGATCGTTCGTCGGGGGCCAAGGAAAAGCCGTATGCGGGGTCACCAACGAGCGTGGCGATCTTTGTCTTTTTGCCCGTGGCGAAGTTCAGAAATTCGATGGTCGCGGGTGTCCCCTCCGGGATAAAGTACACGCCGTGCTCGCCAATGGCAAAGTTGTGACTCGAAATCGTACTGACCACCTGAATCTCTACGCCCCCGTTTACGAACACTCTCCAGAGACTTGTGACGTGGTCGCTGGTTTTCAGGTAGTATACGAGCCTGCGGTTTGCAGACTCCGAAGCAAAAAAACCACCTTTCCTCGTAACCTGCAGGGCTTCGCCAAACGCTCCCGTTGGGCCCCACGCCATCTTCCATACTTGATCCTCTCCCGAGCGGTTCAAACTGAAGTAAATCCATTTCCCATCTCGGGACCAGCCTGACACATTTGCTTCGCCAGAGAGACTATCTAAATGCTTGGGTGTACCGCCACTCGACCGGATTACGTAGACGCCATCGCGCCCGTCCAAAACCGAACCGAACGCGATCCATTCTCCGTCCGGAGACCAGAACGGATCGCCGGTGTACGGACCGCCGAATGAGGTTAACTGCACAGCGTCCGTGCCATCGCGATCACAGACCCAAATTTCATGGCTGCCCGAGCGGTCCGAAGCGAATGCGATCCGTTTCCCGTCTGGCGAGTACTGGGGGGTGTGATCGAGGCGAGTCGAGGAAATGACCTTTGTCGGGGGCTTAGTTGCTGCTGCTCCTTCACGTCCTGCAGGCAGGTCCAGCCGCCAGATGTCCGCGTCAACGACCCACTGCGAGTAGACCAAACGGCCCTGCTTGGAAATGGCCGGGCTTCTGACTCCTGTTCCGGCGAACGCGAGCCGTTCGGGCTTGCCGGGCTGACCGCCGCGGATCGCCATTCTCCACAGACCCGGATTATGGTACGACCCCCCGATAAACAAAATGAATTTTCCATCCGGAGTCCAAGCCGGGCTACTGGACCAACGATTCCCGAAAGTAATGCGTTTCGGCTCCCCTTTTGGCTTGAGATCCTGGGAAAGGTCGAGGAGGTAGAGATTAGCTCCGCTGTCGTGGAAAATTCGGGTAAAAACGAGGCTGTGACCGTTGGGAGAGACAGCGGGCTCCGTATCCCAAGTCAATTTCTGCGGTGGCGAGGTGAGCCGCCTTCTCTCACCGGTCGCGACTGAGAGAAAATACAGAGCAACCGATTCCTTGTCGGAATTACGCTCAGCGACAACGAGCCACTCGCCGCCGGGATGCCACCGCAGACTTCCGAAGGAACCTTCGATCAGTTTGCGTTCTGGTCCGCCAATAGCAGGAATCAAGAATATGCCGTCACGTGCTGCCGAGAGTTGGCGAAGAAACGCTATCTGCCGTCCGTCCGGCGACCAGGCTGGACTATGTTCTGGCGCTGGATTCCTGGTGAGACGTTGTGGCTGGCTGGCCCCGATCAGCTTGACGTATATATGTGGTTTAGACATGCCAACGTCCTCCCACTCGAATGCCACCTGGTTCCCGTCGGGCGAGAAACTCGGCGACCACTCCCGGCCCGGATAGGTGGTCAAAGGAATGGGTTCCGGCACCGGTTCCGGAGCCTTGCCAGCCCAGAAGAACCAAACCGCAACTCCCGCCACAACGAGCGCAAAAACCACCGCTATTCGGAGAAAGTGACGGCGTCTGACTGGTACCAGCACCGCCGGCACGGACGCCACCACTTCTACCCCGCTCACCGGCGCGATGAACCGGTAACCTTTGCGCGGGATCGTTTCCACGAATCGCGGGTTGTCGGCGGAATCCCCAAGCGCCTGCCGGATCTTCTTGACCGCCGTGTTGAGGCCCTGGATCGAATTCGACGAAGGTGTCCGCCGGCCACACGGCCTGCTGCAGTTCCTCGCGCGTGACGACCTCGCCGGGCCGCCGCAGCAATATGGCCAGAACTTGGAACGGCTGCTCCTGGAGCTTCATCATGCGCCCCTGTTTGCGCAGTTCTCCAGCGCGCAAATCGGCTTCGAACAGGCCGAAGCGGACGGTACGTTGTGTTTCCGGTTGTGGCTCCACCAAGCACCTCGCTGGTCGACGCGATCATAGCGTGAGTGGCCCGCAGCTGACCTGCGGTATCATGATCAGAAGTTTCTGTTTTCCCAACATATGCCCTATAACAACATCCGCTTCGAGGCTGGCGATGACGGCGTTGCGCTCGTCACGGTGAGCCGTCCGGAGAAGCTCAACGCGTTGAACCGGGACACCGTGGGAGAGCTGGCAGATGCGTTTCAACGGGCGCGCGAGGATGGCGCGATTCGGGCGGTGATCGTCACGGGAGCCGGTGAGAAAGCATTCGTTGCGGGAGCCGACATCAATGAACTCGCGGCGGTCTCACCGGTGGAAGCGCAGGCGCTGGCGTTGCGCGGGCAGGGGATTTTTCGAACGCTCGAGACCATGCCGAAGCCGACTGTGGCGGCGGTGAATGGATTCGCGCTGGGCGGAGGGCTGGAGCTGGCCATGAGCTGCACCATCCGCGTGGCGTCTCCCAACGCGAAATTCGGGCAGCCGGAGGTCAAGCTCGGGATCGTGCCGGGTTACGGCGGCACGCAGAGGCTGCCGCGCCTCGTGGGACGCGGGATCGCGCTCGATATGCTGATTTCGGGCGAGACGATCGACGCGGCCGAGGCGTACCGCATCGGGCTCGTGAACTATGTTGCGCCCGCGGGCGAGCTGCTGGACTTCTGCCGTGCGTGGCTGCGCAAAGTGTTGGCCAATGGACCGAAGGCTGTCGCGCTCACCATGGAAGCCGTGGATGTGGGGCTCGAAAGCGGCCTGGATCAGGGCATGCGCTTCGAAGCAGCGGCGTTCGGACTGACGGCCGCCACCGAAGACCGGCGCGAAGGAACGCGCGCCTTTCTCGAAAAGCGCAAACCGGCGTTCGCAGGAAGATAAAACATGCCCAGCGCCATCATCGAAGGAGATCTTTCGGCCAAGGGGTTGCGCTTCGCCATCATTGTGGGCCGCTTCAACAGCTTTGTAACGGACCGGCTGCTGGCGGGGGCGCTCGACGCGCTGACGCGCAGCGGGTGTCCGCAGGAAAATATCGAGATCGTGAAAGTGCCGGGATCGTGGGAGATGCCGGTGGTGGCGCGGGAACTGGCGCGAGCGAAGAAGTATGACGCCATTGTGGCGCTGGGCGCAGTGATCCGCGGGGACACGCCGCACTTCGATTACGTGGCGGGTGAAATGGCGCGCGGCCTTGCGCAGGTGGCCGCCGAATCCGGGATTCCAGTGGGTTTCGGAGTGCTCACGACCAATACGGTGGAGCAGGCGGTAGACCGTGCGGGCGCGAAGGGCGGAAACAAAGGATTCGATGCGGCCATGAGCGCCATCGAAATGGCCAACCTGATGCGCCGTCTGCGCCAGCCATCCGCATAGCATGGCCTCCCGCCACCGATCCCGCGAGCACGCGCTGCAGATCCTCTTTCAATGGGACATGCGCAAACAGCCGGTGGATGAATCGATTGCCGCGTTCTACGGCAGCCTGTATTCGGAGGAGAACGCAGTGCGGCCGGAGCGCGATGAATTTCTGGAGCAACTGGTGCGCGGCACCGTCGAGAAGTCCGGCGAAATCGACGCGCTGATTTCGGGTCATGCGGAGCACTGGCGCATTGAACGCATGCCGGCTGTCGACCGCAACATTCTGCGCCTGGCGATTTACGAGTTGCGCAACACGGACACGCCGCCGGCGGTGGCAATCGATGAGGCGCTCGAGCTGGCACGGCGATTTTCCACGGAGGAGTCGGTGCTGTTTGTGAATGGAGTCCTGGACGCGGTGCATAAAGAAGGTTCCAGGTGTTAAAGACAAGCTTCCAAGTGTTAGGTTTCAGGTGCCAGCAAACTAAGAGGGAAGTCGCTGACCCTGATCGCTGACACCTGACACCTAACACCTGCTTTTATGTTTTCCTATCTGGACCAGTCTCTCTACTGTGAGCGGGCGCCGCTGGCGGACATTGCCCGCTCGGCGGGCACTCCGTGTTACGTCTATTCATCGCGAACTATTCTCGAGAATTACCGGGCTTACGACGAGGGGCTGGGCGAACTGCCGCACCGGGTGTGTTATGCGGTGAAGGCCAACGGAACGCTGGCGGTACTTGCGATGCTGGCCAAGGCGGGGGCGGGGTTCGACATTGTTTCAGGCGGCGAATTATTTTGCGTGCTGAAGGCGGGGGGGGATGCGGCGCGCGTAGTGTTCTCGGGCGTTGGGAAGACGTCGGAAGAGATCGACTTCGCGCTGGACAAAGGCATCCATAGTTTCAACTGCGAATCCGAGCCGGAGCTGGCGCTGATCGATGCGCTGGCGGCGCGGCGTGGCGTGCGCGCGGCGTTCTCGCTGCGTGTGAATCCGGACGTCAGCGCCGAGACGCATCCTTACATTTCGACGGGCCTGCGGGACCATAAGTTCGGCATCGATATTCACGAAGCGGACGCGATCTACGAGCGCGCGCGGGCCTTCAAGAACCTGGAGGCGCACGGCGTAAGCTGCCATATCGGGTCGCAGTTGCTGGATGTGGGTCCGATTTTCGAGGCGCTGGACAAAGTCCTGGCGCTGGTCGAGCGGCTGCGCGCCGCCGGGCACGCGATTACGCATCTCGACCTGGGCGGCGGGCTGGGAGTTGCGTACCGGGAAGGCGATCAGCCGCCGGAGATACGCGCGTTCATGGGTTGTGTCCGCACGAAGGTGGAAGGCAAGGGACTGACGGTGATGGTCGAGCCCGGGCGCTCGATCGTGGGGCCGGCCGGCGTGCTGCTAACGCGCGTTCTTTATCGCAAACGAAATTTGAACAAGGAATTCGTGGTAGTGGACGCGGCCATGAATGACCTCATTCGACCCTCGCTCTACCGCTCGCACCACGACATTATTCCGGTGCGCAAGACCGACCGGCCGGAGATTGTGGCGGATATAGTAGGGCCGGTATGCGAGACAGGCGACTTCCTGGCGCGGGACCGCGCGCTGGCCCAGGTCGCACCGGGAGATTTTCTGGCCGTTATGACGGCTGGGGCCTATGGTTCCGTACTCGCGTCCAATTACAACGGCCGCCGCCGGGCGGCTGAGGTGATGGTGGAAGGCGATAAGTGGCGTATTATCCGAACGCGCGAGAACTACGAGGATCTGGTTCGCGGCGAGAGCGCCTAGGCAGGCAACGAAAAACACGTTAAGGCGAGGGCCGCGGATGAACGCCCATAAACCACGCATGGCGTGGCCGCTGAGTCGGCTTTTCCCGCATCCTGCTCACACGGCCAACAGAACGACACACAAAGTCGGGTTGGTTTTGCGCATGGTGCACTCCTTCGGTAAGGATACGATGGCCGGTCGCGGAAGGTTCACTGGAAAAGCCAGGCCGGCGCGGGTGCTGGCCCGAACAAGAGCCGAATTGGTCTCCACGGCGCCACGCCGGAACCCGTCATCTTCAGCAGGAGGTCCGTAACTGATGCGCAACCCTGCGATTCTGGCACTCTTCAGCGTGCTCGCGCCCATACTGAACGGCAAGATCATGCTCAACGCCCAGCTCGATATCAGCGCCATTCACCAGCATGACAAAGCCGCCGCCATGAACCCGCCCAATCCCGCCGTCGCCGCCATCCGCCTAGGCGTCAGGGCGCTCATGAGTTCGGGCAGGCCTACGCAAATTGTCTCGATGGACGATCCAGTCACCATGAAGAAGTTCGACGTTGAGGCCACAGTCACGAAATTGAACTGACGCACCAGAAGCCTGGTGGATCGCGCGCCGCGACGCTGCTCCAGTCTCGGTATGCTCTAGAGGATGAGGCGCGTGAAAAATCTGCTGGGGTGGGTCCTCGCGGCATTGCTGCTGGTTTGCGTGGTCGCGTGGTATATCACGCGCGACGCGGCTTCGAACCACATCGCTGTCAAGAAGGGCACCACGAGCCAGACCTTGCCGGTGGACCAAAGGCTGCTACAGTCGGCACGCCAGATGGCCTCTGCCGCGGAGACGCCCGAGGAGCAAGCGCTGGTGGGCGAAGCGCTGCGTCTGGCTGATCATGAACTCGACCAGGGTTTCGCCTCCGCGCTGCGCGAAGCGGCAGCTATCAGCGCCCCTTCCCCCAAAGGACCACTGAAGGCACTCACCGACCGCATCACGCAACTCAAGAAGCGCGTCGCGGCGGAGCAGGCGCGCATCGCCAAACTGACTCAGGAAGCCGCGGCCAAGGGCTCATCCGACGACGGCGTGGAACTGGCCAAGGCGCAGCTCGCGCTCGAGGAGGATGAACTCGAGGATGCGCAGCAAGATCTGGCGCGCCATGGAGGCGACCAGCACGCCACGCTTGAGCGCGCGCTTCAGGAGCATGAACAGGCGCAGCACGAAGCGGCGCAACCATCGAAAGCTCCCGCGCCCGCGCGGGCGGCGACGCTGAGTGCGCACATCGGTTCCTGGCTTTCCTTAGGTGACCGGCAGCGCGAACTCGACGCAGCGCGCGAACAAGCCGGCAACAACGCCGCGAAGCTGGATCGCGAGCACGACACGCTGGAGAAGCTGATCACCAACAAGCCAGTGGCATCGGTGGCAGAAGCCGCCGGCGCCGCTGCAGCAACCGGCGATGCCTCCGGCGCGGATCAAGATGACACGGAGGAAGAGGATACTGCGGCAATGCTGGTGCGGCTGCGGCACCTCTCCGACCAGCGAAAAACGCTTGCGGAACTCGACAAACGGATTCAAGACAGCCAGCAGCTCGCCGATGTGTACAAACGATGGAACGCTGTCGTCGAGACCAGGCGGCGCGGCGCCCTGCACCTTCTGCTCAGTTCGCTGGCGGCGGTTCTCGCCGTCCTGCTCGCTGTCATCCTGATAGACTGGGGTATCCGCCGGGCTTTCGTGCGGCTGGCCGACCACAAGCGCCTGCACCAGATGCGCGTCATCGCCACCATTGGCGTTCAGTTTGTAGGAGCGTTGGTCATTCTGCTGATCATTTTCGGGCCGCCCAACCAGATGACCACCATCATCGGCCTGGCCACCGCGGGCCTCACCGTGGCGCTCAAAGACTTCATCGTGGCCTTCTTCGGCTGGTTCACGCTGATGGGGCGCAATGGGCTTCGTGTCGGAGACTGGGTGGAAATCAACGGGGTCGGCGGCGAGGTGATCGAGATCGGGCTGCTACGAACGGTGCTGCTCGAGATGGGCAACTGGGCTACCACCGGCCATCCCACCGGCCGCCGCGTCGCGTTCGTGAACAGTTTTGCGATTGAAGGCCATTATTTTAATTTTTCGACGGCCGGGCAGTGGCTCTGGGACGAACTGCAGGTAACCTTGCCGGCGACAGGCGATCCCTACCAGACGGCGCAGCTGATTCGCCAGGCCGTCGAGCGCGTCACTGAAGCGGACGCCAGCGCCGCCGAACAGGATTGGGAACGGGTCACGAAGCAGTATGGCACGCGCCCGTTTTCCGCAAAACCGGCCGTGGATCTGCGGCCTGGAATCGGTGGCTTAAACTTGATCGTCCGCTACATTACCCGCGCACCGCAACGCTCCGAGGTGAAGTCGCGGCTGTTTGAGGCCATAGTTGGCCTGCTGCACAAGCCCGCTGGCAGCAGCGCGAGTTAGGCGCGGACTCAATCCAAGAACTCTACGCCTCCGACTGGGAAACCACGACATTTCGGTCGTGCCTCGGAAGGGCGGATAGCAGGCGGCGCGACAGGGCACCCGACTTTCATGATTCGTTGCCGCGAGCAGATTTGCCGAATGGAGAGTTCCGGTTAGATCCGACGACTCGTTTCGGCTGTCAATCGAGGACATTTGCGAGAATATGGCCGGAAACACCTCTCATCTCGATGCCCAACCGGCGTGCGATGGTCGGCGCCACGTCAACATTCCGGATTTCCGGCACTTGTATTCCTTTCCGGATGCCTGCGCCCCATGCGATGAAAATGGCACTCATGTCCGGGTCGGTGTTGAGATAACCGTGGCTGCCGATTGGTGGAATGCTTTCGGTCACAGGTTCGCCGCCGGATTTTCCGTCGAAAGCATAGCCATCCGATGCTGCCAGGACCAGATCCGCCATTCCTTCGTTCTTCTCCGGCGCAGGATAGCCGAATTCGGAGAATTGCGCTGCTGTGAGTACGCGCGCGACTCCTTTAATCGCGGCAAATTGTTGGGGCAATGAATGCAGCAGCTCCGTGCGCTTCGCACGATTCATGATGTAAACCATCGCCGTGCCGCCTTCGGGAACAACGAAAACATCCGATGCCTGGTTGCGGAGGATGGTCCGGGGATGAATCAGTTTCCGCACGGTTTTGAAACCATGATCGGAAACCACGATTAGCGTGGTGCTCTTTTCAATCCCAATCTCGCGTATCGCCTGCAGAACCCGCCCCACCCTCTGGTCGGCGAGGGCCAGAGCGGTATCGGCCGCCAGCGTGTTCGGTGCATAGCGGTGTTGCACGCTATCCGTTGTCAGGAAATGGAGCAGCATCAGATTGGGTTTGTGCGCTTTCAAGATCTCTATGGCGGCATTCTGCCAGTGTTCGTCGCGCTCCGTGATGGGCAACTTAGCGAAAGCGCGCATCTGGTCCGCGCTCATTATGCGGGCAGCGACCAACTCGCGGTCGACCGCGCCTTCCCCGCTGGGCTCTTCGGCGAACGACCAGGTGATCGTGCCGGGATTTTGAATCGCAACCCAGTCAACTTCGGCGGTCGTGAGACCAGCGCGGAAAGCCAGGTCATACACGGTAGTCGCATGCACGAGGGCGGCCTTGTCGACCGCTTCGTCAATTTCAATTCTGGAATCTTTTCTTACGGGCAGGCCGTTGTACAGCACACCGTGAACGGATGCGTCCACGCCCGTCACGATGGCTGTATGATTCGGCCAGGTGACGGTTGGATTGACCGGCACCATCGCTGCTGAGTAGGAGCCTTCGGCCATCAACTTGCGAAGGTTCGGTAAGGGCAGATGAGGGTCTTGCAAGGCCTGAGCACTAAAACCATCCAGGCTGATGACCACCACGTGAGAATCCTTGCGCGGTTGCGCCTGAACGGGAAGCACGGCAGACGAAAAAAACACCCCCAGGAGAATTGGGATTACCGCCGCGGAGGACCCACAGACCTTGTTCGTCAGCGCCATCGTCTCGAGTGTGTTTCCGTATTCACTCATATCGCAAGGCCACCATAGGATCGACGCGCGTGGCACGGCGGGCTGGAAAGTAGGTGGCCACGAAAGCCACCGCGCTGAGCAGAACAGCCACCGAGCCGAACACCATCGGGTCCGAGGCTTTGACGCCAAACAGCAGGCTGGCCATAAGGCGCGTCAGGCCGAACGCGCCGGCGAGGCCGATACCCACGCCGATCAGCGCCAGTTGCATGCCCTGGTACACCACCATGTTGCGCATGTCGCGCGGGCTCGCTCCCAGAGCGATGCGAATGCCGATCTCCTGCGTCCGTTGCTGTACGGAGTACGCCATCAGCCCGTAGATGCCGATCGCCGCGAGCAGCAGGGCAACGGCCGCGAAGATGGTCAGCAGCAGCATGTTGAAATCGTCGCGGGCGGTCGACTGGACAACAACCTGGTTCATGGAGCGTATGTGGGCCACGGGAAGATCGCGGTTGACGGATTGGATCGCCCCCACGATAGCCGCGCTGAGCGAAAACGGCTCGACTTTGGTGCGCACCGCCCAGGTCATCGGGATGATGCGGTTATTGAGCGCCATCACGCCGTCGCGCACTTGAGCCGCCGGGATATACATGATCGGTCCCGGTTCGTTGTTCAAACCGCCGTCGCGGACGTCGGCCACCACGCCGATAATTTCGCGCGGCGGCTCGTCGAACTCGGGTCCGACATTCTTGCCGATGGTAATGCGTTGGCCGACGGGGTCCTTTTTGGGCCAGAACTGCTTGGCCATCGAATCGTTGATCAGCACAACACCGGGTGCGGCACCGTCATCACGATCCGTGAAGAAGCGGCCGCGCACCAGTGGAATCTTGAAAACCTCGAAGAAGCGCGGAGATGCGTAGCGCCAGGAGCCTCCGCCATGATACGGACCTTTGGCGAGCGCCCGGCCCTCGATGGTGAACGGAAGTCCGAAACTGGGCTCGAGCGGCAGCGAGCACGTGACCGCCGCTGCAGTGACACCGGGCAGCGATTCAATGCGTTCGACCGCATCGCGCGTCAATTGGGTCAGGCCAGCGGTGTGCTCGTAGCGGGACCCGGTCAGTGAAGTTTCCAGGGTGAGCACGTTATGCGCATCGAAGCCCGGATTCACGGTGCGTAACGCGATGTAGGTACGGATGAGCAGCGCCGCGCCGATGAGGAGTACCAGGGCCAGCGCCATTTCGGTGACGACGAGCAGTCCGCGCGCCTTGTTCTGACGCAGGCTGGTGCCGGAGCGGGAAGTGCTTTCCTTGAGTGTCGAGCTGAGATCGGGGCGCGAAGCATTGAGCGCCGGAATCAATCCAAACAGGACGCCGGTGAGCAGCGAGACCCCCAGCGTGAACGCCAGCACGCGCCAGTCGGCGGCGACAGCCGCTCCTCCCTCACCGATCCGCGGGATATTGCCTGGATTCACGGCGAGCAAAGCGCGCACCCCGATCGACCCCAGCAACAAGCCCAAGGCGCCTCCCGCGACCGCCAGCATTACGCTCTCCGTGAGCAACTGCCGCACAATTCGCCCGCGGCCGGCGCCGATCGCCGCGCGGATGGCGATCTCGCGCTTGCGGATGGTCGCGCGGGCCAGCAGCAGGTTCGCCATATTAGCGCACGCTATCAGAAGCACGAAGGTCACTGCGCCAATGAGAATCAGCAGGGCCGGCCTGACGTTGCTGACGATGGTGTCCTGCAGCAATTCCGCCGTGAAACTGCCATCGGGCCCCATGGCGCCCGGGAACTTGCGCCGGTACTGGTCAGCGGCCAACTTCATTTGCGTCTTGGCCATGTCGAGGGTCGCGCCTGGCTTGAGTCGGGCGGCGGAGCGGAGATAATGCGCCTGGTCGGTGCTGTTGGGGTCGGCCTGGAGCGGCAACCAGAGATCCGCGGGAGGATCGGGAGCAAAGTTGGCGCCCAGCACGCCGACCACGGTGTAGGGCTCGCCTCCCAGCAGCATGATTTTTCCAATCAGGCTCGGGTCGCAACCATACCGGCGCTTCCAGAGGCCGCTACTGATCACTACGTAGTGGCCGCCGCGAGGACGGTCTTCGTCGGGCGTGAACGTGCGGCCGATCGCCGGGGATGCGCCAAACAGGCGAAAGTAGTTGGCGGATACGTGAATGCCTTTCACCTGTTCCGGGCGGTCGCTGCCGCTGAGATTGATGCCCGGCCCGCCAAAATCGTATGCCGCCATGTCCTCGAACACGCGGTTTTGCTCGCGCCACAGCATGAATTTGGGGATGGAGGTGATATTCCCGGGGCCCTGGGGAGAGTTCAGCATGAGCTGGACGATACGGTCGGGGTCGGGATAAGGCAGCGGCTTGAGCAGTACCGTGTTGATGACCGAGAAAATTGCTGTGTTTGCGCCGATGCCCAGAGCGAGCGCAGCTATTGCGGTAGTGGTGAACGCCGGACTCTGGCGGAACATGCGCAGGGAGTGCTTGAGGTCGTTCAGGAGACTCTCCATTGGATTTGCCTCTTCTACCGGTGCTAAGGGCCGTATTGGCCATATTAAGGGATAGACGCGCCAAGCGAATCGAGGTTTGCCAAGACCCTTTCGACGGCGGCAGGTCAGAACAAGTTTCGTTGCCGATGGTGCCCGCGATAGGATTGGGGTTCATAAAAAGGAGGAACTCCGTGCGCTTGTCGATCTTGGCTGCCTTGTTATGCGCTTTGGCCCCTGTCCATGCAGCAACCTTGCGTGCCGGAGCCGCTAAGGCTGACATCACTCCGCCGGCCGGCGAACTCATGTGGGGATACGAAGACCGGCTCAAGCCCGCTACCGGCACTCTCGATCCACTGTACGCGCGCGTGCTCGTGCTGGAATCCGGTGAGAAACGCCTGGCGCTGGTCACGCTCGATCTTGGACGCAGTTTTGGCGCGGCATCGTTGAACCGGCTTCGCGAGTCGGCAAAACGGTCGAGCGGCGTCTCCTGCCTGCTGGTGGCCGCATCCCACACGCACAGCGCGCCCATCGTTCAGGATGAGTACAAGAATGGCCCGCCTGCCTGGGAACGCGCGGCGCTCGATAAGATCGGCCGGGCAATCCAGGATGCGACCAAGGGCATGGTTGAGGCGCACATCGGCACCGGAATCGGCGTAGCGTACATAGGGCACAACCGCCTGCGCGTCAATGCCGATGGATCGGTGAGTTGGTTCGAGCGCAATGTCACACGAATTGCAACTGCGCCGGTGGACCCGACGGTCTCCGTGATCCGCGTGGACCGAATGGATGGCTCGGCCTTGGCGATTTTGACCCAATATGCCTGTCATCCCGTTGTCTTTGGCTCGGATAATCTCCAGTACTCGGCGGATTTCCCCGGCGTAATGAACCGCGTAGTGGAAGAGAAAGTCGGCGGGCACGCAGTCAGCTTCTTCCTGCAAGGGGCCCCGGGTGATATTAACCCGTATTATGCAGTGACCCCGATCGAGGAAAATGCCGTCAAGTGGCGCGACTGGACGGGCGAGCGTCTGGGACGCGAAGCCGCCCGTGTGGCCGCGGAGATTCACGCGGAAACTACGGCTGAGCCTTCGATTGAATTCGCCGAGGAATCAATGACCGTGCGGCTGCGGTGGAACGAAGACAAATTTCGGTCAGCGCTTCTCAAATTTCTAGGTCCGCAAGGGATGGAGGTCTATGGAGCTGCGATCAAGTCTGAGTTTCAGTTACCGGTCACCACTGTTCTAATTAACAAGCGAATTGCACTGATGACCATGCCCGGCGAGCCATTTGTCGAATTTCAAATGAATTGGCGTGACCGCTGTCCCGTGCCTGCCGCGTTTTTGCTGGGCTATACCAATGGTTACTCCGGGTATTTTCCAACCATCGCCGCGGCGGCACGCGGCGGATATGGAGCCGCCAGCGCGAGCACGTGGGCTGAACCCGGTGCGGGCGAACGCATGGTGGATCACGCCGTGGTCAAGATCCATGAAATGCTCGGACAGATGACGGAGTTACCCGACGACTTGAAACGCGATGTCTACAAGTAGCGCTTTGAAGCGCCAGCCTGTCCAGTTCCAAGCCATAACAAACAATGCAAATATCTCCACCAACCAGAAGTGTGGCGTGATAGTATCGACAGAGATCCGTGGTTAACAAGTCTGAAGTGTCCGTGGTGATTGCGGTGCACAATGGTGCTTGGATGCTGGAGCAGTGTCTCGAAGCGCTTTCGCGATCCAGCGTCAAACCGCTCGAGTTGCTGGTCGTGGATGATGGATCCGCCGACGATTCCAAAGCGGTTGCCGCACGCTACGGGGCGCGCGTCATGGTTCTGGACGAGCGCCAGGGTCCGGCGCGTGCCCGCAATATCGGCGCCCGCCACGCTCATGGGAACTTGCTTCTGTTTCTGGACGCCGACGTCCGCATTCACGAGGACGCCCTGGGGCGCATCGTGGAACATTTCAATCAGGATCCATCGCTCGACGCCGTCATCGGAGCCTACGACGATCAGCCGGCTGCTGAGCCGTTCGTGTCCCGGCACCGGAATCTGCTGCACTGCTTCACGCACCGGGCCGGGCATCCGGATGCTTCTACGTTCTGGTGCGGTTGTGGCGCCGTGCGAAGGGAAATATTCCTGCGCCACGGGGGTTTTGATGAACGCTACGGCCGGCCCGCCATTGAAGACATCGAATTTGGCGCCCGGCTGAAGTCTGCCGGCGGGCGCATCCGGCTCGACGCAGCGATCCAGGTACAGCATTTGAAGTGCTGGACGTTTGCCAACATGCTCAAGACCGACATTTTCGATCGCGGCGTTCCCTGGACGCGTCTGATTTTGCGCAGCGGTTCGATGCCGGACGATCTGAATGTCCGCTGGAGCCAGCGCCTGAGCGTTGCGCTGGCGTTCCTGCTGGTAGTGGCGATCTGCTGGGGTCACGTATTGACGACGGCAAGCTGCGCGCTCGCGCTCGGCTGCTTGAATTTCCGCTTTTACGCCTTCCTTATGGCGCGGGGCGGGCCGTGGTTCGCATTACGCGCAGTACCCCTCCATTTCCTGTTCCACTTCTATAGCGGCGTTGCGTTCCTGCTCGGCGCAGCCCTCCATGTCACAAGCCTCACGAAGTCCACGGCATCAGAAGTTGCTCGTGAGGAAATCCCTTGATGGGCGGTGAACGCGCCGCACCTGTCGTAATTCTGGGCGCGGGACCTGCTGGGTTGTCGGCGGCATACGAACTGGCGGGTAAGGGAGTCGGCAGCATCGTCCTGGAGCAGGACTCCGTGGTTGGGGGCCTTGCGCGCACCGTGGAATACAAGGGCTACCGCTTTGACATTGGCGGCCACCGGTTCTTCACCAAACTGCCCCAGATTGAGAAAATCTGGAAGGACGTTCTCGGCGAAGATCTACTGGTTCGCCCCAGGCTTTCGCGCATTTACTATCGCGGAAAATTCTTCCAGTATCCGCTGGAGCCTCTGGATGCGCTCATCGGGCTCGGCCCGGTCGAAGCCCTCCGGTGTCTCGCCAGCTTTGCGCGGGCGCGTCTGGCGCCATCGCTTCCGGAAGATGACCTGGAAACGTGGGTTTCGAACCGCTTCGGCCGCAGGCTGTTTCAAACTTTTTTTGAAAGCTATACGGAAAAAGTCTGGGGACTCCCGTGCCGGCAAATTCAGGCCGAATGGGGGAAGCAGCGTATCCGCGGACTCTCTCTGGCAACGCTGCTATGGAATTCGCTGGGTGGCAACCATTCGAATGGCGGGACGCCCAAGACCCTGATCCGGCAGTTTTTCTATCCGCGGCTAGGGCCAGGCATGATGTGGTCCCGCATGCGCGAGTTGATCGAGGGGCAGGGCGCGCGCGTCGTCCTCAATGCACCGGTGGATGCGATCCATTGGGAGCGGGGACGCGTGACCGCCGTGCGCGCGGGCGGCATCGAATACGCGGCAGACCATTTCATCAGCAGTATTCCTATTCGGGAACTGATCGGCCGCCTCGAGCCCGCCCCTCCCGAAGAACTGCGCCAGGCAACCGATGACTTCAACTATCGCGACTTCATCATCGTCGCGTTGATGGTTCGCGGCAGAAATCTTTTCCCTGACAATTGGATCTACATCCACGACCCGAATGTCGCCGTGGGCCGCATCCAGAACTATGGCAACTGGAGTCCGGAGATGACGCCGGACCCATCCACCACATGCCTGGGCTTCGAATATTTCTGCCAGCAGGGCGACGCGCTCTGGAAGACGTCCGATCAGGACCTGGCCGCGCGGGCCGCGCAGGAACTGGCCCATCTCGGCCTCGCCGGAAAGAGCGCGGTCATCGATGCCAAGGTGGTGCGCGTGCCCAAGGCCTATCCGGTCTACGATGCCGTCTACCGCCGCGGGATCGCGGCCGTCCGCAAGTTCCTGGGTACCGTACCGAATCTGCAACTGGTGGGCCGCAACGGCATGCACCGTTACAACAATCAGGATCACTCGATGCTGACCGCGATTCTGGCGGCGCGCAACGTTATGGGAGCCAGCCACAATCTGTGGGATCTGGAAGTCGATTCCGGATATCTGGAAGACGGCCCCGATGTGACCTCCGCCCAACTCCAGGCGCTCGAAGACACCCAGCCGAGAGTTCCCGGCATGGCTGCGTCAGCTTAAGCGTTCGCCGCGCTCCACACCGTACTCCGACACGCCCTGCCTTCGGTTCAGGCACGCTGCCCGCAGCATACCGTATTGTAGAAACTGGGCCATGGAAAAGGATCGAGTGGATGCGGTGGTGGTCGGTGCCGGAGCAAGCGGCGGCATCGTCGCCAAGGAACTGGCGGAGGCGGGCTGGCGAGTGGTGCTGCTGGAGCGCGGGCCCTGGCTTGAATCCTTCGGCCACCTGGAGACTCGCGATGCCTGGGTCACGGGCATCGATCGCGTGCCGTTCGGCCCGGAGCCATCCGACGTGCGCACCGTGCGCGCTAGCGACCGGGAAACGGCGCGCACAGTCGAACCGCGCAGCGCCCTGCATGCCACGCTGCCCTCGGTCGTGGGCGGCGGTTCGGTCTACTACGGGGGCTTCGCCTGGCGCTTCAAACCTGAGACATTTCGCCTGCGCTCAATCACTGGCTCAGTGCCCGGAGCGAACCTTGCGGACTGGCCCCTCACCTATGATGACCTGGAACCGTTTTATGAGAAAGCCGAGTACGATCTCGGCGTAAGCGGCGACGAGAATCCCTGGGGCGCGCCGCGACGCAAGCCGCTGCCGATGCCGCCGATTCCCGACAACCGCGAGGGCGCGGTGCTCCATCCTGCCGCCAGAAGGCTCGGCTGGAGACCGTTTCACACGCCGCTCGCGATTCTTTCACAGCCTTACCGTGGACGCCCCGCGTGCGTTCGCTGCGCTTTCTGCAACGGATTTGGATGCGAAGTAGGAGCGAAGTCTTCCACGCTCGTCACGGTCATCCCCGAGGCCATCAAGACAGGGCGCTGCCGGGTAATTCCACGAGCCTTCGCGCGGGAGATCACCGTGGATGCACACGGTAAGCCTGACGGCGTACTATTCGCGCGCGCGGGCTCGAGCGCAATCGAGAAAATCTCCGCCCGCGTGATCGTAGTTTGCGCGTCGGCAACCGAGACGCCGCGTTTGTTGCTGAACTCGAAATCCAAGTTCTTCCCCGCCGGCATAGGCAACGAGCACGATCAGGTGGGCCGCAACATTGAAAACGACGGTTCTTTTTCAGCTCACGGCCTGTTCGACCACCCCGTGACGGACCAGATAGGCCCCGGCGTCTGCTTTGCCGTCGACGATTTTCAATTCCGCCATGCAGGCGCGGGCCGCCTGGGTGGCATGATCAGCAACCTGCACACGCGGCCGCCATTGGGTTTTGTAGCTCGCGTGCAAGTTCCCGATCACATCAAGCCGTACGGCCGGGAGCTGAAGGAATTTTACCGGACCTACTTTCTGCAATCCATCTTTCTATACGCCACGTGTCACACTTTTCCGCGCGCTGAGAATCGTGTGGATACCGATCCCACGGTGCGTGACGCGCGCGGCGTGCCCGTCAGCCGCATCACCTACCATCAGCACCCGCGCAACGCCGAGACCGAGCAGTTCATGGCCGACCGCTGTGCCGATTTGTTACAGGAAGCCGGAGCGATATCGGTCGTGAAGCCGCACATCGTGCGTGAATCGGAAGCCGGCATTTCGACTCATCAGCTGGGTAGCTGCCGCATGGGAAACGATCCGGTTTCGTCAGTCGCCGACCGAACCGGCCGCGTGCACAGCGTGCCGAATGTGTACATCGCGGATGGCAGCCTGCTGGTGAATCCGGGCGGTTACAACCCGTCGCTCACCATCCAGGCGCTGGCGTACCGGGTGTCGGCCGCGATTGTCCGATCGCACCGAGGATGAACGGGACGCGCGATTCACGCTAGCCGCTAAGCTATAATCAACCGAAATCTGTCTGTTCCGAAGGAGAAAGCTTGTCTATTCTGCGCGCGTCCGAAGACTCTAATTTCGATCTTTGTGTAGTGGGCGGCGCCGGACATGTGGGATTGCCACTCTCCATCCTCTTCGCATCCAAGGGACTGCGCGTCATCATTTACGACATCAATGCCCGTGCGATGGAAACGATTGCGGCGGGCGAGATGCCGTTTCTGGAACCGGGTGCCGAACCTCTGCTGCGCCAGGCGCTGGACAAAGGCCGCCTGTCGTTTACCACCGAAGCCGGCGATGTAGCGCGCGCCTCCAACATCGTGATCGTCATCGGCACGCCGGTCGACGAATTTTTTAATCCAAGCCTGAAGCCGGTTATGCGATGCATGGACACTATGCTGCCGCATCTTACCGATGATCAACTGATCATTCTCCGCTCCACCATCTACCCTGGGCTCACCGGCTCGATCGCCAAGTATCTCGAGTCCAAAGGCAAAAAGACGCGCCTCTCGTTTTGTCCCGAGCGAACCGCACAGGGTTGCGCGATAGAGGAGTTGCAATCGCTGCCGCAAATCGTCAGCGGCATCACTCCTGAAGCCGAGGATGCCGCCGCCGCGCTGTTCGCGAAGATCACTACCCGGATCGTTCGACTCTCTCCCACCGAAGCGGAGCTGGCCAAGTTGTTCAGTAACGCATATCGCTATATCCAGATGGCGGTGACCAATCAGTTCTATCTGATCGCCAACGCAGCGGGCGTGGATTATTTCCGCGTGCTTGACGGCATGAAACAGGATTACCCGCGCATGGCCGACATTGCCGGACCTGGATTCGCCGCGGGCCCCTGTCTGTTTAAGGACACCATGCAGCTGGCCGCATTTTGCAAGAACCAGTTCAGTATGGGCCATGCCGCCATGTTGGTGAATGAGAGCCTCCCCATGTTCGTGGTCGATAGTCTGGCCAGCCAGTATCGCCTGGAGGACATGACGGTGGGGCTGCTGGGCATGGCGTTCAAGGCCGACTGCGACGACCCGCGCTCGTCGCTGAGTTACAAAGTAAAGAAGCTGCTCGTTTTTCGCGCCAAAGAAGTTTTGACTACGGATCCCTACATCAGCATCGACCCGGCGCTGCTGCCGCTGGACGACGTCATCTCGCGCAGCGACATCCTGATCCTCTGCACACCGCATCAGGTTTACCGGGATCTGACGTTTCAGGACAAAGTCGTGGTGGATATCTGGAACTTCTGGGGTGGCGGCCAGGGACGGCGGGCCGCGGCCTAGAACGCCTGCCCAAAAACGCCGGCGCCTCAACCGGGACGTGTGTTCATCAGCCGCCGGTAAAGCTTGAGTGTCTCGCCCGCGGTTCTGGCCCAGCTATGGCGTGCTTCGAAGCGCTCGCGGCCGATTGCTCCCATCGAAGCAAGCTGTTCCCGATGGCTCAGGGCGCGAATGATCGCCTGGCTCAGCGCTGCTGGGGACCCCGGAGGCACGAGGAATCCGTTCACTCCCTCTTCGACCAGATCCGGCAAACCGCCGACACAGGTTCCGACAATCGGGCGCCCGAAACCGAGAGCCACCCATGCAACACCACTGAGCGAGACCTGGGTATGCGGCAAAACGATGAGGTCGGCTGCCTGAAAATATGGACCCACATCTTCGTCCCGGACATAGCCCAGCCTGGTGACCACCGCGTGCGCGATGCCGAGTTGGCCGATGATCGCCGCATAGCGTTCGAATTTCTCGACCGGTTCCCCGGCAATCACCAGCCGCACATCCGGGTTCGACTGGAGCACTTGCGGCATGGCGTACAACAAATGATCCAGCCCCTTATTGGGTTTGATCATGCCGAAGAACAGGAGAATCGGACCCGAGCCCGTAATACCGATCCGCGCGCGTGCCTCTTCGCGGCCGAGTTTTGGTCCTCTCAAAACTCCCAGGTCACCCCGCGCGATAACGTTCAGTTTAGACTTCGGGATGTTTAGTTCTGCCTCCGCTTGGTCAGCCAAACGCGCCGTATGCACCACGACAGCATCCACGGATCTGTAGAAACGCACAGCCTGCCTTTGCCTGAGCGATGAGAAGGGCGGATGAGCCACCGGGTCGTGCGCCGTTGCGACTACACGCCAGCCCGCGGCGCGGAGCGCCAATGCCAGGCGGGCATCGAGGGCCGGTATGTGAGCCCACTGATAGTGCAGGATGCCCGGTTGTCTGGCTGACCGGAGCAGGCGTTTGGTCCGGGCCAGGCCGAACGGATAGGCGCAAGCCTTGAGCGCCATCCGCGCATGTGCGTGGCTCGAGATCCTTGAGCGGAGGCGGCCCCGCCCGTTGACATGGCGAAAAAAGCAATTTTCCACCCGGTAGCCGCGCGGCGAGTGCATTTCGCCGAATTGAGGCGTGGATGTGATCAGCGTGACATCCACACCCATCTCGGCGAGGCTCCCGCAGAGATTGGCTGTATACTGTGGCGAGAAATTGCCGGGATCCAGGAGTGCAACAGGTCCCGTGAACTCCGTCACTAGAAGCGGGCCTGGTATTCGGTGGCCTTAGGCGCGAGCAACACGGCGTACATGCCCACCATTTCCGCCGTCCGCGCGCCTAGCGAAGCCAGCAGGGCAACCGGGAAAAGGACTATGGTCCGCGTCCGGCTCAAGCCCACCACCGGGGCGAAGCGGAACCAATGACGGGCGTCCCGGATCACCAGGCCCATACGGAGCACGACGGGCTCAATGAACTTCATCTTTTCCAGCACGGGAATGCGTGGCCAGTCTTTGTCTGCGCCCCGCCCGAAGTAGGTTTCCCAACCCGTGCGGAAGTGCTTCCGGCCCAGCCACCAGCCGAACGTCATGGAGTGCGCCACCGTCTGTTCCGGCTGAAATGAGATCTTTACTCCCGCGCGGACGAGTTCGTAATACAGCAGCGCAGACGAGAACGACCGGGTGCCCGTTCGAAATGCGTGCTGCTGGAACACACTGCTGCGCAGAGCTACGTTGTGAGCCATGACGCAACCGGCGATTGGTCCAGGACCGTTTGGAGTTCTGGCAACCATCAGAGACCAGGAAGGCAGGGCAGCAGCCATCATCCAGGGTGAGTCAGGAGTCTGGCGCTCGGTCCGATACAGAGAGGGTCCCACCGACACATCCGCGCCGCTCTCAATGCCGGTGACGAGAGAGGAAATCCAACGCGGCCCAGGAAGCGAATCGCTGTCAATGTGCGCAATGATCTCGCCCTCGGCAAATGCGGCGGACATGTTCTTGATCTTCCAGTAGTGACAGTCCTCAGGACTTACGGGAATCATTTTGACCTGAAGAAAAGACTGCCCGCCGGGATTCAGCGCCTTCCAATGCTCGATCTGTTGCGGACTTCCTAGCAGCAGGAGTTCCACCCGATCCAGCGGGAAGTCCTGTTGGAGCAACGCGCCAACCGTATCGGGAAGCCGGGACAGAGCAGTGGCTTCTTCGTTGTATCCTTCCACCACGACCGATACCAGAGGTTTCATGAATGTTCCTCAGAAATTGCCGCGCGCGTCAACTGCCGGCTGCGAAAGCGTTCTTTGGCCATCTCCTCTTTGGCAAGCTGCCGGGACCGCACGAAGGAGTACCATGCTGCCGGAAACTCTCCTGCATGCCGCCGCGCAGCTTGGAAGACTGTGGAGCCCATGTCCTGAGCTATCGCCAGGCCGCCGGGCGCGTGTGTGGCAGCCTCATACCCGAACGTTTGCATATGCCGCCCCACGAACCACTCGACCAGCGCCGCCTCCTTCGAGGTAAGTTGCTCGCGCCACTTGCCGATCCTTTCCGTTGTAACGCGCTCTTCGGCTCGCCGATACCACGGCTGTTCGCCCCTCGGATCCCGGTCAGAGACCAACATTGCCGCGCAAAACTCCTCACCCACGAACCCACACACGCGGCTGACCTCCTGTTCCGGACTGGTCACGAGTTCTTCATAACGTACCATCAAATACTGCGGGCGGTGGCGTGATCGCCCAGCGGCCAGGTTAGAACGCAGCCACAAACGCGCATTTCCTACCACGTTGCGGTCAGCCCACGGCATGCGCAGCAAGGACGCCACCACATCGCGCGGATCGCGCAGCAGATGTATGATCCTTGCGCCGGGATACCACTGACACAGCGTTTCGGTAAACAGGGCGTGGCGAGGGGTCTTCTCTCCGCACCGCCGCTTGCCATGCGCTTGCGCATAAAAACGTAACAAAGCCGCAAAGAGCCCTTCGTAGCTCGTGCCTTCCCGCAGCAGCGTCTTCTCCAACTCAGGCAGATTCAGCCGCAACCGCTGAACACGTGGCGTGCCGAGATATTCTCTTACAAGACGTTGACGGTTTTGTAAATCGCCAATATTGCCGAAGGCCCGCCTCCGCGCATAAACCAGACGTTGGAAGTCCGTTTCGCGGCAGATGGCGATCGCCGGATGCCGGTTGAGCATGTTGCGCAGCAGCGTGGTGCCACTTCTCGGCGCACCCACTATAAAGATCGGCGTCTCCAACCCGGGTTCCTCCGCGTTTCCTAGAAGCCTCGGCGAGGGAAAGCGTTCACTCCTTCACCCTCGTCATTGTTGGCCACTCTTCTGCTAGGGTCAAGCGGTAGAACCGATTGAGATCGAAAATCTCCGGCGCAGGCTCTTGGTAGGCGGGGCAAATCGTGGCCAGGTCCTACATTGAAATATTCACACTCAATGTGCGCCGGCGGTTCCAAACCAGTAACAGAAGGGCCGTCGCCACGAGCACCATGGATCCAGGTTCGGGCACCAGACTCATTTGATCTCCCATGTGCCCACCACCACCGGACCAGGATCGTATGCGACCAATTGCCCCGACTGCGTGCAAGGATCTCCAGGGTGATGACGGCAGGGGTCAGTCAGCGCTAAGTGCCAATTGGGATGATTGGAGCAATGTCTGGCTGCATCGAGGGCAGGTCAATCGTTTTTGGGAATGCGAATACTGCGAATTCTCCCACGGTTCCTCGCACACTGGTATCCACGCCGCACGATCCGTCCGTGATGCAGGGAACAACGAGCGATGGGTCTTCGAGCACAGTTAAGTTTCTGTCAAACACATCCAGAAAAATCAGCCCTGGCGAATCTGTTGGTTGAGGACCATTCACGTCCAGGTAGAAGGCGGCGGTACCGACCAAATGCGAATGCGCTGGGAAGTTGTCTGGCGCTACGAACCAAATGCGAATGCGCTGGGAAGTTGTCTGGCGCTACGAAGGAAATGGTCAGTTCGACATTCAGCAAGTCCGCAAGCGCGGGGGTGCCGCTTGCAGCCAGCATGAAAATCAGAAACAACACTCCTCGACGCATAGGCATGTAGTATGCGCCAAGAGGCAGGTGACTTCAAAATAGCTGATGCTCTCTGACACTAGCCGTTCGGATACCCGGACTATCCGTTCAGATAGGTTTCGCGCTCCTGAGAGGAGGCTTTGCAAGTTGCCTCCGGCTCTGTGTCGGGCCGCGATCTCTATAGCCCGCAATGCCTCTGAGCGACGCATCAGGAGCAGATAGCGGCGTTTCGTCGAGTGGCGCGCGGCGTGCTTTTGTTGACCGCGAATGGAGGAAGCAAATGAAAACCAAGACAAACGTGAAGGCCGGCTCTGTGAGTTTTTCGTACGGCGGCGTGGTGTGGAACTATAAACAGCAGTGAGCGGACCTGGATTGCTGGAAGGCGAAGCAGGCGGCTTGGAGAGCAGGACGCGAAGAAGCTGAAGCACCTGGAAGAGGATGAAGCAAATGGTGGTCGCTGGTAGGCGCGGCAGCACTCGAACCTGCGACCCTCGGCTTGGAAGGCAGCGCCGCCTGTTTCACCGTTTGCATGACGAACCATTTTTTGGTAGTGGGTCTATTTGAATAGACCCACTACCCATTTTTTTCATAGCCTTACATTAATTCTGGGAACCGCTTTCGCTCAAAGTAGAACCCGTTTTGGTGTCAACACTTGGAATTTCGACACAGTCTTGGACAATAATATAGTTGACATACCACGAGAAAAAGTGACCTGACCGATATTTTGTACCAGCCCGATTGAGAGTATATCTCCGTTGGCAAGGCAAGCTATCTCTGGCGGGCGGCTTGGTTTATGCTGGCCTCACCTGGGCGGAGGGTAGATATCTGAGGTCTTCCGTCAAGCACCTGGGACCACGAGTTTGCTGAAGCCAGCAACATTTTTCCACCCTAGTTCCACAGGTTGAGGCGCAGAGTGCTTTTTCGGTCTGCGAGCCGC
>Ga0310810_10000091_pt1 | contig 93110 bp, 88 predicted proteins | sample NCmetagenome_FD_207641 | JGI IMG/M metagenome (GOLD analysis project Ga0310810, IMG submission 207641) | Soil microbial communities from experimental microcosm in Duke University, North Carolina, United States - NC | ecosystem: Engineered > Artificial ecosystem > Soil microcosm > Unclassified ... | reverse complement strand
GCCAGCTTCGGCCTTGATTTGGGAATGGAATTACCTGCCATATGTGGTGTTTGTCATATTAGTAGAACGCGCCCGGACGAATCTTTGCAATAGCTGGAAGGGCACTTTGGGCCAGTCACAAAAGAACATCCAATGCAGGCCCACACACAGCCACCCTACCGCATGCTCTCAATGAAGGTGACTTTATTGATCTCTTTCAGCGTGGTCATTCCCAGGCGCACCTTGTCGAGCGCCGACTCTCGCAGGAACCTCATGCCCTCTTCCCGTGCCGCCCGCCGGATTTCCGAGGTAGGTTTTTTGCCCAGAATCATCTCGCGAATGCGATCGCTCAGATCCAGCAGTTCGTGAATCGCAGTCCGGCCCCGGAAGCCCGTCCCGGCGCATTCGATGCAGCCCTGGCCTTCGTAAAAGGAAACTTTCGACCACTGTTCAGGATCAAGTCCGCTGGTTTCCAGAACGTCCGGCGGATAATGCACCACCGTGCGGCAGGATTCGCAGATCAGGCGCACCAGTCGCTGCGCGAGAATGCAGTTAAGTGCTGAAACGAAGTTGTACGGCTCCACTCCCATGTTCAGGAAGCGTCCAATCACATCGACCACGTTATTCGCGTGCACAGTGGTAAATACCAGGTGGCCGGTCAGAGCAGATTGAATGGCGATCTGTGCGGTTTCGGTGTCGCGGATTTCGCCCACCATGATCTTGTCAGGATCATGGCGCAGAATGGAACGCAACCCGCGGGCAAAGGTCAGGCCCTTCTTTTCATTTACCGGAATTTGGGTGATGCCCCGAATCTGGTATTCAACCGGATCTTCAATGGTGATGATCTTGTCTTCGTCGGTTTTAATCTCACTCACGCCGGCATAGAGCGTGGTGGTCTTGCCGCTGCCGGTCGGTCCTGTGACCAGCACCATCCCGTATGGTTCGGAGATGTAGCGCCGGAACTTGCGCAGGTCTTCCTCATCAAATCCCACGACATCAAGGGTGAGCTTGTGAAACTTCTCGCTCATCGACTCTTTGTCGAGCACGCGCAGCACCGCATCTTCGCCGTGAATGGAAGGCATGATGGAAACGCGGAAATCAATCGGGCGTTCAGGGTTTCCGTACTTCACCCGGAAGCGACCGTCCTGCGGTACGCGGCGCTCGGAGATGTCCAGTTCACTCATTACCTTGATGCGCGAAATGATGGTGGAATGATGTTCTTTAGCAATGGGAGGCATGGCCTGGGTCAGAACACCATCAATGCGGAACTTGATGCAGACCGAGTCGTCGTGGGTCTCGATGTGAATGTCGCTGGCCCGCCGCTGCAGGGCAGTGAAAATTGTAGTATCGACCAGGCGGATGATCGGGCTCATGTCGCCCTGCGCGGTCAGGCGGTCGATTGAAATACTTTCTTCCCCGCCTGCCTCATCCTCTCGCACCACCGAAAGCGTAAAGCCTTCGCTGGCTTCCTCCAGAACTCGTTTCGATTGCTCGGTCTTTTTGAGGATTTCGCTTATCTGGCTGAGGGTGGAAACCTTGGTAAGAATGCGTTTGCCGAGCAGCAGACTGATTTCGTCGATCATCATCAGCTGGCTGGGATCGGCGATGGCGATGGCCAGCCGTCCGTCCGCGCTCTCATCCAGCGGGATGAAGTTGTAGCGGAACATCAGGTCCACCGGAATCTTTTTGAACAGATCGTGCTGCAGCTGGAAATTGTGCAAGTCGACGAATTCGCAGCGATAGCGGCGTGCCACATCTTTCGCGCGCTCCAGATCGTCCACGCGTGCTACCGCTGGAATGATCGGTGCGCCGTTGCCGCCATTCGGCCCATTCGCAATAACTGTTTTCTTTTCTGCCATTCCAGCCATTTCCAATTCTGCCTTGTCGGACGTAAGTCCTTAGTGAATGCCCGAGCCCAAGGAAAAGATCGGCAAATAAAGCGAAATCAGTACTCCGCCTACAAACACTGCCATCACGATCAGAATCACCGGCTCGATCAGCGCCATGGCCGCGCCCAGCGCAGTCTGCACGTCCTCCTCATAGAACTCCGCCACTGAGTTCAACATGGCCGGCAATGCGCCTGTGGACTCGCCCACTTCAATCATCTCCACCGCCAGGTCGGGGAACATCTTCTGCTTTTCCAGGCTGCCGGAGAGCGTCTGCCCCTCCCGTACCCGCACCGCGGTTTCCACCACGCCGTTCAAAATGCTCCGACTGCTCATCGAAGCCCCGGCGGTCTCAAGCGACGGAACCAGCGGTAACCCGCCTGCCAGCAGGGTTGAAAGCATGCGACTGAAGCTGGCCACCTGATATTTCAGCCAGATATCACCCATCACCGGCAGCTTCAACATCACCGCATCAAACGCCTGCGCACCATGATCGCTGGCTTTCCATCTCCAGAACAAGATTACTGCCACCACCCCTGCCACCAGAAGGTAAGGCCCATACGCTTGTGCATGTGTGCCCACCGCTAGCATGAACACTGTAATCGTCGGTAACTGGGCGTTCAGGTTCTCAAACAGTTTGGCAAACTGCGGCACGACGTAGGTGATCAGAAATACCAGCATCAATATAACCATCGAAACCAGTAATGCCGGGTATACCAGCGAAACCGCCAGCTTTTTCTTGAACGTCAGTGCCAGACGTTGAAATGCAATGTAGCGGCTAAGCACCTCTTCCATGTTGCCGCTTTTCTCGCCGGCCAGAAGCGTGGTCGTATAAATCTTCGGAAAAACATGTTGCGCGGCAAATGCGTCCGAAAGCAGTTCTCCGCCTTTTACTCGTTCGCGCACGTTCTGAAGCAATTGCTGTAAGTTCTTGTCTCTCTGGCGTTTAATCAGAAGGTCGAGCGAATTAAGGATGGGCAGCCCGGCCTTGATCAGGGTCAGAAACTGCTGATTGAAGATTACAAACTGGCTCTGCCTTACCTTCCGACCTCGAAGCGCGCCGCCGGAAAGAACAGTTCGCGGCTTGACCCAGTAGACCAGGTAGCCCTGCTGGGCAAAGCGGTCGCGCACTTCGGTTTCGGAGTAGCCGTGCTCAACCTGTTGCGCCAGGTTCCCGCGCTCATCCGCGATTTTTACCAGAAACTCTGCCATTCCAATCTGCTCCCCGGCGCTTCAAGTCTAGCACCGGAATGCTTTACCTCTTAGCCGTATATGTTGCTGCCGGAATCCGCGACATACCCTTGGTAACTTCTTCAAAGTTGCTGAAAATAAAGCCGCCTACGGCCCCAGGTCGCCTTCCACCACTTCCACGCCAGCGGGTGCCGCGAAGCGAAAACTGTTATCTGGCACTTCGGCATTTTCTCGCTGGTCAGTGAATCGATACTCGGTCACCGAACCGTCGGTCTCGTCAATTATGATGCGCGCAATTTCGTTTTGCGGATTGACCTCGAGCACCACCTCATTCACCCGGTCCGCCATGAATTTCGGAACGCCCCGCAGCACGCTGTTGCCGGGCACTGAGGGCTTGATGTCGGGTGCCATGGACAAGCCATCTAACTCCTTTTCCAGCTTCGTTTTGCCTAACAAGAACGCCAGCGGCGAGCGAACATCATCCAGCTTTTTCAACGGAATCTTCTGCACACGCGCATCGCCCGGGACGTAAAACCACGCCTGTTTACCATCGCTCAAAAACAGTTTCTCTTTCGGAGAACGGTATTCCCAGCGCATCTTGCCCGGTTTTTTCAGCCAGAGCGTCCCGGATTCCGTGCGCTCGGCGCCGGTGCCGCTGTAAATCTCTGTAAAGTCGGCCTTCAGCGACCGCAACTGGTTATAGTGTTCATCGACTTGCCGAGCCAGGTCGCGAACATCAGCTCCGAAAGCGCAGACTCCGCAAAGGCAGACGATCATCCCGCAGCTGCCCAAAACGATTCTTTGTAAGGTTGTCAAAACCTGTGGGAATCCTGTGAAAACTCTCCTCTCATTGTAACCGTGAATCACTCTGCCTTCTTTGAAAATCATGTCAAATTCCGATTCGAGACTCACAATGAATCAGGCGCATCCAGCTGGTTCTTGTCTGGCCATCACAAAGCTCGGTATGTTCATTGGATGATGAGGCTGAAGTGCTTTTTTAGCTGCTTGCTGTTGACTCTGGCGGCGGCCGCGCAAACCGGGTCTCCCAGGCCCACACCTTCGCCGAGCGCTGACGCTCAGAAGATTTCCCCACAACAGGCAGAAGAGCTCTTTCGATCGGTCGACGACATACTGCACTTCTCCAGCCAGGACACCGGCCTTCCCATCAAGCATGAGGTCAAACGCAAGCTGGTCAATCGCGACCAGGTCGAAAGCTTCGTGATGAAGCACACCACCGAAGATGAAGACGCCAAGCGCCTTCGCCGCTCCGAGCTGGTGCTCAAGAAATTTGGACTGCTTCCGCGCGATTTCGACCTCAGCAAGTTTCTGGTCGCGCTGCTCAAAGAACAGGTTGCCGGCTACTACGACCCCAAGACCAAAACCGTCAATTTGCTTGACTGGGTAACCCCCGAACAGCAGAAGCCGGTGCTCGCGCATGAGCTCACTCACGCTCTGCAGGACCAATCCTTTGATCTCGAAAAGTTTATGAAGGCCGGCAACGCCGATATGGCAGAAAAGAACACCATCACCATCGCTGATCTGGAAGCCGACGAGCTGAGCACCGCCCGGCAGGCGGTGGTGGAAGGCCAGGCCATGGTAGTGCTGATGGATTACATGCTGCAACCGATGGGGGTTTCCATCGAGAAAGCTCCGCAGCTGCTCTCGCAACTGAAAGACAGTATTGTTGCCGCCACTTCCGGCTCGCCGCAGTTCAACAGCTCGCCGCTTTACCTCAGGTCTGCTCTTACGTTCCCCTACCGTTACGGCACAGAGTTTGTTGCCCAAGTCCTGACCAAAAGCGGCAAGCAGAGGGCTTACTCAGGCCTGCTCGACGCACCCCCAACGACCTCTCGTCAGATCATGCAGCCTGAGGTCTATCTCGCGAACGAGCGCCTGGCGCCCATGCCACTACCTGACTTTCTCCATGACTTCAAGGACTACGAGGTGTTCGACGCCGGGTCGGTTGGTGAGTTCGATACAGAAGTGATTATTGAGCAATACTCGGATGAAAAGACTGCGGGGGATTTGTGTACGCACTGGCGCGGCGGGTATTACTACGCGGTGCGACCGAAAGGGAAGGACGCCGCTCCTTTGGGCCTTCTATATGTGTCGCGCTGGTCCGATTCCGCGAGTGCAAAACGGTTCGCGGACACCTACGCCGGGTACCTTCCCAAGCGTTACAACAAGGCGCAGGAGACCAGTCCGAGCTCCCAAACAAAACGCGTTTGGACTACAGAAGAAGGCCCCGTCTTTATGGTTTCTGACGACGATCTGGTGATCATTACCGAGAGTCTGGAACCAAGGCTTTCCGATCAGCTTGCAAAAGAGCTTTTCCGGCTGCGATAGCACATTAAGAGCCGGCACGTGTCCATTGCGCTTGCCTGTCAAATCTCTCAGGGGTAGTTCCGGTTCGCGGTAAGAGAAACTTCCACCTCGGACAAGTGTTTATGTAAGTGGAAGTGATTTATGTGGCGTATCAACTGCAAGCGGCTGACACTGCAACAAGTCCTGCTCATGGCTTACATGAATAGCCTGCCAACAGCGCCAGGCATGGCATGACGCACAAATCTGCTCACCCGACTGAGATCTGCATGTTCATCGCGTCGCTATGACCATCGCTCTCTAACCCCCGACTCTCGATCGGCCTTGTGTTTCACGGCACAGATGAAATCGGCAGTGACAGAAGTAGCTGGCTTAGGCCGTTCCACACAATCTGTACTCCAATGCAGACCAGTAAAAAAGAAGTAAGTTTTACGATCACGTTGGTTCCTGTCGTGCCGAGCACAACGGCCAGGCGATCAGCAAAGGCATAACTGAGGTAAATGGTTGCCGCAACAAACGCTGACCCGATCACTGCTGCAAGAATGGCGAGCAATCCTGCTGTCAGGTGGTGTGGTTCATTTGCGCCCAGTGTAATGGCAACTGAGATTGAGCCCGGACCGACGGTCAGAGGCAGGGTCAGAGGATAAAACGCATCGTGGAAGATGTCGGTTCGGCTGACCGTACGCCCGACTGCATCTCGATCGTTCTGATCCTTCTGCTTCAGTAACGTCCAGCCTGCTGCGGTCACCATCATGCCGCCGCCCACTTGCACTACCGGGATTGAAATCCCAAAAAACGACAGCACGTGCGATCCGATTGCGAAAGACGCAACCATCAACACGAAGCTATTGATCGCAATGCGGCGGGCAAGAAGTCTTCTGGTTTCGCGGTCATAGCTCAGGGTGAGAGAAAGAAAGACCGGCGCTCCACCGATCGGGTCTACGATGGGGAAGAGCGCGCTTATCACCAAAAGAACGTTTTTGGCCGTCTCGAAGAACAGCATTTTCTCTCAAAAGACTACGTACTGATTCAAATCCGCCAGGGTGACATGAAACCAGTTACAGGCGGAGGAGTACATCCACGCGCGCCGGCAGACGCTCCGCATGCTTATGCTCGCGCCTCCAGCGCGTTGTCCACGATCTGTTGCGCCTCTTTCACGATCGCCTGAAGGTGCGACTCGCCCTGGAAGCTCTCCGCATAAATTTTATAAATGTTCTCCGTGCCGGATGGCCTCGCGGCAAACCAGCCGCTTTCCGCCACTACCTTCAGCCCACCGATCGGGGCTTGATTGCCCGGCGCCTTCGTCAATTTGGCTCTAATGGGCTCGCCTGCCAATTCGGACTCTTTTACCGCTTCCGGCGAAAGTTTTTGCAACTGAGCTTTCTGTTCCGGAGTTGCAGGTGCATCGATTCGGGTGTAAGAAGGGGAACCGAATTCCGAGGTCAGCTCGCGATAATGCTCGCCCGGATCTTTGCCGGTGCGCGCAGTGATCTCCGCGGCCAGCAGGTCCATGATCAGCCCGTCTTTATCCGTGGTCCACACCGTCCCATCCAGGCGAAGGAAGCTCGCTCCTGCACTCTCTTCCCCACCAAAGCAGAATGAGCCGTCCACCAGGCCGGAAACGAACCATTTAAAGCCAACCGGTGTTTCCGATAACTTGCGTCCGAGTTTGTTCACCACGCGATCAATCATGCTGCTGCTTACCAGCGTCTTGCCCACTGCCGAGTCGTGACGCCATTGCGGGCGATGGCTAAGCAAATATTGGATTGCTACTGCCAGATAATGGTTCGGATTCATCAGGCCCGCCGTGGGAGTAACGATCCCATGCCGATCGGAATCTGTGTCGTTCGCGAACGCGACGTGATATTTGTCCTTCAGGCCGACCAGTCTTGCCATCGCATAAGGGCTCGAACAGTCCATACGGATCTTGCCGTCATGGTCCACCGTCATGAAGGAAAATGTCGGATCAATCACCATATTTGTGACCGTAATCTGCAATCCGTAAATGGCGTTGATCGGTTCCCAGTAGGGAAGCGCTGCTCCTCCGAGAGGATCCACGCCCAACTTGAGCTGCGCGCCGCGAATGGCTTCGACATCCACTACATTCTTCAAATCGCGCACATAAGGCAAAACAAAATTTTCCTGGTGAGTTGTAGTGGCTCGAAAGGCTTTTTCGTAAGAAGTGCGCTTTACATCGCGGTTGCCGGCTCGCATCAATTCATTGGCACGATCTTGGACCCAGGCGGTAATGTCGGTGTCGGCGGGACCGCCATTCGGCGGATTGTATTTGAAACCGCCATCTGCAGGCGGATTGTGGGAAGGAGTAATGACGATGCCATCGGCGAGGTGCTCTTTCCGTCCACGGTTGTAAACCAGAATTGCGCGCGAGATTACTGGAGTCGGGGTGACACCGTCTTTCTCCTGAATAATGGTTTCCACTCCGTTGGCTGCAAGCACCTCGAGTGCGGTGCGCTGCGCCGGTGCCGACAAAGCGTGCGTGTCTTTGCCCATATACAAAGGTCCGCCAATCCTTTTTCCGCGGCGATATTCGCAGATCGCCTGCGTGATGGCCAGGATGTGGGCCTCATTGAAGGCACCTTTCAACGAGGACCCGCGATGGCCGCTGGTGCCGAATGCGACCAGTTGAGTTGGGTCGCTGACATCGGGCTTGCGTTGGTAGTACTCCGATTCCAGCTCCGCTACATCAACCAGCATCTCCTTAGTCGCAGGTTTGCCGGCAAACGGAGAAAGCGTGGGGCCTGCCTGAGCTTCTACGGTATGGGACATGGTTCCGCCTTCCAGACTTCAGTCGCGTATTGTTGAATCGTGCGCTCGCTTGAAAAGTTGCCGGAGCTGGCTGCATTGAGAATCGCTTTCTGCGCCCACGCTCAGGGGTCTCGGTACAAATCGCTTTCGAATCCTCGAGATTATTGCTGTAGTCAGCGGCAAATCGGTCAGCCCCGTCTGCTGGCCGGGAATTGTCCTGGCCGTCTTGCCGTGGCGGGCCAAATAGACATGGGTAAAACTCCAGCATGCATTGTTCCGCCCAGATTCGACTGATGGCAAAGCGCGATGACCTTAGAACTCAAGATTTCCCAACCAATCCAGCACGCACCATCTTCCAGCACTCGGTAGCGATCGTCCAGTCTTCCTCTGCCCGAATCACCCATACGCGGACTCGAGACTGCTGAGTTGAAATATCGGCGTCGAGCTGCGGATTTGCATTCGCGTGCTGGTCGAGCTCAATTCCGAGAAATCCCAGCCGCTCACAAGTCGCTGCCCGCACCTGGGGCGAGTTTTCACCTATTCCGGCGGTGAAAATCAGCGCATCCATTCCGCCCATGGCAGCCGCCATCGAGCCGATAGCAGCGCGCAGTCGATGCACATAGATGTCAAACGCCAGCTTTGCTCTCTGGTTGCCCTGCTTCACAGCTTTTAGCATTTCGCGCATGTCGCTGGAGATCCCGGAAATTCCCAGCAAGCCGGACTCGTGATTAAGTATTCGATCGATCTGCTGGGAATCAAGCTGGCGCCGCCGCATCAGATGAATCAAGATACCTGGATCCACTGATCCGGAGCGTGTTCCCATCATTATTCCGTCGAGCGGAGTGAACCCCATCGTAGTATCAACGCTTCTGCCGCTCTCCACCGCTGTCACGGAGCACCCATTTCCCAGGTGGCAACTCACAATTTTGAGTGACTGCAAATCTTTCTTCAGCAGTTGTGCTGCGCGCCCTGCGCAATACTGGTGATTGATGCCGTGAAACCCGTAGCGGCGGATATTGTTTTCAAACCATTCGTACGGCCCGGGATAGATGGCGGATTCCAGCGGCATCTGCCGATGAAAGCCGGTATCGAACACCGCAATTTGAGGGACATCTTTAAAAACTTCTTCCACGATTTCGATACCCTCGAGAACGGCGGTTGTGTGCAATGGCGCAAGCTCAGCCACTGCGGCGATGGCCTCGCGTACCTCACGGGTAATCAGCACCGGGTCTTCAAAGTGCGGGCCCCCGTGGACAATCCGGTGGCCAACCGCCGCGATTTCCGAGATTGAGGACAAGACGCGGAACTTGCTGTCGGCCAGCGTGCTTAATAGACGTTTGACTGCCTCCCGCCTGGAAGAAGATTGAATCTCTTCCGTCTGTTTAGCTCCCTGGGCATTTTTCACGGAAATGGAGGCCATGCGCTCGCCGAACTCGATTTTGGCTTCCCACACGCAAGCCGGCGGGTTTCCGGGCAGCACGCTGCCGATTTCGTAAAGGCAGGCCTTTTGACTACTGGAGCCGGAATTGAGCACAAGAATCTTCATCCCTCTTAATCTTGTTCATGCTGACCGGGTAACGTCAAGCCCGGTGACCCGGTGTTAGAAGGATGAGCTCACATGCGAGTTTCTCACCTCAATTCATTTATCAGCGGCAAGCGCTCATTCCAATGTGGGCGACCCGGCATCGATTGCAGTTTAAAATGTTGGCAACCACAGAACGCCGCAACCGAAGATCGGAGATTACAGATGACGCTGCTTGACTCGCTGAAGCAATACACCACAGTGGTAGCCGATACCGGCGATATAGATGCCATTCGCCAGCACCGGCCACAGGACGCCACCACCAATCCATCGCTGCTTTTTCATGCGGCGCAGATGCCGGCCTACCGGCACCTCGTCGACGAAGCAACCGAGATCGCATCGGATCACGGAGGCAGTCACGATCGCATGGCAGAGGAATTTATTGACAGTCTTTTTGTCCTTTTCGGGACGGAGATCCTTAAGGTAGTTCCCGGCCGCGTGTCCACCGAAGTGGCGGCAAGTTTAAGTTTCGATACTCCTGGCACCGTTGCCAAGGCGCGCAAGCTTATTGCTATGTACGAGAAGAAAGGAGTGTCGCGCCAACGCATCCTGATCAAGGTCGCCAGCACCTGGGAGGGAATCCAGGCGGCTAACGAACTTGAGGGGGAAGGAATTCACTGCAATCTGACCCTGCTGTTCAGCTTCGCGCAGGCAGCCGCATGTGCCGAAGCCGGAGTCACGCTGATTTCGCCTTTCGTCGGCCGCATCTATGATTGGTACAAGAAGGAAAACGGAGGCAAAGAGATTGCGCCGGACCAGGACCCGGGCGTCGCCTCGGTTACGCGCATTTACAACTACTACAAGAAGTATGGATACAAGACACAGGTGATGGGCGCGAGTTTTCGCAACCCAAACCAGATCGTACGTCTCGCCGGGTGTGATTTGCTCACCATCAGCCCCGAGCTTCTGGATCAATTAGAGCAGGCCGATGGCGTACTGGAGCGCAGGCTGGATCCGAAGAAGGCCGAGAGCAATGAGCCACAATTGCGGCTTAGCGAAAAGGCATTCCGCTGGATGCACAACGAAGATGCCATGGCGACGGAGAAACTGGCGGAAGGCATCCGCAAATTTAATGCCGACGCCCGGAAACTGCAGGAATACGCACTTTCTCAAGTGGCCGAGAAAGTCGGCTGAGGCTAGACTCTTGGTTCTCCAGTGAGAGAGGTCTCTATCCCTAAACAACTTGCCGTTTCACAACCGCTGTGTGGTAGCCGAGAACCTGATGATAGGAGATGACCGAATGCTGACGCCCGATCGATCCGCTTCAATTCAGACCGGCACAGCAGTTGCTCCCGCGCAAGACTATGCTCGTCCCCTTGCGAGTTACCACGTTATTTTTCATGTGGGGATTAATCACTTCTCTGAATGACATTCTGGTTCCGCATCTCGCGGATCGAGGCCAAACAGTGAGCGCTATGCAATTGCTTAGGAAAGGGTTGGTACACGCAAGCATTACCGAGATAAACGGCAGTGATAATTGACCAAGCCAGAATTGAAAGGAGTTATCAACATGGCAGCACAGCCCCAGCCACTCACACCAGAGCGTCCGGCGAAGAAGTCGGCATGGAAAGAGTTAGCGGCACATTACAAAACACTCTCCAAGCAGCACTTGCGCGAGCTCTTTGCCGGTGATCCTGAGCGCGGCCAGCGCATGGCTATCGAAGCAGTCGGCCTTTATTTCGATTACTCCAAGAATCGGGTCACCGATGAAACCATGAGCCTGCTGCTGAAATTGGCGGAAGAGTCTCGCCTGCGCGAGCGGATCGATGCCATGTTCAGCGGCCAGAGGATCAATGTCACGGAGAAACGCGCAGTGTTGCACGTCGCATTGCGTGCTCCCGAAGACACCACCATCCTGGTGGATGGAAAAAATGTTGTGCCCGAGGTGCATGCAGTACTCGATCGCATGGCTAACTTCTCAAACCGTGTGCGCAGCGGTGAATGGATCGGTCACACCGGAAAACGCATTCGCAATGTCATTAACATCGGCATTGGTGGTTCAGACCTGGGCCCAGTCATGGCCTACGAAGCGCTGAAACATTACAGCGACCGCTCCATGACTTTCCGTTTCGTCTCTAATGTGGATGGAACCGACTTCGCTGAAGCCGCGCAGGGACTCGATGCTGAGGAAACTTTATTCATCGTCTCGTCAAAAACCTTCACCACGCTGGAAACCATGACCAACGCGCAGACCGCGCGCGCCTGGTCACTGGCCGGGCTTGGAGGCGACGAAAAGTCAGTTGCGAAGCATTTTGTCGCAGTTTCAACCAACGCCGCGGAAGTTACGAAGTTCGGAATTGATACCGCCAACATGTTTGGCTTCTGGGACTGGGTGGGCGGCCGCTACTCGATGGATTCAGCCATTGGCCTCTCGACCATGATTGCCGTCGGGCCGGAGAACTTTCACGCCATGCTCGATGGCTTTCATCAGATGGACGAGCATTTCCGCACCGTGCCATTTGAACGTAATCTACCCGTGCTGTTGGGCCTCTTATCACTCTGGTACAACGATTTTTTCGGCGCGCAGACGGTGGCGGTCCTTCCGTACGAACAGTATCTGAAGCGGTTTCCTGCTTACCTTCAACAGCTAACCATGGAGAGCAACGGGAAGCACGTCACCCTCAAGGGAAAGCCCGTCAAACATGACACCAGCCCCATCTATTGGGGAGAACCGGGGACCAACGGGCAGCACTCGTTTTACCAGCTGATTCATCAGGGGACCCGGCTGATCCCTTGCGATTTCATCGCCTTTGCCAAGCCTCTGAACCAGCTCGGCCACCACCATGACATCCTTATCGCCAACGTCTTCGCGCAAACCGAAGCTCTGGCTTTTGGCAAAACACCCGAACAGGTCAAGGCTGAGGGCACACCGGACTGGCTGGTGCCGCATCGGGTATTCGAAGGCAATCGTCCATCTAACACGATTTTAGCCAACGAGCTCACCCCCGATACGTTAGGCAAGCTGGTAGCACTTTACGAGCATGCTGTCTTCACTCAGGGTGTGATTTGGAACATTGATTCGTTTGATCAGTGGGGAGTCGAATTAGGCAAGGTCCTGGCGCAACGAATCATTCCGGAGCTTGAAAGCCCTGCCGAGCCCGTACTCAATCATGACAGTTCAACTAATACTTTAATTCGCCGCTACCGCAAACATAAGGAGTCGTGAGCCTGGCTCTCAAGAACGCAGGCATTCCGCTGCCAGTCGTAATTTCTGTGAAGCCTGCCGGCCTGCGCTTGAGACTGTTCCATGGTGAACGGTTCAGCGCTGACGCCGTTGGAAGCGTTGCGTAAGCGAGTCAGGTAGTGCCGTGAATCAAATACAATTTTAAAAAGAGGAGAGTCTATGCAACTTGGAATGATAGGGCTGGGGAGAATGGGCGGAAACATGGTGCGCCGCCTCATAAAGAAGGGTCATAACTGCGTGGTGTTCGATCGCTCTCCACAAACCGTCAACGAGCTCGCCAAAGAAAATGCCACGGGAGCATCCTCACTTCAGGATTTTATAAAGAAGCTGGAAAAGCCGCGCGCGGTCTGGCTGATGGTCCCGGCGGGAGTAGTTGACCAGACCATCGCCGACCTGCTGCCGCATCTCGAAGCCGGTGACATTCTGATTGATGGCGGAAATTCCTACTACATTGACGACATAAAGCGCGCCGGGGAACTTGGCCAGAAAAAGGTCCACTACGTGGATGTGGGCACCAGTGGCGGAGTTTGGGGACTGGAGCGCGGTTACTGCATGATGATCGGCGGAGAAAAAGATGTTGTACAGCACCTTGATCCTATCTTCTCCGCGCTTGCGCCGGGTATGGGCGATATTCCACGCACTCCCGGACGCGAAAAAGTCGATGGCACGGCGGAACAGGGCTACCTGCATTGCGGCCCGAACGGCGGCGGCCACTTTGTCAAGATGGTGCACAACGGAATCGAGTACGGGGTGATGGCGGCCTACGCAGAAGGTCTTTCCGTGCTGCGTTCTGCAAACGTCGGGAAGCGGCAGGACAACATTGATGCAGAAACTACGCCGCTGCGCGATCCGGAACACTATCAGTACGACTTCAACCTGCGGGATGTCGCAGAGGTCTGGCGGCGTGGCAGCGTGATCGCTTCATGGCTACTGGACCTTACGGCCATATCCCTGGTGGAGGATCCGGCGCTTTCCAAATTTGCCGGCCGGGTGTCTGACTCCGGCGAAGGCCGGTGGACCATCAAAGCCGCGATCGATGAAGCGGTGCCGGTACCGGTACTCACCGCTTCTCTTTATGAGCGCTTCAGCTCGCGAGGCGAGGGCGACTTTGCTAATAAAGTTCTGTCCGCCATGCGCTATCAGTTTGGCGGCCACGTAGAAAAGCCAGCCGAAAAGACAGAGGCCGCCTAAGGAGAAGATCATGAGTAGTGAATCGGACGCACTGGTATTCTTCGGCGCGACGGGCGATCTGGCGTACAAGAAGATCTTTCCGGCTCTGCAAGCTATGGTTAAACGTGGACATCTTAATGTTCCGGTAGTCGGCGTTGCCAAAGCCGGGTGGAATCTGGACCAACTTCGAGAGCGGGCAAAAGACAGCCTGGAAAAGCACGGTGGGCTTGATCCCGCCGCGTTTGAGAAGCTTTCCAAACTGCTCGGCTATGTGGACGGCGATTATCAGGATCCGGCCACCTTCAATCAACTCCGCAAGGTGCTTGGGAACGTGAAACGCCCCGCGCATTACCTGGCAATCCCCCCGGCGCTGTTCGAAACGGTGGTTGGACATCTCTCGAAATCGGAGTGCGGCCGCGGCGCTCGGGTTATTGTGGAAAAGCCATTCGGACACGATCTCGCTTCGGCTCAGGAATTGAACAGGTTTTTGCTCGGAGTGTTCGATGAAAAGGACATCTTCCGCATCGACCATTACCTTGGCAAAACCGCGGTCAACAATGTGCTGGCATTTCGCTTCGCCAATACGTTTGTCGAGTCTTTCTGGAACCGTAATTACATCGACAGTGTGCAAATCACTATGGCTGAGGAATTTGGTATTCAGGGACGCGGTGCCTTTTACGATCAGACCGGCACCATCCGCGATGTCGTGCAGAACCATTTATTCCAGGTATTGTCCAACCTGGCTATGGAGCCGCCGGTTCGCCTCGATAGTGAATCAGTGCGCGACGAAAAGGTGAAGGTGCTCAGGGCCATTCCGCCCATTGAAGAAAAGAACCTGGTGCGCGGGCAATTCCGGGGCTATTGCAATGAGAATGGCGTCGCAAAAGACTCGAAGACCGAAACCTTTGCCACATTGAAGCTGGAGGTCAACTCCTGGCGCTGGAAAGGCGTGCCTTTCTACATTCGCGCCGGCAAAGATCTACCCGTAACTTCCACGGAGATAGTCGGAAGATTCAGAAAGCCGCCGAGTCTGCTGCCTGACAGCGTGCTGAGAGAAAATCACCTTCGATTGCGCCTCAATCCGGAAATGACCATCGCTATCGGGATGATGACTTTAGCACCGAGCGCCGACCATATGGAGTTACAAACCGGCGAAATGGTGGCCAGTCACTCGCCGCGCGCCGACGAAATGGAAGCCTACGAGCGTGTTCTAGGAGCTGCTATGGCCGGCGACAGCACGCTTTTCGCTCGCGAGGACTACGTCGAGGAGGCGTGGCGCATCGTGGATCCGGTTCTGAAAAAGAGTACGCCAGTTTATCCCTACGCTCCGGGAACCTGGGGACCAGACGAAGTCGAACGCGTCACGCCGCCGGGCGGTTGGCAAAATCCAACCGGCGCGGAATCATTCGCCATTGCGGGTCAAGCCGCTTGATCATCCGGGTGACTCGCGGCTGAGCCGCAACAAAACTCTGAGGAATTGACGCATGAAGATAGAGATTTTTTCCGATGCTGATGCTGTTGCTCGCGAGGGGGCCCGATTCATCGCCGCCGAAGCCCAGGCAGCAGTCGCTGATCGCGGCTCATTCGTGATGGCGGTGAGTGGCGGACATACTCCCTGGATGATGCTGCGTGATCTGGCGGTGGTAGAAATGCCCTGGAAAGCGGTGCAGGTGGTGCAGGTGGATGAACGGCTGGCGCCCGCAGGAGATCCCGACAGAAACCTGACTCATCTTCGCGAAAGCCTGCTCTCGCATGCCCCCCTGCGTCTCGAGCAGATTCACGCCATGCCGGTGGAAGCGCCCGACCTGAATGCGGCTGCCGAGCAATACGCCCAAACCCTGCGCTCGCTGGCCGGTTCTCCGCCGGTTCTCGATCTTGTGCATCTGGGCATGGGGCCGGACGGGCATACCGCATCGCTTGTCCCTGGGGATCCGGTGCTGAATATAGACGACCGCGATGTTGCGGTTACAGGCATATATCAGGGAAGGCGTCGCATGACGTTGACTTATCCGGCCATCAACCGTGCGCGCCGGGTACTGTGGCTCGTGACCGGAGGCGAAAAGTCCGGTATGCTGACGCGTCTGAAAGCTGGGGACACTTCGATTCCCGCCGGCCGGATTCGTGCCGATCACGCAGTGGTTCTAGCCGACCGTGCTGCCGCAGACGAACAAGCCAGCGGACTGAAGACAGCATAGCTTGCGAGATGGGAATTCGACCACCCCATGGGCAGCAAATCGGGGCCAACCTGATGGCCCCGGTTTCGTTCAGACTAGGCGAGGTCGAATCGATCCAGGTTCATCACCTTGTTCCACACGGCCACAAAGTCCTTCACGAATTTCTCCTTGGAGTCGTTTTGCGCATAGACCTCAGCGATCGCTCGCAGCTGTGAATTTGACCCAAACAGAAGATCAGCACGGGTGGCCGTCCACTTGACCGTGCCTGTCTTGCGGTCGCGGCCCTCATACACGGCTCCAGAGCCATTAGACTGCGCAGAAGGCTGCCATTGCGTGCTCATGTCGAGCAGGTTGACGAAGAAGTCGTTGGTCAGCGTCTCGGGCCGATTGGTGAACACGCCATGCTTTGATTGCCCGAAGTTGCTATTTAACGCGCGCATGCCGCCAATGAGAACCGTCATTTCGGGGGCGGTGAGCGTCAGAAGCTGTGCGCGATCGAGCAGCAGTTCCTCGGCCGTCCGTTTTTCTCCCTTGCGCACATAGTTTCGGAACGCGTCTGCTGCCGGCTCCATTACGGCGAACGAGTGCACGTCGGTAAGATCCTGTGAAGCATCCGTGCGTCCGGGCGAGAAGGGAACCTTCACGTCCTGCCCGGCTTTCCTGGCCGCTTGCTCGACCCCCACATTTCCGCCCAGAACGATCAAATCAGCGAGCGAAACCTTCTTTCCTCGGCTCCCGTTAGTCTGCGAGCTGTTGAACTCTTTTTGGATCGCCTCCAATTTCTGCAGGACCTTTTGCAGGGCCGAGGGCTGGTTAACTTCCCAGTCCTTTTGTGGCGCCAGGCGAATGCGTGCCCCGTTTGCACCACCGCGCTTATCTGAGCCCCGGAAACTCGAAGCCGATGCCCAAGCGGTTGTAACCAGCTCGGAGATCGAGAGTCCGGATGCGAGAATCTTTGCCTTCAGAGCAACGATATCTTTTTCGGCAATAAGCTCATGGTCAACCGCGGGAACCGGATCTTGCCAGAGCTGCGGCTCCTTGGGAACGAGCGGACCAAGATAGCGGGAGATCGGGCCCATGTCGCGGTGCGTGAGCTTGAACCACGCCTTGGCGAAGGCATCGGCGAACTCCTGCGGATGCTCGTAGAAGCGGCGCGAAATTTTTTCGTAAGCGGGATCGAAGCGCAGCGCCAGGTCTGTTGTGAGCATCGAGGGCGCGTGGCGCTTGGAGGAATCGTGAGCATCCGGCACCATACCTCTACCGCCACCATTCTTGGGCGTCCATTGATGCGCGCCAGCCGGGCTTTTGGTCAGTTCCCAGTCGTAGCTGAACAGGTTGCTGAAGAAATTGTTGCTCCACTTCGTCGGAGTGGTGGTCCAGGTAACTTCCAGGCCGCTGCCGATCGAGTCGCCGCCTTTCCCCGTGCCGTAAGTGCTCTTCCAGCCGAAACCCTGCTCTTCGACGTCTGCGGCCTCGGGTTCGGGACCGACGTATTGAGCGGGAACTGCAGCCCCGTGGGTCTTGCCGAACGTATGACCGCCCGCAATAAGGGCCACGGTTTCTTCATCATTCATAGCCATGCGTGCAAAAGTTTCGCGGATGTCACGGGCCGCCGCAATGGGATCCGGTTTTCCATTGGGTCCCTCGGGGTCCACGTAGATCAAACCCATCTGAACCGCACCGAGAGGATTTGCGAGCTCACGTTCACCGCTGTAGCGCTCGTCAGCCAGCCACTTGCCTTCGGGTCCCCAATAAATGTCGGCTTCGGGTTCCCAGACGTCTGCGCGTCCGCCGCCGAAACCAAAAGTCTTGAAGCCCATCGACTCGAGCGCAACGTTGCCGGCCAGAATCATCAGGTCGGCCCATGAGATTTTCCGGCCGTACTTCTGCTTGATGGGCCAGAGCAATCGCCGCGCCTTGTCAAGATTCACATTGTCTGGCCAGCTATTAAGTGGAGCAAAGCGCTGCTGGCCGGCGCCGGCGCCGCCACGTCCGTCGCCCGTCCGGTACGTACCCGCGCTGTGCCATGCCATACGAATGAAAAGCGGCCCGTAGTGCCCAAAGTCAGCTGGCCACCAATCCTGCGAGTCCGTCATTAAGGCGTGCAGATCCTTGACCACGGCGTTCAGGTCGAGGCTTTTGAATTCTTCCGCGTAATTAAAGTCCTTGTCCATCGGATCGGACAATTCCGAGTACTGGTGGAGAACGCTCAGGTTCATCTGATTCGGCCACCAGTCGGCATTGGTATTGAATTTGCGAGCGCCATGCGCTACCGGGCACTTGGATTCAGTTGAGGTGATTGGTTCCTGAGTGTGGGGGGAAGCAGCCCCCGCGGCAGCGGCGCGTTCTTTTTCCATTGTTTTATTCCTCTGAATTAATCAAGACTGTTAAACCACGAACCCTGCTTTCGGGCTCTCAAAAAAAACTGCTCAGACATTTTCAAATTACCGGGAAGCCTTCCGCGGAGCGCACTTCGTACACCGCCCGCGAAAAATGAGCTCGCATTCGCGCAAGACCCGCTTACCCAGAGCGCGCGCGGCCGGTCTGGGAATGTTGTACCACTCGATGTCCTCTACATTTCCGCAGTGGTCGCAGATGAAATGATGATGACGCAGGCCCTTGATATCGAACCGTGCAGCGCGGCCTTCGACAGCCACTTCACGCACCAGCCCCACCTGCACCAGGTCTCGCAAATTGTTATAAGTTGTCGCTCGGGAAGAACGCGGATCAACGCGGTTGACGGCTTCGAAAATTTCCACCGCCGTGGGATGCCGATGAGATGCTGCCAGAAAGGCCATTACCGCATAGCGCTGCGGAGTACACCGCAGGCCACTATTCTCTAAAGATTGTTTGATTGCAGCAACAGCCATAGACTATTTGGACTAAATCTAATGTAACACATTGTCGAGAGTTATGCCTGTGCGTTTCTCGGATTCGCTTGACTACACAAACCGGCCCCGAAAGGATCCGTTTGCCTTCCTTCAGGCGAGGAACGACAGGTGGCAATTATCCCCTGACGGTGCTGGTGTGTTTACGGAACACCCCAGGCGAGCAGTCCGTCCGTATCCGAGAAGGAATGAGAGAGAATGCAAGCAGTTTCAGCTTCGCTGTTGCAATGCCTCGAGCAGTTCGCGCGCTTCCGGGCGCACCGTGTAATCGGGATTGCCAGAAGCGAATAGGATTACGCTCTGCTGGCTCAGCACAAATGCCGCGGGGATAGGAAGTGTCCAGCTTTCGTCGCCGTTGATGAAAGATAAGTTCACGAATGTTCTACGATACAACGCCTGCTGTTCCGCCGGAACGCGGTACACCAAGCCAAATTGTTTCGCAATCTGGTTGCCGGGATCACTGAGCAAAGGAAACAGCAATTTGTGCTGGTCCGCCATGAGTTGATTCTGATGCACTGTCTGAGGCGAGATTGCGACCAGTGACGCGCCTGCTCCTGAGATTTGCGACACGAAAACATTCATCGCTTCCAGTTGAGTAACACAAAATGGGCACCAGCGTCCGCGAAAAAAGCAAATTATCGCGGGGCCTGCGGCAAGCAGCCGGGGCGAGGAGACTGCGCGCCCGAACTGGTCCTGCAATTCAAACGGTGGAGCCGGAGCGCCGGCCGATAGAACGGAATTCAGCATTCGGTTGTTGCATAACTGTTCCACGGTCCGCTGATGGACTGCTCGGACCGGTTCGGGTACATATTTCTCGATCAGTTGTTTTCGTTCGGCCAGCTGATCGCGCAGAGGACGGCTATCAGCTGCAACCGTCGACTCCTCAAGGGAACGCCATTTCATGGTCGGGTTTGCGGGTTGGCTACGCTGGCATGAGCAACAATCTTCCATTGCCCACCGATGCGTTTGGCGACTACCAAATAATTTCCTTCCACCACGCGAGTACGCAGCGTCACGTTGTAAGCGCCGGTATCGTATGCAAGCTCGCCGGAGCGCTCGGTACGCAGGGTATGAACGACGTAGTCGTGCGCTCCCCCGGAAATGGAACGCTGGAACTCAGCCAGAATCGAGTCATACCCATGGACCGTGCCATCCCAGCGCATGAGCATAGCATCGGGGGAATAAAACTTCGCGACCGCTTCGGCATGTCCGGCGTTGAATTCCTTCACCCACGTGTCGCGCATTTGGGCCATCTGCTTGTTGAAGTCTTCCGGCGCAGAACGTGTCTGAGGAGTGGTTTGGGCCAGCAGCGCAGAGGTGAGAATCAGAACAAGTAAGCGCATGGTAGAACCTCAGCGGCTGAAGCCGCTCAAGCGGGAAAGATTAACGCAGCGTCAAAGCACCGCGCCACCCAAATTCAAAAGCCAGTCAAAGGCCCAGCAATCGAAAAAGGCTCACATACCCGGCAGCTTCATCCCGGCCAGCTTGCGGGCGAAATTGCCCTTGCCCATCTGCTTGAACATCTTTCGCATTTGGGCGTATTGCCGCAGCAGACTGTTCACTTCCTGCACGCTGGTCCCGGAGCCTCGAGCTATTCGCTTACGCCGGCTGCCGTTAATTACTTCGTGATGAATGCGTTCTTGATTGGTCATGGAGTTGATAATGGCTTCAACTCGATTGATCTGGCCTTCATCCACCTTGTCCGCATGCTTCTGCAGCCCCGCGAAAGGTCCGATGCTCGGCAACATGCCCATCAGGCTCTGCAACGATCCCATTTTCTTTACCTGCCGAAGCTGATCGCGAAAATCTTCGAGAGAAAACCCATCGCCGGTCAATGCTTTATTGGCCAGTTCCTGGGCTTTCTTTTTATCCATCTGCGATTCGGCTTTTTCGATCAGCGAAAGAATGTCGCCCATGCCGAGAATGCGCGAAACGATGCGGTCGGGATGAAATGGTTCCAGCGCATCGTATTTTTCGCCCACGCCGATGAACTTGATCGGTTGTCCGGTCACCTGGCGAATGGAGAGCGCGGCCCCGCCGCGAGCGTCGCCATCCATCTTTGTAAGCACAACGCCGGTGAGCGTGAGCTTCTTATGGAACTCGTCGGCCGAGCGGACGGCATCCTGTCCAGTCATGGCATCAGCCACGAACAGAATCTCCTGCGGATTGAGCAGGCGCTTGAGCGACTGCATTTCGTCCATCAGTTGATCGTCGATATGCAAGCGCCCGGCAGTATCCACGATGAGCACATCTGATCCGGTGTTGACCGCCTCGCGGCGGGCCTCTTTGACCAGTCGTTCGACCGTTGCCGTATTGGCCTCAGTGACCTCGCCTTCGTACAGATTTGATTTGATCGCCTGCGCGACAATTTTGAGCTGTTCACGAGCCGCTGGCCGGTATACGTCTACCGAAACGAGTAAAGGACGATGGCCTCCGTTTTTCAGCCAGTTGGCCAGCTTTCCTGAAGTGGTGGTTTTACCTGATCCTTGCAGTCCCGCCATCAGGACCACGGTCGGCGGTTGGGATGCGAACTTCAACTTAGCGGTGTCGCGGCCCAGCGTTTCTACCAGTTCGTCGCGAAGAATCTTTATGACTTGCTCACCGGGCGAAAGCGCAGTGGCAACCTGCTGCCCGACTGCCCTTTCCTGAATGTGATCGATGAGCTGCTTTACAACTTTGAAGTTTACGTCGGCTTCGAGCAGGGCCAGGCGGATTTCACGCAACGCCTCCTGGATATTCTCTTCGTTCAGTACGGCCTGTCCGCGGAGCGTCTTAAAGGCGCGTTGAAGTTTTTCCTGAAGATTCTCAAACATGACGGTCAATATTTTATCAGCCGGTTCAGCCGGCTTTGCGGTCTGCCCGAGGTCTGCTACTTTAATCGCCACTCTCTTTCACGATCATCGATGGAAAACAGCGAAGCAGCTTTCAATCAAACGTCTACTCCCGCGCTGGTCGCCCCTTTGTGGCACACCGTGATAGTCCTGACCATTCTGCTGGGACTTTCCGCTCTGGGTGCATTAACTGCGCATTTTCAGTCGGGCCTGAGTCCCACCGGTGTGCGCAATCGCATCCCTTCCTACGTCGTAACAACTCTGATGGAATGGCTGGTGCTGGGGATCATCTGGTTCGGGATACGCCGCCGCGGGGTTCGGATCAGCGACCTGATCGGCGGCACCTGGAACTCCATAGGCGAAGTGTTCCGCGATATCGCCGTCTCGGTTGGCTTTCTTTTCACAGCGCTGGTTGTTTTGGGACTGATCGGGCGGTTACTGCATGCTGCTCCGAACGAAGCGGTTCGCGGACTGATTCCCCAGAGTCGCCCGGAAATAGTGTTGTTTTTGCTGCTGGCATTGACCGCAGGTTTCTGCGAGGAGATTGTTTTTCGCGGGTATTTGCAGCGGCAGTTCAGTGCATTAACCAGGAATCCTTCCGCCGGTCTGGTATTGCAGGGGCTGGTCTTCGGTGCAGCCCATGGATATCAGGGCTGGCGATACATGCTGATGATCGCAGTCTATGGCTGTATGTTTGGGCTGCTGGCACAGTGGAGACGCAGCCTGACGCCGGGAATCATGGCGCACTTCCTGCAGGATGGCGGGGTGGGCCTGATTGCGCGGCACTCTATGCGGCACTCTATGAAGTTGCTGTGCTGGTGATCAGGTGAGGACTTCGCGTGCTGCACTTACTGTGTTGCAGTGAATAGTGACGGTGTCTTCCACCCTCCGCGCGTATCCACCTGCATAGGTCACCATCACCGGAATGTTTTTTGCGCGTGCCACTTTGAACACCAGCTCATCGCGCTTTTTTAATCCCTCAATGGTCAGCGCCAGCCCGCCTAATTGATCTTCGCGATAAGGATCAGCGCCCGCGATGTAGCAGATCAAGTCTGGCTCGAACTGTCGCAAGCCGGAAGAGAGCGCATTATCGAGCCATGCCAGATAGTCTTCATCGCCAATGCCATCCGGCAGATCTACATCGATCGAAGACGGCGGCTTGTCTGGTGGATAGTTGTTGTACTGGTGTAACGAGATCGTGAAGACGTCGCCAGATCGGGCGCTGCGCGCCCTTCCGCCCGGTTTGTTAATGGTCGAGGACGCCACCGACGGGAGAGGATCCGCTGAGGTTCGTGTCCCGGCGAAAATCGCGGCGGTGCCATTGCCATGGTGAACGTCGCAATCGACCGTCATGGCGGTGCGGATCTTGCCATCCTTCTGCATGCAGCGAATGGCCACTGCCACATCATGGATCATGCAAAAGCCTTCGCCGTGATCGGGGTATGCGTGATGAAATCCGCCCGCGATGTTGAAAGCCACCCTGTCTCGAAGCGCATGTCCGGCAGCAAGTATTGAACCCCCTGCTGACAGCCAGAAGACCCGAACCAATTCGGGCGAAAAAGGAATCTCCATGGTCATTTCTTCTGCCGCGCTCAGCGTCCCGGTCTTCAGCTTGTTCACGTAATCGGAGGTGTGGACCAGAAGAATGTCCTGGTCGGAAGCCGGTTGCGGCTGGAGAAAGTCAGCAGCCTCCGCCAGTCCGCTTTCGAGTAACCGCTTATGAATCAGGCGATATTTCTGTGCAGGAAATACGTGCGCGCCAATGGGTAGAAAATAATCCTCGCTATAGACCAGCTTGAAGGGCAGCATCCGCAGTCATGATAACGGAGCGGCCTAACTAATTTCCGCTTTCCGGCTTGTTGCGCTCCTGCTCGAAGGGTTTCTGCAAATAGCGGCGGGCCTCTTCGAGAGCGCCCTGAGTATCGTCATTGGTCTGCAGAGCCTGACGGTACTCGTTGGTTGCTCGCTCCCGTTGACCGGTGATATCAAAAATCTTACCGAGCTGAATGTGACTCCAGACCTCAGTCCAGCGCGGCTCGCCGTCGCCGTTCAGGCATTCGCGATAAGCATTCGCGGCAGCCTGAAAATTGTGTTGCAGAAAAAAGACTTCTGCTACCCGATAATGCGCGAGCGAGCTGTTTTTATTTACATCCAGTGCCTTGTTGAATTCACTAAGCGCACCGGCCAGGTCGCCCTGCTGCACGAGGCCCTGACCTCGTTGGATGGAGGCACGCAGCTTGATCTCAGTCGAGTTCTTCAGTACCCGGTTATCAGGATCGATGGTGATCTTGCGCGGCTTTCCGAAAGTCTCGATGGTGAATGGCGAATTCGTTCCCACCACTTCGACGGTCTTCTCTTCGGTTTTTCCGTCAGTATCGATCTTCAGCAGGATCGGCATGCGAAACAGGTCGAGGTCCTGGAATATCTGCCCTACTACTCGAAAGCCCTTGTTGTTACCAAGCCGATAAATCGTGTACTTGTCTTTGAACTCAGGGGCACCGGTGGAATCAAGCCACTGCGAGAAAAACCAGGTAAGCCGGTCGCCGTAGTTCTGTTCGGCGATAGCTCGAAAGTCGTCCAATGATGCAGACTTGCCCGCAAACTTCGAAGCGAACGTGCGCATGGTCTGATCGTATTTCTGGTCGCCTTCCACCCAGCGCAGCATGTGGAGGATCATTGCCCCCTTATCCGTTACCAGCGACTGGAATTCGGGCGAAAAAATGTCCATTTTGCCCACAGTTGCCAGAGGAACGGTGTCATACGCCAGTGCGCCCACCGACATATCTTTTACGGTTTCTTCCAGGCCGGCGCGGCCTGCGGCCTGTTCCACATAGCGCGCCTCCGAGTAACGCGCGAATCCATCGCTCAGCCACCAGTCATCACGCGAGGCAGGGCTAACCGAGACTCCCCACCACTGGTGCGCAATGGTGTTTGCAAGCAGCCTGTAATTGAGCTTCTCTGTAATTCCGCGGCTCGAGATCGCAGCAATCTCCGGCGCCCACGCGGCTGGAACTGTATCGTCAGGAATCTCGACCACCTTCAGAGTCGTAGACGGAGCCGGGCCATATAACGTGATGAAATAGGTGAACTCCTTCACCGCCGTTTCCGCATAGGTCTGAGTAAGGCTCTGATGGTCTGGCTTCAGGTAAACATGCAGATCAAGGCCGGCGTCCGAACTTTTGTAGTCCTGAAATTGCCCGGCAATAATCGTCCCCGGAAAACTGGGCTTGTTCCAGACAAACGTGTAGGCTTTGGTAGTGACCGCTCCGCCAATTGGTTTTTTGGGCGCCGCAGCACTGCCGACCTCTTCACTGCCGCTTCCCACGGCAATCATGTGCGCCGGAACCGTAATGCGCATCGTCGCGGTGAAGCGATTGATCCCGTACCCGTTCACCGGGAACCAGCGTCCTGCATAGAGCAGATAACTGGTGTCGTCGGATATCGATGCAAGCTTTAGGCCCTGAACCGGGCTGTCATCTGCGGAGTCCAGCACGCCTTCGTAGTCGAAGGTCAAAGTAGTGGCGGTGTTCTTGGTGAGGCCACTCGGAAGCGCGACTCTGACGGTTGAATCCTGGGTCACGCGTTCCGCTGTGAGAGGCTTATTGTGCTCATCCGTGACCTTGGTGACGCGCAACGCATTGTGCAACTCAAAGGTCGCAATGTTCAGGTCGTCAAGTGCAGTGAATTTGACCTTGGCTTTGGCAGTAAGCTTGTGGGAATGCGGCGCCAGTTCGGCGTCGATCTGGTAATCGTCCACGTGCAGGCGCATCTTCTCTGCCGCATGGGCGCTCACCGCGAGCAGCGCAAAGCTGAAAAGAGACAGAATCAGGGCCCGACGCTCGCGTCGAGGTTGAAAGAACATTCGGGGCGTTCTCCAGAACGTGGCTATTAGTCCTAAGATGTTGATTTTGGCCCAAAAGATGCTGATAAACAAGAACTCAGGAGTGTTGCAGGGCTAATATCTCCTTGGCTGCCCGTTCGGGCGGGGTCGACCCTTCAGTGGACGGCTGTCCGGGCGCGGAATCGTGGGGCAGGGAACCAGCTATTAACATTTCCTTGACCTTCGCCAGCTTATTTACCATCCGCTCTCGTACAGGTCCATCCCCCATAATCTCACGTGTGCGCTCCGCCACATTTTTAGTCGTGAACTCATCCTGAACCAACTCCGGAACAACTTCTTCGCCGGCAATCAGGTTCACCATCGCAAAATAGGGCACTTTTATGCGAGGCTTCCCCAGTAAGTAGGTAAGCTTTGAAACCCTGTAAACCATCACGAACGGGGTTTTCATCAACGCTGCTTCCACGGTTGCGGTTCCGCTTGCAATGATCCCGGCACGAGAGTGAATCAAAGCACCACGCGCATCAGGAACCATGTAAACCGGATAACGTCCAATCTGCTGCTTCAGCCAGCTCTCTTCAAGAGTCGGAGCCACCGGGATCAGAACTTCGTTGCTTCCCAGCTGGGCTGCTGCTTGCAGCATAGTGGGCAGATTCATGCGGACTTCCTTGCGGCGGCTGCCGGGCATCAGCGTGATCCAAGGCTTTGATGAATCAAGCGAGTACTGTGCAGCAAATGCGTTGCGCGTAATCTCCGGTCTTTTTATGAAAGCCAGCGGATGCCCGACAAAGGTCGCGTTCACTCCTCTCGCGCGATAGAACTCCTGCTCGAAAGGGAAAATTACCAGCGCCTTATCTACATACTTCCTCAACAGGCGGACGCGCCCCTGCCGCCAGGCCCAGAACTGCGGTGCTACGTAGTACGCAACCGGCACACCGCGCTTTTTCATTTCACGTGCGACTCGCCAATTAAATGCTGGCGAGTCTATGACAATGGCGACATCCGGCGTTTGTCGGTCAGCCGCTGCTATCAATTTGTGGAACAACCCCCATATTTTAGGGAGATGACCCAGGATTTCGGTGATGCCGACAACCGATAAATCTTTCGCATCGACTATGATCTCGCACCCGGCCTGTCGCATACTCTCTCCGCCGGCTCCGAAGAATTCTGCGTCAGGCCGAATCCGACGTAAAGCTTCGATCAGCTCCGCGCCGTACATTTCGCCGGAAGCCTCGCCCGCAGAGATCAGAATTCGCACGGCAGCAGTCTAAACTGAGTGGGCATGAAAACTCTGGGCGTCCTCGGTGGGCTGGGGCCTGAATCAACTATCGAATATTACCGGCGCATTCTGGCGAAATATGCGGAACATCGTTCTGGCGCCGCTCCATCGATCATCATCAACAGCGTTGACGTAAACCGGGGCCTTCGTATGCTGGGCGAGGGTCAGCTCGAACAATTGACCGATTATCTGGTGGAATCGTTACAGCCGCTGGAACGTGCAGGCGCGGATTTCGCCTTGATCTCCGCGAACACGCCGCACATCGTGTTCGACCAAGTGCAGCGGCGGTCAAATCTTCCACTCATCAGCATTGTTGAGACAACCTGTGCACGTGCTAAGGCTTTAGGCCTGAAAAACCTCGCGCTGCTTGGCACCCGCTTTACTATGCAGGCCAGTTTCTACGCCCAGGTATTTTCTCGCGAGGGGCTTTCCGTAATTGTTCCGAACCAGAGCGAGCAGAACTATATCCACAGAATATATATCGAGGAACTGCTGAAGGGAGTTGTGCTGCCGGAGACCCGGGAAGGCCTAACCGAAGCCATCATTCGCATCAAAACGCGAGATGGGAGTGACGGAATCATTCTGGGTGGAACTGAGTTGAGCCTGATCTTCCGTGAACCGTCCGTGGCAGAGATTCCCGTCCTGGACACGACGGAAATACACGTAGAAGCAGCCGTAAAAGAGCTATTGCACGACTAGTCATCCGCGTTTGCGGTAACTGGACTGGCGGTTGTTTCCTGATCTTTGTATTGCAACTGGTAAAGCTTGTAATAGATGCCGCGTTGCGCCAGCAGCTGCTGGTGCGTTCCCATCTCGCGCACCTGTCCCTTATGCATGACGATAATTTTGTCCGCCCGCTGCACGGTGGAGAGCCGGTGCGCGATGATCACCGAGGTGCGGCCTTCCACCATCCGGCTCAGCGCGTCGCGCACCTTGAATTCCGTCTCAGTATCTACGCTTGAGGTTGCCTCATCAAGAATCAGGATCTTCGGAGCATGCGCCAGCGCGCGGGCAAATGAGATCAGCTGCTTTTGGCCGGTGGAAAGCGTTGAGCCGCGCTCGTGGACCTTTTCCTGAAATCCGCCCGGAAGCGAACGGATGAAATCGGCAAGATTTACGTCTTCTGCAGCCTTTTCAACGTCTTCGTCGGCAATTTGCTGGGTACCGAGCCTTATATTGGTTTCAACTGTTCCAGTAAAAAGAAAAGGGTCCTGCAGCACCACGCCGTAGCGCCGGCGCAGTTCGTCCAGATCTATGTCCTTTATGTTCACGCCGTCGATCTTGATCGCTCCCTTCTGCACGTCGTAGAAGCGCATAAGCAGCGATATGATGGTTGTCTTCCCGGCCCCCGTATGCCCGACAATTGCTACCGTTTCTCCAGGCTCGATCGTAAAGCTTACATCTCGCAACACCCAGTCAGGCTCTGATATCTCGGCAGTGCGATAAGCGAACCACACGTGCTCAAACGTGATCCGGCCAGGTCCTTGTGGGATCCTGGTTACCGCCGGCGATGTGATTTCGACCGGCGTGTCCAGCAGCTTGAATACGCGCTCGGCAGATGCCATAGCCGATTGCAGAATGTTGTATTTCTCGCTCAAATCCTGAATCGGACGGAAGAACCGTTGCGCGTACTGCATGAAAGCAAAAAGCAAGCCCAGGGTTGTTACCCTCGAAATTACATGCAGCGAGATCAGGCTTGAACGGGTGAACTCGAGTGACAGGCTCTTCACTGTCCAGGTATGCAACACGTCCAGGCCGCCAAACCAGATGACCGAGGCAATCGCCGCGGAAGAAATGATTTCGACGATCGGATAATAAACCGCATGCGCCAGAATCGCGTCTTTGAATGCGTCCATGTGCACCGCATTCACGCGCGAAAACTCTTCGAATGCCCGCTCTTCACGATTGAACAGCTGCAGAACCATCATCCCGCTTACGTGTTCCTGCAGGTAGGAATTGATCCTGGCAATCGCAACCCGAATGCGGCGATAAGAATCACGAACTCTATCGCGGAAAAGCTTGGTTGCAAATCCGATCAGCGGCAGGGCCGCGAAAGTGATCAACGCCAGCTTCCAGTTGAAGCACAGCATGATTCCGATAATTCCAGCCAGCACAAAAATATCTTCAAAGATTGAGACCACGCCCGCGGTGAACATCTCGTTCAGAGCGTCTACATCGGTGGTGACGCGCGTTACCAGCCGGCCCACTGGGTTCTTGTCATAAAACCCGATGTGCATACGCTGCAGGTGACGGAAGATCTGGCTGCGAAGATCAAACATCACCATCTGGCCTGTCCACTGCATGAAGTATGTCTGGAGATAATCCAACAAGAAACCGAAAGCAATAATGCCCACATACAAAGCGGCGATCTGGCTGATACCGATCAATGGATCGGGGCTCAGAACCTTGATCAGAAATGAATGGGATCCGCCGGCCACCGGAGAGAGGTACTGGTCCACTTCGAACATCACCAATACCGGACCGGCAATGTCTGCCATGGCCCTGAACACGATGGCGGTAAGCGAAATAGCTACCTGCCACCAATATGGCCGCAGGTAGACCAGCAGGCGCCTCATCAACCGGCTGTCATAAGCTTTTCCCAGGACTTCTTCTTCAGCGGCCATCAGTCATTTAAGGTTACCCTAAATAGATGGGAAACAGAGCCGGCAGGATGGAAAAGGTTTGCGTCTCAAGCGGCGCGCTTCAGCAGCAGCGCGGAATTTTTTGAGCCGAACCCTACGCAATTGCAGATGGCATGTTCGATGGTTGCTTTGCGACCTACGTCAGGAACGTAGTCGAGGTCGCAAGCCGGATCAGGCGTTTCCAGATTGATGGTCGGCGGCACCGCGCCATGTGCCATCGCAATCAGGGTAGCGGCCAGGCTGGCCGAGCCGCAGGCCCCTTGTGCATGGCCGATTTGCGACTTCAGCGCCGACATTGGAATCTTTTCTGCCCGCCGGCCCAAAGCAAGTTTCAACGCCTGCGTTTCTACCCGATCATTCATCTCAGTCGAGGTTCCATGCAGGCTGACGTATTGAATATCTTCGGGGCCAAGCCCAGCCTCTTCAAGCGCCATTGTGATCGCCCGTGCTGGTTCTTCGGGAGAGTCACTCATACGCACCCGGTGGAAAGCCTCACACGTGGACGCGTAACCGCAAAGCTCGGCATAAATCCGAGCGCCCCGTGCATGGGCATGATCGAAGTCCTCGAGCACAAACATCCACGACCCTTCCGCCAGCACGAAACCATCGCGATTGGCAGAGAACGGTCGTGAAGCCCGCTCTGGCGCGTCATTCCAAGATTGAGTCAAAGCTCGGAGCAGGGAATAGCCTTTAATGATTCCGGGAGTGATCGTCGAATCGACTCCGCCGACCAGAAAAACCGGCAGCACTCCCGCCTGAATGTGCTGATATGCATACCCGATCGCATCCGTCGAAGAAGTACAGCCTGCCGTCACCACATGGCTGTATCCCCGGAACCCGAAACGCATGTTCACTTCGCTCGAAAGCGTTCCCATGGTCCCGGATGGAATCGCAAACAAACTTGCCTTTTTTTCCTGCCCCGAGTGCCACAGCCGATACTGTTCTTCCGAAAACTCCTGCGCGCCCCCGCCCGTTCCCAGCACCACCCCGATTTTTCGCTTCTCTTCCATGCTGAGACTGGTGGGATCAATCCCTGCATCCTGAATCGCTTCGCTGGAAGCCGCAATCGCCAGTGGGACGACCCTTGAAACATGCTTGCGCTCGCGCGCGTCAACCCACGCTAGTTCGTCAAAGTCGGGCATTTCTCCGGCGATCTGGACAGGCAAGCATGAGGGATCGAATCGCGAGATTCGCTTTACCCCGGATTTGCCAGCCAGAATTGCGCGGCAGAACGCCACCTTTCCCATGCCATTCGGGCTGACCACGCCCATTCCGGTGATGACGACGCGACTAGACATTCGCCTGCAGTTTTCAGTCCTTTCTTCGTTCCGCTTCTTTGCGGACTTGCGGTTAGGGCTTTTCCTGTCGAGCTTCTCGCGGATCTCCCCCGCCGAAAAACTCCGCATGGGATAATACGTCAAATGCCGCTTGGCCTCTATGTCTCCGTGCCCTTTTGCCGCAGCAAGTGTACCTATTGCAACTTCGCCTCAGGTGTAAATTCCCAATCGATTTTTGATCGCTACATCGATCGTCTCTGCTGCGACCTCCGAAGTGCCGATCATTTTGCCTCCGGAATCGGGGCAACTTTCGACCGCACCATTGACTCCATCTATTTCGGAGGCGGCACTCCCACCATACTAGAGATATCTCAATTCGAGAGATTGTTTGTAACTATTTCGCAAAATTTCCAAGTCGCTGCAGACGCCGAAATCACTATCGAATGCGCTCCCGGAACGCTCGATGATTCCAGGCTTGATGTTTTGCAGCGCTGCGGAGTGAACCGTATCAGCCTGGGCGTGCAGTCGTTCGTTGACCGCGAAGCCGCATCGGTGGCGCGCCTTCACAATCGCACCACCGTGCTCGACGATATCCGGCGCTTGCGTGCCGCGGGGATCAGCAACATCAATGTTGATCTGATTGCCGGGCTTCCTCACCAGACCCGCGCCAGCTGGGAATTCTCGGTGTCCGAAACGCTTGCCACTCAAGTGCCCCACGTGAGCGTTTACATGCTGGAAGTGGACGCCGATTCCCGTCTCGGGCGCGAGCTGATCGCCGGCGGCACAAAGTATCACGCGCACTTCGTTCCCGACGATGACTTGATCGCCGATCTTTACGAAATGGCCTGTGACCGGCTGGTCGCGGCCGACATTCTGCAATATGAAATCTCGAATTTTGTGCGCCCGGGTTTTAAGTCCAGACAGAACCTGAAATATTGGACACGCCAGCCCTATCTCGGCTTCGGAGTTGATGCGCATTCCATGCTGCTTTCGGCCTCAGCACCGGCTGAAGCGGTTCGCTTTTCTGCACCCGATTCTCTGGATCACTATCTCGCCGGCCGCGATGTACGGATTACCCCCGTTTCGCGAGCCTCAGCGCTTGAGGAATCGTTTTTTCTTGGACTGCGATTGAATCAGGGTGTTGATCTTGTTGAAATCGAATCTCAATATGGCTCGGACGATGTTCGCCGCTTTTCACAGGTGATCGCGCACTTCACGCATGCCGGACTTCTCTCGCGCGAATCAAACGTGCTCCGGCTTACAAGGCGTGGACGCCTGCTATCGAACGAAGTTTTTCAGGGCTTCATTTCGGGTTCCAACGAGTCTCAGGCCGCCGAGGTAGCGCTATAATTCCTGCCCGAGGTGGGCCATGGGCCTTTACTCGCATTACGACGGCGCGCACCACCACCCGCTCAATCGCGTCCTGCACATGATCGCCATACCCGTGGGCTTCTCGTCGCTGATTGTGGTCTGGTATCACTGGATCATCGGCCTCCTCCTGATACCCCTCGCCTTTGCGCTCGCCTGGTTCGGACACTTCATTGAGGGCAACCAGCCTGCTTTCCTGACCAATCCGGTTCATGTTCTGGTTGCGCCCGTGTGGCTTTTTCGTAAGGCATTGCACCTGCACCACAATAAACCGAAGTAATCTGTCATTTGCAGCCGCCAGTTTGTAACTTCGCTTTATGAATGAAGAGCAGATTGCCAAGTTGCTGGAAGAGATGCGGGACCTGCAGAAGCAGCAGATTGAGCTCTCCAGGCAGGCCATTGCACACCAGCAACAGGCCATAGGCAACCAGCAGCAGGCCATTGCCAATCAGCGGGACGCGGTGCGCCGTGTGCGTCTCATCCTCTTCGTGGTGGTCGGTCTGGTCGCGCTCATTGGACTCTTACCGACCATGTTCTACGCGTTCCATTCCTGCATTCGTGCTGTTGGACGTTGACCGCACCAACCGGTCGGTAGGCACGTTTCTGTCATATCCGCTGGCTATGCTTTAATGAAATTCGGGGGACATCTTGGACTTCCAGCTAAACGACGAACAACTTCAGCTCAAAAAATCGGTGCGCGAGTTCGCCGAGCGCGAGATCGCCCCGCATGTCATGGAATGGGATGAAGCTGGAGAATTTCCCCTCGCCACCATCAAAGAACTCGGCAAGCTTGGACTGATGGGCATCATCTTTCCTCCGGAGTACGGCGGAGCAGGAATGGGTTACGTCGAGTACGTCACCGCCATCGACGAACTTTCTCGCGTGGATGGCTCAGTCGGAATCATCGTGGCGGCGCATACCTCGCTTTGCAGCAATCACGTTTTTCTCGCCGGCAATGAAGCGCAGAAGAAGAAATACATTCCCAAGCTGGCCAGCGGAGAACTTATCGGCGCCTGGGGATTGACCGAGCCCTCCTCCGGTTCCGATGCCGGCAGCGCACGCATGACCGCGTCGCGCAGCAAAGGCGGGTACATACTCAATGGCAATAAGACCTTCATCACCAACGGCCACTATGCGGATGTTCTGGTCGTGATCGCCATTACCGATCGCACGGCGCACACCCACGGCCTGTCTGCATTCATCGTGGAAAAAAACACCAAAGGATTCCGTCCCGGTAAAAAAGAAAACAAGCTTGGACTGCGTGCCAGCGACACCTCAGAACTTATCTTCGAAGACTGCTTTATTCCAGCAGAGAATCTGCTCGGCAAAGAAGGGGATGGTTTCATCGATGCCATGCGCGTGCTTGACGGTGGCCGCATCTCCATCGCTGCGTTGTCACTTGGAATGGCGCAGGGGGCCTACGAGGCGGCGCTGAAGTATTCCAAGCAGCGCCGCCAGTTCGGCAAGCCTATTTCTGATTTTCAGGCCATCCAATGGAAGCTTGCTGACATGATCACCGAAATCGATGCCGCCCGACTGCTCACCATGCGCGCCGCCAGCATGAAGGATGCGGGCATGAAGACCACCCTCGAGTCATCCATGGCCAAGCTTTACGCCAGTGAGGTGGCCGTTCGCTGCGCGAATGAAGGCGTCCAGATTCATGGCGGGTACGGTTTCATCAAAGATTATCCGGCGGAAAAGTTTTATAGAGATGTAAAGCTGTGCACCATCGGCGAAGGCACCAGCGAAATCCAGCGCCTGGTAATTGCCCGGCAGATCATCAAAGACTAAGCCGGCTGCTGCTGGGTCATGCAGTGCAGCGCGCCGAATCCCCAGATCAGGTCACCCGAATAAATCCCTACCGCCTCCCGGTCAGGGAAAAGTCTGGCGAGAGTATCGAGCGCAGTGCGATCATTTCGGTCATTGAACACCGGCACTAGAACAATCCCATTCGCGATATAAAAATTGGCGTAACTGGCCGGAAGCCGGCGGCCGTCAAAAAAGACTGGCCCCGGCATCGGCAATTCGATTATTTCGAACTTCTTGCCCGCATTATCGCTTGCGCGCTGCAATCGGCCCAGGTTCTCGCGTAATGGTTTGTAATTCGGATCTTTCTGATTGGACTCGATCATCGTCACAATCGCTTTGCTCGAAACGAAGCGAGTGATGTCATCGACGTGGCCATGTGTGTCATCGCCCGCAATCCCTGAAGCCAGCCAGATCACGCGGGTGATGCCCAGATACTCGGCGAAGACTTGCTCGTAATCGCCCCGCTTCATTCTGGGATTGCGCTGCTGGATCTTGCTCAGCAGACACTCTTCCGTTGTGAGCAGCGTCCCGCGGCCATTGGAATCGATGGATCCGCCTTCCAGCACGACGCGCGTATCGCGAAATGTAGGCTCAACTTGATCCGCTCCCGCCGCTTCTGCCATCAATCTCCCGATCTTCACGTCCTGTTTCCAGTTGGGATATTTTGCCCAGGCATTGAATCGCCAGGTAACTCCGGCCAGCCGATCGGCAGATAGCACAAAGCTGCAGCCGGAATCACGCGTCCACACGCGGTTCGTAGGCCAGCGGTGAAAACGGACTCTGTCGTTCAGCGCGCTAGCTTTATCGAGAATCGTTTTGACACGACGCTCAGATTGAGCGTCGTTGACGATCAACTCAACCGCTTCATGCTTCGAAAGATGCCGAATGATCTCGGCATATACCCACGGAATGGCCGCAAACTTTCCCGGCCAGTCATTTTCATAATGTGGCCAGGCCAGCCAGGTGGCCTCGTGGGGCTCCCACTCGGCAGGGAAGCGAACAGCACTTTTGACCTCCTCCATCATCTCGGTCAGTCGATCATCCGGCTGGTAATCGAAGCATAACTGTCAATCCGGCGATCGCGCAGGAACGGCCAGTTGCGCCGCGTGTCTTCCATCGATTTCAAATCCACCTCGCCGACCAGAATCTCCTCTTTGTCGTACGAAGCCTCGGCGATCACCCGCCCGAACGGATCACATAAGAACGATCCTCCCCAGAACTCAAGTCCGGCGCCCTGGGCGGCACTGCCGCGGATGTCACCATTTTCATGTCCGACCCGATTGACCACCGCGACATACACTCCGTTCGCGATGGCATGCGCCCGCTGAATCGTCCGCCACGCATCGTGCTGGGCTGCGCCAAACTGTTCTTTCTCCGCCGGATGCCATCCGATTGCAGTCGGATAAAACAGCACAACCGCTCCCTGCAGTGCTGTCAGCCGCGCACCCTCCGGATACCACTGGTCCCAGCAAACAAGTGTCCCGAGTTTTCCGGCTGAGGTGTCGAATGCCCGAAATCCCAGGTCTCCCGGCGTGAAATAGTATTTTTCGTAGTACAGCGGATCGTCCGGGATGTGCATCTTTCGGTAGAGTCCGCGTTGCGATCCGTCGGCATCCAGAACAACCGCCGTATTGTGATAGACACCCGGCGCGCGCTTCTCAAAAACTGAAACAATCAATACGATTCGTAGCTGTTTTGCAAGTTGGGCCAGCCGGTTCGTAATCGGCCCGGGAATCGGTTGCGCCAGATCGAACAGCGCCGCGTCTTCGCGCTGGCAGAAATATTGCGTCTGAAAAAGTTCAGGCAGGCAGACCACCTGCGCGCCGCGCGCCGCAGCCTGATGAAGCTTGTCAATTGCACGTTCCAGGTTTTTATCCGGATCAGGAGTGGCCGACATCTGGATCAGGCCAACCGTAAATTTGTCAGAGGGCAAGAGGGCTTTCTCCTTGAGGAACAACTAGAATATCAGCTCTCTGTGTGTCTTCTCTGTTCCGGCGGTTGGTAATTGTTTGCGCGCTTTTAGTAAAGTAAAGCACGCGAAAGACGAGGGGCGAAATGAAGCGCAACAATCATGACGGACAAGGGGTAGAGCGCCATTTGCATAACGCGCTTGAAGACAAGCTCATTCCGCTCGAGCCTTTAGATTTGAGCCGCGTACATTCTATTGACGACCTGGTGCGTGCCATGTCGAAGACCGCGTTTACAGGGCGTCAGCTTGGCGAGGCCGCGGATGTTCTGGAGGCCATGGCGCGCGACAAAGACTGCTTTGTCGTAATGACTCTTGCTGGCGCGATGACCGTTGCCAAGCAGGGCCTGGTGGTTGCCGAACTGATCGATCGTGGCATCGTGAATGCCATCGTTTCTACTGGCGCGCTGATGGCGCATGGCCTGGTTGAAGCCACTGGACGCGCCCACTTCCGCTATAACCCCGACGTCCCTGATACCCAGCTCTACGAGCAGGGTTACAACCGGGTCTATGACACCCTGGAGCCCGAAACGAATCTGGATGACGTCGAGCGCGTAGTCTTCCACGTACTGGAGCGATGGGACCCGAGTGAAGTGCTCTGCTCCTACAAGTTCAACCATGCTATAGGCGAGCATCTCGCGAAGCACACCAAAGATCGCGGCATTCTGAGGTCGGCTTACGAACAGGGCGTGCCCGTGTTTGTGCCGGCTTTTACGGACTCCGAATTGGGCTTGGATGTCGCTCTGACCAACCGCATGCGTGAAGGCGCGGGCCGTCATAAACTGCGCTTCGATCCGTTCGAAGATCTGGAACACTTCGCTTCTACTCTGCTCCGCCAGAAAAAGCTGGGAATTTTGACTATCGGCGGAGGCGTGCCCCGAAACTGGGCCCAACAGTTTGGCCCATTTATCGAGTTACGGCATCGCCGCATGGGCGAGAATGTTCCGCTGAAGCGCTATCACTACGGCGTCCGCATCTGCCCCGAGCCAGTGCATTGGGGGGGCTTGTCAGGCAGCCCCTACAGCGAGGCCGTCTCCTGGGGAAAATTCGTCCCTCCTGCAGAGGGGGGACGCTTCGGGGAAGTGTTCGTGGACGCGACGGTCGGATTGCCGATCATTGTGGCTGCCGTGCTGGAACGATTAGGCAAGAAGAACGGCAATCAGAAGAACTCAAAGCGGGCGAAAGCGGAAGTGCACAGGTAAATCTGGCTGCATCCGTCCGCTTAGTCGAAAATAAAAATTGCCGCTGCGATCACCGTCGTCCACAACCCGCGTTTGTCGCCCACCGCAGACTGGGTCACGTTCGCGGTTCGCACGATCTTGTTCGAGATTCGATAAATCTCTTTCTTCTCGTCCCACGATCGGTCGGGATCAAACTCTACATTCAGAGTAGTAGCTAACATCTCGGCAGCGAGTTCCTCTGCGTAATCGCCCGCGGAATCTTCGGTCTCTCCGAAGGAGTGGTGCTCGCTAAGGTAGCCGTAGGTATTGCGGTCTGCCGGTATCGCTACGCCGATACTTGCCGCCAGCAGGCGATGCGGCTCACGGGTCGAGTTTTCTGCGACCACCGAGAATACGACCTCACCGGGGTGCAGATATTTAAGCCCCTGGGAGCGGGCAATCAACTTGCATTGTGGAGGGAAAATCGAAGACACCCGCACCAGATTCTGAGCGGCAATTCCGGCGTCACGCAGGGCGAGTTCGAAAGATGTAAGGCGTTCGCGATGCTTACCGACCCCCTTGGTGAAGAAGATCCGTGTGGGGACCATGTCTTTAGACAATTCGAGTTTCCTCCAGCGATTGCGTGAAATCGGTTAAACATAACACAGCGAAATATTTCAGGAATGGGAAAATTGCCCCCCGGCAATTCCAGTCATCGTGGCCGTTCACTCTTGCCGCTATTTGGATGCGGAAACCGAACTTACCTGGATGGTGTCCCCGGTCACCGTGCCCTGCACTTTGGCAGATTTGTCGGCCAGTTCACTGAGCTGATCGAGCGCGGCCTTGTCCTTTGCTTCGAGCGTATAAACTTTGTCCCCGACCACCAGCGCGTATTTCGAGCCGTTCTTGATGCACGCCCGAGTGCATTCCGCCGCATCGCCGCTCATCATGTGCTTGGCGCCGCACATTGCATCACTCACCTTCCCGGTGAATGTCTGAGTCTTGCCCGCCGCCAAACACGGCGTCAATGCCGCCAACATAACGAACGCGAAAAGAAACTGCGAAGTCTTCAAGATGATTTCTCCTGGGATGTCACGGTTCACCAACAACTGATTATAGAAGCCGAAGGATCATAGGAAGACGGACGTCAGAAAAAATCAGCGGTCTTTGGGATCGTACCGGATGGTCACGTCCACGGTTTTGCCGCTCTCGTCGAGGGTGACGTGCGGAATGACATTCCATCGTCCGCCCGGCAGCATTTGGGTGGTCGCATCCAGAAATTTTGGCAAGTAGCTGGAATCGTACGGCTCTCCCCCGTGGATCTCCCACGCTTCAGCCAGTCGAGCGCTTGTGTGCGAATCCAGGCCGCGTATCTCAAGGTCGCCCATTTTGTATCTCTCCCCTTCAGCGATCTCCACCTCGTAGCTGACTGTCGCGTTTGCCTCGTCGAAAGTTGCCACCGGCCGAGCTACTGCCTCCATATAACCGCGAGTGCCATAAAGCTTCTGGACCGCCTCCATGTCCTCGTGCAGCCGGAGATCGTTGGCGGGTTCCCCGATCGGCTGCCGAATCAAATTGTGCAACTGGTCCGACGGAAAAATATTGCGCCCCGAAAACTCTACTTTCGCGCACTTATATTGTGAGCCCGGTTTTACCTCGAAACTGACGTCGACCCCTACCTCCTCAATGGTTTCCTGTGCGATCCGCGGGACCGGATCTGAAAAGGACGCCTTCAGAAAGCCCCGCTCAAGATATACCGGCAGCAAATCTTTTTCCGCCTGTATGTGTAATGCAGAGCGGGAATAATTTTCATTCTGTAACTTCGCAGCCACCCGCTGCAGGTCCGAAGCTTCGGAAGCAGATGCCCCGGTGAAGTCGATTTGCCGCACTCTGATCGCCGGCCCGGACACGCTGTATACGAACGCATCAATCGGCTGGTTGAGTGGGCCCGGCCGCAGGTAGTCCACGTGGGCCTGGGTGTTCTTTTCCACGACCAGCGCCTGCAATGCGTCAGAAACCAGGTCAGGAAGAGTCCCCGCAAGCGGCAGGTCGCTCTTGAACAACGGAACTCGGCCATGAAGCTGGATGAGCAGATCGGCGTCCGACCACCAGGGAAGATTATCAAATCGCGCTGGCACGAACTTCGGGGTATCCGCTACCTGCAGATCGAGTTTCGTCCCCTTAGGGGAAAATTGAAAGGCATAGGCAACATTGCGGAATGCGCCGGTCTCTCCCAGCCGGCTGGATGCCTTCTTGAATTCATCTTCACTGACTGTTTGCCCCAGCTGCAGCCCGGATGCCGCGATCACCTCGTCAGAGGTATAGCGCGAGCTTCCTGTCACTTTGACCGAGATCAGCTTGAATGCCGAAGCGGGAAGCGGTTTGGTGCTCCTGCGGACCTGAGCAGGCAGAAGAGATCCAAGCAATAAAAAACAGAGGATCAGCGATGTCTTCACAGCGGGAGGTATTCTAGCCTAATTGTCTAAGAACTCGGACGCGCTGCCGTCCGCGCTACCTGAGGCGACTTCAGCTTGACTGCGGTATCCATGAACGCCACTGCCGCCCGGCTCAGCGCTTTATCCTTCCGAAAAACCAGCGCCAGATCGCGTCGCACCTGCGCATCCGCAATGGTAATTGCAGCCAGAACTCGTGCCTTTACATCTTCGTGCACGTGCGAGCGCGCGATAAATCCAACTCCGACGTCCGCCGCCACGAATCGTTTGAGTAACTCGCTCGAATCTAGCTCCATGGCAATTCGCAGTTTCACTCGGCGTTCAGCGAACAGCTCTTCAATCAAGTCCCGGGTATGTCCGGCCTTTGGCACCACCAGCCGGTAATGCGCGACATCGGCAATCGACACCTTCTTTGCTTTTGCTAGGGGATGCTCAGGAGGGGCGATGACGATCAGTTCATCCTGATGAATAGGCACTACGGTCAGGCGATTGTCGTGGACTGGAAGCGATACGATTCCAAAATCAACGGAATTGTCGCTTACCGCCTCCAGAATCTTGGCGTAATCGGCGCGCTTGATGTTGATTGCCACATCAGGGAATCGGGTCTTAAACTGCGCAAACACCTCCGGCAGTATGTGCAGGCAGGTGCCCTCGTTCGCGCCCACCACAACTTCGCCACGCGGCACGCGCTCGGTCTCGCCGATGGCCGCCAGCGCTGCCTTCCGGGCGTGCAGAACGTCCTCCGCAAATTTGAAGAAAATCTTGCCCGCGGAGGTCACTGAGACCTTGCCGCCGGAACGGTCCAGCAGTTTGGCGCTCACTTCTTCTTCTAAGGCACGAATCTGCGCAGAGATGGCAGGCTGAGTTCGAAACCTTTTCTCGGCCGCCCGTGAGAATGAGGAGAGGCGGGCCACCGCGAGGAAAGTCTCCACTTGATCGAAATCCATACGGAGCGTCAGGCAGTGACGATGCGCTCAGAATTGTAACAGGCGGGGACGCAACTTCATGACCAGCACTGTGACTGACTTTAGAAGGCGCTGGCAGCGGGTCGGTCAGAACGCACGGGAGGTTTCAGCAGCTTTCCGGACTCTTCCGCGCGGGCACTCTTCGGAGATTTCAGGTCAGGCGAACCCAGTACGATGGCCGCCAGCGCTCCATGTGATTTTTCGAGCACTGTCACCAGGTACTTTTGCGCAACTGCACGATCGGCCGGGTGCACCAGAGCCCACCATCGGTGCATCGATTCTTGGATCTCTGCAGGCGATTTTTCGCCTTCCACCATTGCGTCAATAAGCTTGTAGACCTTGCTCTTTACGGCCTGGTAGGAGATTGAAACCTCCTGCGGCATGATGGGCTCCTTTACAGGTACATCTCAGCAATAAGCTCGCCACTCAGAAACCCTCGCCAAAGCCTTGGCTTACAGATTTCGGCTCCACGTTGTTGGAGAAAACCCGGGTAAGTTCTATGAATTTCCGTAGCGAAAGTCCGATATCTGCCGGTTACTAGGTGGGTTTTGACAGGCGGGGTACAATTGCGGCCCTGACAAGCTAAAAACTAGCCGACTCCCCTGGCAGCCGTAGAACGCGTTGGGTTTTGAAATTCATCCGTACGGAGGCGCTTTTTGAAAAAACTACTGCTTGGGGCAGTGGTGATTTTTTTTCTCTTTGCTGCGAATCTGGCAGCTCAACAGTTGTTATCTCCCGAAACCTCATCCAACCGGATTGTTTTTCCAAAAGACACGTTCTGGGGCTACGGTCAGTTCGATCTCGCACCTCCGCATAACGAAATCGATCCCAACATCTGTCGCGCCGACGCGGGTAGCTATGGCGGCACATCGGCTCCGTGTACTGGCTTCGCGCGCTACATGATGTCCGGCTATGTCGAAATGCGCCCCTTCGGCCGCGGACAGCTCAGAAAGTTGTTCTTCTTCGGCGAGCCTCGCTTCCTGTTCGGCAGGAATGTGCCTCAGACGCTGTACACCTGGTCGTTCGACGCTATTGGCGCCGAAACCTCGTGGGGTGGAGGCGTCTTTCTAGGCAAGGGCTTTGAAATGCGCATAACCCAGCATTTTCTTTTTTCTCGCTTCGGGTCGCGCGACCAGCATCTTGGCCCGGCTGATCTCGGTCCCAACGGCCCCTGGGGAAGGTACAACGTTGTGGGAATCAGGAAGTACTTCGGGACACGCCGCTGGTGATCTCTGCAGTCCCGCTTCCGGCTACGGAATACCTGGGTCGGTTATACTAGTACCCATGGAAGTGCTGGATAACATCGGCGCGATTGCCAAGGGCATGAGCATCACTTTTAAGGAGATGTTCCAGCCAACAATCGTCGAGAACTATCCGGATGGCCCGGGCCCATTAAAGGGTGCGCAGTTCCAGGAGCGGTTTCGTGGAATGCACGTTCTGCAGCGTGACGAAAACGGCCTGGAAAAATGTGTGGCCTGTTTTTTGTGTGCGGCCAACTGCCCCTCGAATTGCATTTACATAGAAGCTGCCGAAAACACCGCCGAAAAGCGCGTCAGCGGCGCCGAACGCTACGCCAAGGTCTACAACATTGACTACAACCGCTGCATTTTTTGCGGCTATTGCGTGGAGGCCTGCCCGACCGACGCCATTACGCACGGTCACGGCTTCGAGCTTGCCACCTTTAATGCGAGCGGACTGATTTACCGTAAGGAACAACTGCTCGCGGCCGCGCCCGCGCACTTGGGCGCCAACGCCGTTTTCAACTCCGAAGAAGTTGAGGCGGGAGCCCCGGCGGCGATGGCTCCAGGAGAATAGAAGTTCAATAACAAGATCCGAGCTTCAGCAAATTCAGGCAGGAACGCGCCGGTCCGTGTGCGGGCCGGCGTTTGTGTATAGAAAACCGTCGCTGATACTCGCGACCATTCACCATGTCTGCCTTTCTCCAAACCGTGCGCGAACGGGTCGTCATCTACGACGGCGCGATGGGAACCAACATCCAGTTCCGCAATCCCAGTGTCGACGACTTCTGGGGCAAAGAAGGCTGCAACGAAATTCTGGTGCTGAGCCGTCCGGACATCATCCGCGATATTCACGCCGACTTTTTCAAAGTTGGTTGCGATGTTGTCGAAACCGACACCTTTGGTGCCGCCAGCATCGTGCTGGCGGAATACGATCTACAGGATAAAGTCGCGGAAATTAACATCGCGGCCGCGAACATCGCCAGGCAAGTAGCGCAGCAGTTTTCGACCAGTGACAGGCCCAGGTTTGTCGCCGGCTCGATCGGGCCGACCACCAAGCTGCCCTCGCTCGGCCACATCACTTTCGACAACATGGCCGCCGCTTTTGAACAACAGGCGGCGGCGCTGATCGAAGGCGGAGTCGATGTTCTGCTCATCGAAACTTCCCAGGATCTGCTGCAGACCAAGGCCGCGCTGGCAGGAGTTTTCGACGCGCTGCGCAAATCAGGGAAACGCCTTCCAGTCACCGTTCAAGTAACACTGGAAGCCACCGGTACCATGCTTCTGGGCACGGAAATCGGCGCTGCTCTCACTGCCCTCGAACCGTTCGATGTCGACGTCATCGGTCTGAATTGCGCTACCGGCCCCGCGGAAATGAACGATGCGGTCCGGTTCCTGGGGGCAAACTCCACCAAGGAAGTTTCTGTTCTGCCGAACGCCGGGCTTCCCCAGAACGAAGGTGGCCGCGCTGTTTACAAGCTGACACCGCAGGAACTCGCAACCTATCACAAGCACTTCGTCCAGGACTACGGCGTTCGCATCGTGGGCGGCTGCTGCGGAACGACCCCGGAACATTTGAAGGCCGTGGTTGATGCCGTAGGCGGAGTCGAGCCGGCGAACAGGGAAGTGAAGCCGGTCGCTGCCGCCTCTAGCGCGTACACCTCGGTGCCGCTCGATCTTGATCCTAAGCCGCTGATCGTCGCCGAAGAGATGAACACCACCACGCGCGTCGAGCACTTCCGCAATCTGGTGCGTGGGCAAAAATACGATGACATTCTCACCCTTGCCAAGAAGTTAGTGAACGATGGCTCCCACATGCTCGATTTATGCTGTGCCATCGTGGGCGAGGACGAGAAGGGTTACATCACTTCCATCCTGGAAAAAATCGCCACCCGCGTTCCGGCTCCCATCCTGGTGGATTCGACCGAAGCCGACGTTGTGGAAGAAGCGCTGAAACGCATCCCGGGCAAGGCGATCATCAATTCCATCAATTTGGAAGACGGCGAGAAGCGCACCTCGCTGGTTCTGCCCATGGCCAAGCGCTACGGCGCGGCAGTGATCGCATTGACAATCGATGAAGCCGGCATGGCGTTGACCGCAGAAAAGAAAGCCGCCATCGCTCATCGCATCTTCGATCTGGCGACCCAGAAGTACGGTCTCCACCCCACGGACCTCATATTCGACGCGCTTACCCTGCCCATTTCTACCGGGCAGGAGGAATATCGGACGGCAGGAATTGAGACCTTGAAAGCAATCGAACGCATTAAGAAAGAGCTGCCTGACGTAAAGACTATTCTGGGCGTCAGCAATATTTCGTTCGGTCTCGATGCCTACCCACGGCGCGTCCTGAACTCCGTCTTCATGCACGAAGCCGTGAATCATGGCCTCGATCTGGCTATCGTCAACTACACCAAGATCTATCCGTTATACAAAATCCCTCAGGAAGAGGTTGAGCTTGCGCGCAAACTGATCTATCGCGACGCGTCGGCGGGCGATCCATTACAGGTTTATATGCAGCACTTCGCCGGCACCAAGGGCAAAGTGCAGGGCTCAACCACCGCGCATGTGGACACGCTTTCGATTGAAGACAAGCTGAAATTCGCCATCATCAACGGCGAGAAGTCTGTCGGCGAAGGCACGCATAAAAAATCGCTCGAGCAGTTGCTGGAAGATGCGCTTGCGACCTACACCGCCCTCGACTTGATCAACACTGTATTGCTCGATGGAATGAAGACCGTTGGGGACCTGTTCGGCGCGCGCAAAATGCAATTGCCCTCGGTGCTCGACTCGGCGGGCGTGATGAAGGCAGCCGTGGCCTATCTCGAGCCCAAGATGGAAAAAAAAGCCGGCTCGCAGAAGGGCACTATCGTGCTGGCCACGGTAAAGGGAGATGTCCACGACATCGGAAAAAATCTGGTGGACATCATTCTCTCCAACAACGGTTTTCGCGTGATTAATCTCGGCATCAAGCAACCGGGCGACGTGATCATCAAAGCCGCGCAGGAGCACCAGGCCGACGCGATCGGCTTAAGCGGGTTGCTGGTTAAGTCGACGCTTGAGATGAAGTACGTTATTCAGGATCTTGAGCGCCAGAAGCTTGATTTTCCGGTGCTCTGCGGGGGAGCGGCCTTGACCCGCAAGTACGTGGAAGACGATCTGCGCAAGGAATACTCAAATGCCGTGTTTTATTCCGACGATGCCTTCGGCGGGCTGCACATCATGGAAGACCTGGTCTCGGCTGATGGCAAACGCGATTCACGACTTAAGGAAGGCCGGACCGTAAAGGAGTACGCCAGGGCAGTCGCGGTGGATGAAGAGTCGGGACCGGTTTTTGCCGAGCGCAGCCCGGTGGTCGGCGATGCACCCAATATTCCAGAGCCGCCCTTCTGGGGTGTGCGTGTGAAAAAAGATTACGACCTGCGCGAATTGTTCCGCTACATCAATGAAACCGCGCTCTTCAAGAATCAGTGGCAGTTGAAGACGGCTTCGCAAGAAGATTACGTCCGCCTGGTCGAAGAAAAGTTCCGACCCATTAAGAAGCAGCTGGAAGACGAGATCATTGCCAGCGCATTGTTTGAGCCGCGCGTCGTTTGGGGATACTTTCCGTGTCAGGGCGATGGCAATAACGTGGTGGTGTATGAAGCTGATGTGCGGGCAGGGGTGCCTGCGCCGCGCGAGCTGTTGCGATTTACATTCCCGAGACAGCGCGAAGGGCGAAAGTTATGCATCTCGGATTTCTTTGCGCCCAAGTCTTCCGGGAAGCTGGATGTGATCGGGCTTTCATTAGTGACGGTGGGGTCGAAGGCGTCGGTTGAAACCCAGAGACTCTTCGAAGCGGGCGAATATACGAAGTACTTGTACCTGCATGGCCTGAGCGTGGAAACCGCCGAAGCCCTGGCGGAGTTCCATCACCGGCTGATGCGAATCGAGCTGGGCATTGCCGGCGACGACTCGGCGAACATCCGTGACCTGTTTCATCAGAAGTATCGCGGTTCGCGCTACTCGTTTGGCTACCCGGCTTGCCCGAACCTGGAAGACCAGACAAAACTGTTTGCATTGCTCAAACCGGAAGAGAACGTAGGCGTGCGGCTGACCTCGGGCTTTCTGCTGGAGCCGGAGCAGAGCACGTCCGCACTCGTCGTTCATCATCCAGCCGCCAAGTACTTCGTGGCCTGATCGGCTCCAAAACCCGGCAGACCTGAAGCCGCGTTGATGAGGACCAGACTTTCCTCATGTGTTGAGCATTACTGTTTTTAATTCCTGGTTATAAGCCCGTAACACGCTCTACTTCAGCTGCTGTTTCATGAAATCCAGAATCATCGGCAGCACCGGCTCGTGGAATTTCTCATCCACCGTGAAGCCGTGTGTCATGCCGTCGATCTGTTCGTAACGGGCGTTTCCCGGATGCACCTGGTTCACCGTTCGAGCAATGGCTTCCGCATCGGCTCGGCTCATGATGTTGTCGCCAGAGCCTCGCATCACCAATACCGGTGCGCTGACCTTTTCCCACAGTTCACCTAAATTCAGTTCCTGCAGTTGCTGATAAAACGCCGCTGGACGTCCGTACTGGCCATCCGGGGAGTCATACCACACGGTCTTCCACTCCGGATGTTGAGCGATGACTTGTCCCGGCGTCAGCCCTTTCATTAAGTACAAATTGTAAAAGTCGACGAACGCCTTCATAGACGTGTTCACGTCCCCCGGAGCCTTGCCCGCCTCCATCAATCGTCGTCGTTCCAGATCGATCATGTGTTCGTACCAGGTGCGGCCCCACGATCCCGCCGACACATATCCCCGCACCGAACGGCCTTGCGCCGCCATAGGAGAGAAACCGCCCCCGTTACTCATTCCCAGAACAACAATTCTTTCCCGGTCGATAAAGTCGTACGTCGATACCGAATCAAACGCCGCTTGCCAGCCTGAAATCTCACTCTTGAAGTCTGCCTTCGAGCAGTCTCCTTCGCTTTCACCCACGCCCGGCTTGTCCATGCGCAGCGTCGCATAGCCCGACTCATCGATCAGCCGCCGCAGCAGAATGCCGAAGCCGTCCCGAGTGTCGGCATCGGGATACTCCATGCTGTCGCAACTGAGCCAGCCCACCAAAAATATCAATGGCACTTTGCCCGAGGCATTCTTTGGCCGGCTGATGAACGTGCGCAGTTTCTGGCCCGCGCCGTTCCTTACCCATTGGTATTGGATTTCTGCATTCTGGAAATGTTCGCGGCGGGCGGTTTCCCCTGTGCAGGAAAGAGCAAGCAGGATCAAGCCGGCCAATGTTGAAACTTTCATCGGCCTGTTAGACGAGAGTTCCAGGTTTCGGTTTAGACAAAAAACAAATGCGGGGTAAAAATCAAGTGAAATGGGATCGATTCCGGGCTGACGGTGGCCAGGTTGGCCAGCGTTGCCGACTGGTACTCTGGGCTCGGGATCAGCACCCGTGTGCTGGTTGGAAGCAGAACTCGCAACCCTTCAGTGTTGATAAAGAAGAACGCCTTGTCTTTCTTACGACCGGTCCCCCAAACGAAGCTCCCCACAGGTTTGCGTTCACAAACGGCCGGTCCACTCCTGGCTGATTGTTGAACCGGTTGTGGCATTCATGATGCGTCCGGTTCCAGTAGTAAACCGCGTTGCGGTGGAACCTGTTGGTTCCCGACTTGGGCAGGCTTTAGCTGTGTAGCTCGATTCAGCAACTTCTCAGGATTCAATTTTCCCAGAACTTGGCGGCCGACCACATTCAAATTTCCGAAGCCGGAGAAGAGGAAGCTGGATTACAAGAAGCTTTTCGGGAACATCGTTCACAGCCATTCCTGCAGTTCCATGCATGATTTCAGGCACAGGTCAGGAGCAAACGCCATCAACTCCTCGCGTTTGTAAGTTCCGCTGCAAACCGAAACGATATTTGCCCCACTCTCGCGTGCAGCTTCGATATCCGCAGGCGTGTCACCCACGAAACAAACCCGAGCTTCGCTCCCGCATCTCTGTTTCACTTCCCGCACTGCGTTGCGAAAAATATCCGGGCGCCGCTCGCTGTGGTCACTGAAAAAACCGAAACTGAAGAATGACCTGAGCCCCGCGGCCGCCACTTTATGCCAGCCCACGGTTTCCAGGTTTCCCGAAGCCACGCCCAATAACTTTCCTTTTTGCTGGAGTTTTTCCAGCGTCTCTGGAATGCCGTCGCAAACCTTGGGATCAAGTTTCGCGCTATTCTGTTCCACTTCGCGCCGCACCACCCCCAAGGCTTCCGGCAATTTCGCTTCAAACTCCAGGCCCGTAACACCTGCCAAGGCAACTGACGCGCGCAGAATGCTCAGGTCGGTCATGCCGTGATAAGGAACTCCGTCGATGGTTGTATCCACACCGTACGCCTCGCGCATTGCGAGATTGAGCGCGCGGTAGTGCACCAGATCGCGAGTGTTCAGCAGGGTCCCGTCGATGTCGAAGATAAATGCATCGGCATCTCGGCAAAGCTGGGAGGTGTGGGAGCCGGCCATGGACCACAAGAGATTACAATTGCGTCACGCCTTACGTGAGCAGAAATCGCTGGATACTGCTTGCCCGGCCGCTGGCTTCATCACACTCAATGACCACCCCTGCCAGGCGTGCGTCGCCGGTTGCCGGTTCAAAGCGCGCCGGCATGTTGGTAAGAAAACGCTGAATCACCAGTTCCTTCTTTACTCCAATCACACTCTCATAGGGGCCGCTCATGCCCACGTCGGTGATATAAGCCGTGCCTTTCGGCAGCACCCGCTCGTCGGCAGTTGGTACATGAGTATGAGTGCCGAGCACCGCAGTCACGCGCCCGTCGAGATACCAGCCGAAAGCTATTTTTTCTGAGCTCGCTTCCGCGTGCAGATCGACCACCACCACTTTGGCCTTGACCTTCTCGAGCAGCTGGTCGGCGACCCGGAACGGGTCATCATTCGCTGCCATAAACACCCGCCCCTGCAGATTGATGACCGCGTAAGCCATATCACCTTTGCGCCCTTCGTAAAGCCCGGCGCCGGGCAGGCTCGGCGGATAATTGGCTGGCCGCAGAATGCGCCTTGCCATGCTGTTGCGGTCGCCGTTCTCGGCCTGAAAGTACTCGAAAATCTCGCGCTTGTCCCAGACGTGATTGCCGGTGGTAATCACGTCGATCCCCATCTCAAACAGCTCTTCCGCCAACTGGGGCGTGATCCCAAACCCGGCCGCCGCATTCTCTCCATTGGCAATGATCAGGTCGGCACGATGTTTCTCAACCAGCTCCGGCAGCTTCTCTTTGACAATGGTCCGCCCCGGCCTGCCGAAAATATCGCCGATAAAAAGAATGCGCATGGCTCGATTTTCATCGTATCACGCGCATTCCGGAAGCAGCCGCCAGCTCTTCTCTGCATTCGCCGCGAAACTCTGCGTGCTCTGCCATTGAGATTTCGTGCCCGTGCCGCGCTTTTCCTTGGTGTACCTCTGTGTCCCTGGTGGTGAATGGCCTTGCTGTTGCTCGCCAGCCGCGATCCACCGTCCTCAATCCGGGCTGATCTCCGCCGTCTTCACAAAGTCATAATTGCCGGCCGAGTTCAGGCGGATATTCCGTACCCGCTTGGAGTGCACCAGCACATTATCGAAGTACCACAGATTGATGGCCGGCACCTGCTCGGAAAGAATCTGCTGCAGCCGGCCGTAAATCGCTTTGCGCTTTTGCTGATCCAGCTCGCGCCGTCCCTGCCCGATCAGCGCGTCAACCTGCGGATCGCTGTAGAAACCGCGATTGGTCCCGGCCGGCGGAAAGCGCGCGCTGTTAAAAATGTTGAAGATGTCCGGATCTTCATTGCCTCCAATCCAGCGCAAGGAATAAACCTGAAACAGCCCGCGCGTGACATCCGCGAAAAAGGTCGCAAACTCAAAGCTGCGGATATCGAGCGCGATGCCGGCCTCGCGCAGCTGCTGCTGCAGCACCGCCGCCAGCAGCCGGGTGCTCTCGTCGGTCGAAGTCTTCATGGTTAGATGAAAGCGTACCCCGTCTCTTGCCGGATATCCCGCCTCTTCAAGCAGCCGGCGGGCGCGCTCCGGATCGTGCTGGCCTTTCCCGGCGCTCGCCTCATATGCCCAGCTTTCGGGCGGCAGCAGGCTGGTCGCGGGGCGCGCAAACCCGCGCTGCAGATATTCAATGAACGGACGGCGGTCAATGGCGTACGCCAGCGCCTGCCGCACCCGCACATCCTTCAGAATGGGGTCGCGCAGGTTGAACCCGAGGTACGCCAGCACCGTTCCCGGCGCATGTAACACTTCCAGCCGGGGCTCGCGCTCGAGCGTCAGCACCATGTCACCGGTCATCGCGTTCATAGCTGCGTCGGCGCTGCCCTTGCGCAGCTCAAGCGCGCGCGTGGTCATGTCCGGCACCACCGCAAACCGCACCCGCTGGATCTTGGGAGCGCCGCCCCAGTACTCCGGATTGCGCTCCAGCACCACTTCCTTGTCGAGCTGCGCCGAAACAAAGCGGAATGGCCCCGAGCCAACCGGTTTCGAGCCCAGCTCGTTCAGGCTGCCCTCCGGCACAATGCCCATCGCGCCGTCCGACAGGTTCCACAGCAGCCCCGCGTCCGGCTCCTTCATGCGAAACACCACCGTGAACTCGTCCGGCGTCTCCACCTGATCGACATAGCGGTAGGCGGCGGTCTTGGTGGTGCGGACCTTGCCCGCCAACAGGGAATCGAACGTCCACTTCACATCTTTTGAAGTGAGCGCCCGCCCATCGTGAAACCTGACCCCGCGTCGCAGGTGAAACACATAGCTTTGAGCATCGGGCGCTTCCCAGCGCTCGGCCAGTCCGGGAGCGACGTTCAGATGTTGATCGCGGGTGAGCAGGTCGTCGAAGATCAGGTCATCGATGCGCTCGGACTGTCCGTCCACCCCGATCCGCGGATCGAGGTTGGTCGGGCTGCTCTCAATCATCATGACGAAGGTGCCAGCATCGGGCTTGCGCCCACAGCCACTCAGCAGAACTAGAGCTGCGAAGAAAAATGCCCGGCGCATTCAGTCCGCTTCCTCGCACATGGCGCACAGCGCATTCACCGTCCGCCAGTTGCGGGTGGTGGCGGCGCCCCCGGCTGCTTTTTCAAGCACGCTGTTCACCAGTTTGCTGCTGCCGTAGCCATTGGGGCAGTAAAGGAAAATTTCGCTCTCGCCTACTTTGCTCTCATCCCCACCGCCCGGCAATGCCTTCAGCTTGGCGCGCGCGCCCGCTCCCGCTGCTTCCGCCAGAAAGGTCACCTGCAGCTTGCTGAGATCGATCCCGGAGCGCTTCACAAACGGATTGCTGCGCAGTACTTCTCTGATTTCCTTCGCGCTGCGCACCACCACCCGCACCTCAAAACCCGCCGCTTGCGCGATCTTTCGCTCGATCTTTTTTTCGAGCGCTGCCGCCGGCTGCTGGCTTTTGAACACCAGGTTGCCGCTCTGCACGTAGGTCCTGACCTGCTGCAGGCCGATCTCTTCCGCCCACCCGCGCAGGTCTGCCATCGCCACCCGCCTGTTGCCGCCCACGTTGATGCCGCGCAGCAGCGCCACGTAGGTCTTTTTCTCAGGCATAGGATATCTTTCCCAGGATGGCCGGCCGCCTAGCCCCGGTGGCCGCCGGCACATTCGACGGCCGATGGCGCCAGGTCTCATAGGCGAGCAGGGCAAAGGCCGCGGCTTCTTTGGCCGCCGCCGGCAGGCCGAATTCATCCGACGTCCGCAACTTCATTTCCAGCTGTTTCAGCTCGCGCCGCAGCATGGCCATCAGCGCAGGATTGCTGGCGCCCCCGCCAGCCACGATCATCTCCTGAAACTCGCCCACCGGAAGGAAACGCCGGATGGCGCCGGCGATCGAGCGGGCGGTGAGCGCGGTGGCGGTTGCAATCACATCGTGCTTGTCGGCCTTACCGCAACGCGTCAGAAAGTTTTCTGCGAACTCGCGCCCGAACTCTTCCCGGCCGGCGGTTCTGGGCGGGCGGCGGCGAAAGAATGGCCCGCTCAAAAATTCTTTCACTACCGCCTCCATCACCCGCCCGCGCGCGGCGAGCCTGCCGCCTGAATCAAACGTCTTATCGAAAAGGCGTTCGCTGAGCGCATCCATCACCATGTTGCCGGGCCCGGTATCGAAGGCGATCAGCTGGTCGGAGGAGGCGGCCGCGGGAATGGCGGTCAGGTTGGCAATCCCGCCGATGTTCTGCAGCACCCGCCCCACCCGCCGGTCGCGGTAAAAGAAATAATCCAGATAAGGTACCAGCGGCGCGCCCTGGCCGCCCGCCGCCATATCTGCCGGGCGGAAATCAGACACCACCGGCCTGCCGGTGCGTGCGGCAATGATCGCGGCTTCGCCGGTCTGCCAGGTGGCTGCGATGCGCTGGCCCAGAAACTTTGCCGCCTGGCCCTGGTGATAAAGCGTCTGCCCATGGCAGCCGATCAGCTGAGAACGCACTTTGAATTTTTTCTCGGTAGCCAGCACCGCCTGCGCGTAAAGTTCGCCCAATAGAAAATTCAGCCGAGCCAGCTCGGCCACCGAAATGTTCCCGGCATTCATTGCCGCGAGCACCGCCGCCCGCACATTTTTCGGGTAGGCGTACTCGGCGTGCCCCGGCAGCTCGAAGCGCGGCAGCCGCACCAGCGCCACGTTGATGCCGTCGGCCGAGGTCCCGCTCATCACCCCGGCCACCATCATGACTGCGCCTGCCGCGCGCCGCTCCGGAACTGGATGGTCCCAAACTCCACTTCTTCCGAGAAGTTCCACAGCGCGCGCGCCAGCCGGGCGTTCAGGTTGGGGCCGGGCGGGCTGAATTTTTTCCTGACCGCCCGCGAACCGGCTTTGAAGGCCATCACCCGGCGCGCCGACTGCAGCGCGCGCGCGCGAAACTTCGGGTCGCGCTCGGCCGCTTCCATCAGCCGGGCGTAAGCCCGCTCCACCAATTCCTGCTGCCGGCAGATCAGGCATAGATCGCCGCCCGCCTCGATATGCGCGAGCGCGGCTTCTTCGATGGGCGCGGCCTTCAGCACTCCGCCCATTTCGAGATCGTCTGAAACCACTAAGCCGCGATAGCCGATCTTGTTTTTCAAAATCTCGCCGATCCAACCGCCCGATAACGAGGCCGGCGAGTGGTGCCCGCGCAAGGCGGTGTAGCTGGCATGCCCAACCAGCACCAGCGGCAGCTGGCCGCGCAGCGCGCGGTAAGGGTAAAGATCTTCCTCCCACATTTTTTGCAACGACTTTTTTACCGACGGCAGCTCATGGTGGGTATCCAGATTGGCCTCGCCCAGCCCGGGAAAATGTTTGCCTGCGCCGATCACGCCCGCCGCCTGCAGCCCGGCCAGAAACTGACGCCCGTAGAGCGTCACCTGTCTGGGATCGGCCGACACCGCGCGCGAGCTCATCACCGCGCGTGAAGCCGAAAACGCCAGGTCGAGCACCGGCGCGAAGTCGAGATTGAAACCGAACCCCCGGCAGGCCTGCCCGATCAGCTGCCCGTGCTTCCTGAACAGCTTGCGGTTGCCGCTGCCAAAAACACTGGCCGCCGAAGGGGTCGGCCCGATTACTTTGCGAAAGCGGTCGACCGTTCCACCCTCGAGATCCACCGAGGTGAAAAGCGGCGCGGTCACTCGCTCGCGACAGGCTTTGAGCAGCCGCCAGGTCTGCTCGAGCGACTCAATGTTGCGGGCAAACAGGATGACCCCGGCGGGCTGGATACGGGCGAGCAGGGAAGCGAGCGAGGGAGAAATCTCGGTTCCCTCGAAACCGACCATCAGCAGCTGGCCGATCGCGGTCTGGAGATCTGAGTTGGCTTGCGCTTTGCGGCTGTGGTTGCGCCTTCGAGCGGGTGCCGACCGTTTTTTATTCGATCGCCTGCTGCTCGCTTGCGTGCCTGTCGAACTCAGAAGCTCACCCCACCTGCCCCTTCAACTCCGCCAGCAGGTTCAGTGCGGCCAGGGGCGTGATGTTGTTTAAATCAAGCTCCCGCAGCTGCTCGAGCACCGGCTGCGAGAGGGGGGTGAAGATGGTCAGCTGCGAAGCCGGCCTGTGCCCATCCGCGTTTTTTGACTGCCCTCCGGCCTCGTGCCCGGCCAGCACCTCGCGCGCCCGCGCAATCGCTTCCGCCGGCAGGCCGGCCAGTTTCGCCACTTCAATGCCGTAGCTGCGATCGGCCGCGCCCGGCGCCAGCTTGCGCAGAAACACGATCCCGCTGGGCGTCTCTTTCACGGCCACGTGAAAATTTTTGACCCCGGCCAGTTGCCCGGCCAGTTCCGTCAGCTCGAAATAATGGGTGGCGAATAAGGTCTTGGCGCGGGTGTGCTGATAAAGGTATTCGACCACCGCCCAGGCGATGGCCAGCCCGTCAAAGGTCGAGGTTCCCCGCCCGACTTCATCCAGCAGAATCAAAGACCGCTGGCTGGCGCCGTGCAGGATGGCGGCAGTCTCGGTCATCTCCACCATAAAGGTGGAACGGCCGCGCGCCAGGTTGTCGCTGGCCCCGATGCGGGTGAAGATGCGGTCGACCATGGCCAGGCGCGCCGAGCGGGCCGGCACGAACGAGCCCATCTGCGCCATAATCGAGATCAGCGCCGCCTGCCGCAGGTAAGTCGACTTGCCGCCCATGTTGGGCCCGGTCACCAGCAGAATATTGTGCGAATCCTGGTTCAGGAACAGATCGTTGGGCACGAAGCGCTCTCCGCCCGCCTGTTCCTGTTGCTCGATCACCGGATGCCGCCCGCCGATCACCTCCAGCACTCCAGTGTCTTCAAAGCTCGGGCGGGTGTAGCCCAGGCGGGCCGCGCTTTCTGAAAACGACCCCAGCACATCCACCTGGGCAATGGCCAGCGCGCTCTGCCGGATGCGCCGCGCTTCCGCCGCCACCGCCCCCCGCAACTCGGCAAACAGCCGCCGCTCGAGGGCGATGATTTTCTCCTCCGCATCCAGGATCTTGGCCTCGTACTGCTTGAGCTCGGGGGTGGTAAAACGCTCGGCATTCACCAGCGTCTGCTTGCGGTCATAGTCGGCGGGCGCCAGGTGCAGGTTCGACTTCGATATTTCCAGGTAGTAGCCGAACACGCTGTTGAAGCGCACCTTGAGCGAAGCGATGCCGGTGCGCTCGCGCTCCCGTTGCTCGAGTCCCGCCAGATACTGTTTTCCGTGGCGGCTCAGGCCACGCAGTTCGTCAAGCTCTGGGTCCACCCCGGCGCGGATCACTCCGCCTTCGGCCAGGGTGAGCGGCGGGTTCTCGACCAGGGTATGTTCGATGCGCTCGCGCACATCGGCCAGCTCGTCAAGTGCCGCGTTCAGCTCCCGCCAGCGCGCCGAATCAAGCTTCCGCAGCGCGGCTTTGACTCCCGGCAGGCGAGCGAGCGATGCCCCGAGCGATGTGAGGTCGCGCGGATTAGCGGTCTCAAGCGTCACCCGGCTCAGCAGCCGCTCCAGATCGAGGATACCCTGGAACGACCGATGCAGCTCTTCGCGGGCCAGGCTCTTCCGCACTCCGGTGGCCACCGCCTCCAGGCGAGAATCGATTTCCGATGATTCGACCGACGGGCGCAGCAGCCAGTTCCGCAGCAGGCGCTTGCCCATCGGAGTCGAGCTCCGATCAAGGGTACGGAACAAAGTAAAAGCCGTATCGCCCGCGCTGGTGAGCGGCTCGATCAGCTCCAGGTTCCTGACCGTCACCGCGTCCAGCACCAGGCAATTCTGCCGCTCATAAAATCCGATGCGGTCGACATGCTCGAGCGCCCCGCGCTGGGTGGAGCGGATGTAATAAAGCACCGCGCCGGCGGCGGTCGAGGCGGCCGCCTTTCCGGCCAGCCCGAAGCCTTCGAGCGAGAGCACGCCAAAATGGTTTTCGAGCAGGGGAATGGCATGCTGGGGCGAAAAGATCCAGTCTTCGAGCGGGGTTTCAGCCCACTCCGCGCCCATGCCGCCGTTTTTCCCGGGGTTCTCAAACAGCGGCGCAGCCGATGGATAGATCAGCTCGCGCGGCCGCAACTGGGCCAGTTCCTCCGCCACCCTCCGCGCCGCCTCCGGCCCCTGAAACTCGGTGGCGCGGAACTCTCCGGTCGAAAGATCAAGCGCGGCAAAGCCGGCCGTCCCGTTGATCTCGGCCAGCGCCGCCAGAAAATTGTTTTCTTCCGAGTTGAGCGCGTCGGCCGCGGTACCGGGCGTCACCACCCGCGTCACCTCGCGCCGCACCAGTTTCTTGGCCAGGCGCGGGTCTTCCACCTGCTCGCACACCGCCACCTTGTAGCCTTTGCGGATTAGCTTTGAGATATAGCCTTCGGCGGCATGGTAGGGCACGCCGCACATCGGCACCGCCACTCCCTTTTCCTTGTTGCGGGCGGTGAGCGTGATCTCCAGTTCTTTGGCCGCCAGCACCGCGTCCTCAAAGAACAGCTCGTAAAAATCGCCCAGCCGGAAAAACAGCAGGGCCTTGGGATGCTCGCGCTTGATGGCCGCATACTGCCGCATCAGCGGGGTTGCCGGCCCGTCTGCCAGCTCCAGACTCAACGCCTCACCTGGGCTTTCATTTTTGTGACCTCGACACCTCTGACCTCGGCTGCCCTGCCCTCGACTGCCCTGATCTTGACTGCCCTGACCTCAATTGCAGTGCCCTCGACACCAGCTTAAAACAAACCTCTGCTCCCTTCCCACCCGAAGGTAGCAAGCTACACACCCACAAAACTTTTTGGCTGGAGGTTTAAAAAAACGACTTTTTTGAAAACAACTTTCGGAAAACCAGCTTCGCGGAACCGATTTGCCGCCCACGATTGTCCGCGATTATAACATTGCCTCTCGCCCCATGGACGCCCATTGACGCCGGCCGCCCGGCAGTGTTTTCCTAGCAACTCGTAAAGTTGAATCGCTTATGGAACTGCGCAAAGATCCCATCACCCGCTCCTGGGTCATGGTGGGCGATGAACTCTCCCAGCTGCTGCCTCCCCACGTCGGCGAGTGCCGCTTCTGTCCGGATGCCAAAAATCCGCCCCAGACCATCTCTACCATGCAGGCGCTCGACCGCCATCCCTGGGCGGCGCGCGCCGTGGTCCACCCGGCCGCTATTTACCATATCGAGGGCGACCCGGCGCGGCGGGGGGAAGGCATCTACGACCGCATGCGTTCGGTCGGCGCTCATGAAGTGCTGGTCGAAAACTCCCGCCACGACCGCCATCTCTGGACCGCCAGCGATCAGGAGATCGAACGCTTTCTGCTGCTGGTCGGGCAGCGCATCCAGGACCTCAAACGCGACCCCCGCTTCAAGTACGTGAGCGTGTTCAAAAACTTCGGCGGCCCGGCCGGCCAGGAGTTTCCGCATCCCAACAGCCAGCTTACCGCCACCACTTTCGTTCCCCGCCGCGTGCTCTACGAGCTGCGCGCCGCCCGCGACTATTTCAAGCACAAAGAGCGCTGCGTGTTCTGCGACATCCTGGCCCAGGAGACCGCCGCCAACCTGCGGGTGATCGAAGTCCGCAACGGCTTTGTCGCGCTCTGTCCCTATGCCCCGCGCGCGCCTTATGAAACCTGGATCATGCCCGAAGTCCACGATTCCGCCTTCGAGCGCTTCGCCCTCAGCCGCAGCGCCGGCCTGCGCGATCTGGGCGCTCTGCTGCGCCGAACCCTGGAGCGCATCCGCACCATCACTCCCGACTTCCATTTGGTGCTGCATTCCGCTCCCAACACCCTGCATCGCTCGGAGAGCCTCGGCTACTGGAAGACTATCGACGACGACTACCACTGGCACATCGAGATCCTGCCCATCGTTTCCGCCCGTGCCAAGTCTTACACTTTCAAAGAAGTCTATTATTCCCCGGTCAGCTCCGAGACCGCGGTCAAGCGCCTGCGCAACGCCCGCGTCACCCAATGAGTTCGGCGCTTCCGGTGCAGGCGGGCGGGTATAATGTCAGCCCCGCGATGAAGCGCCCGGTCAATCTCTCGATCAACCGTTCGGTCGAACGCTTAGTGATCCGCTCGATCAAATGCTTAACGATCCGTCCTGAGCAGTCGCTCTTGGTCTCGATCTCGCTGTTCATATTGATGATTACTGTGGCTTCGGCCGCTCTCGCCGAACCCCCCCTCAAGCAGCAGCTGCTGTGGCAGAAGCTTCAAGTCTCCATCGCCGACACCGACCGCGAGCTCGATGGCATACTGGGCGTTTCCATTCAGGATCTCTCCAGCGGTGAACAGTTCTCGCTGCATGGCGATGAAGTTTTTCCCCAGGCCAGCTCCATCAAAATCGCGGTTCTGGCCGAGCTCTACCGTCAGGCCGCGCAGGGCAAGCTCAAACTGACCGACCTCTACACCGTCAACTCCGCCGATCTGGTGGCCGACAGCTATATCATGAACGGCCTCACCCCCGGCGTCACCCGCATTACCTTGCGCGATCTCGCCACTATGATGGTGGCCGTCTCTGATAACAGCGCCACCAACGTGCTGATCGATCGGGTGGGCATCGAGAATGTCAACGCGCTGCTCGATTCTCTCAACCTGCCTCACACCCGCCTGCGCCGCAAAATGATGGACATCAAAGCCGCCGCCGAAGGCCGCGAGAATATTTCCACCCCCAATGAAATGGCGGGGCTGCTGCGGGCTGTCTACCAGAAAAAATTCTTCGATGCCGCGCTCACCGACGATCTCTTCAAAGTGCTCTCCACCCCCAAAGACTCATGGATCCCGCGCGAACTGCCGGACGATCTCAAGATCGCCAACAAGCCCGGCTCGCTCGAAGGCGTGCGCAACGATTCCGGCATCATCTTTCTCGCAAACCGCCCCTACATCCTGTGCGTCATGACCACCTATCTGCGCCGCGAGCGCGATGGCGAACAGGCCATCAGCAGAATCTCGCTCGCCGCCTGGCGCATGTTCGATCGCCTCAGCCGCGCCAGCCAATACGGGCGCGTGGTTTCACCCGCCAACAGCAGCCGCTGACCTATGACCTTGCGCCGCCTCAAGACCTACACCGGCGCGCAGGGATACGTGTATCAGTACTACTTCGTGGGCCAGCGCGAGGCCCTTGCCGCTGACCCCGCTGCGCCCGCCAGCGAATATATTTTCGATGTCACCTCCGACCGCAAGACCACCTTCGCCGTGAGCGTTCTGTTACCCGCAGCCGTGATCAGCGCCTGGGAAGCTGCCCACCAGCGCAAGCTGAGCGCCGCCGAGCAGTATGGCGCAGTCAAGCTGCGCCTGTTTGAAGCGTTCGATGAAGTGGAAGACCTGCTCGCTCACGGCCGCCGCCTGCTGCTCGATCGACCTTCGCTCGATCGCGCGCTCTCGACCCTCGGCGCCGCCTGAGTGGCAGAAACTCCTGGCTGCTCGCTTCCGGCGCGCTTCCGTCTGCGGGTTATGCTTTGAGCCGCCTAGCGGTGTAAGCCGTGGGTGAGAGCACAAAAAACCACCAGCCCGGGAGGGGCGAAAGAGAAAGAGTAGTTCTCGCAGCGCTTTCCGACGACTGGCGCAGCGCTTTAGCGCGGCGATTCGGCCCTGCCAATGGGGTGCGGCTTTAGCCGCTTGGGGGGAACGGCCGGTCTTTACTTCACCTAGTTCACTTCACCTACTTTACTTCACCGACTTCACTGCCTACTTCACTCCCTTGTCCGGATTCCAGCTGCCCTGCAGCTTGCGCACCACCACAATCTGTCCCACGTGATAAGCATTGTGGGTGCCGATATGCGCCAGGGTCGAAGCCGAAGCCTGCAGCTTCTGCTCGTCAGCGCTCTCGACAAATTTTTCAAGTTCGGTCAGCACCTGGTCGAGCTGGCTCACCGTGTCTGCCCACTGCTTGCTGTCAAAGTTGTCGAACGTCTCTTCGTTGTTGCCGCTGAACTTCGGCTGCGGCTGGCCCTTAAGCTCGTTCAGCGTGTGCCGGTTCCAGAACAGCAGATGGTAGGTCAGCTGCCCGACCGAATGGTTGCCCGCGCCCTGCTTCCAGTTGGCCTGCTCCGTGGTCACGCCATCCACCGCAGTCTTGACCGAAACAAACCAGTCGTTCTGGTCATGAGTGGTGTGCAGCTGCTCGAGCAGCACGCCCCGCAATGCCGTAGGCTTCTTCTGCTCTTTCTGATCCTGCGCCGCAACTGAAAGCGCGCAGGCAAAAATAAATACCAGACCGCAGATCGCTGGTGCTCTCATAGCGCTCCTCGTAAGAAACAGGGTGGTAAGAAACAGCGTGCAGATAGACGAATTCTGCTACGCAAGGATAGCAGTGCTGCCGCCGGATGCCCCGGCTCAGAGTGGCGCAGGCAGTGTTGAGATCAGAGAGGTTGAGGTCTCGCATGGCGGCGAGCAAGCGCTCAACAGCTGGCTGTTCTTCCAGTTCCTCGGTTTCGCGGGCGGCGGAATTTTCCTCTTCTCTTAGAGATCGCCCCGATCCCGGCCAAGCCCGTCAGCATCAAGCCGACCGTAGCCGGTTCAGGAGTTGGCAATGGCGCAGAAGCGCTGAACTCCGCCTCCCGAAAAACGTAAGCGAGATTTCCGTTTTCATCCATCACGGGTTCAAAATCAAAGCTCCAGCTCCCATTATGGGGTGCGGTCATGTTGAATTGTATGAAGTCGACGTCTGCTCCCACATATCCGCTGGATAATGCATTCAGGCCGCCGCTATCGTCAAAAAGGGAATCGAACATGAGGAGGTCGGGGTTGTACTTGATTCCTCCGATGGTCGCGCTGAAAAACTGTGTGATGAATATTTGGGTAGTAAATATCACAGTGTCCCCGGGAACCGGCTGCCCCGAACACCAGTCGAAACAGGCCATACCGCCGACTCCTGTGATGTTTACCCCTGGACCTGTGAGAATGAAACGCACATTGTCGCCTTCCCCATCGTTGGGGCCCATGATCATGCTCGCTTCAGTAATGTGAAAGGTGGGAATGCTGTCAGCGTAAGAACATTGCGCGCAGAACGCAAACAATATGGCGATCGCCAGCCGAAGGCAATTCATAGCTCCTCCGATTCATGCGTCAGCGGCCAGAACTCTACTCCCGGAGGATGTGCTTGACAAGCGAAGATTGTCAGTTTGTGCCACCCCACCCGCCGAATGCCCACCTTGTTGTCATCCTGAGCGCGGGTCCGTTTTGCGCTGCAAAACGGAATCAAGCGGGATCTATGCATTTCAAAGATAAGAGAAGGGCACGGCTTTCGCCGTGCAGAAAAGCACCCAGCTCAGCGCTTTTTTTCCTGCAGGTTGAACAGGCGGCGGACGACCTCGATCACGGTCGTGGCTTCGGGTTCGCTGGCGGCGGTTTTGAGCGTGCTCACCGGAGTGTGCATGATCTTGTTGACGATGCCGCGAGTGAGCGTTTCGAGAGCGTTTTCTTGTTCTGTCGTCAGCGCTCCCAGGCGGCCGCGCACGCGGTCGATCTCGGCCTGGCGAATGGTTTCAAGATGGTCCTGCAGGGAAACGATAGTGGGAACAACATCGAGCGACTGCACGCGTTGCTGGAAGCGGGTGACTTCGAGATCGATGATTTCTTCCGCGCGCTCGGCTTCACGGCGGCGGTCGGCGACATGGGTAGAGACCGCCTGCTGAAGGTCGTCGATGTCATAGACAAAGATGCCGTCGAGCTTGTTCATTTCCGGATCGACATCACGCGGAACAGCGATATCAATAAAGAACATCGGCCGATTCTTGCGGCGGCTGAGGAAGAGCTCTCCGTGCTCCTTGCGGAAGATGGCGTGAGGCGCGCCGGTGGAAGTGATGACGATATCGGCGCGGTCGCAGGTCTCATAGAGCTGCTCGAACAGAATCGCCTGGCCGGAAAAGCGGGCCGCCAGCTGAGTGGCGCGGTCGTGAGTGCGATTGGCGACGAAGATCGATTCCGCGCCGTGCGCAATGAGATGACGCGCGGCCAGTTCGCTCATCTTGCCGGCACCCACCAGATAGACCTGCTTGCCCTGCAGCGATCCGAAAATCTTTTTTGCCAGCTCGACTGCGACCGAAGCAACCGAGACCGCGGAAGATCCCACGGCGGTTTCGGTGCGCACGCGCTTGGCAACCGCGAATGCGCGGGTAAGCAGCAGATCGAGTTGCGAGTGCACCGCGCCCACTGCGCGCGCGGTGGCGTAGGCTTCTTTGACCTGGCCGAGAATCTGCGGCTCGCCGACCACCATGGAATCGAGGCTGGCGGCCACCCTGAACAGATGACGAATGGCATCACGCTCGCGGAACTCGTAAAGATGGGATTCGAATTCGGAGGCGGGCACGGGAAAAAGCTGGCGCAGAAAGCTGCGGAGATCGACCGCTCCGTTGGGGCTCTGGGCCAGGACTTCCACGCGATTGCAGGTGGAAAGAATGAGGCCTTCATTCACGCCCGGATGCTGCACCAGGCGGCGCAGGCAATCAGCCAGGCGCGATTCGGGAATCGCCAGCTGCTCACGGACTTCCACAGGCGCGGTGAGATGGTTGATGCCGATGATCTGCACGCTCATGAGGTGACAAACCTGTGAATGGTGCTGAAGTAGTTGGCAGACCAGGCGATGAGCGCAGCGGCGAAAGCTCCGGCGGCAAGATAAGCGGCGCGGCGTCCGCGCCAGCCGGCGTTCCAGCGGGTGAAAACCATGAGCAGATACACTGCCCACATCACCAGTGAAAGAAAAATCTTGGGATCAAGCAGATCGATGCGGCCATAGCTGGCCTGCGCGACCACAATGCCAGCGATCAGGCCAAGCGTCATCGAAGGGAAGCCGAGCAGCAGCGAGCGGAAGCCGATCTCGTCGATGGTTTCAAGCGGCGGTAAACGCAGTCGCGTCCTGTTCGGGTGCTTCGATTTCAGGCTGCGCTCCTGCACCAGATAGAGCAGACTGGCGGCGAAGCTGATGAAGAGCGCAGCGTATCCGGTGAAGATGAGCGCGATGTGCGCGACCAGCCATCCTCGCACCAGGCCGGGCGAATTCACCAGAAACGGTTTCTGTCCGGTGGCGGCGACGAAAGTGAGAATGAAGACCAGCGGAAAAACTACGATGCCGGGCGAGCTGGTGTGATAGATAGCGTAGACCAGCATGAAGGCGGACATCACCAGCAGCGCGAGCAAGGACTCAGAGTTGTGAACGGTGGCGAGCGTGATTTGCCCGGCGAGAAGGACAGCTTCGGTGAGCGAGACGAACTGGAAGATCATGCCGGCGGCCATGGCCGGCAGCGCGATCCGATGGAGAACGTTGCTGCGCTGGGTCAGCGCCAGCAGGGCATAGAGGAGGCCGACGCTGTAGCACATGAGGGCGAAGCGCAGCCAAAGTATGGGCATGACAGAAAGATTCAGCCCTGATTATAGTGCAGAAGGAGTATGCAAAACGATGCGCCGAGGGGATGGCGGCGGCATTACACCCCTTGGCCGAACTGAATTGATTCGAAAGGGGTTTGAAAATGGTGGAGGCGGCGGGAGTCGAACCCGCGTCCGAAAATGTTACTGACCAAGATAGGCTACATGCTTAGTCCGGTTCATGCCCCAGGCATTACCCTGGGACGTTCGCGGGGCGCGCTCAGAACGGACAAGAAACGCGAACCGCTAGCCTGAAATCTTAGCTTCTCAGCCCAGACGTAGCTGAAAAGAGCAGCCCGCTGTGCGACGTCCTTCGGAGGCCCACGGGCGAAACCTCCGGGAACGGCTGCCTAAACTAGTTAGGCTGCGTATGCCATCTGTTGATTGGCAATTATCATTTTGCACGCGATTACGGGTGTGTGCACCCCGGCATGCCTCTTGATCGCAAGCATCTCCGTCGAAGCCGTGACGCCCCCAATGTGGGATGGACCATTCAAAGAGCTACTTCCAATCTAGGTTGCAAAACAAAGGAAGTCAAACACTTGATTAGATGCTTTGGGACATGAACGGTCGCACCGCCGGCGGCAGTTTGTTCCAGGATGTAGGGATGGAGGAAAAGCAGATTGCTCGCGGCGGATGCGGATTGCAGGTGAGTAGGCAGGGCAGCCGCTCGGAATGACAAAAAGCTAGAGAGCCTTCAGCCTGCTTTCCAGGCGGGCCTTCACCTCAGGCCATTCGCTATCGAGGATGCTGAAGTAAACCGTATCGCGGACCCGGCCGGTCCAGGTGATCAGGTGCCGGCGGAAGGTGCCTTCTTCTTTGGCACCGAGGCGCAGGATGGCGTCACGCGATTTCTGGTTCAAGGCATCGGTCTTGAGCTCGACGCGGATGCAGCCTAAAGATTCGAACGCATGGCGCAGCATCAGGTATTTGGCTTCGGTATTGACGGGCGTGCGCTGGCAGCGCGGAATAAGCCAGGTTGAACCGATCTCAACCCGCCGATTGGGCAGGCTGATATTCATGAACCGGGTGCTGCCGATGAGTTTGCCGGTAGCTTTCTCGCGAGTGGCGAATACGACGGACTCTCCTCGAGCCTGCTCGGCAAAGGCGGTCGCAGTCCAGGTCTCGAACTCCCGAGCCGTGCGCATAGGGTAGGGAATCCAGCGGAAAATATCTTCGGCGTCGGAACCTGCAGCTTCGAACAGCAGCTGGCCGTGCTCCGGAGCGAGCGGTTCCAGAGAAACGAACGTGCCGTCAAGCTTGACTGACTGCAGGGCGGGTGCGGAATTCATGGTTTTCGATCGGCTTCAGTACGGATTGTTGGGATATTGATCCGGATAACGATCAGGGTAACGGTTCTGATCAGGGTATCGGTCTTGATCAGGGTATCGGTCTTGATCAGGGTATCGGTCTCGATCAGGATAGCGGTCGCGGCCTTCATCGGGCCCGCGACTGTTCCCACGCTGTTGCTGACGCGGCGGTGGTTCGTGGATGCCAGCAACTTGCTGCTTCATGCGTTGAAATTCGCCGGTCAGGTAGGTGTAGTTGCGGCGGCCGCCCATGCGATCAACTTCTTCTTCAATGGCGCGCTCGCGATTTCCGGGGTTTGGATGGTCAGAGAAGAACTGGATGCCACGGGAGCTGTTCTTGGCTTCGAGAGTCTCGAAGAAGCGGGCAAGCTCGAGCGGGTTGTAGCCGGACTCGGCCATAATGTGCGAGCCCATGAGGTCGGCCTGGCTTTCGGCGTTGCGGGAGAATTTGAGCAGAACGCTATTTGCGCCCAGGCCGACTCCGACCTGCGCCAGCTGACCGAGCATGGAGCCCCCACCTGCAAGACCTCCGATCCCAGCGCCAAGCTGAAAAAGCTGCTGTTTCGAAGCCTGGTTTGTGCCATGGCGAAGAATTACGTGCGACATTTCGTGTCCCATGACGCCGGCGAGTTCGGCTTCGCTGTCCACGGCTTTGAGCAGGCCGGTGTTGATGAACATGGGGCCGCCGGGAAGTGCGAAGGCATTGATGGAGGGGTCAGCGACGACTTCAAAGGTAAATGGAAAGCCGCTGTCGCGGGCTTCCTGGGAGCTGGCCAGGCGCTTGCCGACCCGGTTCACGTACTCAGTCAGAACCGGATCGTTAATGACGTGCATCTGCTTGCGGACCTGGCTGGCGGCTTCCTGGCCGAGTTGCACGTCCTGCTGCTTGGAAAACAGATTGAAGCCGGGATGAAAGCGCGAGGGTCCCTGGGCCCAAATGGCGGTTGTCAGCAGGCTGATGACAACCAGTTTCAGCTTGCGCATCAAGATCTCCTGCGCCGAAGTGCGAGTGGCGCTACTTAAATAGTATGCCACTCGAAAGCGAAAGGTTGACCGTTGTGAGCGCGACTTTATTTGCAGGCCGGCGCGCAACTTGCTGAGAAGTTCGGTGTTATGCCACGACTTCTTTTGCATCCTGAGGAAGGGCGCGACAATCTGATTAGGCGGTACGTTGTTGACCTCGCCATGTCGAATCACGTCCAATGTTGTGAGGAGAGCTGCCATTGAGGTCGCAGTGTCTGCCCTTCAGCCAAATCCCGCACACTTCGCAGCTTTTTAAAGATTTCCTGTCCTGGACGCCTGAAGTACGCAAGTTCTATTCGCGCTCTCCCCAAATCCGCGCGACCCAGATTAAAGAGTGGCTTGCGGGGCAGATTTCATCTCTCCAGTACGACCCCATGCGCAGAAGCCGGGTGGCTGATCTGCTGGAAAGGCAGAACCGGGCGTGGGGCGCTTCGGGAAAGACAATCGAGAATATAGAAAAGTTCCGTGGCGGGGCCGCGGCGATGGTCACCGGACAGCAGGTGGGACTGTTTGGCGGGCCATTGTTTGCGATTTTCAAGGCGCTGACAGCCATCAGGCTGGCTGAGGAAGCGGAGAGCGCCGGTTTCAAATGTGTGCCGGTGTTTTGGCTGGCGACCACCGACCACGATCTTGAAGAAGTGAACCAGGTGCAGGTGCCGGGAGCCGAGGCGTCGCTGCAGAAGTTTTCAGCGCCGGTGAGTGCAGTGAAGGATGCGCCCGTGGGCAGGATCGTCTTGGGGCCGGAGATTGAGACTGCGCTGCAAGCCATGGCAGAGAACCTGGGTGAATCCGAGGCGATTCAATTGCTGCGGGAAAGCTATGGCCGCGAAGAGACTTTCGGCAGTGCCTTCGGAAAGTATCTACTGCGGCTTTTCGGCGAGCAGGGCGTAATCGTGCTGGATGCTTACGATGCGGAAGTTCAGAAAGTTGCACTACCGGTTTATCGGGCTGCGGCTGAGCGCTCCGGCGAGCTGAATGCTGCGCTGCAGGAGCGCGGCAGGGAACTGGAAAGGGCGGGCTATCACCAGCAGGTTAAAGTAACGTCGAGTTCGAGCCTGCTGTTTATGGTACGAGACGGCGCCCGCGTGCCGGTGCATATCCCAGAAAAAGATTTTTCGATCGCGGGAGAGAATATCTCGCAAGAAGAGCTGCTGTCGCAGATCGAGTCAGCGCCCGAGAAATTCAATGCCAATGTGCTTCTGCGTCCGGTGGTGCAGGATTACGTTCTGCCAACCGTCGCGTACGTCGGCGGATCGGCGGAGGTAGCGTACTTCGCCCAGGCAGCGGTGGTGTACGAAGCGATACTGGGAAAAGTGACCCCTATTTTTCCACGATTTTCGGCGACCATCGTGGAGCCGAAGCAGCAGACCCTGATGCAGAAGTACGGAGTTGGATTGACGGATGTGTTTCAGGGAAGCGAAAGTGTTCGCGAGAAGCTGGCAAAACACACGCTGCCGGAAGAGCTGCAGGCTGCGTTCGAGCAAGGGGAGGCGTCCGTTGGGCGGTCAATCGCACGCATCCAGGAGTCGTTGACGCGATTGGATAAAACACTGATTGAAGCGGCGGAAAATGCCGGTGCAAAGATACAACATCAGCTGGAGCAACTAAGGGCGCGGGCGGCGCGGGCGGAACTGCGCCAGCAGGAAGTAGTCGGGCGGCACGCGGAGCTGCTGAGCAATACGCTGTATCCCAACAAAGTTTTGCAGGAACGGGAAATTGCGGGAGTTTACTTCCTGGCGAGGCACGGAAATGGAATCGTGGGCGACCTGCTGAAGGCGATCAATGTGGACTGTGTGGACCACCAGATTGTGAGTCTGTAACATCGGCGAGCGCCGAGTAAGCTCAGATCTGCGCCTTTAAATCACCCGTTCTCAGATCTTAGTTGTGAGATCTTAGTTGTCAGTTCTCAGTTACTTCTCGCTAAAGGCGACGTAGGTTCCCAACCCAATCATTACCAGGCCGGTCGCGGTGCGTTGGCGGCGCCGAAACTTCGTTGAGGAACGAATCTTCGCTCCCAGGGGGCCAGCCAGGGCGATCACGATCAGATCGGCGGATGTGTTCAGCACCACCGAAATGGTTCCCAGCAGCAGGAAGTGCCAGAACACCTGGGGGCTGGAGCGGGAGACGAACTGCGGGATAAAGGACAGGAAGAATAAAGCGGTTTTGGGATTCAACGCTTCGGTCGCGACTCCTTGCCAGAGGGGATTGCGAACCGGAGTTGTGAGTTGCGGAAGGTGGTTGGTATCAGTGTCGCAGCGGGCATCGCGGATCATGCGAATACCGAGGAAACACAAATAGGCGGCTCCGGCATATTTCAAAGTGCCGTAGGCCAATGCAGACCTGGCCAGAATTAAAGATAAGCCTGCGGCGGCGGCGAAAACGTGAACCATTCCGCCCATGAAGGTGCCGAAGGCTGAGAGTACGCCCTCGCGCTTGCCTCCCGCCAGGCTGCGAGCCAGCACATAGAGCATTCCCGGGCCAGGAGCGATTGCCAGCAGCAAGGCGGCACTCAGGAAGACAGCGAAGCGGGCGTGATCGGGCATGGTTACGATTGTAACCAAGGGATCCGGCCGGCAAGGTGTACTGACTTCCGCGCAGGAAAAAGGTAAGATGCTATGCCTTCGCGTATCTGCAATACCAGACCGGACCCATGTTTGCTTCATTATGCTATGTGTTCAAGCTGCACTCGCCATCCTGCGCGTGGACGTTTCTCGCGCAACAAGCACCGCTGGCGCTAGCACTGCTGCTGCAGTATTCGCAAAAAAAAGGCGACGTTTACAACATCCTGTGGGCACTGGTGTTCGCGTTCGCCACCATGAATATCCTGGGATTGCTGGTCAAGCGCATCGAGCCGAGACAGACCCGGCTGAGTCTGGGCGAAACGATCGCGATTATGGTGGTGATCGTTTCCATCCTGATGCTGGGATGGGAAATGCTCTACTGGCTGGACATTCTGCCGATCAAGTTGCACCGGCATGGTGGCTGATTTGCTATCATCCTGCCATGGCCAAAACCGCCCCGGCCTTCGACGTCACATGTCCGTGCTGCAGTGCAGTGCTTAAGATCGATGCCGCAGACAAAGCGGTGATTGCCCATACCGCTGCCGTCAAGCCAAAGATGTTTAACGACATTGAGGAAGCGGCGCGCGCCATGAAAGAGCAGGACAACCGCCGCGAATCGATCTTCCGCCAATCGGTGGAGGCACAGAAGCACGCCTCTGACCTGCTGGAGAAAAAATTCCAGGAAGCGGTAAAGAAAGCCAAAGAAACTCCGGATACCGGCAGGCCCATTCGCGAAATCGATCTGGATTAGTATGGCTCACCATCCGCTGCTCCTCGGTCACAGGGGCATGCGCGGCTCTCCTGAGGTAAAAGAAAACACAATCGAAGCGTTTGATCTCGCGCTGCAGCACGGGTGCCATGGATTTGAGTTTGACGTGCGGCTGACCGGAGACCGCCGGGCAGTGATCTGTCACGATCCGGCGGTCGACAGAGTGAAAGTAGAGGGTGCGCGTTCAGGACAGCCGGGAAATCTAGCTTTGCTGCAACAGGTGTTCGAACGCTTTCATAGCTCAGCATTTATGGATGTCGAGTTGAAGGTTGCCGGGCTGGAGAACTGCGTTGCGGAGATAGCGCGCGAGTTTCCGCCGGAGCGCGGATTTGTGATTTCGTCTTTTCTCCCCGAAGTACTGGAACGCCTGCATCCGGAGCTGCCCAAGGGGATCATTTGCGAAACGGGATCGCAATTGCAAGGTTGGCAACGGCTGAAGGTTGATTACGTGATTTCACAATGGAAGATGGTTTCAGAAGAGTTGGTTCGGCAGGTACACGATTCGGGAGCGCGTGTTTTTGTCTGGACGGTGAACGACCCGCATCGAATGCAAGAGTTTGCCGGGTGGGGCGCGGATGGGATTATCTCGGACGATACGAAGTTGCTGGTCGAGACCTTAGGCTGAAAGCGAATGTATCCGGGGGCTGATCGCCCTTATCTGATGCTGGACAGGGCTTTTCGCAAGGTGTCGATCGCGAGTTGAGCCGCATGGCCGGACGCGGGCGGCAGGCCACCGGCGGCGGCTATGAGGTCTTGAGCGGTCATGTTTTGAGCGTGTGCAATATTTTTGCTTTCGATCAGCTCGGTTATCAGTGATCCGCATGCCATGGCCGGAACGCAGCCTTTGGCCTGGAAGCGTGCTTCTGTGATCTGATTCTGCGATATACGCAAGGTGAGCTTCAGGACGTCACCGCAGGCGGGGTTTTCGACTTGAGCGGAGGCGTCGGGATGGTCGAGCTCGCCGGTATTACGCGGGTGCTCAAAGTGATCGAGAACCTGGGGCGAGTACATGATGCGATTGTAGCCGCCGGCGGGTTGTTACCACGAAGGGTGAGAAGGAAAGATCCCGAATCGGCAAATCTAAAATCGCAGAGGTCGCAGAGCAAAGCCGGGGAGCACGGCACCTAAGCGTAGCTGGTGGGATGTTTTTTAGATCTTGCCCGGTTTCAGGACACCCGAATCGGGCTATAATCATCTCAATTCGGAGCTTTTGGGTGCTCCCATGAAGTTAACTCTCGCTGCTCCCGCCCTGTTGATCGCGCTTTCAGTTGCTCCTGCCGTTGCCGGATCCGGCAATCAAGCTGGAAACACTCCCCAAGAACATATTTCAAAGCAGACGCGCCTGGATCTGGTGCGGGCGTTCAATGCCGAACTGGTTTACATACGAACGCCGTTTCCCATGGGCAAAAAGGGGCTGACGCTTAAGCATGGGGAGTTGAGACCGAACGGCCAGGAACTTGAACAGATGATGGCGATGTGGGGACCGGCGGCGAAAGCGGGAGACCGGGCGCGCATCAGCGAGATCGTGATCAAAGAAGATCGCATTCACTTTGAAATCAATGGCGGCCCGGTAAAAAAGCAGAAGTGGTACCAGCGGATTCAGGTGGGGGGAGCGGGCGGCATGACGCCGATTGCCCCCAGCGATCCCAACGCGAATCCGCGGGGATCATATGTTGACCTGATTTTTGATAAATACGTCCCTGAGTTAAGCCCTCAGCAGCTGAAAGACCTGCTACATCCGGTTTTCGACTTCAACGCCAAGTCAGCCGTGGAAGCCTATCTCGACACATTGCCACCCAAGTGCAGGGAAGCCATCAAGAGTCACCATGTGCTGGTGGGCATGAACCGCGAGATGGTGATCACGGCGAAGGGGCGTCCGCCCAAGAAGATTCGCGAGAAGGATGGCGACACGGATTATGAAGATTGGATCTACGGCGAGCCGCCGCAGGATGTGGACTTCGTGCGGTTTGTGGGCGATGAGGTTGCCCGCGTGGAGACGATGAAGATCGATGGCGAAAAAGAAGTGCGTACCGAAAAGGAAGTCGACCTGCACACCGAGCCGGCCGTAGCCAAGCAGGAAGAGCCGGAGATCAGACCGGCGAACTCCCCGACTCTTCGGCGTCCGGGTGAGGCTCCGGATCCCACGGTGGAGAAGACCAGTCCGGCAGGGCCCTCGCGTCCGGCTGCGCCTCCGCCTCCCCCGGTAGATCCCAATGTTGGTCCGCCAAACTGGACCAGCGCCGGCAAATGACAATCAAGCTTGGCCAGCTTTAAACTGAAAGCGTGAAGGTCGCGCTGGGCCAGATAAACCCTACCATCGGAGATTTTTCCGGAAACTCCGCCAAAATTATTTCGTTTGCTCGCCGCGCGCAGGCGGAGGGAGCCGGGCTGATCCTGTTTCCCGAGCTTTCGGTGTGCGGCTATCCTCCGCGTGACCTGGTTGAGCGCGCGTCATTCATCACTCACAACTGGGAAAGCGTTCAGAATATTGCGAAGGAAACGCATGGAATCTCGGTGATCTGCGGGCTGGTCACTTCGGCGCATGCGGATACCGGCAAGTCTGCCATGAACTCCGCAGCCTGGCTGCGCGATGGCAAAGTGGCCTTTGTGCAGTCGAAGATGCTGTTGCCGACTTACGACGTATTTGACGAAGCACGCAATTTCGCGCCGGCTACGCAACAGGCGATCGTGCCGTTCTGCGGCAAGCAGATGGCGCTTACGATCTGCGAAGACGCCTGGAACGATAAGCATTTCTGGAATCGCCGGCTGTACAGCTTTGATCCGGTGGAATCGCTGATCGGCAAAGGCGGCAATTTCGTGCTGAATATTTCTGCTTCGCCTTATTGGATGGACAAGCGCAAATTTCGACGGGAGATGCTGGCAAGCATAGCGCGCAACAATAGTGTTCCGGTCGCGCTGGTGAACCAGGTCGGTGGGAACGATAGCCTGGTGTTCGATGGTTCAAGCCTGGTACTGAATGCGGCGGGAGAAGTGATCGCGCAGGGCAAGTCATTCGAGGAGGATTTGATTTACTTCGATTCCGACCGAATGACGGGAGAGATTCACGAGCAGGTTGAGCCCGAAGAGGCAGCCGCCTACCAGGCACTGGTGCTGGGTACGCGGGATTATGTGCGCAAGTGCGGCTTCAACAAGGTGATAGTCGGGCTCAGCGGCGGCATTGATTCCGCGCTGACTGCGTGCATTGCGGCCGAAGCAATTGGCCGGGAGAACGTGATCGGCATGGGGATGCCAGGGCCTTATTCTTCTCGAGGATCGATCGATGACGCGCGCGATCTGGCGAACAACCTGGGAATCAGGTTTGAACTGCTGAGCATATCCGAAATCTACCAAAGCTACCGCAAACAGTTGCAGGGAGTCTTTGCAGGTCTCCCGGAGGACATTACGGAAGAGAACCTGCAATCGCGCGCGCGCGGCACACTGCTGATGGCGCTCTCGAACAAGTTCGGCGCGATTGTGCTAAGCACCGGCAACAAGAGCGAGCTGGGCGTTGGGTATTGCACTTTGTATGGCGACATGGTGGGCGGGCTGGCGGTGATCTCGGATGTCCCAAAGACACTGGTTTACCGGCTGAGCCGGTATGTGAACTCGAGGAAAGTGGTGATCCCGGAAGCCAGTCTGGAAAAACCGCCGTCGGCGGAGTTACGGCCCGATCAGAGGGACAGCGATTCGCTGCCGCCTTATGAAATGCTGGACACGGTGCTCGAAGAGTACGTAGAAGATTCGCGCGAGCCTGTGCAGATTGCAAAGGACCATGGCTTCGACCTGCAAGAGGTGAAACGGGTGGTGCGCATGATCGAACGGGCGGAGTACAAGCGGCAGCAGGCGGCTCCGGGAATCAAGATTTCACCTAAGGCGTTTGGCTACGGGCGGCGTTTTCCGATCGCGGCAAAATCAGATATCTGATAACGAAAGGTTTTATACATGGATGGTGTTTTGAAGAGCGTACTTGTTTTGTGCCTGATGTGCACCATGGTTTCCGGCCAGCAGACCGACCCCAAGCCTGAAAAGAAAGACCAGCCGTATGTGCCCACCTTCAGTGCGCGTCTGCCCAGCGAGGAAACGGTAAATTCATTTCTGCAGCAAACCTTTGGTTATGAACCGGGCATGAGCTGGAAGGTGATCGAGATCCGCCCCGCGGCAGCGGAAGGCCTGGCGGAAGTGCTTATCCAGTTGAGCAGCGCGCAAGGCAAGCAGGGAAGCAAGCTGTATGTGACAGCCGACGGCAAGCATGCCATCGCCGGCGATCTGATACCGTTCGGGGCGAAGCCCTTTGAAGACGCTCGCGAGACCCTGGCCAAGAAGGTCTTCGGGCCTTCTGTCGGGCCGAGCGCGGCGCCGGTTTCAATCGTTGAATTCAGCGATCTGCAGTGCCCGTTCTGCAAGCAGGCGCAACCGACCATCGACAAGCTGTTGTCTGAAGAAAAAGATGCGCGGCTTACCTTCCAAAACTTTCCTTTGCCAATGCATAACTGGGCGGCCAAAGGCGCGCAATATGCCGACTGTGTGGCCAGAAAATCGCCGGAGGCGTTCTGGACATTCGTTCACGCCACCTTTGATCAGCAAAGCGACATCACACCGGAGAACGCGGATGAAAAGCTGACCGCCAACGCGGAGAAGGCGGGTGTTAAGGGTAAGGAGATCGCAAGCTGTGCAGCCAGCGCGGAAACCGCAGGACGAGTGCAACGGTCGATTCAGCTCGGGACCGAAGTGGAAGTGACCGGGACGCCGACGTTATACATCAATGGCAGAAGGATCAGTAACGTAACGGGCGTGCCTTACGAGGTGCTGAAGCAACTGGTTGAGTTCTCAGCCAAACAGGCGCCGCCCGCGGCCCCATAGTCAGCGCGCCATCCAGACTTCCGTGTTCTTGGCTTCGCTGTTGCTGACGACGCGCGGAGTAATCACTACCAGCAGCTCATCCTCATCCAGCTCTTTGCTGTTCTGAACCATCACCTGATTCAGGCCCGGCACAGCACCCAGGCCGGGAATTCCATTCATGCTGCGCTGTTCAGTGCGCGAGATTGTTCCTGCCACTACGGCAGGCTGGTAGTCGCGCAGCGTGATACTGCCTTTGTACTCACGATTGGCAATGACCGGCACGCCATTGAACGACTGGCCCAGGATGGTCCGGAACTGCATTTCCAGTTGCAGGCCGACATCGTTGTTACGATTCACTGTAGGTTTCGCCTTGAGTGTAAGGCCGACATCTTCGTAGTTGAACGATGGAAAGGCTGCCTGGAAGCTGTTGTTCTGGATGACCTTTGACAAAGCTGACGAATTAAAAATAGGGGCGAAGCTGGCGTTGAGAATGGGCACCCGCGAGCCGATCTTCAGCGTAGTTTCGTTCCCTTGGGCCACCCGCAGCATGGCATGTTGGACATTCTTGACCGAGCTTTCGTTAAGCGAGAGCTGCGCGCCTGCCGTCCCCAGGCTAAGGCCCATCAGGGTCAGACCGTTGCCGAATGTGGCGAGCGGCTGGCTGAAGATCGAATTCTGCTGACCCTGCAATTGGGCAAGCAATGCGGAGACCGCCTGCGAGTTGGCCTGGTTGATCCCGCCGCTGGATATCAGCTGATTGATCAAATCCTGAATATTCTGACCTCCGAGCGCTGCAAGAGCTCCCAGCGGAATGTTGAACAGCTGGAAGTTGTTGGGAATCTGCAGCCCCATGTTGCGGGTGAGGGTATGGCTGATGGCGTATACCTCGACGTCAAGCATGACCTGCGGCCGCAGGTCAGGCAGTTTGGTGACCAGTTCAGTGGCCGCTGTGAGCACTTTTTCCGGGGCGCGCACGGTGATGGTGTTGGCGCGCACATTAGGTGTCACGAACTTAATCTCAAACAGATTTCGCAGCAGGTTCACAACGTCATTCAGTTCCTGAGGGGTGGAGACGGATGGGAGAGAAAACGTGCGTAAGGCGAGCCGATCGAAGCTGCGATGGTTCTCGGGATTATCAAAAGCGACAAGAATCTGTTTTTCTGCCAGCGGCACCCAGAACACCTTGGCAACGGCGCCCACCGCACGCATGGCGGTGAAGAAATCTACCTGCTGAATATCGAACTGCACCCGGCGGGAGGTGACGCTCTCATCGAAGGAGGCGGTAATGCCGAACGCCAACGCCACCTGGGTGATGAGCCCGCGGGTGTCGCCGCGATAGTGAAAGTCAGCGTGCACGAGGCTGGGTTGAAGCTCGACGTCGCCGGCTTCGGCTGCGACGCTGATACGGGGGTTGCTGTCGGGGGCCCATTCCGCAAGCGCGTCGTTCAATCGTTGCGCAGCGAAGGAGTTCGCCGGATCCAGCTGCAGGGCGGCTCGAAACTCGGCCAGTGCTTCCACCTGGCGGCCGGCAAGAGAGGCGTCGTTGCCTCGCCGGAGATGGTCCGTGACCAACTGCTGACGTACCATCTCCCGGGCGGTGAGGTATTCGACGTTCTGCGGAGCCAGCCGAGCGGCGTTTTCAAATTCGGGAAAGGCTTCTTCGGGGCGGCCGCTCTGTTGAATCTTGAGTGCGCGCGCAAAGACGTGCTTGGCCTGCTTAAGGTCTCTGGGGCCGGGCAGGCAGGCGGTAGTGGAATCCGCGCAGGGCAAAATGGGAAGGCCGGCAGGCTGATCGGCAGCCAGCCCGGCGCCCGCCATCAGGAGCGCCCAAAGCGATGCACTGGCCCACTTCATGCGGCGATTGTAACCGGGAACCCTGCACCGGCCGCTGACTTTCGAGCAGACAGTGTACCTTCGAGTGTTCCTGCATGCTCTACGTCCTTAGGGGACGAACGTAGCGTGGAAACTTGCCAGCTTTAGGCGTATAAATTTATCGGCGATGGTATTTTCCGGCGCATCCAATCGCTTAGAATCTAAGTTAGGAGCTTAGCCAGAATAAAATGTCCAGCCTGACCGCAACCCACAACCCGAAGGGTTTGGAAGGCATAGTCGCCACTAATTCAAGCATTTGTTATATCGACGGTGACCAGGGTGTTTTAGCTTATCGCGGTCTGGACATCCACGATCTTGCGGACCATTCCAGTTTCGAAGAGGTCTGCTATCTCCTCTGGTTCGGAAGGCTTCCGACGCGAAGTGAACTCAGCGACGTGCGCGAGCGGCTGGCCAGCGAGCGCAAGCTCGATCCAGGCATCATCAGCCTGCTGCGCTCAGTGCCGAAGCATATTCAGCCTATGGATGTGTTGCGAACGGCTGTTTCAGCGCTATCGTTCTACGATCCGGATGAGCGCAGCAACAGTCATGAGGCGAATGTGCGCAAGGCGATCAGGCTGACCTCGCAGATTGCCGTGATTGTGGCGGCATACGATCGCATCCGCAAAGGCAAGAATGTTGTTGAGCCGGACCTGTCGCTTTCGCATTCCGGCAACTTTCTGCTGATGCTGAATGGCGAGAAGCCTTCATCCACCGCGGAGCACGCGCTTGATATCGCGCTCATACTGCATGCCGATCATGAGCTGAATGCTTCGACTTTTGCAGCCCGGGTGACGGCCGCGACCCTCTCCGACATGCATTCGGCAATTACCTCGGCCATAGGGGCCTTGAAGGGCCCGCTCCATGGCGGCGCTAACGAAGCCGTGTTCCTGATGCTGGAGGAAATCGATAAGAAGAAGGAAGATCCGGTCGAGCACGTGCGCGACATGTTGGCGCAGAAGAAAAAAATTTCAGGATTCGGCCACCGGGTTTATCACACTGAGGATCCGCGGGCCACGCATCTGCGAAAGATGTCGGAGGATTTGGGGCGCTCAGACGGTCAGGGGAAGTGGTTTGAGATGTCGCGCCAGATCGAGCAGTTCGTGAAAGCCGAGAAGAAGCTGAATGCTAATGTAGATTTTTATTCGGCTTCGACCTATCACGTTTTGGGGATAGATGTTGACCTCTTCACGCCCATCTTTGCTGTTTCGCGCATCAGCGGCTGGGCCGCCCATGTTATTGAGCAGTTGGATGACAATCGCCTGATCCGGCCGCGTGCAGACTACCTGGGGCCGCGTTACCCGCAGCGCTATGTGCCGATCGAGCAGCGGTAACCTCGGCGTTAAAACCGCGTCTTAATTTCTTCAGTCTGCGGCACGGCTGAAGCCGTGCCCCACCAGCCGAAACCCTAATACGCGTACAATTAACGCTAGAGCCATGCGCCGGGTTTACTTCGACAACAACGCGACAACGCCCGTTCTTCCTGAGGTTCTCCAGGCCATGCAGCCGTACTTTTCCGAACACTTCGGGAATGCGTCTTCCATTCACCATCATGGACAGGAAACGCGGGCAGCGGTTGAGCGTGCGCGAGAGTCGGTGGCTTCGCTTCTCGGATGCCGCTCTTCGGAGATTGTGCTCACCAGTGGAGGAACGGAAGGCGATAACCTGGCGATCTTCGGACTGGTCCGCACTGGCGATCACGTCATCACTTCTAACATCGAACATCATGCTGTCCTGAATTCCTGCAAGCGCCTGCAGGAGTCCGGCTGCGAGGTCTCCTACATTCAGGTGGATGGGCGAGGCCTGGTTGATCCGGATGATGTGCGGCGTGCGCTGCGCCCGAACACCAAGCTGATCACGATCATGATGGCGAATAACGAGACCGGCGTGATTCAGCCGGTCGAAGAGATCGGAAAGATCGCCGCCGAGGCCGATGTTTACTTTCACACTGACGCGGTGCAGGCGGCGGGAAAGATTCCGATCAATGTTAAAAGCATGCAGTGTGACGTGCTATCGATTTCTGGCCACAAGATGCACGCTCCGCAAGGCGTTGGTGCCTTGTATGTGCGCAAGGGCACTCTGCTGCAGGCGCTTTTTTACGGCGGAAGCCACGAGCGTTCGCGCCGCGCCGGGACGGAGAACGTCCCGGGAATTGTGGGACTGGGAAAGGCCGCAGAACTTGCTGCCGAGGGTTTTACCAACGGCAGTATCGAGAAAATGCGCGCGCTGCGCGACCGGCTGGAAAAGGCTGTGTTGGCAGAATTGGGCTCGGCCGGTGTAAACGGCGAAGGCGCTTCCCGCGTTTCGAATACCACGAATGTTTTTTTCGACTACATCGATGGCGAAGCGCTGGTCATAGCGCTCGATCTTAAAGGCCTTGCAGTGTCTACGGGCGCGGCCTGCTCTTCGGGTGCGATTGAGCCTTCGCACGTGCTTACCGCCATGGGGGTTACGGCAGATCGAGCGCGCGCGAGCCTGCGCTTCAGCCTGGGCAAGCAGAATACGGAGAACGAAATAGATTTCGCCCTACAGCTGGTTCCTCCCACGGTCGCCCGCCTGCGCGACCTGTCGCCCGTTTACAATAGAGAAACGGTCAGCCAATAGTCGCTGATCGAGCGAAAATGCCCGATCCACGCACCATTGCGGTTGCCATGTCCGGTGGAGTTGATTCTTCGACGGTCGCGGCCATGCTGCGCGCCGAAGGCCAGAACGTCATCGGCTTGACCATGCAGCTGTGGAATCAGCGGCGGCTGGCGTCTCATCCCGGCATGCCGGAGGCGGTGCAGGGCCGCTGCTGCTCGCTCGACGATGTCTACGATGCACGCCGTGTGGCCGAGCGAATTGGAATTCCATATTACGTGGTGAACCATGAGGAGCGGTTTGAACGCGAGGTCGTGCGCCCGTTCGTACAGGATTATGTTTCCGGGCGCACGCCGATTCCGTGCAGCCTCTGCAACAATCATCTGAAGTTCGATCAGCTGATCACGGTAGCGCAGCAGATTGGCGCCGAAGCCGTCGCCACCGGCCACTACGCACGTCTCGAGCATGACGAAGAAAGTGGACGATGGCTGCTGAAGCGTCCTGCCGATTTCAGCAAGGACCAGACATATTTCCTTTTCGGACTTACCCAGGAACAGTTGTCGCGCACCTTGTTTCCGCTCGGGGATATGACCAAGCCGCAGGTTCGCGAGCTGGCGCGCAGCTATGGGCTTGCGCTTGCCGAAAAGCCGGATTCGCAGGAAATCTGCTTCGTTCCGGGCGGAGATTATAAGAAGTTCATAGATGCCTACTTGTCCGACCAAGGCGACGCTCTGCCCGATACCGCAGGAGAGTTGGTCACGACCACCGGCGAGGTGATCGGCGAGCATGCCGGAATTCACAATTTCACGGTCGGCCAGCGCAAGGGACTGGGCGTGGCCACCGGTTCTCCGCTGTACGTGCTTCAGATTAAAGGAGACTCACGCGAAGTAATTGTCGGAAATGAGCAGGAGCTTTATTCATCTACTCTCATCGTGCGGCGCACCAACCTGATCTCGATTTCGGAACTCGTGGCGCCGCTGCGTGTATCGGCTAAGATCCGCCACCGTCATGAGCCGGCTGCGGCGGTGATTGAAAAGGCCGCCGATGACCAGATTCTCGTGACCTTCGATCAGCCTCAACGCGCAATCACGCCCGGACAGGCCTCCGTCTTCTATCAGGGCGATATTGTGGTAGGCGGCGGCTGGATCGTTTAGCCGGTTTTCGTCCACAAAATCCTCTGCCTGAAACAGCCCGCGCTGGCCGGAACACATCCAACCCCCGGCGAATTGTCAGCTAAGACATTCATGGAGCGATCATGAAAACAATTTTGATTTCCCTCGTATTGCTATGTGCCAGCGTTTTCGCGCAGGACGCCGCGCAACCGCCTGCGGCCTCAACCCAAAATAGCCAGCAGAATCAGCCTATGCGCTTTCCTGCGGGAACCATGATTCCTGCCGAGCTGCAGAAAACCGTGGACGCGCACAAAGTGAAGTCAGGCGACAAAGTGGAAGCGGTGGTCCCGGCCGATCTGCAATCGAAGTCCGGTGAAGTGATTATTCCCAAGGGGACGAAAGTAGTGGGGCATGTGACCGAGGTGAAGCAGAAGAGCAAGGAAGACCCTGGCTCAAGCCTAGGAATTGTGTTCGAGAAGCTGGCTATGAAAGACGGCAAGGAATTGCCGTTCGACGCCGAAATTCAGGCAGTGCGCAGGAATACTCCGCAGAATGCACTTGCTGCTGCAAGCAACGGAAGCTCAGCGAACCAGAACAGCGGAATGTCGGCGGGTGGTAATTCGGGTGGCGGTTCCGCTGCACGAACAGGGAATATGGGTGCAGGCGCGCCTTCTGGAGGATCTTCCTATCCTGGCGCGGCGCCTGCCGGCGGTTCGGATAATCCAGGCGCATCGCAGGCCGCCGCGAATGTTCCCGCGCAGCTTACTGCCGACAGCAAGGGCGCAATTGGTTTCGAAGACATGTCGATGCAGCAGGCCGCGGATGGAACAACTCTCAGCTCGCAGAAACAAAATGTAAAGCTGGAAAGCGGAACGCAAATGATCCTGCGAACCAGAAAGTAGCAGGGGCGATCAGATAAACATTTCGTCCTGCGGCACCCTTACCGGTTCGCGCTTGCGACGCTTGCCGAGAAAGGCTTCGATCCCGACGCCTAGTCCATGCGCGAGGCCGGAAATCTGCCGCACCGGCGAAACTACCGTCTTCTGCACCGCGTCGGTGGTCTCTTCCACCTTGTCAAGAGTGCGGGTGAGCATTTCATCGGCGCGGATCACCTGCAGACGTGAGCGATCCACCAGGTCACTGAGAGTTGCGTCGATGCGCTGAATCTGTTCGCGAACCACGGTGGAAGAATCGCTGACGTTGGTCAAGATCGTGTCCAGCTTGGGGCGGATTTCGGCCAACATGGTATTGGCGTTATCCACCGTAGGCAGAACTTTGCCTTTCACCTCTTCGGCCAGCGCCTCAAAATGTTGACTGCTCTTGCGCATGGCCAGATACATGGCTACCAGGATGCACGCCTGCAGCACAACTGCAGCCGAGGTCACCGCGATGGAAATTGTCAGCAGGTTTTCCATGTCTAATTTCACATTAGATCAAACGTTCTTGGCGCCTTCCGGGCTGGCCGTCTTTTCCTGGTATGCCTGGCGTCCGGCTTCGTAAGCCGACCGGAACTGTTCCTTCTGCTGAGTCACCACATCACGGCCACGGTCAACCAGGTCGGAAGCCTGCTGTTTCGCGTCGCGCGCACGATTTCGAATGTATTCACGACCTTCTTCGGCTTTAGACCGCCATTGGTCGCGAGTTTCATCACCCGAGCGGGGCGCGTACAGAACACCGACCAGTGTGCCTACTCCCAAGCCGGCCAAAAACCAGAGAAAGCTGCCGCCATCATGATCAGACATAAACGCAACCTCCAGAATGATTGTAAACCTTGGATGGTAGCATCGCGCATGAGGCAAGTACAATTTTGAGAGCTCAAGCTTCTGGCGTGCATAAGTTCGCGATCAGGGCGGTCGAACTTGAGCAGCTTGCCCCAACGTTCCATACGAGAGACAATGTGGGCCGGCAGGAGAATACGTGTCCGACCGTAAATACCGGCAACGCGGATATCAGGACAGCAAGCAGGAAGCCTCCAAGCGCGGCCCCTCCGACCGGCCTGCAAAGAAAGACACCTTCGGCCCGCGCCCGATCAATATGCCCGGAACGCGCACTGTATCGCGCTGTTCCCATTGCGGAAGCGTGCTGCAAGCTACTGCCGAGCTGAACGCCCGCTGTTCCAAGTGCGGTTTCGAACTCCATTCCTGCAAGCAGTGTACGCACTTCGACACTTCCAACTGGCTGGAATGCACCCAGCCGATTGCAAACCGGATTTCGCCTAAGGACAAGCAGAATGCCTGCACCTTTTACTCCATGCGGGTGATGGTGGAGAAAGAGACTTCAACCCCGGTTGCGGGCAGCGCCAACGACGCGCGGCGCGCGTTTGAGAACCTCTTTAAGAAATAGCTTACGGCTTCTGCGTGGGCCGCAGCAGCACTTCGCTGACAAACGACTGCGGCGCTTGCGTCACCAGCATTTCCACCGCGTGCGCCACGTCGTCGGGCTGCAGCATCTTTTTCGCATCCTTGCCTTCGTGCGGGCTGAGGTCGGTCTGCACTGAGCCGGGACAAATGACTGACACGCGGATATTGTGTCCGCGTAATTCCTCGGCGACCGAATAACTCAATCCGTTCAGCGCCCATTTGGAAGCGGCGTAAGCCGCGCCGTTCGGGAGCGGATTTTTTCCGGCCAGGGAAGAGATGTTGATGATGTGGCCACCGCCGCCCTGAATCATCATGGAAGCGAAATTGCGAATGCAGTAATAGACACCTCGCAGGTTAGTGTTCAGAACCACATCCCAGGCATCCGGCGCCATTTCGTGCAGGGGAGAGCGAAATGATCCCACGCCGGCATTGTTGACCAGAATATCCAGGCGCCCGAATTTCGATTTCACTTCGGCAGCGAGTTTCTGGACCGAGTCCAGGTTGGTCAGGTCGCAAACCGCGAGCTCGGAGAGGCCACCCATCCTGCTGATACCAGCGTTCGTGGTTTCGAGCGCAGGCCGGGTCCGGCCGCAGATTACAACCGTTGCTCCGAGCCCAGCCAGCTTGTGGGCAATGGCAGCGCCGATTCCGCGACCGCCGCCGGTAACCAGCGCGATTTGTTTATTTAAGCTTGCATTCACATTTGGCGCTTGATTGTGCATTGTATGACTCATCCGTAACCACCCGCACCTGCACTGTTTTGCATCTTAACAAGTGAGGCGAGGGGAGTGTTGATAGCAAACTTGCCTAACGGAGGACGCATCCTTATAATCCGGCTCACCGGAAACGCCGTTTCTGCCTTAGAGATGCCTGTGAGGGGTCAAGGTTTTCGGACCGACTCGCAGAAAATCTTGAGTTTCCGAAGCCCCGGTGAACGGGCGAAATGAAGCCGGGTGCGATGTGCGTCGCCGAATTCCCATAAAAGTTTCGAGGAGCCATCCGCATGAAGAAGACTTTAGTGGCGATGTTGCTAGCGCTTGGGGCAATTGCATCTGCTCAGCAACCCGCTGCCCAACCGGCTGCTCAGCCCGCAGCGCAACCTGGAGCACCTGCCCAACCTCAGCAGCAGAAGAAGGAAATCAAAGATCCTGCTGAGTACAACGCATACGTAGGGGCGGTGCAGCAGCAGGACCCGAATGCCAAGGTCAGCGGACTGGAAGCGTTCCTCACCCAATACCCGAACAGCGTTATGAAGTCGGACGCGCTGGAGTTGCTGATGAGCACCTATCAGCAGACGAATAACGCCGCCAAAATGATGGACGCTGCCAATCGGCTGCTGCAGGTCGATGCGAAGAATGTGAAGGCCCTGGCGTTGCTGGCCTATACCGAGCGCACACAAGCTCAGGGTGGTGCCCCCAATGCGGCCCAGTTACTTACTCAGGCCAGCCAGCATGGCCAGCAAGGACTACAGGCGCTTTCCAGCTTCACTAAGCCTGAAGGCATGTCCGATGCCGATTTTGAGAAGCAAAAGACGCAGCTCTCCGGCATCTTCAATGCGGCGATCGGAATCTCCGCGCTTCAGAACAAGGATTACGCCACGGCGGCTAAGAGTCTTCGTGCAGCCGTCGATGTAAGCCCCACTGATTTCAGCCTGGTTTATCCTCTTGCATTGGCCTACCTGCAGGCGACCCCACCTGATTCGATCAACGGAATCTGGTACGCTTCCCGCGCTTCCGTCGTAGCCCCGAATCCGCAGATCCAGCAACAGATTGAGCGCTACGCAAAGTCGCAGTATGCGAAGTATCACGGGGGCGAGGATGGCTGGACGGATGTGCTTTCGCAGGCCAAAGCGAATCCCACCATGCCTTCCGGTTTCGCGATCAAACCGGCGCCCACTCCGGCGGAGCAGGCTGCTGCGCTGGTTAATGGCAAGACCCCGGATGACATCAAGAAGTTAAGTTTTGCCGAATGGGAACTCGTGTTATCCGCCGGCGATCAGGCCGCACAGGACCAGGTGTGGAACGTTATCAAGAGCGTTCCGCTGCAGATGGAAGGGACGGTGATGAAAGTGTCACCCACCGAACTGGAGATCGCCGCCAGTTCTGATGACATCGAGCAGAAGCGGGCTGATATTGTCCTTACCATGGTGAAGGCAATTCCGGCCACCCTGATGCCGAAAGTAGGGCAGACGCTTGATTTTGAAGGAACCCCGGTGTCATATACTCCGAGTCCCTTCGTGATGAAGATGGAGAATGGCACCCTGCTCAAGGCGGCTGCTCCCGCCCCAACCCATAAGCCACCGGTACGGCGTAGACCGGCCGCTAAGCATCAGTAGAAGCAAACTTAATTCCAAGTGACGGCTCCCAAAAGGGCCGTCTCTTTTTTTGTGTTTTTTTGGCAGTATGGTGAAGCAGTGCTGGCGTTTTTTGGCGCTTGGCTTGGCGATCAGGCTATGCGAAGCTGTTTTCTGTAAGCCAGAAACCTCGAGAGACGTTGAGCCAGCAAGTTGAGCAAAACGGTTCTCGGGGTTTTAATTTTTTGGGGATCTCTCTCAGCGAATCGCCTTCTTCTCATAGGGCGATGCGGCGCGCGCGCTGCGTGGCGGACGCCTAACCCCGTCCCTCAACTGCCGCACATCGATTTTCAGCTCGGTTATCGTCCGGCTCAATGTATTGCGGTGCATCCCCAATTCGCGGGCGGCGCGGCACTGGTTCCCCTTGTTCTCCTGCAGCACCGTCTGGATGAACTTCTTCTTGAACTCGCGGACTGCTTCCGCATAGAGGATGTTGCTTCGGTACATCTGTGTGATCAATGCTTCCAGCTGATCTCTCACGTTCGCTCTCTTTCTTTTGAACGTCTGGCGGTACTTTTATGCGTTCAGCGATCGCCAGGTTGCCACGTCATCGTCCACCTGCGGCTTGCCCGCTTCGATGCAGGAAATCTAAGCCCTGATAAAAACGGGCCCGAAGTTCGGAAGGCGCGACCCAAATGGCCGCCCTGCCCACCACCAAGAAATACGGCGCCAGTTCCGAACCTGTCAGCCACCTGGCGGCCGGCGTAAAGGAGGTTATGCTCATCAGCACGATGGCCACCATCAGGCAGCCACGCGCAAAACCGAGCACGCCGCCCAGCAGCCGGTCCAGAAAACTCAAACCCGTTTTCTTGATCGACCAGCGCGCCACTCGTCCGGCGATCCCCGCCAGTATCATGACCAGCAGAAAAATCGCCAGAAAGCCGGCGCTGTCGGCCAGTTCCGGACTTTTCAAATAATTACCTAGCCACAACCCCAACCGGTGATACTGCCATGCCGCGATAACATACCCGAAAAACAGTCCCGCAATGCCAAAAGCTTCCTGGAAGAATCCTGACGCCGCTGCCTGGACCGTAGACATCAGAATGACCACCACAATGATCCAGTCGGCCGCATTCATCGAATTTGTCCGTAGAATTGTCTAGACATCCAGCTCGCGTCCGGTGAGCTGATGATAAGCCTCCACGTATTTTTCGCTGGTCCTGCGTGCCACCTCATCCGGGAGCGCAGGCGCAGGCGGTTGTTTATTCCACTTAATCTCTTCCAGATAGTCACGAACGTATTGCTTGTCAAACGATTCCTGCGCCATACCGGGCGTGTACTTGTCGGCCGGCCAGAAACGTGAAGAGTCCGGCGTCAGCACCTCATCAGCCAGGGTGATCCCCTGTGCGGTGCGGCCAAATTCAAATTTCGTATCGGCGATGATAATTCCTTTCTCTCTGGCGTAAGCCGCCGCCATGGAATATATGGCGATACTCTTTTCCTTCAGCTGCTGCGCAACCTCACTGCCAACCAGCTTACTCATCTCTTCGAACGAAATGTTCTCATCATGGCCGGTAGTCGCCTTGGTGGCGGGCGTAAATACGGGCTCTGGCAACTGATCTGATTCCTTAAGCCCGGCTGGCAGTCTGATTCCGCATACCTGCCCACTCGCCTTGTACTCCTTCCAGGCTGAACCGGAGATATACCCACGCACCACGCACTCTACCGGAAACATCTCAGCGCGCATCACCAGCATAGACCTTCCGCGCAGCTGCTCGGCATAGCGTTGCAGGGGCTCGGGGTAGCGCACTATATCGGCGGTAATCATGTGATTAGGGACAAGGTCGCGAAGGTAGTCAAACCAGAACAGTGAAATCTGGGTGAGCACCCGGCCCTTGTGGGGAATGCCGGTGGCCAGTACGTAATCGAACGCCGAGATACGATCCGTGGCAACGAACAGCAACTGATCGGCGCCGACCGTATAAACGTCGCGGACCTTGCCGCTGGCGTGAAGTTCGAGTTCCGGGAAATCCGTGTGCAGCAGGACGGGATCGAGTAAGTGAGTGTTCATTACAGAATTTTACCGTCGGAAAACGTCGCGTATTCTAGTCCCAGGAAAATTTTTGTCAACGATTTGTGTGCTGAATCTTTCCTTATCTCCGAACCGCCCTGAAGTAACAAAGTTGACAGGCAGCCGATTTGGTGAAACCTGCGTCAGTCAAGGGATTTTGCATACCCGCTTGTGGAAAAACTGAGGAGATTTTTTTACGCGTTGCAGGGCAGGGAATCACCGCGCGCGCCTCAGGCATGCCTTGCCAGTGGAGTTATACTGAAGGTGCAGATGTCGCCCGAGCCTCCCAAGACGTTCTACCTCGAAACATTTGGCTGTCAGATGAATGCACACGACTCAGAAAAGGTCGTGGGCACGCTGCTAACCCAGGGCTATCGCCAGGTCGAGACGGTGGAAGAAGCCGGGCTGATCCTCTACAACACCTGCTCCATACGCGATAAAGCAGAGCAAAAAGTCTTTCACCGCCTGGCCGATTACAAGAAACTGCAGGCCCAGGGAAAACGCTTCGGCGTGCTTGGCTGCGTTGCGCAGCAGGAGGGCGAGAAGATTTTCGAGCGCGCACCGCACGTTTCATTAGTCTGTGGTTCGGCTTCTTACAGAAATCTGCCGCAGATGCTGATTCAAATCGAGGCAGGGGAGAATCGTGTTACAGGTCTCGATGACCGCCAAACCGACGAATGCTTCGAGACCGAGTTCACCTCGCGCACCAATCCATACCGCGGCTACATCACCATTATCGAGGGGTGCGATAAATTTTGCGCCTACTGCGTCGTGCCCTTTACCCGCGGCAAGGAACGCAGCCGGACCTCGGAATCCGTTCTGAACGAAGCTCGCCAGATGGCCGATCTCGGTTACACGGAAATCCAACTGCTCGGCCAAAACGTGAACTCGTACTGCGACCCGGCAGGGAAGATGTCATTCGCGCAATTGCTGACAGCAGTTGGCCAAGTGACGGGCATCCGCCGGGTCCGCTTCACCACTTCGCACCCGCGCGATTTCGGACGGGACATTGTTGATGCCATTGCGGCCACGCCTGCGCTTTGCGATCACGTCCACCTCCCTGTCCAGAGTGGCTCAACCAGGGTTCTGCAGGCGATGCAGCGTCTTTACACGCGCGATCAATATCTTGAGCGAATCGCCTGGATGAAGGCATGCAGAAGGGAACTCAGCATCACCACCGACATAATCGTCGGCTTCCCGGGCGAGACCGAAGCTGATTTCGAACATACGCTTTCATTGCTGCGCGAGGTTGAATTCGAGGGCGTATTCGGCTTCAAGTACTCGCCTCGTCCCAATACCCCCGCTCTTGGGCTGGAGGACGCAGTGCCCGAAGAGGAGAAGAGCCGGCGACTCAATGCTTTACTCGAATTCCAGAAACAGATTCAGAAACGATGCAATCAAAGGCATTTAGGACAGCAATATGAGGTGATGGTTGAAGGAAGAAACCCGACTCGGCAACAGTGGATCGGCCGTACTTCGCAGAACAAGACCCTGAATTTCACCGCACCTGAGGGCGTGCTTCCGGAGTCCGGCAGCTATGTTCGGGTGCTTACGACCGCGGTGTTTCCAAACAGCCTGTTGGGGGAAATGGTGAGCGCCTAGCAAAAGCAAGCATCAAAAGTTCACTTGGGAGACCACGATGGAAATCGAAATGAAAATTCGCGGGCTGATGATGGACCCGGTTACCCAGATGCCCATCGTGGTGCTTAAAGAGACCAATAGCGATACCGTACTGCCCATATGGGTGGGGGTCTATGAAGCGAATGCGATCGCACTCGAGATCGAGAAAGTGAATCCGCCCCGTCCCATGACCCACGACCTGCTGAAGAACCTGCTGGTTGGCCTGGAAACCCAGGTCCACAAGGTAGTGGTAACCGAACTGAAGGAAGATACTTTTTATGCCGTGATCTGGCTGCAGCGCAACGGTCAGATCATCAGCATTGACTCGCGGCCGTCGGATGCACTGGCCCTGGCCCTCCGAATGGATTGCCCAATCTTTGTCGACGAAGAAGTCCTGAAGAACTCCAAACTGGTAGCCAACATGTCCGACCGGGTGACCAGCGAAGAACTGCGCAAATGGCTGGAAGGCCTGAACGATGAAGACCTCGGGCGTTACAAGATGTAGTGGCCTGACAACAGAACATCGTTAGCATCACGGCCACTTTACATAATATCTGTTATCGGACGTTGTGCATCCGCCTTGACATGCGCCCCAGTGCCGCGGATGATCTCCCGCGGATGATTTCCCGCAAATGATCAACCGCTTGCTTATTATCTGCCTGCTGGTAAGCCCCGCCTATTCACAAACCAACCCGCGCAGGCCCAAGATTGTCGGCGTAGCGCATATCGGCCTTCGTACCGACAATCTGGCTGCCGCTCGTAAGTTCTATACGGGGATACTAGGCTTCGCTGAACCGTTCAGCCTCGACAATCCGCACGGCTCCGGCTTGTTGCTGACTTATTTCAAAGTAAACGACCATCAATTCATTGAAGTTTTTCCGGAGTTAAACGACCCGAAACAGGACCGGCTATCGCACATCTCATTTGAGACCACCCAAGCCGAGCAGTTGCGCGCATATCTGGCCAGCTGTGGAGTCAAAGTTCCCGAGAAGCTTGAACCGATGCTCGATGGTAATCGTGGGTTTGATGTCACCGACCCCGACGGGCACACTGTCGAGTTCGTCGAATTTCGCCCAGGCTCACTGCACAGCAAAGACTTCGGCAGGCACCTGCCCGACGCACGTATTTCTCAACGTATCATTCACGTGGGTGTGGTTGTGAATGACCGCGCCGCGGCGGACCATTTCTACAAGGATGTTCTTGGCTTTCACGAGATCTGGCACGGCGGAATGAAAGATACAGAAACGGATTGGGTGGATATGCGGGTTCCTGACGGCACCGACTGGCTGGAATACATGCTGAACGTGCACAATCCGGATCCGAAGGAACTGGGCATTATGCACCACTTTGCTCTTGGTGTGCCTTCTATCAAGGCCGGGTACCGGAGTGCTTTGAAACGGGGTTACAAGGCAGACGAGAAGCCGCAGATCGGGCGTGACGGCAAGTGGCAGTTCAACATGTACGATCCAAATCTCACGCGGGTCGAACTCATGGAGCCCAAGCCCGTGCAGAAGCCCTGCTGCTCGCCCATGTTGCAATAAAAGCTTAAGTGCTGACCAGCGCTGCAGAATTCGACCTTCCGGCGAGAACGATACCCGGATGGAAGAGTGTGCCCGCCACACGGGTCGCGATGGCGATCAGTTCCCTTTGCCCGCAGAAAACTTTAACCAGTTTGGCGTTTGAAAGCTCTGGAAGATTGACAGAGCGGCCGTAAGCGATTTTTGCAGCCATTTCTTCATTGGCGGTGACCGCAGGCATATGCGGCAGAAGCCTTCGCGGATGCACAAATAGATCGTCGAAATTTTCTGACCGCGCCAGCAATTCGGCGCCGTCCAGTGTATGAGCGTCACTCAGATCGAATTCCGCCGCCGATGTCCGCCGCAGCGATTCCAGGTGCGCGCCACAGCCCAGCTGCCGGCCGAGGTCGTGAGCAGCTGAGCGCATATAAGTCCCCGACCCGACCCGGGCGTAAAATGATGCCCGAACATTGTGCAGCTCCTTAATCTCGAACTGCTTGATCTCCACGGTTACAGGGCGCAGTTCTACATCTTTATTCTTGCGGGCTAGTTTATAGGCAGGCGTACCGGCGATTTTCTTGGCCGAGAACGGAGGCGGTATCTGCTCAATGGCTCCTTCGAAAGTTGTCGCCCACCGTTGCAGCTCTTCAAGTGTTACGTTAACTTCAGCGACCTCGCTGGTCCGTTCGCCTTCGGCATCGTAGGTGTCAGTCTCAAATCCAAATCGAATCACACCTTCATAGCTCTTTTCGGACTTGGTATAGAACTGCGCCAGCCGCGTACAGTGGCCCACAACCAGCGGCAATACACCGGTAGCCAGCGGATCGAGGGTTCCAAGATGACCCACGGATCTTTGTCCGAGCGTTCGCCGCACCCGGTTGACCACGTCGTGCGAGGTCATGCCGGCGGGCTTGTCGATCACCAGCACGCCGCTCAGTTCCGGCTTTCTGCTATTTTGGATTGCAGCCCGCAGTTTTTCCTGGACCATGATTCCCATTCGCGATGATCAGCCGCGCTTCAGCACGCCTTATTTGAATTATTTCATTATCGGGCTGAATGTAATCGCGTTTCTTTTTGAGCTCTCGATAGGCAGCAATAATCCGCGCGCCCTGAACGCGTTCATTGGCGAATTCGGTGTAGTTCCCAGCTATTTCACGCACGCCTTAGAAGGCAACGCTCATGCCAGCCTTGCTGCAGGTCTGCTTTCGATCCTTACCTCGATGTTCCTGCATGGCTCGTGGCTGCACATCATCGGCAACATGTGGGCGCTTTACATTTTCGGCGACAATATCGAAGATCGACTGGGACATGGCACGTATCTGGCTTTTTACCTGATCTGCGGCTTTGTCGCCTCATTCACGCATATCCTGCTCAACCTTGGGTCCAATGTGCCCAGCGTGGGCGCCAGCGGAGCAATCGCCGGCGTAATGGGAGCGTACTTCGTGCTTTATCCTCGCTCCCGCGTCCTGACCATTGTGCCGCTGATTGTATTTTTTACCTTCTGGTGGCTGCCCGCCTGGATTGTTCTTGGCTACTGGTTTGTCGTGCAATTCTTCAGCGGCGCTGCAACCTCCATCGCCTACACCAATCAGAGCACTGGCGGCGTCGCCTTTTGGGCGCATGTCGGCGGCTTTGTTGCCGGAATTCTGCTGATCAAAATCTTCCCCCAGCGCAAAGGGCGGAACCGCTACGGAACCTGGTAGCTCATTTGCGCGGTACTCTGGTCCGCCTGCCCATTCATAGCGCACCAGCTGAAGGCAGTATCACCAGTTCCTCCACTGTACTTTCCGCAGGCAACTTGATCGCGCTCACCACCGCGCTGGCCACTGTCTCCGGCTTCATCATCTTTCGCCGCGGAGCCTCCGGCCAAATCGTATTCCAGATTGCCGTATCGGTCGCGCCCGGCAGAAGCGCAATCACGCGAATTCTCTTCCCCCGCAGCTCTTCCCGCAAGGTGTTGGTTAACCCGAGCGCACCATGCTTTGAGGCGTTGTAAGCCGATGACCCGGGGAAAACCTGTTTGGCCGCGATCGAGAGATTGTTCACGATTACTCCGCCTGGTTGCATCAGGGCCAAAGCGAAGTGTGTGACCAGAAACATTCCCGTCAGGTTGGTATCGATCACCTCGCGCCAGGCCGCCGGTGCAAGCTCTGCGACGGCTTGGTTCTCATGCCCGACGCCGGCGTTGTTGATCAGAATGTCTAACCGGTGGTATTTGCCCTCGATGGCCGCCATCAGTTCCTGAACTGAAATGGAATCGCGCACATCGCAGGCGCGTGTCAGAACCTTTACGTCACGGGCGAGTTCCCTTCCAGCCTTCGACAAAGCTTTTTCATCGCGCCCGGCTAACACCAGCTTGCAGCCCTCCGATGCGAACGCGCGCGCCACAGCCAGGCCGATTCCCTTTGCACCGCCAGTGATCAGGACGACCTGTCCACGCAAGCTGGCGTGCTGGTTTTTATTCATGAGTTGCAAGCGGGTGCTGCGCTAGACGCCGTTAGGCCGGTTGCGAATCAATGACAGAAATTCGCTGCGGGTTTCCTGCTCATTGCGGAAGCATCCCAGCATCGAGGAGGTCACCGCCGCAGAATGTTGCTTTTCGACCCCACGCATCATCATGCACAGATGGCGCGCCTCAATCACCACCCCGACACCCTGGGGATCGATCGCTTTCTGAATGGTTTCCGCAATCTGCGTGGTCAGGCGCTCCTGGATCTGCAGCCGCCGCGAAAAGATTTCAATCAGGCGAGGGATTTTACTCAGCCCGATTACTCTCCCCTTCGGGATATAGGCCACGTGCACTTTGCCAAAGAATGGCAGCATGTGGTGCTCGCACAGACTGAACATCTCTACATCTTTAACGATAACCATTTCATCGTAGGTCACCGTAAACAGCGCTTTCTTGAGCAACGCTTCCGGATCTTCGTTATAGCCCTTGGTCAGAAACTGAAATGCTTTGTGAACACGCTCCGGAGTACGCACCAATCCTTCCCGGCCGGCATCTTCGCCCAGCCGGACAAGCATTTCGCGTATCAGATCTTCAAAGCTGGCGCTGGTTAACGTGGCTGGTTCAGTAGTTTGTTTCATCGCATGAATGACCCGATTTCGAACGAATTCATCATTGTCTCTTCGATTCTCACCTTTTCCAGATGAGCGCAACTGAAGCCACGCTTCAAAATGTCATGAATGGCCGAGCATAAGTTCTCAGTCGTAGGAACCTCTTGTGCGAACTCCGGGAGCAAATTCAGGTTCTGAACATCAAACCTCGCCAGCACCTCCCGATGAACGAATCCGTCTAAATCAATTAGATTGCAAACCATCCCGGTGGTTACATTCACTGGTCCGCTCACCGTAACTTCAAGAAAGTAATTGTGTCCGTGGCCATAGGGATTGTTGCACTTGCCGTAAGTCTCGCGGTTCTCGGTTTCAGACATGGCCTCATTGTGCAGCCTGTGCGAGGCCGAAAAACGGTAGCGGCGGGTGAGGTAGACAATCATGGAATTGTGGTTCAATGTCTTGAGTATCAAATTTGTTCACTCGTCACCATAAAAGTCCACGAACAGATCGGGATTCTCATACACCCGCACGCGATGTAAGCGAGCGGTCGTCAACTTGGGCGCGAGGCGTTGCCAGATTGCAATCGCGACGTTCTCGGTGGTCGGAATCTTCTTCGCAAACTCCGGCACTTCCTTGTTCAGAAAGCGATGGTCCATTGCATCCAGCACTTCCCTGTTCATGGTTTCCTTGAGCTGCTTCAGGTCGACCACGAATCCCGAGCGCGGATCGACCTCGCCTTTCACCGTGACCTCGAGCACGTAGTTGTGCCCGTGTCCATTCGGGTTGTTGCATTTGCCAAAGAGTCGCTGGTTCTCTTCCTGAGAAAGCTCCGGATTGTGATAGTAGTGCGACGCAGCAAACTCAGCTTTGCGGGTGAGGTAGACCATCTGGTTCGTATTCAGTTATGAGCTCGCAATCAT